>Ga0315543_1003424_pt1 | contig 14247 bp, 6 predicted proteins | sample SalMarSW160210MG_2_FD_203098 | JGI IMG/M metagenome (GOLD analysis project Ga0315543, IMG submission 203098) | Salt marsh sediment microbial communities from the Plum Island Ecosystem LTER, Massachusetts, United States - Salt Marsh Sediment SW1601-210 ...
TGGAAACGCCATAACCAGCGAATCAAGGAGGTCGCACGGCTAACTGCAAAAGCGGCATGACTTACATGGATACACCTTTTTACACACTATTCTTGACATTACCTTCCTGTGACGACGCCGCAAAATCAATTGACGAGAGCGCCCATTTCTAGTATATTGTTGCCGGCAGAAATGAAATGAATGGGAGGTTTCATGAAAGGCTTGAACTTACTCTTTGCCTGCGCTTTCTGCGCAATAAGCATCAACTCCGCCACCATCCACGTTCCAGGCGATCAACCGACGATCCAGGCAGCCGTGGACATCGCCGTCAATCGTGATACGGTCCTCGTGGCACCTGGTACTTACGCTGAGAACGTCTATGACTCAGTTTTGCACTCGGACAGCATTGTAATTCAATCCTCCGGTGGTCCTGACGTGACCTCGGTTATCCCGCCGACGGGACCAGCCTTCTACTCTGCACTTGCTCGATGGATAATAGACGGATTCACAATTCGGATCAGCTCAGGCACAGGTGTTGGCGTCCATGCCAGGCGTACGACAGTAACAGTGCAGAACTGCGACATTGGGTTCGTTACTACTGCCATAGGTTATGGTACTCATGTTCTCTCCACCAAACAGTATTCTGCGTCAATTGATGTCCTTAAAGAGAGCCAAGACATGCCACTGGACACAGAAAGAGAGTCTACACATTCGCATGAGCGTGCTTGGCCGGAACCCGGAGTGATAGGCTGTGACCTTCACGATAATGATAGGGCGATCTACGTTACCCTCATAAACGCACATATCAGAGTCAGTGGCAATGTGATTGAGCGAAACAACGGGGGGCTTCATCTCATAGATGCAGCCGCGGATGTTGACAATAACAAGTTTCGTGCAAACGGTTCTGGTATAACGCATGCGGCCGGAGTGGGGATTTTCACATCCACTATTTATAATAATGAGTTCATGCTAAACGAGACTGCCATAGTCAGCAGTAATTACGACTGGGCGGATATATACGACAATACCTTTGTCGACAATGTACGCGCCGTGCGAGATAAGAGAGGCTGCGCTATACACAACAATTTATTCTGCGGTAGTTCCGAGTACGCTATCACAGTATCATGGAATGGCAGCGGGGCTGACATATACAACAACACGATCACAGGCAATGCGATAGGTATTGTGTGCAGCCCTGACGTAGCTGTCACGATAACCGCTAATATTGTCGTAAACAACCTGGAAGGCATCGTGCCAGAAGCGGCAACACTTGACTGTAACGACGTGTGGAACAACGTGTCATACAACGATCCGGGACCGAACGGCATCTCTCTGGACCCACTCTTCTGCAATCCATCTGGTGAATGCGATCTCGAGAGCGGCGATTTCGGCCTCGACCCACTGTCTCCCTGTTTGCCAGCCAACAACCCCTGCGGTGTTCTAATGGGAGCGCTCGCTGTCGGTTGGTGTTGCTGTGTAGAGCCGATTAGAGGCAATGTTGACGGAGACGGGTCCGATGCCGTCAATGTTGCTGATCTGACCTACCTGGTCGACTACCTGTTCCGGGGTGGTCCGCCTTCGCCGTGTTTCGAAGAGGGTGACGTTAACGGTGATGGTTCGATTAACGTGGCTGACCTGACGTATCTGGTTGACTACCTGTTCCGGGGCGGTCCACCGCCACCGCCATGTCCATAATGTTAGAACAGTATCGAGACTGAGAATAGCTTGGTTCTGATAGATTTGGCTACCCCGCCTAAGGCGGGGAGAAACCTGACAAGCTATCTCGATCAACATTTACCTGAAAGTTTTTTATTGATTGACCAGCTACCAAAGAGTCATAATTTCAGTATGACTGTTGCGAAACTTATGACCAAATGCCCCTTCTGCAAGGAACCGATAGTAGCGGGAGCAACCAAATGTAAACACTGCCAATCCGATCTTACCGGTCTGTCCGCTTTCAAACCCTCACGGTTTTCAAAATTCAATACTTTCCGCAGCGGCTTTTTGATGGGAGTCCTGTTTACGCTGGCACTGGGGCTTTTGACATACCTTCAATGCAGCTCTGGGAACTGACTAAGCGCCAAGAGAGCCATATCCGGGTGTTTGCGAACAAAGGGAAGCAATCTTATCCCCATATAGTTTAAGAAAATAGATGCTGCCTACGACTTTGAGGGGTGCTATTTGAACCTTCAACAAAACCCCAAGCACGAGCGATAAACCACCCCATCAACTGACATACCCTCTGCGGCATACACCAACAAAGCCCCTAAAGCTCCTTAATTTACTGCCACACAATCAATTGCAGGTTAAACATTCTTGCCGATAGGCCGACAAAGTAGGTATGTCGCCGGTTAGGACGACAGTCGAAAAAAACATCAGGAGGAGATCATCAGTACAACTCCTTGTAACGTGACATCTGGAGTTTGGGTTGAAGAGTATGAGTTACAAATCGACCAAGCATAATTTGACAAGAAGCAGAGCAATTAGAGGAGCAATCATAATTGCGATTATAGCCATCGTTGTGTTAGTGATGGCACCCACCTTTGGTGCCTTCGACAAAATCGCTGAATGGACTGGCCAACGGGAACCCTACGAGTTTGTTGTTGCGGCTCTGGTTTTGATGTTTGCCCTCGGTATACTTGCCTTCTGCAGATGGGGAAAGCTGACACAGGGAATCACTGAGCGCGAGCGAGCCAATGAGAAGGTGCGTGAAAGTGAGGAGCGACTCAGAGCCGTCTTCGAGGCTGCCCAAGATTCGATCTTTGTCAAAGACCGCACTTTGAAATACATTCAGGTTAATTCGAGCATGGAAAAGCTCTTTGGGTTGCCAGCGTCAAAACTGATCAACTTGACCGATGACGAGCTTTTTGGTAAGGAAGTTGCAAAGCATATCACGGATTCAGATTCTCATGTCCTGAAAGGCGAGATACTTGAAGAAGAACACACCAGGACAGTACGTGGAGAAGCGCATATCTTTCATGTCGTCAAGGTTCCAGTACGCAATGCCACAGGAGAGATAATCGGACTATGCGGCATTGCACGTGACATCACCGAGAGCGAGCGGGCCAAGCAAGCGCTGAGAGAGAGCGAGGAAAGGTTTAGGAATATCGCTGAGAATGCTTTGGAATGGATCTGGGAAGTCAACGCTGATGGGAAATACACTTACGTGAGTCCTGTTGTCGAGAAGATTTTAGGTTATAAACCCGAGGAAGTGCTTAACAAACATTTCTATGACCTATTCCATCCCGAAGACCGGGAAGAGCTGAAAAAGGGAGCGCTTCAAGTGCTCGCCCAAAAGCAGTCTTTCCGCGAATTCATAAACCGGAACGTGCACAAGAACGGCCAGACAGTCTGGCTGTCGACAAGCGGAGTTCCCATACTCGATGAGAAAGGAAACCTTCTCGGGTATAGAGGGGCAGACATAGACATCACCGAACGCGAGAATACGGAGAGAGCGATCCGAGAGAGCGAAGAGCGGTATCGCATGCTTTTTCAATCGGCCAACGACGCTATCTTAGTGATGGATGGAGAGTCATTTATCAATTGCAATCAGATGGCCCTGAAGATGTTTGGCTGCACCAAAGAACAGATCGTTGGTCAGCCCCCGTACCGTTATTCCCCGACGCAGCAGCCCGACGGTCGCAATTCCAAAGAAAAGGCTATCGAAAAGATCACTGCTACCCTTGACGGGCAGCCGCAGTCTTTTGAGTGGCTGCATTGCCGCCATGATGGAACCCCGTTCGATGCCGAGGTTAGCCTCAACAGATTAGAACTTTCCGGGACACCTTATGTCCTTGCCATCGTGCGTGACATCACCGAACGCAAGCAAGCAGAGGAGAGGCTGCAGGAGAAGGAAGAGCAGTTCCGGCAGATTGCGGAAAACGTCAACGAGGGTTTCTTTCTGAGTGACGCCTCTGATAACAGCGCGATCTACGTTAGTCCAGCGTACGAACAGATATGGGGCCGGCCAGTCGAGATGGCATACACCGATGCTCAATCCTGGCTGGAGGCGGTTCATCCCGAGGATCGCGAGCGCGTCAACGCATACGTTGAGAAACACGGCCGGGGGAAAATCGCATTCACCCAAGAGTACCGGATTCTGTGGCCAGACGGGTCAATCCGTTGGGTGCGTGACCACGTGTATCCCGTTAAGAACGAATCGGGTGAGGTCTATCGCGTTGTCGGGGTCACAGAAGACATCACCGAGCGCAAGCGGGCTGAGAAGACGCTGAGAGAATCCGAAGAGAGGTATAAAGAGACTACCAAACTGCTCGAAACACTTTTTGATGCCATTCCCGACGTAATTGGACTCCAGGACAGACATCACGGAATAATCCGCTATAACGCCGCCGGATACAAATTCCTCAATATGACCCCTGAAGATGTCAGGGGCAAAAAGTGTTACGAATTGATTGGTAGAGATACTACGTGTGAGATATGCGCCACTACTGAGGTTTACCAAACGAAACTGCCTGCTCAAGTCGAGATGTATGTAGAAGAAATTGGCGTCTGGCTTGATGTGCGAGCCTACCCGATTATGGATGAATCAGGGAAGATCGTCACGGTGATTGAACATCTTCGTGACATTACCGAGCAGAAGCGGGCAGAGAAAGCGCTATGCCAGAGCCTCCAAAGAAATGAAGCGCTATTGAGAGCAATGCCTGACATGATGTTTGTCCTAACCAAAGATGGAATATACGTCGATTTTAAGTCTGAGCGAGAAGAAGATCTGGCTATCCCTAAAAGTGAGGTTATCGGGAAGAGTATTCGAGATGCTGGGTTCTCTGACGATGATGTCAAGCGAATTCTTGACCGTATCGAAAAGGTATTAACTACGAGAGAGCCACAATCATTAGAGTATGAATTGAAAACCCCCAAAGGCCGGGGTAAGTGGGAAGCCCGCATCGTAGCATTGAGTGGAGATAAGGTTCTGGCCGTGGTTCGTGAAATCACCGACCAGAAGCGGGCCGAGGAGGCGTTGCATGAATCCGAGGAAGAATACCGCGCCTTGATCGAGAATGTACAAGACGGCATCTTTGTCATCCAAAACACTAAAATACAATTTGTCAATGAAGCTTTTGCAAAATTAGTTGGCTACACAATTGATGAAGTCACCGGGATGGACTTCAGACAGCTTCTGGCACCTGAGGATCGTGATATGGTTGTGGACCGCTACCATCGGAGGCAGACAGGGGAAAATGTGCCAGAGGAATACGAGTTCAGCATGCTGCACAAAGACGGAAAGACTAGAGTATCCGTCAACATGCATGTCGGCCTTGTCAATTATCGCGGTACGACAGCATCCATGGGGACAGTAAAGGACATCACAGAACGCAAGCGGGCAGAGGAGACGCTGCAGGAGAGAGAAGAACGTTACCGCACGCTGTTCCAAACCGCCAACGATGCCATCTTCCTCATGGAAGGGGAACAATTTATCGATTGTAATGAGACGACTTTGAAGATGTTTGGTTGCACCCGGGAGCAGATTATCGGTCAGCCGCCCTACCGGTTTTCACCACCGCGCCAGTCCGATGGTCGGGACTCTAAAGAGAAAGCGACGGGAAAAATCACAGCAGCTCTGGAGGGGCAACCTCAGTTTTTTGAGTGGCAACACTGCCGGTGTGATGGAACCGTATTTGACGCAGAGGTAAGTCTGAATAGACTCGAATTGGCAGGGAGGTTTCATATTCTGGCCGCGGTACGGGACATCACCGAGCGCAAAAAGGCGGAACAGGAACTCAAAAAACTTTCCGTGGCTGTAGTCCAATCGGCAAATATGATTGTCATTACCGATCCCAGAGGGATTATCGAATACGTCAATCCGCAGTTCAGCCGCATAACCGGGTATAATCTAACCAAAGCCATTAGCAAACCGATCAGCATCCTCAAATCAGGCAAACACGACAAAGAGTTCTACAAAGACCTCTGGCAAACGATCACTTCTGGCAAGACCTGGACCGGTAACCTTCAGAACCGGCGAAAAAACGGAGACATCTACTGGGAACGTCAAACTATCACTCCGATATTTGACGAAAAAGGTCAGGTTTCCTACTTTTTGTCAATTGGCGATGACATCACCAGCGAAATCATCACGCAACAAAAGTTAGTCGAGGCGGACAAGATGTCAGCTGTTGGTATGCTGGCTGCAGGGGTTGCCCACGAGTTCAAAAATTACCTCACCGGCATCATCGGGAATGCCTCCTTTGCCCTGACCGACCTGGAGGAAGACGGAGGGGTGCAACTGGCTCATGAAACCCTGACAAAGATTATTGAGCTTGGTGAAAGGGCTAATGATGTAGCTATGTCGCTTTTGACCTACTCAAAAGCAGACCCTGAGGATTTCAATCGCGAGGATATCAGAAAGATCATCACCAAATCGATCAATCTGGTCGAAAAAGAGATGAAGAATCTCTCGATTGAGATTGTCACCTACTTCAGAGAGGTTCCCGAGGTAAAAGTCTCCACCAGCAAAATGCAACAGCTATTGTTAAACCTGCTCATCAACGCTCAGCACGCCATCAAATCCAACGGCGTCATCACCATTGCCCTGCTGGCTGAAGATGACCACCTGAAAATCAAAGTAGGTGATACCGGCTTTGGCATTCCTCCAAAGAATCTAAGTAAGATCTTTGATCCTTTCTTTTCGACAAAGGGCGTGTGGGGCAAGGATGAACTGGTCGGTACCGGCATGGGGCTGTCCATCTGTCGCAACATCGCCAGGGAGCATGGCGGAGACATGACGGTCGAGTCTATCGTTGGGATGGGAACGACTTTTACGCTGTCGCTCCCCTTGAGTCACAGCGAAGAAGTTGCTTGTCCTTCAGCTCAGAAGAAGTGCCAGGAGTACAACATATTGATCTTCACTCTGGATAAATCAATTGTCAGCTATTATTTCAAGCAAGCCTGTGAAACCAACGCCAGGATCATGCTGTTTGATGACATTACCAAGATTCCCGATAATCTTCCCCGAGTCGCCGATCTTGTGATTTGTGACGCTAAGTTCACCGGCAAGCTGGAACTTTATAAGATGGTCGAAACCTGCTTGAGTTCTCATATTCCCTATGTTATGGTAAATTGTGGAACGATGGAGTATCAGTTGTCTGATCTCTATGAGAGATCGGCGGCTAATTTTAAGCAGCTACCGGATTTTTCTCGGATCATCAGCAGCACCCTGACACACAAGCCCGCTGAAATCTCATCGTAATCGCTTGGGGTGTGCTGGACGGTATCATAGCCCCCCTGCTCGTAATCGGTGTCGAGACAACCCTTAAGTTTCTCAACGAATAAGCCGGCGCCGACAAAGTCGGAAACCTCTGACGAAAACTGTCAACTAACAAGGCTGCCCCATTAACTATGCTTCCCTAATTAAATGACGCGTAGTCGATTACAGGCTAAACTTCTTATCCGGCAGGCCGATAGATATTTCATACGAAGGGGTGCGTATACACCTTAGTAGGGGGCATTTTGCAACACCATCAGCAGACGTGGCTTGATTCAACTGTTTGGCGCTCGGTAGCGGTGCTGGGGGTCAGGGGCTGTGAAACGAATACTCAATCCCAATGTCGGTGCCTGCGGTCTCTTGGTGTTCCCGCTCATATTAAATGGTTTTCTATTTGGGTAATGACATATTCATAGGGCTGACAATGTACATTAACAAGTGGTACAATAACCGCGAGCAGGACAGGAGGTGGAGAATGAAAAAATCAGCGATCTTGGGCCTAATGACAATTTTAATAATGGGAGCGGGCCTTAAAGTATCAGCACAGGGAGATGAAATTGGCTTTCCAGGCTCTTTCCCGGAGTTCCATGGTGTAGGCGACCTGCAATACTATGATTTCGCTGAAGATGGCACAAAAAACGGGATTCCAACTTTTAAGCTCCAGACTTTTCACTTATCTGTTGAGTCCTATATCAGGAAAGATCTGAGCATATTCATGGATACGGAGTGGGAAGAAGGCAAGGACACCAAATGCGAACGGATTGAGTTTAAGTGGCGGCTTTATGAGGCGCTGAATCTAAGGTTCGGTAAGACCACATCCCCCATCGGGATCGAAGGAGAGCTGCACTATGCCTCGATAAGAAAGCTAACATCCAGACCCTTCGTGAGCCGTCAAGTAATCCCCGGAACATGGCCGGAGGTGGGAATTGTGATTCATGGACAGATTCCTCTATCACAGATAGAATTGAAATACGATGCGATTTTGTCGAATGGCCTTAAAGGGCCAGAGAGAGACGACCGCCAGACCCAAGACAATAACTCCAGCAAAATGATCGGGCTTCGGATTGGTGCCGTCCCCGTAAAAGGACTCGAAACCGGCGGATATTACTCGACAGGCAAGTATGACGATGATGGTTTATACAGTTTCGACTTTACGGGCGCCTATCTCATCCTCGAGCACAGGGCACTGAATGTAAGGAGTGAATATATTCTCAACGAGTTCCAGCACGCCAAGTTTGACTCTGTTGCGAATACATCAAGCGATATCAAGCGGAACGGCTTCTATGTTCAGGCCAGTTACAGGCTTTATAACCAGGGGAACCTGAATTACTTCGAACCGATTGTTAGATATGATATGATTGATCCTGACGAAGCCATTACCGACAATAATGATCTTTCGCGATTTACTCTTGGGATCAATGTTTCCCCGTATGAGCATTTCCTGTTCAAGTTTGAGTATCAGTTGACAGCGGAAAAGGAAGACCCGAAGCTGGAGAACAATGGTTTTATGAGCCAGGCCGTAATCGATTTCTAGATGTTAGCGGCTTTGCGACCAGGCGATTCAATCAGGGCAAGTGGGAATGCGAGCATATCAATTCCTGACAGCATTGCTGATCTATTCGTTCTTGTACGGAGCCAGCCTGGCTCAGGACGCAGATGTGACACCAGAGGCAGCCGCGGTAGATATGTGTGCATCATTGTTAGAGTTCCTTGAAAAGGATGACTATACTCGCGTCGGGAAGGTCCTGGTTTACCTTGATCCAGTGCTTAACAGTATTGACAAGGTTTGCGGTACGGACTTGGCAACCGAGTTTGAAACAGGTGTGCAGAATAGAGATGCGAGGGCGGTGCGTGAATCGATAAGGAAGGTGTTGTTTTGCGATATGCTCATCATCTTCAACACCATTGAAAAAGAGGGAGAAACCCGATCCAGACGCAGGCTTAGGGCGTGGCTGAAGGTGGCGTACTCCGACTACCTGTTGATGTCGGCCGGGAAGGCGCGAAAGATTCAATTCGAGGATGACAGAGTCATCAAGAAAACGTTTCGCAGGGCGTATGCTGCTGTAACGCAAGAGTCACCTTTCGCTGACGCTCCCGCCCAGTCTGATATTCCGGCGTTCGCCGAGTATGCCTCTCATATTGCGGAGAGATGCCTGAAGCTGTTCCCAGAGTTGGCCGCAGTTGCTGGCGAAGATGCGAGCCAGGAGAAAGGTGAATGATCACACTCTCTTTGAGGGACAGGCTACTGCTGCTGGCATGCGTTCTGCTGATTGGATTGAGCGCCGTGTTGGCCTGGTTTTTCCTGCAGCAATCTCAGGAGTTGCTGATTTCCGAGCTAAAGAAACGAGGCGTCACTCTGGCGAGCAATCTTGCGTTTGCCAGCAAACGGGGCGTGGCCCGAGACAACATATTCGGCAGTCTTGATCCTCTGGTTGATGCTCTGATCCGCGAGCCGGATGTGGCGTACGTAGCCGTGTTGAACGCCGACGGCACTGTTCTCGCGCACAGCGATTCCCGGGAAATTGGTGTGAGATACGACGACAAGGTGAGCATGGGGGCCCTCACGGCAGTAAGTCCCCGTGTCACACTTAGTTCGACGGATAGCACCACGTTCTATGACATCGGAGTAAGCGTTGTTAGAGAGGAGGAAGTCCCAGAGGCATCACTTCTTGGCAGCGAGGACGACGCCACTTTGCACGCGCTTGGGGCAGTGCGGGTCGGGGTGTCGCCAGGCCGCGTCAAGGAGCAGATGCGCAGCATCCTCACCAGCGGTATTCTGATCTCCGCGAGTGTGGTCAGTGTGAGCATAGTGCTGTTTGTCCTTTTCGCTAATGGAATCACCCGTCCTCTTGGCGTGTTGGTGGAGGCGATGAACCGAATTGCTGGCGGAGACTTTGCCGTGAGGACCGGTCTGAGTAGTCGTGATGAAATTGGCAAGCTCGCGTCCTCGTGCGACAAAATGGCCGAGGACCTGGCTCGAATCACCGTCTCTCGTGACTACGTGGAAAGCATCATTGAGTGCATGAATGATTCTCTGATCGTTATTGACGAAAGGGGAGAGATCAGAAGCATTAACGGAGCCACCGAGTACCTACTTGGCTACACGAGCGAAGAATTGGTAGGAAAGAGAGCCGATGTCATCTTTGACAGAGAAGCGTCCAGGTCGCTTGCGAATCTGGATCTGGCCAGTTCTGGCGGGAACCACGTCGCGCAAAGCATCGAGATGGTGTACACGGCCAGGAATGGCCGGAAGATTCCGGTGCTGTTCTCGCGCTCGCAATTGGTTAACGCTAAGGGCACGTCACAGGGGATGATATGTGTCGCCCAGGACCTGACTGAGCGCAAGAAGGCCGAGGAGGAACTGAAATCGTTTGCGGCTAGACTGGAGCGGAGTAACTGTGAACTTCAGGATTTCGCCTCGGTGGCATCACATGATTTGCAGGAACCTCTCAGGAAGGTCCGGGCATTCGGCGATCGGCTGCAGACTGCCTGCGGGGAAGAGTTGCCGGAGAGAGGTCGCGACTATCTGGAAAGGATGCAGAACGCAGCTTCCCGGATGCAAACCCTCATCAACGACCTGCTGTTGTTTTCTCGGGTCACGACCAAGGCACAGCCGTTTGTGGAAGTTGATCTCAGTCAGATAACGCACGAGGTGATCTCCGATCTCGAAATACGCTTGGAGCAGCTTAACGGCCGGGTGGAGATAGGAGACCTGCCAGTTATCGATGCCGATCCTTTGCAGATGCGGCAACTGCTGCAAAACCTGATTGGCAATGCACTCAAATTCCACCGCCCTAATGAACCTCCGGTTGTTAAGGTTTTCGCCAGGCCCGTCGAAGAGCTGGGCCAAGCCCAGGCTGAGTCGTCACTGCCGAGCGGCCTGTGCCGGATCTATGTCGAGGACAACGGCATCGGCTTTGAAGAGAAATATCTCGATCGCATTTTCAGTGTCTTTCAGCGGCTGCACGGTCGCAGTGAGTACGAAGGCACCGGTGTCGGCCTGGCCATTTGCCGTAAAATCGCCGACCGCCACGGAGGAAGCATCACAGCAAGAAGCACACCGGGGGAGGGGACGACATTCATCGTCACCCTTCCCGTCAGGCAACAGAAAGGAGAAAGGTATCATGACACAAGCGCAAAAGAAACCGATTACCATCCTGTTATCTGAGGATGATCCGGACGATGCCTTGATGGCAAAGGAAGCTTTCCGTGAGAGCCACGTATGCAACGACCTAATAGTCGTTGAAGACGGCGAGGCACTGATGGATTATCTACACTGTCGCAACGACTTCGCTGACCGCGATCCAGCAGAACAACCGGGGTTGATTCTGCTTGATCTGAACATGCCGAAAAAAGACGGTCGGGAGGCGCTTAAGGAGATCAAAGGCGACCCCAATCTGCGCCAGATGCCGATTGTCATACTGACGACTTCCAAAGCTGAAGAAGATATCATCCGATCCTACAATCTGGGCGTTAATTCATTCATCACCAAGCCGGTCTCATTCGAAGGACTGGTGGATGTAGTAAAGACCATCAGCAAATACTGGTTTGAGATCGTAGAACTGCCATGTCAAACTGCAGGAAAAAATCATGGACAACCGGCCCATCAAGGTTCTCATAGTAGATGACGACGAGGACGACATTCTCCTAATCCGCGATCTGCTTGCGGATATCGGGAGGGTCTCGTTCGACGTAGACTCGGTTACCGCCTATGAAGCGGCCCTGGAGACCATGGAAGCCGGTTCCCACGACGTCTACCTGGTAGACTATCGCTTGGGCGAGCGCAATGGGTTGGAGCTGATACGCGAGGTGCAGAAGCGGCGCTGCCGGGTACCCATGATTCTTCTTACTGGCGAGGGCGACTACAACATCGACCTTGAGGGTATGAAGGCCGGTGCCTCCGACTACCTGGTCAAGGGTCAGGTCAATACCTCGATGCTGGAACGCTCCATTCGTTATTCCATTGAGCGCAAGCGGGTGGAGGAGGCGTTGCGGGAGAGCGAAGACAGGTACAAAACACTTGTTGAGAATCTCCCCCAAAGGATATTTCTCAAGGACAAGGACCTTGTTTATGTCTCGTGCAATCAGAACTATGCTCAGGATTTAGGAATCAAGCCAGATGAGATAGGTGGGAAGACTGATTACGATTTTCATCCTAAAGAGTTAGCTGAAAAATACAGGGCAGACGACAAAAGGATTGTGGAATCAGGGAAGATAGAGGATATCGAAGAGAGATATATCCAGAATGGTCGAGATATTTGGGTGCACACAGTCAAAACACCGATCAGGGATGAGAAAGGGAATATCGTCGGTGTACTGGGCATTTTGGGGGATATCACCGAGCGCAAGCGAGCGGAAGAGAAACTGAGGTTGTTTTCGCAAGCTATTGACAGTTCAATTGACGGGATGGCTATGGGTGATCTCGAGATGAGGGTTACCTATGTGAATGAAACCTTTTGTAGAATGTCTGGCTATACAAAGGAAGAGTTAATAGGAAAAGAGATTACTTCCCTTTACGCCGAGGATCAGCTGCCAAAGTTGGAAGAGGCACTAAAAGCAGCGATAGAAGGTGGTTGGACAGGAGAGTTGGTTGGCAAAAGAAAAGATGGTGAACTCTTTCCGATAGCGGTGTCCGCGTCAAGAGTAGTGGATGATGATGGCAGAATCATTGCACAGATGGCGAGTCATCAGGATATCACCGAGCGCAAGCAGGCAGAAGAGGAGCTCAGAAAGCTCTCCGCGGCTGTGACCCAGTCGGCAAATATGATTGTCATTACCGATCCCAAAGGAATTATTGAATATGTTAACCCTCAATTCAGCCAATTGACCGGCTACAACCTGACTGAGGCCGTCGGCCAGCCGATCAGCATCCTCAATTCAGGCAAGCAGGACAAGGAATTCTACAAAGAGTTGTGGCAAACCATAACGTCCGGCAAGACCTGGACTGGGAAGCTGCAAAATCGGCGGAAAGACGGTGATATCTACTGGGAACGCAAGACCATCACCACCATATTCGATGAAAGCAATCGCATAATCAACTTTCTGTCAATCGCTGAGGACATTACCACCGAAATCATTACGCAGCAGAAGCTGGTGGAGGCTGACAAGATGTCGGCTGTCGGCATGCTGGTGGCAGGGGTTGCCCACGAGTTCAAGAACTACCTTGCCGGCATCATCGGCAATGCCTCCTTTGCTCTTACCGAGCTGGAAGAAGAGGGTGGTCTACAGCTCGCTCAAGAGACTCTGTCAAAGATTGTCGAGCTGGGCGAGAAGGCCAATGATATTGCCATGTCTCTTCTGACTTACTCAAAGGCCAAGCCGGAGGATTGCAACCTTGAGGATCTCGAAAAGATCATCACAAAGACAATTAGACTTGTCGAAAAAGAGATGCAGAACCTCTCGATTGAGATTGCCACCTACTTTGAAGAGGTCCCCAAAGTTGAGGTCTCTGCCAGCAAAATGCAGCAGCTATTGTTGAATCTGCTCATTAACGCTCAACACGCCATCAAGTCCAACGGCGTCATCACTATTGCCCTGCTGGCTGAAGGCAACCTTGTCAAAATCAAAGTTGGCGATACCGGCGCTGGGATTCCCCAAGAGAACCTTATCAAGATTTTTGATCCTTTCTTCTCGACCAAAGGAGTATGGGGCAAGGATGAACTGGTTGGCACCGGCATGGGACTTTCCATCTGCCGGAATATCGCTAGGGAATATGGCGGAGACATGAAGGTCGAGTCCATCGTTGGGATGGGAACGACCTTTACGTTGACTCTTCCCATCAAGCTCCATGACAAGAAGGTGCTTGAAACGGCAACAGAGGAACGGCAAGGGCTCAAAGTGTTGATATTCACGCTGGACAAATCAATTGTCAGCTATTATTTCGAACGGGCATGTGATATGAACGTGAGGATAGTGCTGATCGACGACATTACCAAACTTCCCAAGGACCTTCCCCAAGTTGCTGACTTAGTGATTTGTGACGCTAAGTTCACCGGCAAGCTGGAACTTTATAAGATGGTCGAAACCTGCTTGAGTTCTCATATTCCCTA
>Ga0315543_1003429_pt1 | contig 14230 bp, 9 predicted proteins | sample SalMarSW160210MG_2_FD_203098 | JGI IMG/M metagenome (GOLD analysis project Ga0315543, IMG submission 203098) | Salt marsh sediment microbial communities from the Plum Island Ecosystem LTER, Massachusetts, United States - Salt Marsh Sediment SW1601-210 ...
AACGAAACTATTTATTGATATACTGGAACGAAATAAAATACCGGCACTCATTAATACAGCATCCGGAGGCCTCGTCAAAACTGACAAATTTGATGCTGACCTGATACACTTTGTCACTAACATTCCATACGACTGGATTTTACCAAAAGTATATGGTATAATCCATCATGGCGGCTCAGGGACCACCCATCTCGGGCTCAGGTATGGGTGTGCGACCATGATCACCCCGCATATCATCGACCAGTTTGTCTGGAATAAAATGATATATACCATGGGAGCCGGACCAAAAGGCATAAGAATAAATAAGATCACCACGAAAAACCTTGAACCAAAAATTCTTGAATTGGTGAACAATATTTCCTTCAAAAAGCAGGCAGAGAAAGTAGCCAACCAGATGGAAAAAGAAAATTTTAAAGAAGAATTGTATAACTTCATAGTGGAGTAAACAGAAGATCATAAACAACAGCTGCCAAGAATGAAATCCTGCTTGCGAAACAGTCAAATTAAATACTAATCATGGTTAACCCGAAAAATTCAAAGAATTTTTCGGGTTAACAGGCATGATGGGTTCATTGGGAAGACTGATCTTCCTCTTCATCTTCATAAATCCCTTATAACAGGGCAGCTATATCTCTCGTTTGAAAATAATCACGGGCTGCTTTCAAGTGTTCCGGTTTTCCGATATCCATCCAGAGATCCGCATCGTGCCGGTAGATCAATATCGGGTTTTCAGCAGCCAGTCTCAGGTAGAGTGAAGTAAGAGAAAAGGCTCCCTTCTCAGTAACCAGGTCAAAGAGCTCAGGATCCACAACCGAGATGCCGGAATATCCCACCCTGTTCACCCTGCCACTGACCGGTAATGAATCGATCCTCTCCCCTGTTTCGGTGTTTTCCCAACCGACCAGGCGGTTATTCTTATCGGATAAAAAATAGCGTTTTGTATTCCTTTCCTTACAGACAAGGGAAACAAGGGTGCCTGTCTCCTGATGATATTGTAACAAGGATAAAATATCGAGGTTTGTCAGAACATCCACGTTATAGGTAAGGAACGGTTTATGATCATCAAAGAACCAGGATGCTTTCATCAGTCCCCCACCGGTTTCAAGTAGCTGCTCCCGCTCATCAGACAGTTCTATCCGGATATCAAAATTCCTGTTTCTGGATAGGAATTCTTCAATCTTATCCGCAAAATGGTGAACATTGACGATAATCTCATCAAATCCGTGTTTGATGAGTTTCCGGATCGCTATTTCAAGCAGGGCTTTCCCACCGATTTCCACCAGGGCTTTGGGCCGGACCTCTGTAACCTTCCCCAGTCTTGAACCTATTCCTGCTGCAAAAATGATGGCTTTCATGTTTAGTGTAGAGGCAAATCTTAAAGTAAAATTATACCCTTAATTTGCTATTTTACCTGATCTATTTTTATATATAAGGCTGAGGCAGAGGCTTAGGCTGAGGAAAAGATAAACAGTAAATTAATCCTCAGCCTTTGCCTTAGCCTTCCCTATTTTTTCACCGATTTCGGTTCACACAGCTCTCTTCTCTAAGCCATAACATCTTCCTCATGTATCAATTCAACCCGGATATTATACCTTTCTCTAATATGTTTCGCCAGGTTTTCGGCAGCATAGATTGATCGGTGTCTTCCGCCGGTACAGCCGAAATTTACAGACAGGTGGGTAAAGTTCCTCTGGATATAATTTTCCACGGTCTGATCAACCAGAGAAGTGGCATGCCGCAAAAACTCTTCAACAGCCGGCTCTTTCTGCAGGTAATGGATAACCGGTTCATCCTTTCCGGTAAGTTCCTGAAACTCCTCTAATCTTCCCGGATTTGGCAGTGCCCGACAGTCAAACACGAAACCACCACCATGACCTGAGTTATCCGCAGGAATACCTTTCCGGTAAGAAAAACTATGTATAGTGACCACCAGTTCTTTTTTCCGGCTTCCCAGTGTTCGTAATTTTTCTGATTGAGTAAGTATTTCAAGTGCATCGATCAGGGCAGGCATTTTAAAAGGAAAGTGTACTTTATTCAGGAGCTCATTCACATTATCAATAGCATAGGGAATGCTTTGCAGAAAATGTTCTTTTCTCTCATAGAACCCCCGGAAGCCATATGCTCCCAGAGCCTGCATAATTCTTATCAGGACGTATCCATAGTAATGTTCGATGAATTCCTCCGCATTGCCGGTCAGTTGCTCACCGGCACGATTCATGTAATGTTTCATCAATTCGACCCGGACCGGTTCGGGTATATCGGCTTTAGCATCGTACAGGAGTGATGCGAGGTCATACTGCAAAGCGCCCTTTCTTCCCCCCTGATAATCTATAAAATAAGGTTTCCCTTCACTGAGCATGACGTTTCGTGACTGAAAATCCCGGTACAAAAAGAAATCATTCCATGCCTGGAGCAGGTAATCGGAGAACCGGTCAAAATCGTCTTCAAGTTTTTGTTCATCAAACGGGATATGAGCCAGTTTCAGGAAATAGTACTTGAAATAGTGCATATCCCAGAGCATGGATTGTTTATCAAAACTCGATCTGGGATAGCACACATCATAATCAATTCCTGCGCCACCCTCAACCTGGAATCGCACCAATTCTTCCAGTACCTGTTTGTAAATCGAAACCACCTTTTCAGGAAATTCTTCTCCGTGCCGGGACTCAATCAGGTACGAATAGAGCGTGATGTCACCCAGATCCTGTTCAAGGTAAATGTCCATCATCTCATTCACAGCATAAATCTCGGGAACGGGCAGGTCCACCGACTGGAAAAAATCGGAGAAGCTTAAGAATGCTCTGTTTTCTTTCTTGTCTGGATTGTATACTCCGATGGCACTCTTGCTCTTTCCGGTAATTCTGAAGTATTCTCTGTTTGAACCGGACAGGGGAAGCGGGTTGAAATCCCGAACCGTCTCACCTGCCCAATCCTCAAATAATTTTATGATTGAATTCTCTTTTCTGCTACGTACCAAGTTGATTGTTCTTATGGATGATTAATGTTGTTTTAATTCAAAAGGTCACTATCGAATCGTAACTTTCGAACCATGATATAGCGAAAAATCGATCCGATTACCGGTAAATTTGATGAAATAAATTCAAATTATCAAAAGCAGGAGTCGATTATTTTGAAGACCATTGCCTTAAAATTTCTTATTTTTGCCATTCACAGGATATAACCATAAAAGAATCACATGCCTGATATGAGCATAACAGAATCAACATCTTTTTTTGATGACCTGGAGAAAATGACGGTCAGAGAGCTCCTTGAAAACATTAACAAAGAGGATCAGACGGTATATTCAGCAGTCAGGGAAGTCATTCCCCAGATTGAGATCCTCGTGGATCAGATCATTGTAAGAATGAGGAAAGGGGGCCGGTTATTCTATATCGGAGCCGGAACCAGTGGCCGGTTGGGAATACTTGACGCTTCAGAAATCCCCCCCACATTCGGAGTTCCCTACAACCTGGTGATCGGACTGATTGCCGGTGGTGATGTTGCCATCCGGAAAGCGGTTGAATCGGCTGAAGACAATTATGACCAGGCATGGAGAGACCTGCAGGAATACAACATCAATTCCGGGGATGTGGTGGTTGGTATCGCTGCATCCGGAAGAACTCCTTATGTTGTCGGTGGAGTTCGAAAGGCACGCCAGGAAGGGATACTGACAGCCTGTATCACCTGTAACCGGGATAGTGAAGTGGCGAAGGAGGTGGATATCCCCATCGAAGCAATTGTCGGTCCGGAATTTGTCACCGGTAGCACCCGAATGAAATCCGGCACGGCTCAGAAACTAATCCTGAATATGATCACAACCTCCACCATGATAAAACTGGGTCGCGTTAAAGGAAACAGGATGGTGGATATGCAACTCACCAATCAGAAATTGATCGAACGCGGCACAAGGATGATCATGGAGGAACTGGGTTACGATGAGGATGAAGCAAAAGCATTGCTGCTGCAGCATGGTTCAGTCAGAAATGTAATCCGTTCCTACAGAATAAGAAAGAAGAAAGGCAATCGTAAAAAATGAACAATAGTGTTACGTGTTTCATTCTCAGCCGCAAGATTCCGGAAAACAAAATCCTTGAGCATTTCAGGAATAGTGATCCGGTTGACAGGGTATATACCATAACCACAGAGCCAGATACCGGCAACCCCGATAGTGGGATCCTGGTAACCGAGAAACTCCTGGGCTCAGGGACCATCCATTTAATTGCCGATACAGCACGTACACCGTATGTATTGATTTGCCTGACTGATCAACCAGTTGAGCTGGGACAGCATGCCATAGAACGGTTTATTACCATCATGAAGAGCTCGCGGGCAGGAATGGTCTATTCCGATTATTATGAAATAACGAATGAGATCAGATCTCCCCATCCCACCATAGATTACCAGCCCGGAAGTGTACGGGATGATTTTAATTTCGGTCCGGTACTTTTCTATCCAGCTCATGTGATCAGGGAAGCTGCAAAACGCTTTGAGAATAATTTTACATCGGCTGGTTTTTACGATCTCCGCCTGAAAACAGCCGAGAATTATCCCATTATTCGAATTCCCGAATTTTTATACAGTGTAGTGATCCCTGATTCAACCGGCAGGAACGAAACGCTGTTTGATTATGTAGATCCCGGGAACAGGGATATCCAGAAAGAGATGGAGGCAGCTTTTACCACTTACCTGAAAAACATCAATGCCTGCCTTGAAACAGAATTCAGAGAAGTTGATCTAAACGAAAAAAGCTTCGGGGTTGAAGCTTCCGTCATCATACCGGTTAAAAACCGGGTACGGACAATTGAGGATGCTGTTCAATCTGTTCTTAATCAAACCACCGACTTCAGTTTCAACCTGATCGTTGTTGACAATCATTCATCGGACGGTACAACGGAAAAAATCAGATCCCTGGCACAGAAAAATGAAAGGATTTTACACATTATTCCATCCAGGAAAGACTTGGGGATCGGAGGTTGCTGGAATGAAGGAATAGATCATAAACAGTGCGGTAAATTCGCTGTGCAACTGGATAGTGATGATGTTTATGAAAGGGAATCCACCCTGAAAAAGATCATCGAAACCTTTTACCGGGAAAAATGTGCCATGGTTATCGGCAGTTATAAAACGACAAACTTTGATTTTGAAATCATACCCCCGGGAATCATTGATCATTCCGAGTGGACACCGGAGAACGGCAGAAATAATGCATTACGGATTAATGGATTGGGTGCACCAAGAGCATTTTATACTCCCGTAATCCGGAAGATCAGATTTCCCAATGTCAGTTATGGTGAAGACTATGCAGTAGGGCTGTACATCTCACGTAGCTATCCGATAGGCAGAATCTATGAATCCATCTATTTATGCAGGAGATGGGAAGATAATACCGACGCCACCCTTCCGGTAGAAAAATTAAATACCAATAATGAATACAAAGACTGGATCAGAACAGTTGAAATAAAAACACGACAGCATATGAAGGATTCAAAAAAGAGAAAAAAGCGGGGATCTTCCGGATGGCTCCTGATAATCCTGCTGGTTTCAATCCTGGTTTGTAACCGTTGCATCACCTATACAACCTGGCAAAAGCATAAGGCGGATTACGGATCACTGAAAATCGAAGAAAAAGAGATGAAGGAAATGGCCGTTTACAATCCATTGCACGACGAGACTGATCCGGTTCTATACCATTCAAAGGATAAACAAATTTGCACTGCCATTTTGAAAAAAGCTACTAAACAGGGTCTTTCGGATAAGCCCCTCAATGAGATAGTAATCGATGTTGCCATAAGCTTTCTTGGTACGGAGTATGTCGGACACACGATGGAAACTGGCGGAGAAGAAAAACTGGTAATTAATTTGAGGGGACTGGATTGTACAACATTCCTTGAGAATGTAGTTGTTCTGTCCAGGCTCATCAAACAGGAGAAAACCGCTTTTGAGGAGTATGCCAGTGAATTGATAACAATTCGCTACAGGGACGGAAAACTCGATAAATATCCCTCCCGGTTGCACTATTTCTCCGACTGGCTTTACAATAACGGAAAGAAAGGTATTGTAACCGATATTACCAGGGAGGTGGGTGGCCAACCTTACGCTAAAAAAATCAATTTTATGACCCAAAACAGGGATAATTACAGGCAATTGGGCAGCGATGAATTTTTTGGCGAAATGGAGAGGATTGAACATGAACTTGCATCGTACGATTTTTTCTACGTTCCTCAGTCGGACGTTGAGAAGATCGAAGATAAGGTTCAGAACGGAGACTTGATTGCCATTACTTCAACGGTTGACGGACTGGATATTGCCCATGTGACCATTGCACTTCATCAAAACAACAGGTTGCACATTATTCATGCTTCAAGTTCTCTGGATAAGGTGGTAATTTCCGAAGATCCCCTTGCTGAATACCTGAAAAAAAATAAATCACAAGATGGTATTATGATCGGCAGGTTGGTGGAATAACCTGTGCTGATCTTTTATTGTATTACATCGAACTATATATATGCCTGTTCCACTTCATGATCCTGAATCTGACAACTCCGGAGGGAAAGTTTATTCTTTTTCTGATAAAGCAACCAAACTTCTTTCTGATCAGAAGAAATCCTGGGACCTTCTAAGGATTAATTACGAGCTTCTGGATCATGTTAAGACCAGGGAATTTCACTTCGATCATTTTACCATAAACGTACAGTTCAACCCTTCCCGGATAATCTCCTCATCGGCAAGGGTTGACCCGCAATCCATTGCTGCACGAACCTGTTTTCTATGTAGTGAGAACCTGCCCGAACAACAGGAAAAGCTGGATCTTGACAGGAATTTTATCCTCCTGTGCAATCCCTACCCGATTTTCAGGGAACATTTTACCATTCCGACAAAAACCCATGTACCCCAGGAGATTAAATCGAATTTCCAAAGCCTGTTGTCTCTTTCAAAAAAACTGGATGGTCATATCCTCTTTTACAATGGCCCTTACTGTGGAGCATCGGCTCCTGATCATTTTCATTTTCAAGCAGGTAATAAATCATTCCTGCCGATCGAGAGGGAGCTTAACCCGTTAAAGGATGAAACCGAAGGACCCTGGTTCAATAATGAGAAAATCCGGATATGGGGGGTTGAAAAATACCCCGGAAGATTCATTTTATTTGAATCCGGCAACATCCCATCCCTGGTAACCGCGTTCGATAGTATTTATGCAAGTTTACAGGATATCACCCGGCAAGAACAGGAACCCCTGTTGAATATTCTGTCCCTGTTCGAAAATCAGTCCTGGCAAATTATCCTCTTCCCAAGGAAAAAACACCGGCCTTCCCACTATTATGAAATGGGAGATAAAAACATGCTGATCAGTCCTGCTTCCGTTGATTTTGGTGGAGTATTCATTCTTCCCCGGGAAAAAGATTTTATAAAAATTACAGAAAAAGATATTATTGATATCTTTAACCAGACCTCCATCAGTGAAGGGCATTTTCATGCCTTGAAGGCAATTGTACAGGGGAAATGGAGGGGCGCTTCCGGAATATACATTTAACGTAAAACCATGAAGGAACTATCGGTCCAGGTAGGTATTATGCAAGGCAAAGAGATCTCTTTTGCATTACAGGGGAACTTTACTGCCAGAGGCTATCAAAAGCCCTTCTGGGGCAAATTCAGAGCCTGGTATCACGCAGGGGCAATTGAGATTGCCGGTGAAGGGAACAGTTACCATATCCCGGACGAAATTGAATTCAAACCGTTCGACTTCAATATCTCTTTTTTTATTTTACACGGTGTGACAATTGGCATTGATTTTCATTGGGAACAGAAAGAAGATCAACGATTCAGAGGTGCGTTAACATTGCGCAAGGATAGTGATTCACTCGTCGTAATTAATACATTGCCTGTCGAAGATTATCTGCTGAGTGTCATCTCCTCGGAGATGAAAGCAACCAGTTCCCTGGAATTTCTAAAGGCTCATTCGATCATTTCCAGAAGCTGGCTTATTGCCCAGCTGAACAGAAAATCAGAAGTGCAGATCAGTCCGGGCACCTATGTCTCAGAGAAAAAAACGGAGGATGAAATCATCAAATGGTACAGCCGTGAAAATCATATTTTATTTGATGTCTGCGCCGATGATCATTGCCAGCGATACCAGGGAATTACCAAAGCAACCACTAAAAAAGTTGAAGATGCGGTTAACCAGACCAGGGGATTGGTATTAATGTATGACAACAAGATTTGTGATACGCGCTTTTCAAAATCGTGCGGTGGAATCAGTGAATCGTTCGAGAATGTATGGGAACCGGTTCAACATCCCTACCTGACCAAAGTGGTCGATTGCGATAGTGAAGTTAAGGATTTTGATCTTGATCTGACAAAGGAAGCCGCGGCAGAGCGATGGATAAGAAGTACTCCTCCTGCTTTTTGTAACACGACCGATAAGCAGATCCTGTCTCAGGTCTTGTTGGATTATGATCTGGAAACAACTGACTTTTACCGGTGGAGCGTTACTTACAGTCAGGATGAGCTCCGTGAAATCATCAAAAAGAAATCGGGTTTGGATTTCGGGAAGATCATTGATCTGGTACCGGTGAAGAGGGGTTTTTCGGGCAGGCTGGTCAATCTGAAAATCATAGGTACTGAACGGGAGATGACCATTGGGAAAGAGTTGGAGATCCGGAAGACCCTTGCTCATTCACACCTCTACAGTTCCGCATTTGTGGTTGATAAGAAAGAACTTGTCGATGGGATCCCTTCAGGATTTGTACTTACCGGTGCAGGATGGGGGCACGGTGTGGGTCTTTGCCAGATCGGTGCAGCCGTTATGGGAAGCAAAGAGTATGGTTATGAAGAGATCCTGATGCATTATTTCAGGGGTGCGAAAATTTCCAGTTATTATTAAAATTTTTCAATAACAGTATGAGCGTAACGAAAAGAGAAAGAAGAAATCCCTGGGCCTGGGTTCCCTCCCTCTATTTTGCCGAAGGTATCCCATATGTCATCATTATGACCGTGTCCGTTATTATGTATAAACGGCTCGGGATATCCAATGCACAGATTGCGCTCTATACCAGTTGGCTTTACCTTCCATGGGTTATAAAACCGATATGGAGTCCGGTGGTTGACATACTGAAAACGAAAAGATACTGGATTATCATCATGCAATTGGTGGTCGGAGCCGGTCTGGCAGGTGTTGCATTCACGATCCCCGTTTCCAGTTTCTTTCGGTATACCCTGGCTTTCTTCTGGTTACTGGCATTCAGTTCGGCAACACATGATATCGCTGCCGATGGCTTTTATATGTTAGGACTCACAAAACATGAGCAAGCATTCTTTGTCGGGATACGGAGCACCTTTTATCGCTTTGCAATGCTTACAGGACAAGGGTTGCTGGTTATACTTGCAGGATATTTTGAAACATCTACCGGTTTGCCTCCGGTTGATGTCCAGGTACTTGCAGAAACAAAAAGTGGGGCAATCACCCGGTTTGATCCGGATTCAATACCATTCAAACAGGCAGCAGAAGAGGAGCAAAAGGTGATCGCAAACAGTAAGACACTTGTCATTCCCACCATGGAAATTACGAATGAAGCATCCGATTCCATCCTTCAAAAAATCAGGAAATGGAATACAGACCATGGATTCTATTCCGGTGAAGAAACGGTTACCTCAGAAGCAGGGGATAAACAATCATGGTGGAACGAACACATAGCACAAAAGCTGGAAGCTTTCCTGAAGAAAAACTTTGGAGCTGACCGGACGGTTGGAGAGAAAATTACTCCAGGAAATATTGGAATAGCTTTTTTTACGCTGGCCAGGCCACCGGAGACCGATAAGAGCATCATCGTCAATTTCAGCAGGGAAAAAGGCGATAAAAGCATTATGCTGGTTGAGGGATTTCGGTTCTCTTTTAACAATACCAACTGGAATGTCCCGGCCTGTTTTGCCATACAATTGGATCCTAAATTATCGAAAGATTCATCAGCCAATTTTACAGCCAGGTCAGGCAACATTCCACTGGCATGGTCCTTGACTTTTATCATTCTGGCAGCATTGTTTATTCTATTTTTCATCTACCATAAAGTCATTCTGCCTCATCCAAAAACGGATGTTCCTTCCACGAATAACCAGAGAGACATGGCAGGGTTCTGGAAAGAATTTTTCAGCACGTTTGGGTCATTTTTTAAAAAGAAAGAGATCGGGGTTATGCTGGCTTTCCTGCTGCTTTACCGGTTGGGAGAATCCCAGCTGGTAAAACTTGCATCTCCCTTTTTACTGGACGCACAGGAATTTGGCGGTTTGGGGCTAACAACGGGAGACCTTGGGATGGTATATGGTACGGTCGGGATGATTTCATTAACGATCGGTGGATTGCTGGGCGGATTTCTTGCTGCGCGTAACGGCTTAAAATACTGGATCTGGTGGATGATTGTAGCAATGAACCTGCCTAACCTGGTGTATGTTTACCTGTCGCAAACCCTGCCTGAGTCCATGCCCATTATTTACCTGTCCGTTGCAGTTGAACAGTTTGGTTATGGTTTTGGATTTACTGCCTTTATGTTGTATATGATCTATATTTCAGAAGGCAAGCACAAAACTGCCCATTTTGCCATCACAACCGGATTCATGGCCCTGGGAATGATGATTCCGGGTATGGTAAGCGGCTGGTTGCAGGAAATCGTTGGTTATTCCAATTTTTTCATCTGGGTCATGTTCTGTACGCTCCCCGGTTTCCTCGTTATGATCTTTGTTAAAATCGATCCGGAATTCGGTATTAAAAAAGAATAGGATTAATCCGTAATCCGTCAGATGCCATCCGGTAATGTAAAAAAAACATGAAATATTCAGCTTTTCTCTGTTTGCTCTTTCTTTTCCAAACGGCACATTTTGTTTCCTTTTCACAGAATCAGGAACAAAAGGAACCTCCCCCCTATACCGGATGCGGCAAAGAGTGGGTTGACTCTGTTTTTGCCACGCTTAGCCCCAGGGAACGAATTGCACAGCTTATCTTCATTGCAGCATTCTCAAACCATAACGTATCCGATGAGGTCGCCATTACAGATCTGATCAGAGAGCATAAGATCGGCGGGTTAATCTTTTTTCAGGGCGATGCGTTAAAACAGGCAGAACTGACGAATTTTTATCAGTCACAATCCCGTATTCCCCTGCTGATCGTAATGGACGGAGAATGGGGTTTGGGCATGAGACTCACCGATGTGCTGGATTTTCCATACCAGATGAGTCTGGGAGCAATCCAGGATGATTCTCTGATCTATGAAATGGGAAGTGCCATTGCAGCACAGTGTAAACGGCTGGGAGTCCATGTCAATCTCGCACCGGTTGTGGATATCAATAACAACCCTGAAAACCCCGTGATTAATTTCCGGTCATTTGGTGAAAACAAATACAACGTCACCCGAAAGGCAGAAATGTATATGAAGGGTCTTCAGGATAATGGGATTCTTGCCGTTGCCAAGCATTTTCCCGGACACGGGGATACAAACAAGGATTCCCATGTTGTCCTTCCGGTATTGAATCACAGCAGGGAACGCCTGGATAGCCTGGAATTGTATCCTTATAAGCGACTTATTGATGAGGGACTTGGCGGTATCATGATCGCTCATCTGAATATTCCTGCACTGGCAATAGAGGAAATTGAATCCAGTATCGAATCAGGCCTGATTACCCGGCAGGAGGTTGATGAACGGTGTAAAAAAGTCCTGGAACTGAAATACTGGGCTGGTTTGAATAACTATGTTAAAATCGCAACGGATGGTTTGATCCGTGATTTAAACCCCGTATCCTCTGAACTACTAAACCGAAAACTGACAACGGGATCCATCACCCTGTTAAGGAACGCCCGGAACCTGATCCCACTAAAAGACCTGGAAAATACAAGGATCGCCACGCTGGCATTGGGAAGTTCAGAATTGACCCCTTTCCAGCTAATGCTTGATAACTATTCCAGGATGAACCATTATTGCTGGCAGGATCAAACAGATTCTCTCTCAACAGAAAACATGCTGCAGGAGTTAAATACATACGACCTGGTAATAACTGGTGTAACTAACCTTGATCAAAACAGCACCAACCAGTATGGTGTTTCAGAAGGAATGAAAGAAATGATCAAACGGATCACCACCATGCATCAAACCATTGCAGTTGTTTTTGGAAATGCATACATACTGAACCATTTGGATGGCATAGAGCAGTCGGATGGATTGATCCTTACATACCAGGATAATCAACTATCACAGGAGTTGGCTGCGCAGCTGATCTTTGGGGGTGTCGGAGCATCCGGTCGATTACCCGTAAGCATTAACCACTCTTTTCAAGCCGGTGACGGACTATCGACAAACGGAGGTATTCGTTTTCAATATGCCATCCCTGAAGCAGCAGGAATGAATTCGGCTATGCTGACTCAGGGAATCGATTCAATTGCCAGGCAGGGAATACTCGAAAAAGCCTACCCCGGTTGCCAGGTCCTGGTTGCCCGGAAAGGATTGGTGGTGTTTCACAAAACCTATGGTTACCATACCTACCAGAACCTTGTTCCTGTAAGAAAGGATGATCTCTATGATTTCGCTTCGGTAACAAAAATCACCGGTCCACTGCCTGTATTGATGAAATTGTACGACGAGGGATACTATTCGCTTGACGATAAATTCTCACGACTCTGGCCCGATTTTGCCAGTGGAAATAAGTCCGACCTGGTGATCAGGGATGTGCTTGCGCACCAGGCCAGGCTGATGGCATGGATCCCATATTGGAGAAATACAGTAAAAAAGAACGGAGATTTCCGATGGAATACCTTTAAACGGGATTCCACAGCACGGTATAATGTGGAAGTCGCTGAAAACCTGTTTTTAAACAAGAATTACAGGAATAAAATACACAGGGAGATCGGAAAATCACCCCTGAGAGACAGCAGTGATTATCTCTATTCCGGACTCAGTTTTTTTCTTTATCCTGAGATCATTGGGAACCTGACAGGAATAGAATATGAAACCTATCTGAAAAAAAACTTTTACCATCCACTCGGAGCCTATTCCCTTACTTATAATCCCTACCGTGAATATCCCATTAACCGCATTATTCCAACAGAATACGATGATTTTTTCAGGATGAGACAGATCCATGGCTGGGTTCATGATGAGGGGGCTGCTATGCTGGGTGGAGTCTCCGGGAATGCAGGTCTGTTTGGCACCATCAATGACCTGGCAAAATTAGCACAGATGTACCTCCAAATGGGAACATATGGTGGAATGAGGTATATCGATGAGGAAACCATGAAGGAATTCACCTCCTGCCAGTTTCCGGAAAACAATAACCGGCGTGGTCTCGGATTTGATAAACCAAATATTGATAACCCGGAACTGCCACCTGAAAAACAGTATCCTGCAGCCGCTGCATCTCCTGAAAGCTTCGGACACTCCGGGTTTACCGGAACATTCGTATGGGTTGACCCGGTGCAAGACCTGCTGTATATTTTTTTCTCAAACCGGGTCTACCCTACCCGTGAAAACCAGAAACTGTACGATCTGAACATCCGCACATCCATCCAGCAGGTGATTTATGATGCCATAATTGATACAGCAATTAATAACCGTTATCCATGAAAATTGAACTATTTAAAATGGACCTTCACAACCTGGTTGAATTCAATGTTTCGGGTTCAGAAGAAAATTACAGGATCTGCAGCTCCGATTCGTGGTTCCTGGATGAGCAACTCTTCTACCTCTTTCAATCCTGTTTTGAAAAAAGCAGCAAAATGTTTGATTATTATGAGCCCACAAGGTATGATATACGCAATATTGTCCCCCTTCTAAATGAATTGAAAACATTTCATAAAGAATTGGAAGCGGCTCAAACTGTGGAGATGTTTACTGCTTTTATCCATAACCAATACATGGGGGTCCAGTTTCTTGATCTCCTTCAAAAGGATGATCCGCAGTGGAAAGAGCATTGGGAAACCTGCCATAACCAGTTGTTTGAGGTATGTAAAAAACTGATCTCCCTGGCCGATCAATGCTTTAATGAAGATAAAGTGCTGTGGGTGAAAGGGTATTGATAAAAGGAAAGGAAAAAGTATAAAGTATAAAGTACAAAGTAAAAAGTAAGTGAATAGTGAGAGATGAGAAGTGAGTTATGAGTTGTGAATCCCGCCTACAGCGGACAAGGGGTGAGAGGTGAGTGGAGTTGTGAATGATGATTGCGGGGTAAATGTTATTGAGTTATTTGGTTAGTAGGT
>Ga0315543_1003433_pt1 | contig 14226 bp, 14 predicted proteins | sample SalMarSW160210MG_2_FD_203098 | JGI IMG/M metagenome (GOLD analysis project Ga0315543, IMG submission 203098) | Salt marsh sediment microbial communities from the Plum Island Ecosystem LTER, Massachusetts, United States - Salt Marsh Sediment SW1601-210 ...
AACCTTTCGAAAATGTGAAAAACCAAATCGGTTTTTGCGGAATCTGGTGCGGCAGCTGTGTAGTAGGCAACGGAGCCTTAAAAGAACTAACGAAAAGATACGAGGAGATCATCAAAAATTACGGTCTGGAAAAGTGGGCTCCAAAAGACTTCGATTTCAAAGAATTCAAGAAGGGACTCGCTTCAATGCAAGCCATGCCTTTATGTCAAGGATGTTTGAAGGGTGACGGTAAACCAAACTGCGAAATCAGAGCCTGTACCTCAAACAAGAACATAACTGACTGTAGCGAATGTGACCAGCCTACAGCATGCAAGAATTCTGAAATGCTACAGAAAATGCGCACAGGTGCCCGTCGCGCAGGTCTTTTCGTGAAAACCAAGAACGTTGATCGACAAGAACTCATAGAGAAGTGGACCAGCGAGTTAAAAAGAAAATGGCCTCATTACATCTTATTCGTACCTGACAAGTGAGAAAGAAGTGCCAATCTCTAATTGCCTAGACTCCTAAATGAATTTTGCAAAAAGCTGCTGGGCGCAGTTAATGCTCGTTCATGTAAATCGTCAGCGCTGAGGGCATGACCCAAAACAAGACTGCTACGGATGATATTGTCTCGGGCACTGCAACTCCGGCGCTATAAAATTCTGCCCAATAGAATATCCATGAGATAAGCCCTATTGCAAACGCTACAACTGCCCAATAGGATTTTCTTTCCACAGCATAAAACAGGGACGTAACACCCAACGAAACAAAAAACAACATTGACACGACTAAATGGAGAAGACCGTACACTTCATCAAATACTGCTACTAACTGAAGTGTAAAAGCTGAGATCACTAGGCTGTAGCCAGTCCACCTTGCATATCCCTTTAACACCTTAACCGCGTAGATCGTAAGGAAAAAACCTGTTAGGAGCAAACCGAAATTGAATATGGGTGCCATTCCGCTTTTGACAGCGTGTCCAAGATCGCTTAAAGCGTTCCTCTCCCAACTGAACCATGGTGAAAGTGCAATTGAAATTCCTATCGAAACATAAGCTAACAGAGGCCCAACCACACCGAACAAAGCATAGGTTTTCTCATTCATACGAACACCCTAAACACACTCACATCCAAGCAATAGTTCAAGAAGAATCAAACCATAAAACCATTTAAATCATGTTAGCTGGAACAAACCTTCTCAGCCTCTGCAAAGACCGCATCCTCTCATTACTCCCTATTTTCGCTTCTTGTATTGCCTGCTTAAGTATCTGTATTGACTCGTCCATGGCTCTACGGTTCACCGGTCTCGGCACTCCGTCTTTTCCTCCATACGCAAAAGAATATTTGACTGGGTCTTTCCAGCTTGGTTTTTCACCGTAAATCAGCTCTGCAATCAAAGCTAAACCTCGAATAGTGGCTGGACCCATGCCTCTGAATCCTAACAATTCCTCGTAATTGCGAGGTTTGAACTCGTAAACTTCGCGCAGGGCTTTCCAGTTTATGTTCCTCGGCATAGACAGGACATCGATTGGATATTCTTTCCATGTTCTGTCGGATGTTTTTGGCATCCACTCCTGCAGCGACTTTTGATAGGCTGGTCTGATAGACATGATCATGCGCTTGATCTTTTTTGGCTTTTCTTTAGTTATGTTCACTGATGTTTTTCTGCAACTTTCACTTTCTTTGGCTGTCATATCTAAGACAATGTCGCGTTTTACGTCGCCAACTATGGCGTCGTGCGGTTCAACAACAAAGTTTTTGGCGTTGTCGGAAAGCCAATGATAACGTCTGGCAGTGCGATCTTGCGGACACATGCCTTGCTGAATAACAGCCCATTTTCCATCTTCAGCCAAAAAGAAAGCGTGATGATAAAGCTGGTAGCCATCCTGAATAGCTGTATTATCAACCTTAGCACTCATTTTGCTTGCGTACTGCAAGTTTTGAATTTTGTCGCTTGAGAAACCAAACCTTTCGCCGATGTTTCCAATTTCTAATGGTGTCTGCCTAGAAACCTTGCCTTTACCGCCACAAACTGCGATGCCGTGGTCTTCTGGCACAACAGCCTGTTTCAAAACTCCTGTAACAACAGTTGTTACACCTGATGAATGCCAGTCATAACCTAAAACGCAGCCTAAAGCCTGAAACCAGAAGGGATCGGAAATTCGCTTTAGAAAATCATCAGTGCCATACTCATCAATGATAATTGTCACAATTTCTTTCGCGAGCTTTTGCATGCGAATAACTAGCCATCTCGGCGCCTTACCATAATGAAGCGGAAGCCTAGCAACACCAGTTCTCTGCACAGCAACACCTTTCCAATAAGGAATACGTTAAAAAGTGTTTAAAGCCTTCTGAAGGCGCATGCTAAGTATGGAGTGCCAACGAAGATTCTAGAGGTTTTCGATTTGAATTGGCTCAACTGGATCGGCTAGATTGAAGCTAAAGATTTTTGAATAGAAGTAGAGTTCAGCCTCAAGTGAGCGCTTAATGTTCTCGGCGCGTCGAAAGCCGTGCTGCTCACCATCAAACGGAATATAAGCTACGGGCAGCCCCTTCTCGCACAAAGCCTTAACCATTAACTCAGCTTGACTGGGAGGAACGACTTTATCCTCAAGTCCTTGGAAAAGGATCATCGGGCATGAGATTTGATCGACGAAATGAATTGGCGAACGTTCTCTGTAGAGATCACGCCGCTCAGGATAGGGACCTATCATCCGATCCAGATAACGTGATTCGAATTTATGAGTATCTTTCGCCAACGCTTCCAGATCGCTGACCCCATAATAGCTTGCGCCTGCCCTAAAGATGTTACGGAATGTGAGCGCGCAAAGTGTTGTGTATCCACCCGCGCTACCCCCACGAATAGCAAGTCGATCACCATCAACCTCTCCCATTTTCACTAGGTAGCGCGCCCCATTAACACAATCGTCAACATCAACAACGCCCCACTGACCGTTGAGCCGCTGCCGATATGCACGACCATACCCACTGCTACCTCCATAATTCACATCAAGCAAAGCGATACCGCGGCTAGTCCAATATTGAACAGCCCAAGAAAGCGTAGTAGAAGTGGCAGCAGTCGGCCCACCATGACTTTTCACTAGAAGCGGCGGCCGCTCTTCCGATGGACCAGTGTAGTCGCGGTTTCGTGGGGCATAGAAAAAGGCATGCGCAGTAAGCCCGTTCTCAGTTGGAAATTCGATCGCTTTTGGAATCGACAAATATTCAGCATCAATCATTACATTACTGGAACGCCGCAATACCTCAATCTCATGTGTTGCAAGGTCAAGCCTGACGATTGACGGTGGTTCAGTTGGCGATCCAGCGATAAATACAGCCAGACCTGACGATGCACGTAGGCTTCGAATTTCTGTGTAAGGTGTCTTGATACGTTCAAGTTTGCCTGTCGCAGTGTCAATGGTTGCTAGACGCCAAGTTCCTTGCTCAATGTAGGCGCAGACGATACAGCCTGCAGATTCGAACGAGTAAGTTGACATTCCGAAGACCCACTGCGGTTTTCCGAACTCAGCCTTCATCTTACACAAAGGTTTGATGTTTCCTTTATGCCAACGATAAAGGTTCCACCAACCAGTGCGGTCGGAAACAAAGTATAGAACGCCGTCTGGTGACCACTCTGGCTGAAAGACGGATTCGTCAGTGCCACCTGTAACTCGTTCGGGATGACTCAACGAGCCGTCTCCTCTTAGCTCACCGACCCAAAGTTCGGTTCCATCCCACGGCATGTTCGGATGGTTCCATGTGAGCCATGCCAAGCGAGAACCGTCGGGGCTGAGACGAGGAGACGAGTAAAAATCGTTCCCAGAAACGAGAACATTGCCACTTTTGCTGCCCTCAAGTTTGAGGCTTATCAAAGTGTTTGCTGGCTCTCGTCCAGCAACTGTGTGATCTTCACGAACACAGATTATGCGACTTCGGCGGCGGTCAATGACAATGTCGGCATAACGTAGCTCGGCCTCAGGGGTGATCGGGCGTGCCATGGTTCCGGGTTCCTGACGATAGATTCGTTGGTCAGCGAAGTTCGAAAAGTAGATTGTGCCGTCAATAATGGCAAATGCACCACCTCCATACTCATGAACGCGTGTACGAGCGTTGAATGGAGACTGCATCATGTCAGTTGTCTTTCTGTCTGGCGTCCGTCGCACGATGACGATCCGTCCCCCTTCAGTCGGACGCAACTCATTCCAGTAAATATCCTCATCATCAAGAATTATCTGTCCAAGCCCCACAGTTCCTGAGGCAACAAGCTCCGAGGTAATGGGAGATTTCCAAGAGCCGTACGAAGCTACTTGTGGTCTGCTCATCTTAGTTTCAACCTTTATCTATTCTTTTCTTGTTGACTTTCATGCCTTTAGCTCTTTATTGAAACATTTCGTTCTAGTTTCTCATTTTTAGTATATGACCTTCGCGATCGATTTCTCCTCGGTGGATTCGAGTCGTGGATACAGGAACATGATTTTCTGATGGAATCATGTTTATAACAACTATATGCAGCGCAGACAGCCCAATCCTTCTCCTTTCCTCGTTGATTTTAACAGCCGTAGATTCTGTTTCTTTACTTACAACCAAAGCTTCAACGCAGCCTTTAGACAATGTCACTCCATAAACGTCATCCAAAGTAACAATCCGAGTTCTTTCCAAAAAATCGTGCTCACGTAAGAAAGCCTTTAACTCTTCTAACCTCTGCTTGTACGGTGCCGTTGCGTGAGGCTTATTCAGTTTCTCGGCGAACTCGTCAGAACTTAATCCGATTAAAACTTGCTCGCCCAACTCAAAAGCTTTCACAAGCAAGGCTCTATGTCCCTTATGAAACTCGTCGAAGGTACCGCCAACAGCCACGGTTTTGAATTTTTCACTCATTTGCTTTCACGTTTTACACGTATTAACAGTCTATAAGATTATTTTGGTTTGGTTTTTTTATTTACAACATCGAGAATTTTTGTTGCAACCTCTCGTTTAGGGGCTAAGGGAACGTGTATAGCCTTTTTCTTCGTGTCCACAATGAAAATTTCGTTTGTATCAGTTCCAAATCCCACACCTTTCTTACCCACATCATTCACGACAATCAAGTCAGCATTGGCTTCTAACAATCGCTTATAAGCACTTTCAATCAATTCTTTCTTGGATAACTTGTATTCTGCACGAAACGCTACAAGAAACGTTTTGGGGCTAACCTTTTTCACATGATCAATGATTTTCTTGGTAGGTTTCAGTTTCAGATCAAGCGAATGAAGCTTATGCGTTGACACTTTGTGAGAAAATGGTTTTTTAACGGTCCAGTCAGCGGCTGCAGCCACAGCTACCACCACATCATATTTCTTTGATTTCAATTCTGTAATAACTGCTTCACGCATTTGCTCTGTTGTTTCAACAGAAATCACGTCGGCATCCAATGGAGGAGTTGCTCTTCCCAATCCATAGACAACTGTTACTTCTGCTCCGCGATCTAAGGCTTCTTCTACTATTGCAACTCCCATTTTTCCAGAACTTCTGTTAGTGATAACACGTATAGGGTCTATGTACTCGACAGTGGGTCCCGCAGTAACCAGCACCCTCAATCCAGAGAAATCCTGTTTAACCGCAAGTTTCCGCATAACCGCATTGGCAATCTCCTTTATTTCAGCAATTTTGGCTTTGCCTTCTTCAATTCTTGGGCCAACAAATTCAACGCCTAACGCTTTTAGTTTCTCAATGTTTTCCGTTAATATTGGATGGTTATACATGGACTCGTGCATGGCTGGAACTATGATTATAGGCGTGTTTGAGCCGAAAGCCGTTGAAACAACAGACGTCACAGTTGTGTCATCTATTCCGCAGGCAATCTTGCTTATGGTGTTCGCTGTAGCTGGAGCAACAAGAACCAAATCAGCCTTTCTAGGGTGTTCCCCAACCAGAGCCACATGTTCAATTTTCCCAGTTAACTCTGTTACCACAGTGTTTTCAGTTGCCCATTCCATAAGATATGGATGAATGATTTTCTGCGCCATCGGTGACATTACAGCGAAAACTTCTGCTCCATGCCGCATGAGCGTTCTAGCGATTTCTGAACATTGGACAGCTGCCACGCTGCCAGTTATGCACAAGACTATGCGTTTATCTTTCAACTCTTTTCCTTTCGTTCCCACAATGTCTTTAGATGGATGAACCGACAAAGCTTTTCAACCTCCCAGTTTATTGACAATGTCTTTTAAATCTTCTAGGAATTCTTCAATATGCTGTTTTTGAACATGAGGCATGACGACTATTCGAATATGGTTCGGGAATAGGGAAACTGCCCATTTTCTGAGTCTTAACTCTTTTGCTATTCGGTGAATGTCGAATACTTCGGATTTTATCCCAACAATGTTCATGGTCGGTTCATTCATTATGTCTAAACCGTTAATTTTCTGAATTTCCTCCGCAAGTTTCCATGCTGAACGTATACAACTTCTAACAATTCTTTTGTAACCTTCTTTTCCAAAATGCTTCAGCAAAGCCCAAACAGCAATAACCGAAGCTCCGGAACGTGTCCCCACAATAGTGGCTTGCTCACTTTCCCCTCCAGCCAGATAAGAAACGTTCCAAGCAACAGCCTTTCTTAGTCTTTCGTTCCGAAATAGTATTCCGCCAGCAGGAATTGGAGCCAAACCCATTTTATGAGGGTCAATAGTGATGGAACACACACTAGGCAATGAGAAATCAAAATCTGGAACGCTAAATCCTAACTCCTTTAGAAATGGAAGAACAAAACCTCCGAAGGCTGCATTCACATGAAGGTGCAAGTCTTTTTTTACGGCAATTTCAGAAAGTTCTGATATCGGATCAACAACGCCTAAACCAGTTGTTCCAGCCACGCCAACAATTGCTATGGTGTTTGAATTCACTGCCTTTTCAACTGCTTCTACGTCAACTTGAAATCTACTGTTCAACCCAACCTTAACAAGTTTCAAGCTTAACAAATCTGCAGCTTTGTCGAAAGAGTAATGTGCGGAAGCAGGCACGATAACTTCGCAGTGCTTCTTTTTTGAAAGCTTTTTTGCAGCCCACAAAGCCAAAGTGTTAGCCTCTGTTCCACCCGTGACTATGTGACCTGAAGCCTTTGGGTTTGAAAGCAACGTCCCAAGGATGTGCATCGTTTCTTTTTCTAGCTTGACTAGAGCTGGAGAAAGCCCTGAATCACCCAAGTTTTTATCGAGAAAGCGAGTGTAAACTTCTCTAGCTAAAGGATGCGGACAAGTACACATGGACCCGATAATTCTTCCAGAACCATACGTAAAGTCCCTGCTAAGTCTTGACTCAAGTTCCTTCAGCACTAAACTCTGAGGCAAACCTTCGTTTTCCATTTTCATAACCCTCTCCAAGCTTAATGATAAGTGTGCTTCTCATCTGGATACCTGCCAGCGGAAACCTCTTCCATAAACCTAGCCACAGCATCCTTTATCATTTCGCTTAGACTGGCGTATCTCTTTACGTATTTTGGTTTGAAACTTTCATCCAAACCTAGCATGTCATTTATCACCAAAACTTGTCCATCACAATATTTTCCAGCCCCTATGCCGATTGTCGGAGCCTTCACATTTTCAGTTATTCTCTTCGCTAGGCTTTCAGGCATACACTCTAAAACAATGGAAAAAACGCCCAACCTGTCCAAATTCAAAGCGTCTCGAAAAATCTCTTCAGCCTCTTCAGGCTCTTTCCCTTTTACACGATAAGTTTCAGCCATTTGGGGAAGCATTCCAACATGCCCCATCACCGGAATTCCCGCATCAATTAAAGCCTTTACAACTTCCGATCTATTTCCTTCAATCTTGACTCCGTGAGCTCCAGCCTCTAGAAACTGCTTAGCATTTCCCAAGCCGTCTTCCACAGTGTTGCAGCTGTTTATCGGCATGTCTCCTATGATTGGCGTTTCGTTGGCTCCTCTTGCCACAGTCTTCACGTGATAAATCATATCCTTCATAGTTACGCTTTTTGTGTTGCTGTGACCTTGCACAACCATTCCTAGACTATCGCCAACTAGGATTAGATCAATGCCGGTTCCGTCAAGTATCTTTGCTATTTGGTAGTCGTAAGCCGTTAACATTACGATTTTTTGTTTACCCTTTTTCCGCTTAATTTTTTCTTGAAATTTCATTTTTCTCCTCCATGAATTTTATTAAGCACACAAGCGTTTCGTTCACTGGTGTCGGAATGTTGTGTTTTCTACCCAACTCGACTACCTTTCCGTTTAGAAAATCAATTTCAGTTTTCTTACCCTTCATTACATCTTGGTACATAGAAGAAAAATTTGTATAACTGGAGATTTTCTCGTCAACTTTTTTCTCCAAATCTTTGGGAAAGGTTATTCCCTGCGCTTTTCCAACTTTAACACATTCCCTGACAATTCTATGTCGAACAGTTTTCAACGAATTCGAAACAAGTTCACAATTCCTAACATGAAAAAGTGCTGATAACGGATTTACTACACAGTTCACAACCAGTTTGTTCCATACTTCCATGTTAATGTCATTGGAAAGCCTTGTCTTTAACATGCATTTGTTAAGAATTTCACCGATTTCTTCTGCAACTTCATTCTGCTCAATAATTGTTTCTCCACTCAAAAATCTTATTTTTCCTGGTTCAAAAAATTCAGCCGCCATCGCTGTTATACCTCTCAAAATTTTGGCTTTGTCACCAGCTACGCGCTTGACGACTTCTTCGTTTCCAAGACCGTTCTGCAAGACCAGAATAACCGTATCTTTTTTCAGAAGTTTTTTTATTCGTTTAATGGTTTTTGCCGAGTCGTAGGCCTTTGTGGTTAGAATAATTAGCGTGTTTTCAGGTATTTCACAAATCTCGGTGTCAGCCTTAAGATAGAAAGTTTGGTTTATGTCCCCGGAAATTGATAATCCCTTTGAATTCACAGCATCCATATGGGCTTTATTTCCAATCAACGTTACATCGTTTTTTTTGGACAGTAAGGCTCCATAGATGCTCCCGATGGCGCCAGCGCCCAAAACAATAATTTTGTCAAAGCTCACGTTTTTCATACTCCAACGTGAGATATTCGCCTTTTTCAGCAATCCGTGAAAGCCTTTCTTTGATTAGAGTTATGGATTCAGCTAAGTTTTTCTTGTTGTCAAAGTTAAGCAGAATTTCGTGGCACTTTTTTAAGTCTTGCTTTAGTTTTCCTGCTGTTTCCACAAGCTTCGGTGTTGCTCTTACAACATTGTTGACTATGGTGATTGCTGCTTTTTGCGATGTTCGCGAAAGAGGATTTAGGTCTATTGCTATCACTTCTTTCCCCATTTTAACGAGGGCTTCCGTTCTGTCTCCATCTTCCAAAGGCACCAAAACCACGTCAGCCACAAGTATGCCGCGCGTGTCTACACATCTCCTCTCACTTCTTAGTTCAGGAATCTTTGCAGAAGCATCTTCACCCACTCCTAAAACCTCATGTGCCCCAGCTTTTTCAAGCAACTTCTTGATTTTCAGTTCCCTTTCAAGCGACCTGTAAAACAGGTTGACCTCAATTTTTGCGTTCGTAGTCTGAGCTAGCCTTACTATTTCTTCAGCTACTAAGGCGGCTGTGTTCCCATTAACGGAGATGACTGCTTTTTCAGCTGTCAGAAGCGTTGCTGCAGCTGCTTTTATAGCGTTCAAGGCTGGTTTAGTTGTTTTTTCGCCTAACATATAGTCGAAGGCTTCCCCTCGACCGTGTGCTATGAGGCCAGCAGCCGCCACAACTCCCTTATGGTAATATTCGATTAGTTTTTCTCGTGTTCGAAGGGATTCTGCTCTAGGATGTTCTGGCGGAATCTTGATAGTTGTCATTTCAGTAGTCGTGCTCCTTCAAAGTCGATTTTGCTGACAATGATTTTTCCGTCTGGACTGTGCGTACGGAAGATTTGGAGAAGTTCTTCAAGGAATTCTTGTTTGATTAAAGTGAATGCGGCTTCTCCGAACATTGGCATGCTGCAAATGAAGTTGGCGTTATCCGTTGCATTTAAGGTTCTCCTCGTTTTTTCAGTTACTAATCCTATGTGCTCAGCGAATTGACGGGAAAAATCCATGAAGTTTGTGACGTTTGGCTCTTCAATCAACTTGTCAACGAGTTTTCCGCCGAACTCGTTTATGCGTTTACGGATTTCTTCGTCTGTTAGGAACTTTTTTGTGGGTAATTGTCCAAAGGTTAGGCAAGCAACTACATAATCTTTTGGGACAGGCACATTTTTTATTTCTCCAATTCCCGGCGCTCCTGGCTTAACTCTTACTTCTACACCGCCGAAAGCTTCAGCAATTACTGTGCCGAGTCCCGTTTTACATTCAACTTCAGCCACATGCGCCATTTGGGCAGCCTCCATTTTAGACATGCCCAAACCAAAAACGTCGTTTACGGCTAGGGCCAAGCTTAAGGCTCCAGCTCCACTGCTGCCGAATCCAGCTTCGATTGGAACGTCAACGTGATGCTCAACAATAATTTGAAAGTTTTCCATTTGTTTAAAGCGGGAAAGAAAGGCGTCTACAACATGTTTGGAGACTTCTGCAGAGTTTGAGGCGAAACCGTTAATCTTGACTTGTAAGGAGTCTTTCATGGCTTTTCTAATCTTTACGATGGTTTTGACCCCTCGGCTTAATGAAACGCCAGCTCCTTTAGAACCGGCATGCAAGAGGTTTGTTGGCTGATCAAGTATTTGGAAGAAACCTGTAATATGGCATGGCGCGAAAGCTGCAGCCTCTTTCATATTTGACCCCTTGGGCAATGAAGTTCGAGGAAAAGTCTTAGATAAGAATTCTGTATGAATTGTTTAAACACGTTTAAACTTCAACATTATTTCTACTGAACAACGTACAATTTGGTTATTTGGGTTTTCTGAAGATTTTGCCTCCATCTGCATAGTCACCTGTCACGTATTCAAAGCCTGCTTGCACAAGTTTGCATGCTTCTCCGATGTTTGTGGCTGCTCTTACGGTGAACTCGTCTTGGTTTGTGCTGTTGAATAAGGCTTTTTCAAGTCTATGTAGATCAGTGTGTTTTGAATGTTTTTGTGTCCTAGAAGCTTCTGAACGTATAGGCTGTTTTTGGTTCTGTGGTCTTCTTTTGTGGCTTTCCAATGTCTGAAGGTTGTGAACTTTATGTGTAGCAGCCTTGGATTCTGCAGTTTTCTATCTGTCACTTTGCGGCGATAATAGAAGTTTCTGTAGAGTGTGAATGTGTTGAGGATTTTGGCATCTTTTCCGATGGGGCTCAAGTCTTCTTATTAATTCCGCTGAAATGCTGAGGATCCTTGGGCTATGCCTTTTACTGGCTTGCTCATGGTGATTGTCATTGCTTCTTTGTTTATGTCCGCCCATGTGGCATCTCCTAACTCACCGGGTCTGCCTCTGTTTCTTTGAGGGTTTGAAGGAAAGTTCCGAGTTTTTTACCGTTTACCGCAATCAACTTAGTTCAATCTCGCTTGGAATGAAAGGAAACGTTTGAGCTCGTTTGTACCTAGACGCGTTCCATGTTAATCCTTCTTTTTACTAGGAAGCAACTGTAGGTGTTAACGTAGTTTGCCTTTGTTCCGTCACCCATGTCTCTTGCAAAGCTAAGACTTTCTTAACTGATTCAGGATCGGCTAGACACGCGCGTCGCGCTACTCATAGAACACTTAAACTAACGAACCTAGAAAACAAGTACGGTCCAACAAGAAAGCTTATTTTAATATTCAATTGAACTAAACAAAATGTTCAAAGCAATGAGCAAAACATTTCAAACACGCTTGTTTTCCCCAAGTTTTTCGAGCCACTTAAATCATGCAGTGCACTATTTCTAAAGCAAACAGCAAAAACGAGGTTTTAGGATGAATGAAAGATGTCTATGGCGCCATCTTTTCACGCTTCTAAAGCTAGCTGAAATGGGCGCACATCAGAGAACCGCAAAAATTTCAACAGAGTATTTAGCGAGGAAACTAGGCATGTCACAGCAGACAGCTTCACGTCATTTAATCGAACTGGATAACGAAGGATGGATTAAGAGGACTATAACGCCTGAAGGATGCCTCATAAAAATCACAGACATCGGCATCAAAGAACTGAAAAAACTATATTCAAACCTACGCTTCTTGATCGAAGCCGCGTATCCTCCTTCAGTAACTCTAGAAGGAGTAGTTTTCACAGGATTAGGCGAAGGCGCCTATTACATAACAAGAGAACATTACAGAAAACAGTTCATAGAAAAATTGGGCTTTGACCCTTATCCGGGCACGCTTAACTTGAAACTCACAACAGATTACGATGTTAAAACATGTTTGGAACTTGATGGCTATCCAGCAATCGAGATGGAGGGATTCGAAAGTGAAAACCGCACTTTCGGACCGGTAAAGTGTTATCCAGCAATAATAGAAAATAAAGCGAAAGGTGCTCTAATCTCGGCTTTAAGACGCCACTATGACGCTTCAGTAATCGAAGTTATTTCCCCCGTTTTTCTAAGGAACCATCTTAAACTCAAGGATGGACACAAAGTGAAGGTTGAGGTTCTAACGCTTCCGTAAAGATAAATTTGATACCGCGCGCCAAAGAGGAAATTCAAAGGAACATAGATTATTAAAAAAACCTTCCAAGTCAAAAATGACTTCACGGATAAGAATAACCGTATTCGTACACCGCTCTTAATTTACGTCTTGAAGCCAGTGCATAACCAATCAATAACCCAACAACCAAGCCGCCAAAATGAGCCAAGTTGTTCACATTTCCACCCGAATTCATCATCAACAAGAAGAAAGAAAACAATAATGCACCTATTATTGATTGGCCGACTGCAAGTCTAACATAAATAGTGCATGCACCGAACACCCCGAAAATGGCACCCGAAGCTCCAGCAGAAACCATGGAAGGCCCGAAAAGTAAAGTCAACAAATTCCCAGCTAACCCGCTCAAGAAATAAATGGCAAAGTATTCCTGGGTACTAAACAACTCTTCTGCTCTAAGCCCAAAAATGATTAGAAAGAACATGTTGCCGAAAAGATGTACAATGTCAGCATGGACGAACATGGCTGTGAAAAGTTGCCAATACCAACCGTTCAATACAAAATAGTTGTATTGACCGTAGTGACGAATAACATGATAGTTTATTACAATAAAGTCCCCGCTAAGTACAGCGGTATAAACGTAAAAAATCAGGTTCAATGCGATAATCGCGTAAGTCAGCATAGACTTTTTGGAGCTTCTGTACATACTTGTCATCTTTTATAATGCCTAATAATTTTCTGCTTAATCTTTGAGGAACTGTCTAACTCTTCTTCTTCAAACTTGCCAATCTTCACAACTTTTATCTTTAATCCCTTTTCTTTGATGTAATTTCTCACAGTTTGACCGATATCCCCTCGATCATATCCAAGAGCAATAACGTCCGGCTTGATTTTTTGAATAACCTTTTCAATGTCAAAATCTTCATAACCAAGGATGGCATCATCAACAACTCTTAATGAGCCAACAAGCGCTCTTCGCTGATTTTCAGGTACGATTGATTTTGTTCCTCGCCTTTTTTCCACAGTACCATCTCTCGCCACTATGACTATCAGTTCAGCATCTCGTCCACCAGCCTTTTTCGCTTCCTCTAAATACTTCACATGACCGGGGTGCAACAAATCAAATGTGCCTGAAGCCAAAACTATTTTTCTCTTTTTCTTTCCTTCTTTTTTGCTGGCCATTCAAATTTCACGGCTCCCAACAGCTTTAACGCGTCGAGCAAGCCTTCGCAATAGGCGACAGAAGCTAAGCTTACCTCAAATTTCTTTCTATCCCTATAATATTTTGCATCCTCTAAATAGGCTTTAACATATTCGACAACCTTCCCAATGTTTTCCGCATTTATGTTTATTGAATCTTCAACAGTTTCCATATTTTTTAGAACGTGCTCGGTAGAGCCTATGTACTTCGCGACAAGCTTCTCCAAACTCATTCAATCATCTCCCTTAAACTGTCTGTCGCACCAGCTAAAACTATGAGAGCTTCAGCTTCCATAAAATGAAGCTTACCCGGGAAAATTATGCTGTGTGGCGGGTCTCCAAAATCGTAGTTTAACAAGTCTTTCAGAAAGCCAGCCTTAACCGTTGGATTGTTGCTTCCAGCCCTCGCTATACCCACCACAAACGTATTCATCGTTACAATCTTCTCTTTTCGCTTCTCCTCAACCTTCAAAAGCGATTCCAATCCCTCATGAATTTCCATGTAACGATTTTCCTCCACCTTAACATCTAACAAGCAAAACGTGTGAAGCCCAAGCCTC
>Ga0315543_1003434_pt1 | contig 14223 bp, 15 predicted proteins | sample SalMarSW160210MG_2_FD_203098 | JGI IMG/M metagenome (GOLD analysis project Ga0315543, IMG submission 203098) | Salt marsh sediment microbial communities from the Plum Island Ecosystem LTER, Massachusetts, United States - Salt Marsh Sediment SW1601-210 ...
CTCGACCGATCGAATCGTCGCCGATGGTCGCAAACGGCCCGACTGGGATTTCACCACCGAATTCGTCAGCCATCGCAGTGATAACGCACGGAATCGGCTGGCGCCGCGCCGCCCACGCCGTCGCGTAGGGAGAGTGCGTATGGACGACACCGCCCACCTCAGGCATCTCTCGAAGGACGTAGGCATGCGCAGCCGTATCTGAAGACGGATGCTTGTCGCTGCCCGCCGACCCGGGAACAACGGACCCAGACCGGTCACACAGCACCATCGTGTCGGCCGTCAGATCCTCGTAGCGAACGCCCGACGGTTTGATGACGAACATGTCGGTGCCGGGTACCCGGGCGCTGACGTTGCCAGAAGTCCAGACGACGAGACCGTTGCGCGGGAGTTCGGCATGAAGCGCCGCGACTTCCTCCCGGGTGGCATCCACCGCCCGAGCGATCTCTTGGGTCGGATCCGTCATCCCAACGCCTCCTCTCGCCTCGCCTTGAGTCGCTTCATCACGTCGTTGCCTCCGCGGCCGAAGTAGTCATGGAGCAGCACATACTCCGCATACAGGTCGTCATAGGCGTCCGCCTCGCTCGCGTTCGGTTGGTACACGACGCTGTTCCGCTTCCCCATGGCCATGCCGGCACTTCGCACGCTGTCATACGCCCCTGCAGCAACGGCTGCGTGGATGGCCGAGCCGAGGGCGGGTCCCTGCGCCGATGCGATCGTCGCCACGGGAACGCGGAGAACATTCGCGTACAGCTGCATCAGAGCCTCGTTCTTGAGGAGTCCTCCTGCGACGACGAACTCCTCCACCGGAACACCTGCGGCGGCGAAAGTCTCCACGATCTTGCGAGTTCCGAACGCGGTCGATTCGAGCAGCGCCCGGTACTCCTGCTCTGGCCGCGTGGCAAGGGTCTGACCAAGAATCACTCCGGAAAGGGACGTGTCGACCAGCACCGATCGATTGCCGTTCATCCAGTCGAGGGCAACAAGCCCGTGGGCGCCGACCGGTTCGGCGAAGCCGAGGTTCGTCAGATGCTGATGGATCGAAACCCCTGCGGAGGCGGCTTCAGCGGAGTACTGACCGGGGACGTGGTTCTCGACATACCAGGCGAAGATGTCACCAACACCCGACTGACCCGCCTCATACCCATAGAGCCCGTCGATGATTCCCCCGTCCACGACCCCACACATCCCTGGCACGTTCACCAATGCGTCGTGGTTCACGATGTGGCACGTCGACGTGCCCATGATGGCGACCATCTGTCCAGGCTCCACCGCACGGGCAGCGGGCGCGGTCACGTGCGCGTCGACGTTTCCCACAGCCACGGCGATTCCCTCCGGCAGGCCGGTCCATTCTGCGGCGGTCCGAGTCAGGCGGCCCGCCGGCGCCCCAAGCTTCCCGATACGGCGACTCAGCTTCACCGCGCTGAACCCCTCGAAACCCGGGTCGAGTGCGGCCTCGAACTGCGCATTCGGGTATTCGCCGCCCTGATAGATGGCCTTGTAACCGGCGGTACACGCATTCGGGACGTATTCGCCGCAGAGTTGCCAGACGATCCAGTCGGCAGCTTCGGTCCAGCAGTCCATCGCGGCGTACACCTCAGGATCTTCAACGAGTACCTGGAGGGCTTTTGCGTACTGCCACTCGCTCGAGATGAAGCCCCCATATCGCGGCAACCACGACTCACCACGATCCCGAGCGAGGGCGTTGATGCGGTCGGCCTGCTTCTGGGCCGCGTGATGCTTCCAGAGCTTGACGTAGGCGTGAGGCCGATCGCGGAACTCCGGCGTTTCGCAGAGCGGCGTGCCGTCTCGAAGCACCGGCAACGGCGTCGACGCGGTGAAGTCCGTCGCGATGCCGATCACCGCACCCGGATCGATGCCGGCGTCGCGCACAGCGGCAGGAACCGCATGTTTGAGTACGCCCCGGTAATCCTCCGGCACCTGGAGCGCCCACTCGGGAGGAAGCTCAGCTCCAGACGCAGCGAGCCGCCGATCCATGACGCCGTGCGGATACTCATACACCGCCGTGCCTACCTCGGTGCCGTCGGCAACGTCGACAACGAGCGCACGGCCGGACAAGGTTCCGAAGTCGACGCCAATCACATAGCGCAGGACGCGATCGTTCGGCTCAGCCATTGCTCCTCCGACTCACACAGTGACGTACGCGTCCCGATCCGACGGTGGGCGCAGCAACCGGGATTCGGAACGCACGGCCGGCGAAGGAGCTCATCGGCGCCGCCCCATCACCGTTCGTTGCAGGAGCACGAAGATAAACAGAATCCCCCCGGTGATGATCGTTGTGGTTTCGGGCCGAATCCCTCCGTCCCTGGTGATGCGGACGATCATCATCCCCAGGACGAGGGCCACCACCGGCCGGCGGCTGACGATCTCGTTGATGTGGGTGTGCAGATCCACTGCCGTCACTCCTCTCCAATCACGACCCGGCACTCGGTCCCCATGACGCTAGCGAGGCCCGCATCGGCAGGAGCCGCCGACCGCTCACGATCCGGAGCCCGCAGGCCGGCACCGAAATGGACGGTGGGGACCTCCCAACGCCCCTTCCATCCGAACACCTCACCGTGATCCTCAGTGACCCGGATACCCGGACGGGTTCACTTTGCAGCGGGGGCAGGATTTGAACCCGCGACCGTTGGGTTATGAGCTGGACCCGGTGTCGATCCAACCGAGCACGTTCTCCCGTACCGCGTCGGCGAGGCCGTGTAGCCCAGCCAGTCACTCTTTCAGAACTTCAGGTTCGACCAGTCCTCGGCGCAGAAACGCACGACAGAACTCGCGATCCTTGGATCTTCCGGCCACCGCCTTCGAGATCCAGAGATCGTGCAATTCGAGACACAGAGCAACGACACCGCTCGTCCCGGGCGACTCGTATCGCACGAGCCGGTCCCGCCAGCCGTCGGGAAGGACCGCGGTCGTCTCCGAAACCCCTTGTGCGTAGATACCGAAGGTCTCGTGGAACATCGACGCTTCCCCGATCGACCCGTCGATGAGATCGGCCTTCGCCGCGTCGGGATCATCGAACGCCGCGACGTCGATTTCGACGGACCGCAACGCTTCGGCGGGCAGTTCGCCGGCGACAGACCCGTGTGCTGCCTGGCTGCCGATCACGAGCAATTCGGAAACACCGAGGACGCCCGCCGCCGCCCAGATTGCATGGTCGAAATCCTGCTTGTTCATCGGACCGCTTCCTCCTTGGCAAAATCGGAGTACACCCGGGCGCGTTCTCGCGCCGACAAGACCCCAGCGAATGGTGTCACCTGTCGCAGATCCCTGGCATACATCCGCGGATCGACCAAAGCCACGGCAATGTGGTCGACCGGCTGTCGCAGAATCCGTTCCCACTCGTCGAACAGCGCAACCGCACCAGGATGCATCTCCCTCATCCGCTCCAGATTCCTGCGCGCCCGGGCGAGGGCCGCATCGGGTTCGCGACGCACCTTGTCGGCCACGGCTCGATGCAGAAACAGACTCCTTCGATCTTCCCTGGTCAGCGCAGGCACAAACGAGACCACAAGATCGCGGCCCAGCGAGCGCGCCAGACGCTCCACCGTACGCAATGTCGGGCTCGTCCTACCCGACTCGTAGGCGGCCACCGTAGGCTGAGAAGTGCCCGCTGCCTCGGCCAACTCAGCCTGAGTCACCTCCGCAGCTCGTCGCAGATCCTTCACCACGTTCATCCACCTACTATATCTGATTAGATATACCATGCCAAGCGCCGTGTGACGATCATCGTGCCGCCGGGAGGCCGATCGCATCCCCCTGCTGGAAGCGGCCCGCGCTGACGAGTTACTCGAGCGCGGCGGGAACACCGGCAAGGTGGTGCTGGTTACCGGAACCGACTCGCCCTCGCCGACCGGAGGATGAGGAGCCAGCACCGGCGTGGCGAGATTCCTTGCCACGTCCTCGGGTCTGCTCGGGTCCCGCCTCTCGCCCGTCAACCGCTCGATGACAGGCACGAAGAGCGCGAGAAGGGGTGAGATGCCGGGAGGACTCGAGATCGGGATGGGCGCAGTCGCTCTACCATCGACCGAAACCAAACGACGAAGGAAGGCCGAGTGCCCACCAGCAGCGAGGCAGCGGCAGCAACGCCGCCAACCCGCCGGCTCGACCGCAAGCTGAACCGCATCCTGGCGGGTGAGTATGTCCCGGACGACTTCATCATCGCCGATGCCAAGGACGCCGACATGGCCTTTGGCGTCACCGCCGCCGGTCCGCTCCCCGGCGCCACCCGCGATCGCGACGGGCCGGGACGATACCGAACCAGACGCAGCTACCTCGACGCGATGCAGGCCATGGCAGGTCAGGGAGATATCGACATCCTTCTGACGTCGGCCTCCAACGGCGAATTCCTCAGCGCAGCCGGCTCCATCGACGAGGACCTGACGCTGGCGGTCCGGGGCAACGACACGACCGACATCTGGTATCCCCGTGGTGGCGCCTACGCGACGGTGCCGTCTCGTCCCTTCCGGACGGCCGACCTTGCGGCGATCCGTCCTTTCTGCGACCTCGTCCTCTACTCGATGACGTTCAACAACGACCTCGATCATGATCTGGCCACCCTCGAGGCGTATCGCTCGTTCCGCGGCGAGGCGGCCGCACTCGGGATACGGCACTTCCTCGAGGTGTTCAACCCGAACGCTCCGGTTGAACTCGAGCCGGAGCAGATCGGCGCCTTCGTCAACGATTCGATCGTTCGCTCACTGGCAGGCGTCACCCAATCCCAGCGTCCCCTCTTCCTCAAGATCGCGTACAACGGCGCTGCTGCACTCGCCGAGCTGGCCGACCACGATCCGTCGGTCGTCGTCGGCGTCCTCGGCGGGTCGGCCGGCACCACCCGGGACACCTTCGAGTTGTTGCATCGGGCCGAGCGGCACGGCGCCCGGGTGGCCCTCTTCGGGCGCAAGATCCAGCGGGCGGAGTCGCAACTCGACCTCGTCGCCCGGATGCGCTCGGTGTTGCGCGGCGAGCTCTCCCCGATCGAAGCAGTCCGGGCATATCACGAATCCCTTGCCCGCAGCGACATCCACCCCCTCCGCACGGTCGAGGCCGACCTCGAGGTCACCGATCCCGTGCTGCGTTCCGAATGAGCACCGCCGGCGGACGCGGCGGGGTGGTGTGCGTCGGTTCGATCATCGCCGATCTCAGCAAGGTCATCGACACCTACCCGGCGCTGGATCACCTGGCGACCATCGAGCAGGTGTCGATCAGCACCGGCGGGCCGGGACTCAACATGGCGGTGGACCTCTCCCTGCTCGGCGCCGACTTCCCTCTATGGATGGAGGGAGCGATCGGTGACGACCAGCACGGAGCGTTCGTGCTGGGGGAATGTGCCCGGCTCGGCATCGACACCGGCGGAGTGACCACGATCGCCGGCACCCCAACGTCCTTCACCGACGCCATGGTCGAGCGCGACGGCGGCCGGCGCACCTACTTCCACCATCAGGGCGCCAACGCCAGATTCGACGCGGCGACCGTCGACCTCACCCGGTTCGGGGCACGCATACTCCACGCCGGCGCCCCCGGACTCCACCACCTCATGGACACTCCCCTCCCCGGCGGCGGGAACGGTTGGTCCGCCCTGCTCTCACGGGCCCAGGCCGCCGGAATGCACACCAACCTCGAGATGGTCGACCTCGACCCGGCGCGGCTGAGAACCCTGGTGGACCCCTGCCTCCCCCACCTCGACAGCATCGTGATCAACGAGCTAGAGGCCGGAGCGCTCACCGGCATCGAGGCGCCGGCCCCGGACCCCGCCGGACCGGTGGACTGGACCGCCATGGAGACGATGGCGCGGCGGCTCCTCGACCGGGGCGTGAGAGAACTGGCGGTGGTGCACTTCCCCGCCGGATGCGTCGCCGCCACCCCGGACGGCGGCACCTGGCGCCAAGGCTCGGTCCGCGTCCCACGCGACGAGGTGCGCAGCACCACGGGCGCCGGAGACGCCTTCGCAGCCGGGATCCTCTTCGGCGTGCACGAGGCATGGCCGATCGAGCGGTGCCTCCTCCTCGGGGCGGCGTCCGCCGCAGCGAGCATCCGCAGCCCGCACACCTCGGCCGGCATCGGGCCCGCCGAGCAATGCATTGCCGAGGCCGACGCCGACGGGTACCGCCCCACCACCGCTGCCACCTAAACGCTGCGCGGAGCAGGCGCCGTCCCCGGAAATGCACCTCTCAGGCCAGCTCGAGCCAGTCCTCGACAGCTTGGTGGGTGATCCACGCTCGAGCAGGAGCCGAGCGCCCGGCGACTTCCCGTCGCGCAAGATCCCCAACAGGATGTGTTCGGTTCCGATGCGACGATCCGCTCGGTGGATCGTCTCCCGTAGCGCCAGCTCCAACACCTTCTTGGCGTCGGGCGAGAAGGGGATATGGCCGCTCCCGCGGGATCCATCGCCGGGGCGTATCGGATCTTGCGGCCTCCTCTGGTGCCGATGAAGCGGTGCAGCTGCGCGGAGATCGGGCGGTCCCGCTGGCCGGTGTCCACCCTGGCGGCGAGTTACTCCGAAGTGTTCGAAACCACGGTCCAGATCCTCTCCGAACTGGTGGCAGCCGACCTGGAGTGGGTTCTCTGGCGATGTGCGGCAGGCACCTACCGCCTCGACCTCTGAGACGTCGATGATGACTCCGGCAATATCGCCGGAAGTGGAACGCTCAGCGCACCACTCGGGCACCTTGAGTGGTGACGGCCCTCAGCACCTCGGAGCTGGTCACCATCGAGGTGTCCCCAGGCGTCGTCATCGTCAATGCCCCGTGCGCCGCCCCGATCTCAACGGCTTCGTCGGCGGAACGACCGTCGAGGAACGCCCAGATCATGCCGCTGGCGAACCCGTCGCCGCCGCCGACCCGGTCGAAGATCTGGAGGTCGGGACGGAGCCGCGACTCGTGGAACCCACCTTCGGTGTACAGGATGGCGCCCCAGTCGTTGAACCCCGCCGACGTGGCATTCCGGAGCGTGGTGGCGACCACTTCCAGGTTGGGACATGCCTCCAAGACCGCTCCCATCATGGCCTTGAACGCCGAGGGGTCGATCTTTGTGATCCCAGGATCGAGATCCGGAACCTCGAATCCCAGGGCCGCGGTGAAGTCCTCCTCGTTCCCGATCATCACGTCGACGTACGGTGCCAGTGAGCGATTCACCTCCACCGCCCGTGCCTTGCCGCCTCTCGGTTTCCACAGTGACGGCCGGAAGTTGAGGTCGTAGGAGACGACGGTGCCGGCCCGTTGGGCGGCGCGCATCGCCTCGCCGGCGACCTCGGCGGTCGTATCCGACAGTGCGGCGAAGATGCCGCCGGTGTGGAACCACCGGACGCCTTCGTCGCCGAAGATGCCGTCCCAGTCGACGTCACCCGGTTTCAGCTGTGACACCGCGGTGTTGGCCCGGTCGGAGACACCGAGTGCCGGGCGAATGCCGAATCCCTTCTCGGTGAAGTTGAGGCCCATCCGGGACTCCAAGCCGATGCCGTCGTGCGGCGCCCACTTGACATGTCGAAGATCGACTCCGCCGGTCATCATGAGGTCCTCGACGAGGTGGCCGACCTCGTTGTCGACGAGTGCCGTGACGATGGCGCTGCGCATGCCGAAGACCTTCCGCAGGGCGCGGGCGACGTTGTATTCACCGCCGCCCTCATTCACCCGGAAATGCCTCGTCGTTCTGATGCGATCCCATTCCGGATCGAGGCGGAGCATGACTTCGCCGAGGGCGACGCAGTCCCAGCGGGCATCGGCTGCGGATGCGATCCGAAGCGCCACGGTCAACTCCTCGCTTCCGCCACGGCGGCTACGGTCGTGGCGACGAGGGTACGGAGACCGTCGAAGTCCCGCTCCTCGACGACCCGCTTCGGGAACAGCTTCGACCCCATGCCGACGGCCGGGGCACCGGCCTGGTACCACGACCGCAGCGAATCGACCGTCGGATCCACCCCACCGGTCGGAATCGCCCTCACCCAGGGGCACGGAGCGCGCACCGCCTTGAGAAAGCCCGGCCCTCCCAGTGAGCCCGCGGGGAACAGCTTCACCAGGTCACATCCCGCCCGGTAGGCGGCGAGGATCTCGGTCACTGTCCCGCAGCCGGGGACATAGGGAACGTTGCGGAGGTTGCAGGCGCTCGCCACGTCGGCGGAGAAGCTCGGGGCGAACACAAAGTTGGCGCCGATGTCGATCACGTGCGCTGCGGTCGCACCGTCGACGATCGAGCCGGCGCCGACGATGAGCTCGGGAAGGTGACGCCGCGCGTGACGGACCAGTCTCTCCATGACGTCGATTGCCCCATCCCCGCGGTTCGTGAACTCGAGCGTGGTGATTCCGCCAGCCACCAAGGCGGCGGCCACCTCAGTCGTGACGTCCACGTCCGGGTCGGAGAACACCGGGACGACACCCTCGTCGGCGATGGTGAGCAGGACATCGGCTTTGGTACGAGCGGCCACCTCGGTTCCCCTCTCCATCGATCGATGATCAACAATACACTGTGGAAATTGCAGTATATTGTCCAGCCATGACCTCTCTGGCGATCGACTACCACGGCGGCGGAGTCCTGCGCGAGCGGCGATATACCCCGATCGACCCGGGCCCCGACGAGGTGAGCATCGCCGTTGCCTTCACCGGGATCTGCGGCACTGACCTCAAGATCGTCCACGGCGCCATGGACCACCGCATCACCTCCCCGTGGCCCATCGGCCACGAGATGTCGGGCACGATCGAAGCCGTCGGCAGCGACGTCGTCGGATGGCAGCGGGGCGACCAGGTCACCGTGATGCCCCTGGAATGGTGCAACCGCTGCCCGGCCTGTGCCCGCGGACACCGCCACGTCTGCCAGAACCTCGTCTTCGTTGGCATCGACTCGCCGGGCTCACTGCAGCAACGATGGAACGTACCGGCGAGACTCCTGGTGCGGATCCCCGACCACGTCAGCTTGCAGACGGCAGCCCTCTCCGAGCCCACTGCGGTGGCCGTCCACGATGTCCGGCGCGGTGGAGTGGGCGCCGCGGACCAGGTCGTCGTGATCGGCGGTGGGCCGATCGGGCTCCTGATCGGCCTCGTGGCGAGCCACGTCGGCGCCGACGTTCTCGTTTCCGAGCCCGCGACGTTCCGGCGTCGCCTCGCCTCCGAGCTGGGCCTGCGCACCATCGACCCCACCGCCGACGATCTCAACGCAACGGTGGCTGATTGGTCGAGCGGAAAGGGAGCCGAGGTCGCCTTCGAGGTCTCCGGGTCACAGGCCGGAGTTCGCGCCCTCACCGACGTGCTTGCGGTGAGGGGGCGGGGCGTCGTCGTCGCCATCCACACCCAACCCACTCTCGTCGACCTCATGGCGGCGTTCTGGAAGGAGCTCGACATCGTCGCAGCCCGCGTGTACCGGCGGGAAGATTTTGAGGAGGCAGTTGCGCTCCTCGCCGACGAGGTGATCCATGCCGACTCGCTCATCACCGACGTCGTCCCCTTGTCCGAGACCGCCGCCGCAGTCGCCCGGCTCGCTTCCGGGGAAGAGGTCGTCAAACTCTTGATCGATTCACGATGACCGCTGACGGTCCCGGCACCCCCTCTCCCGCCGTCATCCGAGCCGCAACCATCCTCGATGTGGTTTCGACTCGGCCGGACGCGCATCTGCGGGTGTCCGACATCGCCCGCGAGACCGGCATCCCCAACTCCTCGGTGACGAACATCCTCGCCGCCCTCATCGAGACCCGATTCGTCCGACGCACAGGCGCCGGGTACACCATCGGTCCCGCCGTCGTCGAGCACGCCGCAACGTTCCTGCGGAACGACGACCCGGTTCAGCGGTTCCGGGACTTCGTCCCATCGCTCGACACGCTTTCGGCGGAGACGGCTCAGCTCGGAACCCTCGACCGAGGGGACGTTCTCTTCCTCGCCCGCCACGATGGGACTCAACCGATTGCCCTCACTTCGGCCATCGGCAAACGGCTCCCTGCTACCTCCACAGCCATCGGAAAGGCAATGCTCGCCCGCCTCCGGCCGGAAGAGATCGCCGCCATGCTGATCGAGCCACTCCCGCACCTCACAGAGCGTTCCCACACCACGTTGGCAACCTTGTCCGACGACCTCGCCGCCACCCGGGACCGTGGCTACGCAATCGACGACGAAGAAGCGGCACCAAACGTCATGTGTCTCGCCGTGGCCGTCGACACCGCGCATGGGGAACCGCCATACGCAGTGAGCACGACGTTGTTCAAGGGCCGCCTGACCTCCGAGTTCCACGAGCGGCTCGTCGCCGACCTTGCTGCCGTCGCGTCCTATCTGGCCAAGTATTAGGGAGATCACCCGTGGCATATCTCATCGATCTCACCGGCAAGACCGCCTTGGTAACCGGGGCACGGCGAGGCCTCGGCAGGGCAATCGCCGCGGGGCTCGCCACGGCCGGTGCCGATGTGATCGGAGTGTCGGCGACGCAGGAGGCGTCCGGCTCCGAGGTTCAACGACTGGTCGAGGCGGCCGGAAGAACGTTCGTCGGGCGGGCGTGCGACTTCTCGGATCGGGCGTCGCTCTATGAGCTTCTCGGATGGCTCAATGCTGCGGGGCACAAGGTCGACATTCTGGTCAACAACGCGGGCACCATCATCCGTCAACCTGTGCTCGAGCACACCGACGAGTCCTGGGACAAGGTGCTGGAGGTCAACCTCAGCGCTCCCTTCATCCTCGCCCGGGAGCTGGGGAGGGAGATGGTCGCGCGCCGGTCGGGAAAGATCATCTTCACCGCTTCTCTGCTGAGCTTCCAAGGGGGGATCACGGTGCCCGGCTATGCCGCGTCCAAGAGCGCGATCGCCGGACTGACCCGGGCGCTGGCAAACGAGTGGGCCCGCTACGGCGTGAACGTGAACGCCATCGCGCCGGGGTACATGGCCACCGACAACACCGAAGCGCTCCGTCAGGACCCGGCGAGGTCACCGGCGATCCTGGAGAGAATCCCGGCAGGTCGCTGGGGCGATGCGGCCGACGTTGCGGGTGCTGCCGTCTTCCTGGCATCGGACTCTGCCGACTATGTCCATGGCACGGTGCTGACCGTTGACGGTGGGTGGATGGGTCGCTGATGGCCAGCCTTCCCGTCACCATCGGGTGGCAAGCTGGCGGCTCCCCGAGTGGCGACGGTCGTCGCCGGGTCCCTTACGAGGCTTCCGGCCTCGTGGGAACCGAACCGGGATCGCTGTACTCGGGGACGCCTTGGATCCAGTTGAGGTTCTTGACGGGAGCCACGATCTCTTCGATCTCGGCCAGTAGCTCCTGATCCAACTCCCCGCCCAGGACTTCGAGGTTCTGGGTGACATGGTCGACCGACTTCATGCCGACACAGGTCGTTGCGATGTACGGATGTGCCAGCGCGAACAGGAGCGCCACATCGGTGATGCGGGCTCCGCGGGAACGAACGTACTCGTAGAGCTCCCGCCCGACGCGGTGAATCCCGGCAGGAGCCGGATTCCAACGAGCTGCGCCACGCTCGGTCAGAATGCCCATGTGCGTCACGGAGGCGTTGACGATACCGATCCCCAGCTCCCGTGCCGTCGGCAGCAGCCAGTCGTCGAGGCTCGTGTTGAGCAGGTCGTAGTGGCAATAGGTCAAGATCGTCTCCGGGGTCGGATCGAGGTCCCTGGCAAGCCGAGCCAGATGCCCCACCGGATACCCCGTGATCCCGATGTGGCCCACCTTGCCTTCATCCCTCAGCCTGACCATGGCAGGCCACGCCTGGTCGACGACCTGTTGCACCTGCACGAACTCGACATCGTGGAGCTGGAACAGGTCGAAGTAGTCGGTCCCGAGGCGCTCCGCGCTCTCCTCCCACGATCTCATGATTCGGTCGTAGCCGTAGTCGAAGCCACCCCCACCTGACGTGCCGTACCGGCCAGCCTTCGTTGCGAGCACGACCTTCTCGCGGTAGCCGTCCTGTAGGGCTTCCCCCAGCCGTCTCTCGGAAACGGTATCTCCGTAGTACGGCGACGTATCCACGAAGTTCAGGCCGTTGTCGATGGCGAACCGCACGGTATCAACCGCCTGAGCGGCATCGACCTCGCCGTACTCATTCCCCACGGACGACCCGCCGAAGCTCAGCTCGGACACTTCCAGGCCGGTATCGCCAAGGAGCCTGTACTCCATCACGCCAGGACCTCACCGACTCGATGCGACGTCACGACTGTGCTCCCGTCCTGGCGGCTCCGACTCGCCCGACATCCACCCCTACCCCTTGACCGCGCCGGTGGTGATACCCGACATCACATAACGCTGACCTATCAAGAAGACCAAGATCACCGGCACAATGGTCAAGACGACGTCCGCCGAGACCAGATTCCAATTGGACTCATAGATGCCGAAGAAGTTGTAGACCGCCAGCGTCATCGGCCACTTGCTCGAGCTACTGAGAAAGTAGAGCGGCATCACGAACTCGCTCCACAGGTCGAGGAAGGTCAGGATTCCAACCGTGATCCAGGCCGGCCTCAGAAGCGGCATCATCACTGACCAGAACAGGCGGCGAGGCGAGCACCCATCGATGACCGCCGCCTCGTCGATCTCTCTTGGGACCGTATGAACAAACGCAAAGACCACGAATACCGCGAATGGAAGTTTGAACGCGGCGTAGAGCAGGATCATGCCCAACTGGGAGTTGACGAGATGCGTGAACTGCATCACCTTCGTCATCGTCACGTAGTTGAGGGGAATGGCGATGCCCATGACCATGAAGAAGTACCAGAACCGGTTCAACTTGGTTCTATTCCGCGCCAGGACGAAAGCGGCAGCGGTTGCGCACAGGACACAGAGCACGGTAGCGAATCCGGTATAGACGACACTGTTCCTGAAAGCTTGGCCAAGCTTGCCCTCGTCGATCACCGTGAGATAGTTGTCCAAGTGCAGGCCACTGGGGAGCGCCGGCCCCATGGACTTCGCCTGAGGGCTGTCTTTGAGCGAATTCACGACAACCAGGTAGATCGGCAGAACCATCACGATGCTCACCAAGGCGGCAGTCGCGTGGTTCACCCCGCGCAGCAGCGGTCGCCGAATCCGCCGTCTGGTTCCCACCCTCCGGCCCGGCTGCTTCTTCACGATCGGTGGAACGCCGCGGCGGGGAGCACTAGTCATAGTCGACCTGCTTGTTCATGAATCGGATCAGGACAACGCCCGCCCCGAGCATGATGACGAACAAGACAGTGGAGAGCGCCGTGCTCACCGCGTAATGCCCTCTAGCGAACTCCTTGAACACAATGGTGTAGACCGTCTCCGTTGCATATCCCGGCCCGCCGTTGGTCAGGACCCATACACTGTCGAAGATCTTCAAGCCGTACAGCAGGTTCAGGACCGTCGTTACTGTCAAGACGGGCACCAACAGGGGCAGCGTTATGAACCTCAATTCGCTGAAGGCACTCGCTCCATCGAGCCGCGCGGCCTCGTAGTAGTCGGTCGGGATCGATTGAAGCCCCGCGAGCAGCAGGATCATGATGAACCCCACACCCTTCCAGGTGTCAACGGCCGCAATCGAATACAAGGCAATATGCGGATTGGTCAGCCAGTGCTGGGCCACTGAACTGAGACCGATCGGCCTGAGGAATTCGTTGAGCACACCAGTCGCCGGGTTCAAAATCGACTTGAACACAATACCGACGACGATCATCGGCAGCACGGCCGGGAGATAATAGATCGCGCGATGAACGGTCGAAAGGCGCCGGATCCCTCGCGACACCAACAACGCCAGAAGCAAGCCGATGACGGTCTTAGTGACGATGGTTATCGCAGTGAAGACAAGGGTGTTATTGATCGCCAGCAGCAGCGTAGAATTCGATGTGAATATCTTCCGGAAGTTCTCGAGACCAACGAAATTGACCTCGGACGAGAAGCGGTTCCAGCTCGTGAACGAATAGTAGATTCCCATGATGCTCGGAACGACGATGAAGACCATGTAGAGGGCGATCGCGCCCGACGAGAAGTAGCCCGGGTAGGTCTTGCTTCTCAGGCTCACCCTTCTTCGATGCACGACTCCCCATCCACTCAAGATTCGTTCCCGTCCCTCAGTCGCGTGTGCCTGAGGATCGAAGCCCCGCGCCAACGCATTCCTACTCGCTTCGCTTCGACCCTCGCTGCCGTTGATCCCTCCGAGAGACCGCCCATGGTGCCAGAAACCCCAACCGCTCGCCGGTCGACTCGAGTGACGGGCCGGAAGCGGGCCCACCCCAGCGGTAAGGGGTGGGCCCGCATGGACCGTCCGTTCACGGCAGGACCG
>Ga0315543_1003437_pt1 | contig 14218 bp, 13 predicted proteins | sample SalMarSW160210MG_2_FD_203098 | JGI IMG/M metagenome (GOLD analysis project Ga0315543, IMG submission 203098) | Salt marsh sediment microbial communities from the Plum Island Ecosystem LTER, Massachusetts, United States - Salt Marsh Sediment SW1601-210 ...
TTTACATCGACCAAACTCGCTGTATCGGCTGCTTCACATGCGTGGTAGCTTGCCGAGATTGGCACGATGTGCCAGCCGGGCCAGCCAGTTGGATAAGGATAAAGACTATAGAAAAGGGCAAATACCCTGACCTATTTGTTGCTTTTCTTCCCGTAGCTTGTTACCACTGCCTTCAACCCGCTTGTATTCCTGCCTGCCCAACAAGTGCCATCACCAAGCGTGATGAAGACGGCATCGTGACAGTAGACAGAGAGACATGCTTGGGCGCAGGCTGCCAACTGTGTCTCGAAGCATGTCCCTACGACGCCCCACAGTTTGGCCCTGAAGAAAATGCCATGATGCACAAGTGCGACTTATGTGTAGATAGATGGGCGGAGGGCAAGAAGCCGGTATGCGTTGACGCTTGCCCGATGTGGGCTCTAGACGCTGGCCCCATAGACGAGCTAAGGGCAAAGTACGGCGATGTCAGATGTGCCGAAGGATTCGTGTACTTCGAAGACCTCACTCCCACAGTTACTTTCAAACCTAAGCAAGATACGAAAGGTCTTGTTACCCAAAAGATTTCAGTATCGCCCCCAGCAGTATAACACCGCCTAATACTCGCCGAGGATGGCATATTGACCTATGTACCTGTGGGGCGGGGTGAACGAGGAGCCAAAGCACAGCTTGTTGCATTCGGTCATGGCTTGTGCTATAAATGTAGCTACACTACTAGGGGTGCTCAAAGTTGAGAGGCAGTTAATGCCAACCCTCTGAACCTGATCTCGTTAATACGAGCGTAGGGAAAAGTAGTACCAAGAGACCAAGGGTGGATAAGCACAGCTTGAGCCCCTGGCCTTATTGTTTTTTGGAGGTATTGCCTTACTCCTATTTGAAGTTCGATACAGCAGTACAAAAGAAATAAATATGCCAGAAGATAGCACATCCATTGACTATAACAGAATAAGCCCAATTTATGACACCAGCCGGGTGGCCAATGCCGAAACAATAGAGAAGCTGATTAGAGTGCTTCATGTGGACTGCGACTCAGTTATTCTCGACATGGGCTGCGGCACCGGGAACTATACGGCTGCTCTACAGCAAGTAACAAGAGGTGTGATTGGGATAGATATATCTGGCGGTATGATAGAACAAGCACGAGCTAAGTTTCCCGCGCTACAATTCATTTGCGGTGATGTGACCCGTCTCCCGTTCGGTTCACAAACCTTCGGTGCTGCGTTTGCCGTTCAAGTGCTCCACCACATCAAAGAGAAGAAGCTGTTTCTAACGGAAGCCTATCGTGTGGTGCGAAACGGGGCATGGATCGCAATACACGCCTGTTCTCACCGACAAATGCGGGCATTCTGGTTCTATCACTACTTCCCGAAAGGGCTTGAAGCTGATTTGGCACGAATGCCTGACTCCAGAGAGATTGCCTCGTTACTTTACCGAGCCGGATTTTCAGACATTGGCATTGAAATATGTTATAGCGATGTCGTTGTTGCGGATGAGACACCGCAACGCTATCTGGATAAGAATTACCGTGACAGCATTTCCACTTTTGCCTTTCTGAGTAAGGAAGACGTAGAATTAGGCTGTGAGAAGATACGGAAAGACATTGCTTCCGGCGCTGTAGAGAGTGTTGTTCACCAATCCGAGGCGAAAGTGGCAAACGAGACAGGTGGTTCATCCATTGTTTACGGCCTGAAAAAGGATTTCTAGTTATGACCCTCTTTCATCTCGTAATGTTCGATGTTGATGGGACCCTAATCAAATGGAACGGAATTGACCGCGTTTGTTTTTCTGAAGCAGTGAAAGAAGTCCTCGGGGTCGACAATATTGACACTGACTGGTTACATTACTTGCATGTAACTGACTCAGGCATCGCCTCTGAGATAATCGAGAGGAATCTATTCAGAAAGGCCGAGAGGCGGGACATACTAGCGATACGTCAATCGTACCTAGTAAGACTCCACCATGAAACCGAGAGGAATCCTTACAGCTTTCGGCCTGTTCCAGGGGCTTCAGAATTGATTGCCGACTTGCGTTCGATGGAGGGCATTTGCCTATGCATAGCTACCGGAAACTGGCGAGAGGCAGCGTTACTGAAGCTCAGGTTGGCTGGCATCTCCACTGGGGATATTCCTCTCGCATCATCAGACGATTCTCACGAACGTGAATCGATCATGTTACTGGCAGAAGAACGTGCACGAGTTCACAAGAACTGCCCAGCGTTTAGCCAAGTAGTGTATGTCGCAGACCACGTTAGGGACTTCTTAAATGCGAGGAAACTGGGCTACGGTTTTGTGGGACTAGGCAGTGGCGAACACGCGCAGGAGTTGAAGCTGGCGGGCGTCACTCATGTCCAGCCCGATTTCACCAATAAGGGCTACTTCCTCCGAGTTCTGGGCATGCCAAAACACTGAACAGCCTGTGGACAGTAGTTGCGAGGGGTCAACCCTAACGCAGTTATATGCAGCGGTTTTTGGGACTTGATATGAACCCTCAACCGCGTGCTGTATTAATGCGAGCGCTGTCATTATAAGTCCGGCGTTTTTGGCAAAAGAAACGGAGTTAAGTTGTCACAATCAACAAATGCCTGAAATGTTACGTAGTTACACACTAACACAGAAGTGTGAACTGAACTTGTTGGCTTACTGAGTATAATTCAACCGCCCACACCAATCTCTTGCCTATCTTACTCCGGTAGAGTATATTGAAAAGGAACTTGCTAAAATCCGCAGTCCAGTGTTACCTATGTGGTCAGCCAGCACAATCTATTGACAAGTGGGGAGAACAATGATAAACTGCTTGCACGATTTCAGGACGAAGTCGAGGATGGCTGGAGAATTATACTAGACCTGCTTCTTGGTTTTCCTGAAGAGCTGCCAGCCAACTTATTGGAGCATGCATTGGACGAATAGGCAGAGCGATGAAATCTTCAGCCAGATAAGAAAACCAAATTCAATGAGAGGAGGGTAAGCTAGATGGGAGTCAGGACATACCCAGAGTACAGCACACGATATCCACTGTTGTTAACTAAATGCATGAGAAGACCGCTGGACTACTACCCAGACGACGTCGCGGTTGTTTACCGTAATGATGCTGGAGAGTATAACCGTTTCACCTGGCGCCAGTGGTATAGACGCACTTCTCAACTTGCTCATGCCCTTGACGAGCTAGGTATAAAGCCAGGAAAGCCAGGTGAGCCTGGTGACCGTGTGGCTACCATGGCTCTTAACCATCACCGCCATCTGGAGTTGTGCTATGCGCCCACGTGCATCGGGGCTATTTCACATCCCATCGACATAGGGCTATCGCCGGACGATATCGCATACATAATAAACCACGCCGAGGATAAGGTTATATTTTTGGACGATATCATTATGCCCTCACTTGATCTCATATATGATCGCATAAAGTCCACGGTTAAGGCGTTTATCTACATGTCAGATCGTCCTGGTAAGCCTCAGACGAGAATAGAGCCTCTTTACGAGTACGAGCAACTGATAAAGGGGCAACCTGAAGAATATGATTGGCCATATCTGAACGAACACACCCATGCTGCGCTCTATTACACTAAGGACACGACCGAAGCCCCCAAAGGGGTCATGTTCACCCATAGACAGCTCTATCTTCAGACTATTCATCCTGTAACCAGCGTGCAGTTGAATCCTATACCGTGGGATTTGCCTGAGGACATTCCAGCCATTCGCGTACCACTGGTTAATTTGCCTCTTTCCCATATCCATGCCTGGGGGACACCGTGGTACCATGTTCTCGCCGCAAGCAGAATTGTGTTTCCGGGGAGGTTTACTCCTCAAAACTTTTGTGAGTTAGTTGAGACAGAAAGAGTTACCTCCACAGTGCTTGTGCCCACCATGTTGGCTGCGCTTAGTGAATATGAGGATACCAAGAAACATGACTTGAGCAGTGTTTTAGCCATCGGCGTGGTGGGAAGTGCCTTACCATCAGGGCTAAAAACTAAGGTGAAAAAAGTATTCCCAAATGCGAAGATCTCTTCGGGCTATGGGATGACAGAGACTGCTGGTCTGTCTATTCAAGCAGTCGCCAAGCGGCATATGTCTGATTGGCCTAGAGAGAAGATCGACGAGGTCCTGGTTAAAACAGGACTGCCCCCGCTAGGAATTGAGGCACAAGTTATCGGTGAGGATGGTAAACCTGTGCCCAATGACAATACGAGCCGAGGGGAGATAGTACTGAGAGGGCCATGGATTATGGAGCAGTATTTCAAGGATCCAGAGAAGACAGCCAGTGCCTGGCGGGGCGGCTGGTTCCATACTGGTGACATAGCAAAAGTAGACGAAGATGGCTATATCATCATCTGTGCTGCTTGAAAACCTAGTGGCGAGTTCAAAGCATGTCTTAGAGGCAACGTTTGTGGGGGTGCCAGAGGGGAAGATGGGTGAGCGGCCAATAGCTATTATTAAGCTTGTTCACGGCGCTAAAGTGACAGAAGAGGACATCTACAAGTTTCTTCTGTGCAGGCATCAACGCGATGCATCCTTATTCCCGATACCGACCGACGAGTGGCACAGTATCTCTTAGAGCCATGCCAGGCTAGCCACCACTTTTGAGATGACCCTAAGTGCTGGTATCAATGCAGATAGGACTCTGTGAGGCTGGAGGTGACGCTCGCCCCCCACCTAAACTCAATGGCTGTGTAGAGAGAGCTTGGTGGGAGCAAAAACAAAGAAAGGAGGTCACGTCTCACTAATATACTGTGCCAGTACAATCACATCCGATATAATATTCCATGCCGCAGCATTTCCTTTTGCAGATAGTCTTTCTTTAGGTTTTACCACAAAAGTAGTTGATGCCGCAGCGCTTTGATATGATCAATTAATCAATGACAGGTAAAATTGTGCCGGGATTTATATAGTTGACTATAATACCGAGATGGGCAGGATTCAGATGCTTTTGGCGATGATACGTGCCAACGCCAAATCTTCGGTTGTGGTCACCTTTATATTCTTATAATCGCCCATATAAAGCTGCACCTTGTGTCCCAAGCGTTCCACAGCAGTAGCATCATCGGTAACCTCTGTGGCGAGGTTCTCATAAGCCTTGGTTATCATATCAAAGCTGAATATCTGCGGGGTTTGCGCCGCCCATAACCTGTCGCGCCGAAGTGTTTCCCCGATCAACTCCCCATCAGCAGCAAGCTTGATAGTATCTTTAATTGGCACTGCCGCTACAGCAGCTCCAATCTCCTCGACTATCTTCAGACCATGCTCAATCAAATCTAGAGTCAAGAAAGGCCGAGCTCCATCATGAATCATGACCCAATTACAATCCCTCATCTGCTTTAGCCCTTCCCTCACCGAATCCTGTCGCCGTGCGCCACCCGGGCATAAAGTAACTTTAGACCAGCTCCTTTCCTCTTTTAGTTTCTGCCCTCGAGCTAAATCCTTATCTTGCAATACCAAGACTATCTGTTGAACCAAGCTGTATCCCTGACACGTATCCACGGACCAGGCCAGCAAAGGTTTCCCCCTTAGAGGAGCAAAGAGCTTGTTTGTACCCGCCATCCGCTGGCTAGTTCCGGCAGCGACTATAACCACGCCTAACTTACTACCTTTATTCATTACCTTGCTTCTCAACAAGGAAAAGCTCTAAACTTGACCCAAAATTGGAAAGTCAAAGTGCAAAACCTTCCTTTTCTTATTCTTGCCCTGTATTTTTGCCATTTGCACTTTGCATTTTACTTGCCTTTGTAAGTCCCAGCCTCAGAGCTTCAGCCACCGAGCCAACCTCGATTAGGTGAATGTCCGCAGAGTGAAGGGATTGCTTCACTTCGCCCGCAATGACAGGGGGAAGTCTGGGCATAAGGCAGGATTTAAAGCCCAACCTGATGGCCTCAGCAATTCTTCTCTCTACGTGTGATACCCCTCTAAGTTCTCCATTCAACCCCACCTCTCCCAAAGCAACCAAGCCTGAAATTGGCTTTGCATCACGAAAACTGGAAGCAATGGCTGAGGCGATTCCTAAATCAACCGCTGGCTCATTGACCCTTAAGCCACCAGTAACGTTGACTATAATATCCTGGTTGAAAAGCTTTAATCCGGCACGCTTAGTAAGCACAGCAATTATCAACAGTAGCCGATTAAAATCAACTCCGTTAGCGATGCGCCTTGGTGGAGTAAAACTATTAGGAGTAGTTAAGGCTTGAATCTCTACCAACAAAGGGCGATTCCCTTCAAGAGTGGGCACCACCACTGAGCCCATAGTTCCATCCCTGTATGCGGATAAGAAAACTTGAGAGGGATTACTTACTTCTATTAGTCCCCTATCGCTCATCTCAAATATTCCCACCTCATGAGTGGAACCGAAACGGTTCTTTACGCTGCGTAGCACCCGGTAACTACTAAATGGTTCGCCTTCGAAGTAAAGCACCACGTCAACGATATGTTCCAGCGTTCCTGGACCTGCGATGGCCCCTTCCTTGGTCACATGTCCAGTGATTAATAGGGGCACATCATTCTGTTTCGCCCACCTCTCCAACCTCCAAGTGCACTCCCGCACCTGGGAAATACTGCCCGGCATGCCGGCTACATCCTCTAAATACATAGTCTGAATGGAATCGATAATCGCCAATTCAGGAGAAAGTCCTTCCAAGCATTCTAATACGGCATCTAAATCGGGCTCAGAGAGAAAGTATATCCCTTTGCCCCCTATACCGAGGCGCTCACTTCTAAGTTTAACCTGATTAATAGATTCTTCACCGGAGATATAGGCGACAACTTTATTATTCTCAGCTATCATCGCCGAAATCTGGAGTAAAAGCGTAGACTTGCCTATTCCCGGCTCGCCACCAACAAGCACCAGAGAGCCTGGAACTAAACCACCTCCCAGAACTCGATTCACTTCAGCAAAACCAAGGTGAAAGCGAGGAAAGTCACCCTTCTCTACTTGGGAAAGTTCCTGAGGTCTATTTCGTCTAGAGGAAAGCTGGCTGGGAGCTCGGGATAAAGTGACCCTGGTTTCTACGAAGCTATTCCATGCTTGGCAATCAGGGCAGCGTCCTAACCACTTGAGACTTTCTTTACCGCACTGCTGACAAACGAAAACATTCTTGAATTTGGATTTGCCCCGCTCGTTAGATTTCAAGTCCCCCGGCCAAGATACCTAATACTTGATAACGGCTATCTTTTCCCCAGTCTTAACTACCTGCCCTGGTGAAACTGCCACCTCTATAACTGAGGCTTTCACTGGAGATAATATAGGATTTTCCATCTTCATAGCTTCTATGATGCAAATCACCCCACCCTCCTCAACTGTATTACCCACGGTTACCTCAACACGTACTATTTTTCCAGGTAGTGGCGCTTCGATTACTTCTTGAGCCATATTTATGCAGTCTCCTTAACCAAGGGCCTCATTACAATTTTGTCCTCGACACAATCCACAACCACTGTATCCCCAGGCAGGAACTCGCCACGCAGCAAAGCCTCGGAGAGCTGATCTTCAACCAAATTCTGGATGGTGCGACGCAAGGGGCGGGCTCCAAAAACAGGGTCATAACCCTTGTTGCCTATAAAATCCTTAGCTCCATCAGTTACTTCCAAAGTGACATTCTTCTCTGCAAGAGAAGCGGCAACCTGGTTAAGCATCAGGTCAACAATCTGGCGGATATGCTCTTTGCTTAAAGCGTGGAACACGACCGTGGCATCAGTGCGGTTAAGGAACTCGGGCCGGAAAATTTTCTTCATCTCCCCGAGCACTTTCTCCTTCATTTTCTCGTACTCCACCTGCCGTTTTTCCTCACCATCGACATGGGCAGCAAAACCGAGGCTCATATCACGCTTAATAAGCTCGGCACCAGCATTGCTGGTCATGACTATGATGCTATTACGAAAATCAACCCTTCGCCCTTTGGCATCGGTCAAATGACCATCATCGAAAATCTGGAGCAGCATATTAAATACATCATAATGCGCCTTTTCAATTTCATCGAGAAGAATAGTACAATAGGACTTCCGCCTTACTGCCTCAGTTAATTGACCACCTTCCTCATAACCAATATAACCTGGTGGTGCTCCAACTAAGCGGGCTACAGTGTGACGCTCCATAAACTCCGACATGTCAAGCCTGACCAAAGCGTCTTCGCTACCAAACATGAACTCGGCCAAGGCCCTTACCAATTCAGTTTTACCCACTCCGGTGGGGCCTAAAAAGATGAAGACACCAATGGGATGCCTCGGGTCTTTTAACCCGGCTCGAGCCCTCCTGACCGCTTTAGCCACGGTATTTATGGCCTCATCCTGGCCAATGATACGACGATGTAGAGCCTCCTCCATCTGTAGAAGGCGGCTGGTTTCATCGATGGTCAACTTTACCACAGGTATGCCCGTCCACATGCTGGCTACCTCAGCAATATCCTCTGAGGTAACTACAGGTCGGCCTTCTTCTTGTTTAACCTGCCACTCCTTCTTCATAGCCTCGATTTTCTCCGTTAGCTGAAGCTCTCGATCACGCAACTCACCGGAATACTCATACTGTTGAGCTGCGATAGCCGCTTCTTTTTCTTTGCGTACACTTTCCAAAGCCCGCCTTGCCTCAGCTAAGCCAATAGGGGCACTACCTCGCTTAATGCGTACCCGGGAACTAGCTTCATCTACCAAATCAATAGCCTTATCGGGCAAAAAACGGTCTGCTATATATCTGGTAGCCAAAGTAGCCGCTGTTTGCAAGGCTTCGTCGCTTATGTCCAATTGGTGAAATTCTTCATATCTGTGCTTAATGCCCCGCAAGATTTCCAAGGTTTCTTCCATGGTAGGTTCAGTTACCAGGACAGGTTGAAACCGCCGTTCCAAAGCTGGGTCCTTCTCCACATATTTGCGGTAGTCGTCCAAAGTAGCGGCGCCAATACATTGAATCTCGCCACGTGACAACGAAGGCTTCAGAATGTTAGAGGCATCAACCGCACCTTCAGCTGCTCCGGCACCCACAATAGTCTGCATTTCATCAATAAATAAGATGCAATTACCGGCAGATTTCTCTTCCTCAATAACCTTCTTCAGCCTCTCTTCAAATTCACCACGGTATTTTGTTCCTGCCACTAGAGCACCTATATCTAATGCAACTATTCTCTTGCCCTGTAATACCTCAGGAACCTCCCCAGCTATTATGCGCTGGGCTAACCCTTCAACAATAGCCGTTTTGCCTACACCTGCTTCCCCTATAAGCGCGGGATTATTTTTAGTACGACGGCTTAGTATTTGCACTATCCGTTCAATCTCCTTGTAACGCCCAATAATAGGGTCAAGTTTATCCGCCCGGGCTAGGGCAGTTAAATCGGTCCCAAGTTGATCCAAGGTCGGTGTGCGTGTGGCAGTGCGACCTGTGGTACGAGCTCGCACAACTTCCTGCCTGATAACTCGATTGACCTCATCACGCGTTCGCTCCAAGGTAATACCAAAACTCTCTAAAACACTAAAAGCTATCCCTTCGTTTTCACGTAGCAATCCAAGCAAAAGGTGCTCAACACCTATATAGCTGGAATTGAGACGGCGTGCCTCATCCACAGCAAACTCAATGGCTCTTTTCGCCCGAGGAGCAAGGTCAACATCTCCACTGGTAGCTCGACGCTCTCCCTTTCCAATTACAAATTCTATAGCCGCCTGGACCTTACTCATCGAGATACCCAAATTACTCAAAACTTTGGCCGCAATCCCTGACTCTTCCCCTGCTATCCCCAATAATATGTGCTCAGTATCGATATAACTGTGGCCTAGGCGTTGTGCCTCTCCTTGAGCCCGAGTCAGCACCCTACGAGCCCCTTCAGAAAACCTTTCAAATCCTGTGCTCATTTCAACCTCATGCGCACTTCCGAGTCAAAGTATAGAGCATACTATCCTTTCCGTCAACAAGCCCGGCCTACTTGAACTGAGTGATAGAATGGTAATATAATACCATAAAAATATTCTTGAAGGTTAATAGAAATGCGGGTCACCGGTGGCAAAGTAAAGGGAACTCGGTTAAAAACTTTACCAAAGCACTCCATTAGACCCACAACCAGTGTGGTAAGGCAAGCTATATTCTCTCTTTTGGAGAATAGTACTACCAATTGGCGTCAGGTCCTTGACTTATACGCCGGCAGCGGTGCTCTGGGCATCGAAGCTCTAAGCCGTAGGGCAGAACGGGTTGATTTTGTTGACTATAGAAAAAGGTGCTGTGACATTATCAAAACCAACTTGGAAAAAATAGGGGAACTATATCGGGCTCACATTTACTGCTGTAGCGTGAGTAAAGCGCTTGACTTCCTTAACAATAGTTATGACATTATCTTCATAGACCCACCTTACTCTGACCTCTCTACAAATAATTTATTAATAAATCTAAGTAAGTCGAACTTGCTCGGGGAAAACTCTACAATCGTGCTTTGCCACGCAAACCGCTTCACCTTAAATTCCGACTATGCTGGACTTCATCTTATTAAGCAACGCCGCTACGGTGACACTTTTATTTTTATATACCAAAAGGAGGTTTAACTATGGACTTAGCAGTTTATCCAGGTACCTTTGACCCCCTCACCTATGGCCACATTGACATTATCGAACGAGCAGCAGCTCTGGTCGATCAGTTAATTGTCGGTATCTATGAGAACCCTGATAAACAGCCGCTTTTCTCTCTCGAGCAAAGGGTGAAGTTAGTGAGAGAAGCAGTAACTGGCTTGCCCAACGTCCATGTTAAAGCTTTTAAAGGGCTGACCGTGGATTTTATACGCCAAGTAGGAGGAAGGGTTATGATCCGTGGTTTGCGAGCAAATTCTGACTTCGAACGGGAATTTGAAATGGCACTGATGAACAGAAAGCTGGCGCCAGACATTGAGCTACTTTGCTTGATGACTAGCTCTCAATATCAATTTCTTAGCTCTTCCCTGATCAAGGAGGTGGCTAAGTTAGGAGGCTGTCTTGAAGGCATGGTTCCTGACCACGTGGCTGTAGCTCTAAAGGGGAAGTTTTCCATGCCCACTGAGCTTGCCAGCAGTAAGGGTAAAATATAAAATTAAGAGCTAAAAGTTAAGGAGGTAATAGAAAGATGGCATACAAAATTACTGAGGAGTGCATTAGTTGTGGTGCCTGCGAACCAGAATGCAAAAATGAGGCCATAACTGAGGGGGAAGAAATTTATATCGTTAACCCTGATAAATGCACTGAGTGTATCGGCTGGTTCGAGACACAGAAGTGCGTTGAGGTTTGCCCTGTGGAGTGTTGCATTCCTGACCCCGATCACAAGGAAACACGGGAGCAACTGCTGGAAAAGTGGCGCAAGCTACACCCCGGTGAGACTCCGGCTGCCACCTAAGATAAAGCTCATCGAACATTTCAGCGGAAAGTGCCGTTCAGTAACCCTTTCGCCCTGAGCGTGTCGAAAGGCTAGCTAATCTGATCTTGTTAGCCGCTCGTGGTTCGACAAGTTCACCACGAGCGGCTAACAAATATGTTTCAGTGAAAAACCATTTGCTGTATGTACCTAGGGAGATTTTTCATGTGACTCAAAAATGACATCTCACTATATGACCTTATAGCGACGTAACAACTACCACATCGGTTAGTTCGGGAAAAATTTTCTACCATTTCTTCGCGAGTAGCGTATTTAGTGCGGTGCAGTGAACAGGGAACCAGGCTCCCGTCAGGCATTACGACAAGAAATCTTATGCCTGCCTGACAATTTGGCATGTATCCTTGTTCAAAGAATTTTAAAGTATCTCGGAGTGTGAGTTCTGGGTTAGCTAGATGAGTACCCTGCTTTTTTAACATTATTAGTTCGTTAATGGCCTGGCGTAAAATTCCCAAATCCTCTCCATTGTTGAGGCAATAGTCCTCATTCCCTGTTCGTAGCGCAGTATATGCACTATACGATATGTCTACACCCCACTCAGCGGCCTTTTTTGCCAAAGGCAATATTTCCTTCAGATTGGCTTTAGTTATAGCTGTGTTCAAGATAATATCCCGAAACCCAAGCTTTGCCAGGCGGGGAAGACTTTGCTCCAAACGTTTATAGAGACCCGGTCGTCGTCGAAATTCGTCATGCCGCTCATCAGGGAAGTCAAGTGATACGGAAAATTGATCCACCCCTGCTTCACGTAATTGCAGATAATTGCTCTCATTCAGCAGCACTCCGTTGGTAACAAGTATCTCGTATTTTACCCCAGCTTGCTTGATAGCCTTGACTATGGCTGCTATATCCTTACGTAGAAGTGGTTCGCCACCAGAAATTTGCGCTGCAAGTGGCTTCAAGCGTTGAGTTAAGTCCCCATACTCCTCTGGTTTGATTTGCTTTTCATCCTTTATGAACCCCCCAAGGTCACAGTGACGGCAATTGCAGTTGCAGGAAAGCGTTACCTCGTAAGAAACTACTATGGGGCGCTTAGTTATATAGCTGTGCATTCCCCTTGTGACAAGCTCAATCCCTTGCAATAGAGAAATATTTGCCATTATCTAGTAATAACCTCGATTTACTACTTGAAGCCGAGCACGACACAGTGATTAAGCCTGGATGAATATATCAACATTATCTTGTTCAGCATCTTGCCTAAAATATGGTCAGGATTGAATAAAGCCTTTAATCGCTCGTATGCATCCAGATATTTTAATGTCATTGTAAGTAATATGGACAAGCTTACAAATCCTCTATAAGAGACAGCGGACATATTTTTGAACCCGGCATTCTGGAGGATGTCCGCAAGAGTTTTTGTAGTAAATTGGTTGAGATGAAGCCTCTTTATATCCCACCAACTTTTCCTTAAGATTTTCGCTGGTATCCCTTCAATATTTGGAGTTGATGCTACTACCAGCCCTCCAGGCTTGAGTATCCTATGAACTTCTTTAAGAATCATGAATGGGTATGGCACATGCTCAAGAACTTGCCATAGAGTAACTACATCGAAATGATTTTCAGGAAACCGCAGTTCCTCAAAGGGCTTTGCTTCTACATCTAAGGCAAATTCCCTTATCGCATATGCTACCGCATCTTGTGATATTTCAATCCCTTTAGTAGTATACCCAGCTTTAGAGGCACTAAAGAGGAAGAAACCTTGGGCACAACCTATGTCTAAAAGGTTTGTGCCGCTCGCATATTTTTGAATTAGGCGTACTTGGGATTTAGCAGTCCTTAAATAGCACTCTCGTATAGTAGGAGCATGAGTATTCTTCGCTTTGCAATAATACTCATTGGTCTTGCTTACTTTCTCCATTGGATTCATATATATAAGACGACAATTCTTGCACCTGACATGCCTTCCCCATTCCTTTCCAGGTACCAGATAACCCTCCATACCTTCTTGAGAATTATGTCCTTCCATACTATAGTCAAAAAGCACATTAAAATCGTCTGGCTTCATATTAGACTCAAAGAGCACCTCAAAATCATTTTGCCCACAACCGGGACAGTTGCGATATTCAAAAACTGAATCCATCTTAATACAACCCTTAAAGGCGTTCAGCTTTTTTAAAAGCAGCAGCCACAGCCTCAAGAATGAGAGACCGGAATCTCCCCTTTTCTAACTGAAGAAGAGCCTCGGTAGTGGTTCCTCCTGGCGAAGTAACCATATTCCTCAAATCAGCAGGATGTTTGCCCGTCTTCTCAACAGTGCGAGTAGAGCCAAGTACAGTTTGTATCACCAACTCTTGGGCCATATCCCGAGGCAAGCCAATATGCACACCAGCATCGACGAGTGCCTCGATAAAAAGAAAAACATAAGCTGGACCACTGCCGCTTAAAGCAGTGGCCATACCTAAATATTTCTCATCAGTAACATAAATTTCTTTACCCAAAGCACCCAATACAGTCCGAGCTAACTCTTTTTGCTTTTGCTCAGTCTCAGCAGTTGCTGTCCAGATAGTCATTCCCTCGCCAATTTGCGCTGGCATATTAGGCATAGCCCGAATTATAGAAGAATGGTTTAAACCCTGGCATAAACTGGACAGAGTAGCGCCAGCTACTATAGATAACACTAACTGTTCGGGCGATGGAGTCTTTATCTCTTCCATTACCTGAGGCAGATTTTGAGGCTTCACTGCCAGAATAATCAAGCCGGCATTTGCCACCGCCCTTCTATTATCGCCTAAAGTGCTAACTCCATATTCCCTGCTCAATAGTTCACGCCGCACCGGACTGATATCGCTAACCACCATATCTTGTGGCGCAGCCACCTTTTTAGTCAAAAGACATTTAACCATCGCTTCCCCCATAGCCCCACCGCCAATAAATG
>Ga0315543_1003439_pt1 | contig 14207 bp, 14 predicted proteins | sample SalMarSW160210MG_2_FD_203098 | JGI IMG/M metagenome (GOLD analysis project Ga0315543, IMG submission 203098) | Salt marsh sediment microbial communities from the Plum Island Ecosystem LTER, Massachusetts, United States - Salt Marsh Sediment SW1601-210 ...
CGCCTCGAAGAGCTCGCACAGCACGTCGTAGTAGGGCTCCAACTCCTCCCGGGACCGAGCGAGGTTCTCTGTGGACAGCAGCCAGCAGGTCACTGCTTCGATCCCGAGATCGCCCGCCCATCCGAGGAATTCGACGACCTTCTCCATCCCAGCCCGGTAGCTGGCCGTGTAGTCGGGCAGGCCTTCGGCGCGGGCATACCGGCGGTGACCGTCGTGGATCACCCCGACGTGACGGGGGAGTTTGAGGGGATCGAGCTTGGATTGCAGTCGCGCCTCGTACAGCCGGTACAAGGGCTTCTTGACGAGATCCTCGATCGTACGCACGGACCCACTCTATTGAAGCTCCCAGCTTTGCCGATCCCAGGCCCTGGGCTCGGGCCGGATGGCGGTCGTCGAAGCCCCAGGCGCCGGCTGCGGTCAGGAAGAGGAACCCTGATTCGTGTTTGTGGATTCCTCGTGATTGGAGATGGAAGCGTCCTGCGACACCCCGGCGCGAACCACCACGGCCACACCGGGAACTGCCTGATCGCGAGCAGCGAACAGCTCCGACATCATCGCCGACGGATCGACGCCGGCCTGCGGATTGCTCATCACGACAGCGAAGGACGGAACGAGGTGAATCGACTCCTCGTCGAACACCATCGGCACCGTCTGGAGCAGGTGCTCCATGCGTGTGACGACCGCAGGAATCCCGCGCTCCTCGAGCATTGGCATCACCGCCACGAGGCCTTCTTCATCGACGCGACCGACCGTGTCGAGACGCCGCACGCAGGCGCCCACCAGGGCACTGGCGTGCCGTAGGGCGTCTTCGAGCCCCTCTCGGCCGAAGCGCTCAGCCACCCGCTGCAAGGCGGGGATGCCGACGAACATGAGTGCGAACGTCTCGCCCGATCGGGCGTGCCGGGCTGCTGCCTTCTCGATGACCTCGAGAATCCCGTTGGCGTTCGGCAGCCCGGTCACGATGTCGGTCGAAGCCAGCATGTCGAGCTGGAGTCGCAGCACCCCGTTGTCGAACAACGCTTCCTGAAGCTCCGCTTCGAGCTGGGCGATCCGGGCGGCTGCCTCGTCGAGGTCACGCGGGACGCGAGCTTCTCCCGCCGTCTCGTGAGCAGTTCCTTCTTCGTTCGCCATGTCGTCCCCCAGAAGGGAGGAGGATCCCCGGGTGCGTCCACCCGAAATGATCATCCGCTCTCAGGCGTCCTTCGGCCGGGCCGTAGCCCACTTAAGCACCTGAAACTGGTTATGACAATGGTGTCTCGGCGATGCCCGGCGCGGCTGAATGGGGGGAAGGCAACAGAGAATCACACTCCATGCCGTATGGCGACTGCGACAGACACGCTTCGGTTGGCGAGAACAGCGCCGGATTGCCTGTCTCGAGACTCATTGCAGTCGATGGATCGTGTCTATGGCGAAGCGCTCTCGTGTCGCCAGAGCGGCCAACGGTCTTGGTGCTCTGGACACGCCATTTCCTGCCCAGAGGGGCCGCATCCGTTCTTTCGATCTGCCAAGATAGCCTCGCATACGCCCATCACCTGGAGGTCTATTCATGTCGATGTCCGAAGACCACAAAGCCGCTCTTGCACAAGGACGACGCGAAGCGCGTGCCATAAAGGCCTATCTCAAGAGCCTCGACAGCCGCAAGCCTGGCCGGCCCATCACCGTCGAGACGCTGCAGGAACGTCTGGCCAAGCTCACCGACCAGGCAGCCCAAGAGCTCGATGCTCTCAAGCGCGTCGCCCTGCTACAACGAAAGCTCGAGGCGGAGCGGGCGCTGGCCCAGGCCAAAGCAGTCGCAGACACCGCGGCCCTCGAAGACGGCTTTGTCGCCGCCGCGGGCACCTACTCGCAGCGAAAGGGCATCTCCTACGCTGCCTGGCGCGAGGCCGGAGTCCCCGCAGCCGTTCTCAAACGGGCGGGACTGTCCCGCGGGAGCTGACGCTCCGCACTTGTCGGCGGAAGACGGCGCTGCCACGGCGCCGAACGCGTCCACCGTTCCGGTGACGGGCGTCATTTGCGCGCCCGTGGCCTCCTCGCACCCGCGCCGACCCTTCTCACAACTCCCCGGTCTTGGTACGCTCTGATACGTGCAGGTTTCTCGTATCCCGCTCGGCAAGATGCAAAATCCGGTGCGCGGAATCCTCGACGCAACCGCGGCGCTGGCCGCCGTCATTGGCACGATCGTCCTCATGATCCGCGCCGGGACCTGGCCTGCCCGAATCGCGGTGCTCGTCTTCGGATTCGGAATGCTGGCCCTCTACACAACGAGCTCGCTGTACCACTCCATCCCCTGGCAGGACGTGTGGAAGCAGCGCATGAGGCGGGCCGATCACTCCATGATCTTCGTACTGATCGCCGCCTCCTACACCCCGATCGCCGTGATCGTCCTCGACACCACATGGCGCTGGGCGAGCCTGGCACTGGTGTGGGCCATCGCCATGACCGGCATCATCCACAAGATCGCCTCCGCGACCGCCGACCGCAACGCCTTCTCCATCACGCTCATGGTGACCCTCGGCTGGATCTCCGCCCCGATCATGGTTCCCCTCGCCCAACGCGCCGGGGTGCTTTCCGTGGTGCTGATGGCGCTGGGCGGAATCCTCTACACCATCGGCATGATGTTCCTCGTGACCGGCTGGCCGAAGCTCTGGCCCCGGGTGTTCTCGGCCCACGAGCTGTTTCATGTCTTCGTCGTGGCGGCCTCGGCCCTCCACTACGCCGTGGCGTTCCGCTACGTGGTGCCGCTGGCCGGGTGATCGGGGCAGGGGACCCGACTGCCACACCCGGTTTCTCGTCACACCTCATCGATACCGTGATCAGCATGGAACTCACCATCACTCCGTCATCACAGGATCTCGAACGCCTCCTGACCGAAGCCGGCATCGGATACACCGTCGTCGAGCGGTGCCCCCACCCGGCATGCGAGGTGTGTCGGCCGGTCGATCTGCCTTCCGCCGCCTGACCCGGGAGAGCTTCCTGGCATTACGCAGGCCGCGGTGCGCTCGAGACTGACGAACATCCCCCATCCGGCTCCCTCAGGGGTCCACGCCGCTGCGGTCCGGCAGGCTCGACCTGGACACCGCTGCCTGGATGAGCGCCGGGCCCAGAGGCGCCCCGAGGACACTCTCGGCTGCTCCAAACAGGCTTCCCGAGAAGCCCTCCATGAAGACCGGCCCGAGCTCGTGACGAAAATCAGGCCGCACCGGGCTGACCCTATGCTGCTGGCGACACCCCCACCTTCCTTCGACAACGCGCTGAGGCGCCATGACGACGACCCAACGACCCAACTGGCGCTTCCCTGTGAGGTTCACTACGCGTGCCACCGGACTCGGCGCGGCCCTCGTGGCCCTCCTCATCCCGTTCGCCTTTCACTTCGATGGCCTCTCCGCGGCCGGACACCGGATGCTCGCCATCTTCCTGATGGCGATCGTGCTCTGGGTCACCGAAGCCATTCCCCTCCATGCCACCGCCGCGCTGATCATCGCTCTCGAGATCCTCATGGTGAGCGACGAGGCGATCATCGGTCTCCCGGCCGACTACATCCCGCTGCCGTTCAGCTCCTACTTCGCCACCCTCGCCCACCCGGTGCTCATGCTGTTCCTGGGAGGCTTCTTCCTCGCTGAGGGCGCATCGAAGTTCCACCTCGATCGTGCCATGGCCCGGGTCCTCCTCCGTCCCTTCGGCACCTCCCCCCGCCTGATCATGCTCGGGTTGATGCTCATCACCGCCGGCTTCTCGATGTTCATGTCGAACACGGCAACCACCGCCACGATGATGGCCGTCGTCCTGCCCGTCGTCGCCGGGCTGCCCCCCGAAGATCGCCTCCGCGTCGGGTTCGTGCTCGCCATCCCCATCGCGGCCAACATCGGCGGCATCGGAACCCCAGTCGGCACTCCACCGAACGCGATCGCCATCGGCCAACTCGCGTCGGCCGGGATCAAGGTGAGTTTCGGAAAATGGGTGGTGATGGCCCTCCCGGCGGCGCTGCTGCTCCTGCTCTTCGCCTGGCTCGTCCTCGGGCGGATGTTCACCTCGGAGAGCCGCTCGATCGTCGTCCGTATCGAAGAATCGTTTGACAGATCCCGCCCGGCGGTCATCTTCTACGTCGCGTTCGTCGTCACGGTGCTGCTGTGGCTCACCGAGGCAGTCCACGGAGTCTCCTCCAACGTTGTCGGGTTCCTCCCGGTCGTGGTGTTGCTGAGCACCCAGGTCTTCAGTGCCAGAGACCTCCAGTCCATCCAGTGGCACGTGCTGTGGCTGGTCGCCGGGGGCATCGCCCTCGGGCTCGGCGTCTCGTCCACAGGGCTCGACACGTGGCTCATCGGCCTCGTGTCGTGGGATGCCATCTGGCCCGGTCTGCTCACGGCGGCGTTCGCCATCATTGCGCTCGGCCTGTCCACGGTGATCTCCAACAGCGCCGCCGCCAACCTCCTGGTGCCGATCGGCATCACCCTCACCACCTCCGGAGTCGTCGACATCAACCCATTGCTGGTGGGCTTCATCATCGCCATCGGGGCATCACTCGCCATGGCCCTGCCGATCTCGACGCCCCCGAACGCCATCGCCTACTCGTCCGGCATGGTCAAGACCCGCGACATGGCGATGACCGGCCTGATCGTCGCTGCCATCGGACTCGTCCTGTTCCTCGTGGCCTCACCACTGCTCTGGTCGGCCCTGGGGGTGGTCTGATGACGCGCCGTGACCAAGACGATCGCGCCGTGGTCCTCGTCGCCGGCGACAGCCCCGACGTCCTGACACATCTCGGCGACGATCTCGCCGAGATCGCCGAGGGAGCGTTCACGGTGATCGCCACCGCCACCGGGGCAGATCTCGTCGCAGCGGCAGACCGGGCCGCCGCCGCGGGCAAGCAGATCCCCCTCGTCATCGTGGACCAGGCCGTCGCCGATGGATCGGGCGTCGACCTCCTCATCGGCATCAGCGAGTGCGAGCCGCTGCGAGCGGCGCGCAAGGTGCTCATGGCGGACCGACACGAGGAAGCAGATCTCGACCGTGCCATCCGAAGCCGGGCCCTCGACGCCACCCTCACCAAGCCGTGGAGTGAGAGCCACCTGCGTGCCATGGTCTTTCGCCTGGTGACGGAGTACTTCGTCGAAGAGGCGCCGGAGCAGGTCGACGAGGTCACCGAGGTGGTCGACGTCGACGTGCTGTCCCACGCCTTCGTCGAGGCCGAGGAGCAGCGGAGAGAGGCCGACCGGCGGCTCCAGCATCTACAGCGGTCCTTCATGGACGACCACACCCTCTCCGACGACGAGGTCGAGCAGTTGATGATCACCGAGATCGACCAGGCCCTCGACACGCCGCCGCGCCACACGGTGCCACCGGGAACCATGATCTTGCGGGCCGGCGAGCCTGTTGATGGCATCCGGATCGTGGTTGCCGGCCGAGTTCGGCTCACCCTCGATGTCGACGATCGTGTGATCAGCTTCCACTCCCGCACCGCAGGCCGCATCGTCGGGCTCAACGCCATCGCCCGAAACGACCCGACCGCCTCCTTCAACGTCGTTGCCGTCGACGAGACCACGTTCGTCGCACTCACGCTGGAGCAACTCGACACCGCTCTCCGGACCAGCCCCACGCTCGCCGTGCACTTGGTGACGGTCCTGCTCCGTTCCATGGCCCGCCGCAACCAACGCAGCATCGAGCTGCGCCTCCAAGTTGACGGCCTGGCGCACGACCTCGTGAAGGAGCGAGACGACCTCGCCGACGCCCTCGACCGCCTCGGCCGTGCCCGCTCCCGCCTCGTCGAGTCCGAGAAGCTGGCAACACTCGGGCAGCTCGCCGCCGGAGTGGGCCACGAGCTCAACAACCCTGCCGCCGCCATCAGCCGGGCCAGCGAGTTCCTCGGTGAGGACGTGGCCGGCCTCGCCGCCGACCTCCCCGACGGCCGCCCACTGGCCGATGCCGTGAGAGAAGCCCGCGAGACCGAACCGCTCTCGACGAGAGTCGAACGTGAGCGTCGCGAGCGGCTCGCAGCCGCGAGCGGCGACGCAACCACCGCCCGCCGGTTGGTGCGCATCGGCATTGACAGCACCGAGGCGTACGAGGCCGCGTTCTCCGGAGTTGACGACCGCTCGGAGCACCTCGATCGGCTGGAGCGCTACCACCGCATCGGTGCCTCGCTTCGCAGCATCGACGCCGCCGCCGCCCGCATCGTCCGCCTCGTCGGCAGCCTGCGTTCCTATGCCCGAAGCGGGCACGAGCGAGTTGACGCTCTCGACGTCCGCGAGGGGATCGAGGAAACCCTGCTGCTGCTCGGCCACGACCTGCGCAACGTCACCGTCGAACGTGAGTACGCCGAAACGGTCCCCTCCATCAGCGGATCACCCGGCGACCTCAACCAGGTATGGACCAACCTCATCACCAACGCCATCCAGGCAATGAAGGACGAGCCGCTGCTGCGCGTCGCCGTCGACACGCCCAACCCAGACGAGATACGGGTCGAGATCACCGACAACGGCCAGGGCATCCCCCCCAGCGACCTCGCCAAGATCTTCGAAGCCACCTTCACGACGAAATCGGGGCGGGTGGAGTTCGGTCTCGGCCTCGGGCTCCAGATCGTCAAGGACATCATCGTTCGCCACGGTGGCACCATCCACGCCGAATCGAGGCCCGGGAACACGACCTTCACGGTCCGCCTTCCGGTCGAGCGTCCCCTCGAAGGCCCCCGACCCGCCGCCGATCACAACGGAGGAACCCCGTGAGTCAACTCGTCATCCTTTGCATCGAGGACGAGCCTGAGGTTCGGCAGGCGATCGCCCGCGATCTCGAAGTGTTCGAACCCGCCTTCCTCGTAGAGCTCACCGAAGACGTGGCCGACGCCCGCGACGTCTTCTCTTCGATCGTGGCCAGGGGCGACGAGGTGGCGTTGATCCTCGCCGACCATCTGCTCCCCGGCACCCAGGGCACCGACTACCTCATCCAGCTCCACGCCGACACCGCCACCCACACGGTCCGCAAGGTTCTCCTCACCGGTCAGGCCGATCACGACGACACCATCCGCGCCATCAACGAGGCCGGCCTCGATCACTACCTCGCCAAGCCGTGGACTCGCGAGGAACTGCACCAGGTGGTGCGCGAGCAGCTCACGGACTACGTGCTGGACAACGTCGCGGACGTGCTCCCCTACGTGTCGACGCTCGACGGCCCACGTCTCCTGCAACGGATCGCCGACACCGGGTGGGACGAATAGACCCCCGGCACGGCCGCCGGCACCTCTTGCCACGACCGCGGCAAGGGGTCAGATGACTCAAGACGGCCCGGCTCCTGGGAGCGTCGAGGCCCGAAGGAGTACCGTGCTGTCCCGTAGCGCTGCACTCGGAGGATGCAATGGCTGACTTTGTGCCGAAGTACTCGACCTTGATGGACATCTATCGGCGAAGCGTTCAGGAGTTTCGCGATCGGCCCTTCCTCGGGACCAAGCGCAACGGGGTGTGGGAATGGATGACCTTCGGCGAGTTCGCCGAGCACGTCGATCAGGCACGCGGCGGCCTCGCCCTGCTGGGAGTGGAGCCGGGAGACCGGGTAGCGATCATCGCCGACAATTCGATCGGATGGGCAGTGGCCGCCTACGGCGCCTATGGGCTCGGAGCCGCAGTCGTGCCGATGTACGAGTCGCAGCTCGAACGTGAGTGGCGATACATCACCGAGAACTGCGGTGCCCGGGTCGTGATCGCTGCCAACGACGCCGTCCGCGACGTCGTGGCGGGCTTCCAGGAAGAGCTGCCGGCCCTCGAACACATCGTGGTCATCGAGGGGACCGGGGACGACTCACTCGCCGCCCTCTGCCGGCGCGGCGCCGACAACCCAAAAGAGATCACCGACGTCGGCCCTGGAGACATCGCAGGCTTCATCTACACCTCCGGCACCACGGGCAAGCCGAAGGGAGTGCTCCTCTCGCACGCCAATCTCGCCAGCAACGTGAGCGCGATCCAGGAGGTCTTCCCACTCTTCCCGGAGGACCGATCCCTTGCCTTTCTGCCATGGGCCCATTCCTTCGGTCAGACCGTCGAGCTTCACCTCGGCCTCGGCATCGGGTTCTCCATCGCCCTCGCCGAGTCCGTCCCCAAGCTCACCGAGAACCTCGTCGAGGTGAAACCCACCATCCTCATCAGCGTCCCGAGGATCTTCAATCGCATCTACGACGGACTTCGCCTGCTCATGGCCGAGGAAGGCGGTGTCAAGAAGGCGATCTTCGACGCTGCCCTGCGTAATGAGCAGAAGCGGCGGACAGCAGGCGAGCAGGGAAAGCGGAGCCTGGTCGCCGACGCGCTCCACCCCCTCTTCGACAAGCTCGTCTTCTCGAAGGTCCGCGCCCGCTTTGGGGGCCGCCTCAAGTACGCCTTCAGCGGGGGTGCTGCCATCTCGGTCGAAGTCGCCGAGTTCATCGATTCGCTGGGAATCATGGTCTACGAGGGATACGGCTTGACCGAGACCTCCCCGGTAGCGACCGCCGGGAGACCGGGATGTCGGAGGATGGGGTCGGTCGGCAAACCACTCCCGGGGATTCGCGTCACCATCGACACCGTGCCAACCGGTGATCCTCGAGACGGGGAGATCGTCATTCACGGCCACTGCGTCATGCAGGGGTACCACAACCTCCCCGAGGACGACGCCGCCGTGTTCACCGAGGACGGGGGATTCCGCACCGGCGACATCGGACATCTCGACGAGGACGGGTTCCTCTTCATCACCGGGCGCGTCAAGGAGCAGTACAAGCTCGAGAACGGCAAGTACGTCGTTCCCTCCCCAATCGAAGAGCAGCTACGCCTGTCGCCCTACATCACCAACATGATGGTGTACGGGGCGAATCGCCCCTACAACGTCGGGCTGGTGGTGCCCAATCTCGATGTTCTGTCGAAGTGGGCCCGGGAACAGGGTATCGACACCGCGGTCGACACGCTGCTCGCCGATCCGCGGGTCGAAGACCTCATTCGCCGGGAGATGGAGGTCCTCTCAAGTGAGATTCGCCCCTACGAGCGGATCAAGAAGTTCGCCCTGATCGGTGAGGATTTCACCACCGACAACGGAATGCTCACCCCGTCGCTCAAGGTGATCCGCCGTCAGGTCCTGGAACACTACGGCGAGAGTCTCGAACACCTCTACGAACAGGACTAGCCCGGCACCAACCGGCCACTGTGAATCGCCTTGGCCGAATCGGCCGCGTGGCATAGGCTTGCCGAGAGCGCTTCAGCTCTGTTCGATCATCGAAGGAGCCCAAGGTCGCCGGGGGGTCGGGTGTGCGCGCGGCGGATCGCCTGCATGCCGTCGCCATCACCGACCACGTCCAAGATGTGGCGCGCCGGTGGGCACGCTGCTGGACGCTGCTCGCGGTGGTGGCATTTGTGCCCGTCGCCATGTGGCGCGGGATCCCCCGTGGTCCCAATCTCGACGCCGGGGGGCCCCTGTCGCACGCCGCCATTGTCGCTCGCGAGTTCGGCCTGCCCGCCGTCACCAACGTACGTCGTGCCACCCTCACTCTGCGCGACGGCGATCACGTCGAAGTCGACGGAACCGCCGGCGTCGTGCGACGCCTCGACCCGGTGGAGTCATGATGACCACACCTGTCCTCGCCGTCTTCTTCCCAAGCCTCATGGGGGTTGGGATCCTGGTCTCGGGCGCCTTGCTGCTCTCAGACGGGATCCGCCATCTCCTGCCGAACCGTGGCCGGCACCGCCGACACAGGATCGTGGTGGGCACGTACGGGGTCGTGCTCGGCGCCGCCCGCGCCGCCGGCCACCGTGTCCCGCCCCCGTGGTACCTCGAGCGTGACTACCGCCGACGTAGCACCTACGCCTTGGCCACCGTCGTCTGTGCCATCGCAGGAAGCCTCGCCGTCAGAGCGGGATGGGCGGCCTACAACGACCCCCTCGGGCTGTTCTATCGGAGTCCCTGGGCGAGCGGCACCGGACTGGTGATCGGCATCGAGTTCTTCCTGACGGGAGTGGTGTGCCTCGCGCTCGCAGTACTGCACCGTCACTCACCATCGCCCCTGCAGCGGCTGGTTGCCTCCACGTTGTTTGGAGGGCTGGTGATCCCGTCACCTGCCGATCATGATGCCGCCTTCAAGCCGATCCCGATCGAAGAGGAGCTGACATGAAACGGATGCTCGGGCTGCTGACCCTGATCGGGTTCCTGCTCTACACCGGCATCTGCATCTTCATCTACCTGTTCCGCGCCTTCCAGCTCCCGGAGCCAATCGGCGGTGAGACGATCCAGATCTGGCACGGGGACCCGTTCGCCCGCGCCATCCTCGTAGCGGTCTTCTTCATGATCGGCCTTCTGGTGCTCATGTTCGTGGCGCTCAACCGCCCCGGGTCGCAACGGACCGGCTCAGTCCGTATTCGGCCCGACCTCTGGCTCTGGCCGGTCCGCCACGATGAGCAAACCAACGAACCTCCCGACCAGGTCGCCGAGCGCGCCGTCGCCGCCTACCGGGCGCGCATCGAAAGGACCGGATTGATGGCGGGTCAAGACGAGCACTGAGCTCTCCCTGCCCGGCGCGACCTCTGATGTCGAGTTCCGAAACAGCCGCCATCATTCGGCCACCACGTGAGCCATGGAACGAGTGCGCTCGATCCCGACCGGTCGCCGACCGCGTTCACTCCTCGGCGGACCAGTGCCCGCGTTCACGCGGCGCCCGCTCCACCGCCGTAGAGGGCACGACGCGGCGCATCCACCAGGATTGGACGGCGGCCGCGGCACCGAGCGTCATCGCGGCACCGAGGATTGCCCCGGTGTAGGCATCGGAGAGCCAGTGCGCCGCCAGCACGGTCCTGCTCAAGCCCATGCACGCCGCCATGGCAGCCGCACCGACGCCCCCGACGAGGCGCCCTCGTCCCGGCGGCAGAAGAACGATCACCAGGCCCACCACCACGACGGTGATAGCGGTCGTGTGCCCGGAAGGAAATGCGAAGCCGTGGGTGGCGACCAGGGAATCCGGCGGCCGCTCACGCCCGTAGAGCGCCTTGAGCACAACAACGGCGACCTCGGACGTCACCGTGGCGGCCACCCAGACGGCGAGTCCCTGCCACCGCTGCCGTAGACCGAGCCAACCGGCTACCGCGACGCGAATCGGCCACAGCACGAGGCCGCTCCCGACGACGTTGAAGACACGGGATACCGCGACGACGGACGCCCACCGCGCCTGGATCATCCAGCGGAGCCACGCCTCATCGATGCCTTCCAGTGCCTCGCGTGTTGGGCGCGACGCCATCGCCACCAGGAGCGCCCCGGCCACGACACCGAGGGCAACGGCGGCCGCGGTGCCGGCGCGCAACGACACCGGCGGGTCATGGCCCGCGTCGCTGCCCTCCTGCCGTTGCACGATTGATCCCTCCACTCGAGGTCCGCCTCCTCCCCCGCGACCGCCATCGGCGGGAGACGGTCGGTCCCGCATAGAATCGCCAGCATACGAGGAGGCGTTGAGAACTCGCCTCTCGAGATCGGGAGACCGGTGAGAAACGGCACGGGAGACCAGTGGTCCGGGCCGCCCTCAGGCCTCCGGCGCGTGCTGCAGGGGTCTCTGTCGCTGGCCGTTGTCGGCGCCATCTTCGTCGGCGTGCTCCCCCGGCTTGCTTCCTATTCGGACGTCTGGGCGACCATCCGCGACATGACCCCGCTCGAGTCGGTGATTCTCGCCGCGGTCGGGATCTTCAACCTCGCGGCTTACTGGTTCGTCCTCGTCGCCGTGTTGCCCGGGTTGACACTCGGCCAGGCAGCGGTAGCGAATCAGGCGTCGACCGCCATCGCCAACACGCTGCCGGGGGGCGGGGCGCTCGGTGCCGGCGTCACCTACGCGATGTACTCGTCCTGGGGCTTCGGGTTTCGAGCTTTTACCCTCTCGACGCTCATCTCGGGCATCTGGAACAACTTCGTCAAGCTGGCGATGCCAGTCGTGGCGCTCGGTCTTCTCGCAATCGCCGGCGACGTGAGCCCGGCCCTGATGACCGCCGCTCTCGCCGGCATGGCGATGCTGATCACAGCAGTCGCCGTCTTCGGCCTCGTGCTCCGATCCGATCAGCTGGCGCACCGCATCGGCGAGGGCCTCGGACGGACCGCATCGTCGCTTCGTGCCGTCGTCCACAGGCCCCTGGTCACGAAGTGGGGCGAGGCGGCACAGCGATTTCGCACCGACAGCCGGGCACTGCTGAAGGACCGCTGGTTGGGCCTCACCGTGGCCACCCTCACGAGCCACCTCTCCTTGTACCTGGTGCTCCTGGTGGCCCTCCGTCACGTCGGCGTCGCCAGGGCCGACGTGAGCTGGGTGCGCGTGCTGGCGGCGTTTGCGTTTGCGCGACTCATCTCGGCGCTTCCGATCACCCCGGGCGGCCTCGGCGTGGCCGAACTCGGCTACGCGGCTGCCCTGTCGATCGGGGTCGACGCCGCAGTGCGTACCCACATCGTGGCAGCGGTGCTCGTGTTCCGCTTCATCACCTTCGTCCTCCCCGTCCCCCTCGGGGCGGCCGCCTATCTCCTCTGGCGGCACAAACGATCGTGGTGGAGGGAATCCGTGCCGGCAGTGAGCCCTCTCGGCGATTGACCCCGGACTATTGGGCGAGCCTCGCCCGGATACGCTCGAGTTGCGCCTGCACCGACGCATGCGACCCCCCGCCGGGCGTGATCCGGGCTGCCACCGACGCTGCCGGATCGAGGAGATCCAGATCCGCCGGCACGAGCTGGGTATGGGCCGCCTCCAAGTCACCGGCAGTGGTCTCGGCGAGGCTCCGTCCTGAAGCGGTGACGCCCGCCACGAGCCGGCCCACGGCCCGGTGCGCCTCCCGGAACGGCACCCCTCGCTCCACCAGCACCTCGGCGAGGTCGAGAACACTCACGGTGGCTGAGGGGACAGGCGGATGAAATTCCGTTGATTCCACCATCCCGGTCATCGCCGCCAACGCCAGCGCGAGAGAGTCGTCGGCGTGGAACACCGCACGCTTGTCCTCCTGCAAATCCCGGTTGTAGGAGAGGGGAAGACCCTTCTGGAGCGCCAAGATCCCGCCGAGGTCGCCAATCACGGTCGCCGCCTTGCCGCGGGCGAGCTCGGCAATGTCGGGATTCTTCTTCTGAGGGAGGGCCGACGACCCCGTCGTGTAGCGGTCCGAGAACGTCGCCCAGGCGAACTCCTCGGTGCTCCACAGCACGAGCTCCTCGGCGAGACGGGAGAGGTGCACCATCGTCTGGGCGCAACAGAAGACATACTCACTCACAAAATCGCGGGCGGCCACGGCGTCGAGAGAGTTGTCGAAGACCGCACGAAACCCGAGCGCAGCGGCAACGAAAGCCGGATCGAGAGGCAAGCGGCTCCCTCCGGAAGCGCCGGCGCCGAGCGGCGACACATCGAGCCGCGGCTCGAGGTCGACGAACCGCTCCCTGTCACGCAGGAGCATCCAGGCATAGGCAAGCAGGTGATGTGCCAACGGCACCGCCTGCGCCTGCTGGAGATGCGTGTACGACGGGACCACCGTCTCTCCCACCTCCTCGGCGACTCCGGCAAGGACCTCGACGGCGGCCCCGAGTTGCCGAATGCGATCCCCGGCCGCGCGGCGCAGGTAGAGCCGCAGGTCGAGACACACCTGATCGTTGCGCGATCTCCCCGTGTGGAGCTTGCCGGCGGCTTCTCCGATCAGCTCACCGAGGCGCCGCTCCACGGCCGTGTGTACGTCCTCGTCCCCGTCACGCCACACGAACTCGCCGGCCTGCGCCTCGGCGAGGATTGCCTCGAGGCCCCCGCTGATGCTGGCCACCTCGCCGGCCGAGAGCAGGCCGACCTCACCGAGCATGGCGACGTGAGCCAATGATCCCTCGACGTCGTCGGCGAGTAGCCGGTGGTCGGCGGTGTCCACGGTGAACCTCCACAGCGCCTCGTCCGGTCCCTCGCTGAAGCGGCCTCCCCAAAGCGTCACGGTGCCGCCTCCTGAACTGTGGGCTGGCAATCACGAAAACCGTACACCCCAACCCTGGGTTGGTATTCACGAAAACCGTACACCCCAACCCTGGGTTGGGAGCAGGTGGGGGCGGGATCCACAGCCCACGGTTCGCAGTCGAGTGGCTGGTTCATTCGCCCTCACCCATCCGCTTCTCGGCGAAGGTGCGCAGCCTGAGAGACTGGAGGCGGATGAAACCGGTCGCATCGTTCTGGTTGTAGACGTCGTCCGCCTCGAAGGTGGCAACGGCCTCGTCATAGAGGGCGT
>Ga0315543_1003445_pt1 | contig 14194 bp, 11 predicted proteins | sample SalMarSW160210MG_2_FD_203098 | JGI IMG/M metagenome (GOLD analysis project Ga0315543, IMG submission 203098) | Salt marsh sediment microbial communities from the Plum Island Ecosystem LTER, Massachusetts, United States - Salt Marsh Sediment SW1601-210 ...
ATAAAACTGGTTGGATGCCTGTATAAGCGTTTTGGCTTGCTCTTCCAAAGCATTCACTAACGCTGGATGGCAGTGCCCCAGACTATCCACAGCCCAGCCACCAACGAAGTCAAGGTATTGTTTGCCCTTGTCGTCCCATACCCAGGCTCCTTCTCCACGAACCAATGTTACAGGAAGCCTGGTTACTGTGTTCAAAAACAGCTTGTCCGCCAGTTTTTGCCAGTCGTTACTTTGGGACAATGCTTGTTCCTCCAATTCCATTCTGCAGCTCATTAAGCAAGGCGTGAGGCATTTTACCATTGATGATGCGGGCAATGGGTGCTGCCGAAAGGGCTTTGATGCCCGCTTCTATTTTGGGGAACATCCCTCCCGAAGCTGTACCAAGTTTGAGCATTTCGTTTGCCTCATCAATATTAAGTCTGGAAATTACTTTTCCTGAGCTGTCGTAGATGCCATCAACATCGGTGAGGAAGATGAGTTTCTGAGCAGCTAGAGCAGCAGCTATCTCACCAGCAGCAGTATCACCATTGATATTGAGCAATGTTAGCTTTCCGTTAACTTCCCCAAAGCTTATTGGTGCTACCACAGGCATATATCCTGATTGTAGCAGTATGTTTAGCGGAGTAGGGTCGGTAGCTATAATTTCACCGGTGTAACCTAGTTCAGAATCCTTGAGCTTTGCCCGGAGCAAATTGCCATCACTTCCGCTTATTCCTATTGCTTTTCCCTTCAGGGCTTGAATAGCTACCACCAGTTCTTTATTAACCAAGCCACTAAGTATTGCAGTAACCACTTTCAGGGTCTCGGCATCGGTAACCCTCAGCCCATTTATAAAGCTGGTGGACATACCAAGTCTGGCGAGCCAGCTAGAAACTTCTTGGGCACCGCCATGAACCACCACTAAAGGCACACCTTGCTCTTGGAGTGCTACCAGGTCCTCCAGGACGGTATCCCGGTTACCTAAAGTGCTACCGCCTATTTTAACTACCAGTGGTTTCATGCTTGTACGTCGAGGTAACTTAGCGTTATGTTATATATTCGCTATTTATCCTAACATATTCTTCGGATAGGTCGCAGCCCCAGGCAGTGGCTCTGCCATCACCCAGGTTGAGATACACCTTGATGGGCACCTCGTTAGCTCTTGTCAAAGATGTTCGCAGCTCTTCTGCATCAAAGCGTGTTGGGCTACCTTGCTTCATGACACAAATGTCATTCAAATGGACATCCAGTTTATCTTCCCTTATCTTTGCACCACTTCGCCCCAGGGCGGCAACAATGCGTCCCCAATTAGGGTCACCGCTGTGCATCGCCGCTTTCACCAGTGGAGAGCTGACAATGGTCCGGGCTGCCTGGCGAGCCTCCGTTTGATTTACCGCTCCTTCCACAACAACTTCGATGAGCTTGGTTGCTCCTTCACCATCTCGGGCTATTGATTTAGCCAAATAAGTGCAAACTTCATCTAGAACGTTTTGAAAAGCCTCGCCGTTATTGAAGCTAATTTCAGTATTTCTTGCCAAACTGTTGGCTAACAAAAATATACAGTCGTTAGGGCTGGTTTCGCCGTCAATGCTGAGCATGTTAAAAGACGCATTAGCCGCCTTCTTTAGCGATTGCTGCAGAAAATCAATGTTTACCGCGGCGTCAGTAGTCATGAAACAAAGCATGGTGGCTAATTCAGGGTGCATCATGCCTGCTCCTTTAGCTACCCCGCCGATGGTAAATTTACCTTCCTTTGCCTCGACTTGTATCGCTATCTCCTTGGGCGTGGTATCCGTGGTCATCATTGCTCTGGCCAGTTCATGACCGCCATCCTGGTGGAGCTCTATTTTCTCTATCCCGTTTCTGACCTGGTTCATGGGCAGTGGTTTTCCAATCACCCCCGTGCTGGCTACAAGCACTTCCTGCGAAGGTATGCTCACTTTTGTTGCTGTCAGGCTTGCCATTTCTGAGGCATCTGTCATGCCTTGCTCTCCAAGACAGGCGTTGGCACAACCTGAATTCACCACAATTGCCCTTGCTTTTCTTTGTGTTAGGTGTCTTTGGGATAAGATGATCGGGGCTGATTTAACCAGGTTGGTGGTGAAAACACCAGTGGCGACACAAGGCATCTTGGAATAGAGGATAGCTAAGTCCAGTTCGTCCGTATCCTTTATTCCGGCGTGGACTGCACCAGCGACAAATCCTGGCACCGAAGTAACTGTGCCGTCAGGAATTAATGAAAAATCCATTGATATATTTCTTGTCTGACGATATTAACATCCAGGTTATCGAAAATACAATTTGTTTTTTTACTTATTGCATTATCACCATGAGTTTGCTAAAATCATACAAGCCTTTAAATCAGCCCGGAGAGGCTGGTAAGGAGAGATTTGATAACGCAAAGGTTGGTAAAATCTGCAGCCTCTTGCCAGTTATGTGGCAGGAGGCTTTTTTAATGCCCCGTAAGCTCCTCATGACCTCGGAGGACGTGGGGCGTGCCTTGGTTCGTATTGCCCACGAGATTGTAGAAAGGAACAAGGGTGCTGGAAGCATTGTACTCGTGGGTATGTGGACCCGAGGAGTGCCTTTAGCACACCGATTAGCCAATACAATTCAGAGCTTTGAAGATATCCATGTTCCTGTAGGTGTTCTGGACATCAACTCTTATCGTGATGACGTTTCTCCTGTGGAATCAAAACCGGCTAAGCATACCGAGGTTCCCGTTGATGTAACTGATAAACAAGTGGTCCTGGTGGATGACGTCCTTTATACAGGGAGAAGCATTCGGGCAGCTATGGATGCTCTCATCGATTTAGGTCGCCCTAGCTCCATGCAGCTGGCCGTTCTTATTGACCGTGGTCACCGTGAGCTTCCTATTCGAGCTGACTATGTCGGTAAGAATATACCAACCTCGCGGAGTGAGAAGGTAGAGGTGTATGTTAAAGAAGTAGATGGTGAAGACGGGGTAGCTATAGCAGGTTCAACGAGTAATGAGTAGTGTTGATAAAGGATAGAACTGACCTGGAAAGTAAATACACAGGGAGTGGCTAGATGAGCTTAGCAGGCAGCAGTTTGGTAACCATAGACGATTTATCCAACGGGGAAATCGAGGCACTGTTTTCCGTGGCAGACGAAATGGCTGATTCATTAAATGACCAATCCGGGGTATGCCAGGGGAAAATTATGGCAAGTCTGTTTTTTGAGCCGAGCACCAGGACACGACTGTCTTTCGAGGCTGCGATGCTCAGACTCGGGGGGAGAATTATAACTGCGGTTGAGGTAGGTGCAACCTCTCTAGCCAAAGGCGAAAGCCTTGCTGATATGGCAAGGGTAGTCGGGAGCTATGCCGATATAATTGTCATCAGGCATCCCTGGGAAGGAGCGGCCAAGGTAGTTGCTGACTACGCTGGCATCCCGGTAATAAATGCCGGTGATGGAGGGCACGAACATCCAACCCAGGCCTTGTGCGACCTTTACACCATTAAGAAGGAGAGAGGAAACATTGAGGGTTTGAAAATCGCTTTGTTTGGGGACCTGAGATACGGGCGAGCGGTGCATTCCCTGACCTATGCCCTGGCCAGGTTCGGCGCAGTTATCCTTTTTCCGCCCAGTCCCGGACTGGAGATGCCGGAGCACGTTCTAAGGAAATTGACTACAGAATATAAAGGTAAGCTGATAAGGCTTGAGGCTCCGAACCAGCAAGTTAAAGAAGGATTCTTCCCCCTGGATGCCATGTACGTAACTCCGAGTAGCTCACATCAACTTGCAATGTTGCCTGACATTAGTATTCAAATCGAGCTGAAGAAAACTGGGATTGATACCCTTTATGTGATGAGGCTTCAGAAGGAAAGGCATGCCTCTACAGAGGAGGGACAAGAGTTGAAAAAGAACTACCCGGTGGTAGATAAGAAGCTCCTCAAGGGAAAGGAGTTTAAAGGGACGATTGTTATGCACCCACTGCCCCGCGTTGATGAATTGGCCTATGAGTTGGATGCTGACCCCAGGAGCATGTATTTCAAGCAGGCTGCTCGTGGGGTGCCTATCAGAATGGCGCTCATAGCCCTCTTGCTGGGAACTAAGGAAATCGCAATTTCTGAAGAAGCTGATTCTTTCGTTCAGAAGGTGGATTATCCCATTTATGACCGAGATTCTGGGGTCAGGTGTCTTAATTCAAACTGTGTCTCAAACCAGGAAACAGAAACGAGGTATATAAAGCCTGAGTTCAAAATAGTAAGCTTGGAGCCTTTAACACTGAGGTGTCTTTACTGCGAACGCGAGGTTCATCCTCAATATATCGCCAGTTCAGAGTGGCATCAAGGAATGTTGGAGACCAAGAAATACCATAGCGCTGACAGCCATTGGATTCGAAAAATTAAGCCTGAGAATTTGATTATTTTTGATTCAGAAAGTGAGGCTGCGGCTCATGGTTTCAAGCCTAGCAGCTATATCACCGTACATCGCAGGGGACGTTAGCTATGGAATACGAAATTCTAACTATTGGAGAGTGTGGTAGAAATGATAGGTAACAAATCTGTCTCCTTAGTCATACGCGGTGGACACATAATTGACCTTGGTCAGGATATAAACCAAATCGCTGATTTGGTTATTGATGAAGGCAAAATTAAACAATTGGGTAAGGGGATGCCAATTGTCATTGCGAGCCAAAGCCCTGAGCGTAGCGAAGGGGCAGCGAAGCAACCCTTGGTAATCGATGCTACAGGGATGGTCGTTTGTCCTGGCTTTGTAGACCTTCATTGCCATCTTCGTGAGCCGGGATTTGAGGATAAAGAAACAATCGCTACAGGCACAAGGGCAGCCGCAGCAGGTGGCTTTGTTGGCATCTGTTGCATGGCAAACACAAGTCCTCCTATTGATAAGCCAGCTATGGTGGATTGGGTGAAACAGAAGGCTGCTGAAGAGGGCATTGTTCATGTCTTTCCCATAGGGTGTGTCACTAAAGGGAGAAGTGGAAAAGAAGTCTGCGATATGGCTGAGCTGGCTGAAGCTGGCGTAGTTGCTTTCAGCGATGATGGTGATGCGGTGGTTAGTTCACAGGTTATGCGTCGTGCTCTTGAGTATAGCTGTACCGTTGGCTTGCCCATCATTGACCATTGTGAGGATAGGCGGCTGAGTAACGATGGTGTTGTAAATGAAGGCTGGGTGTCTGCAAAGCTGGGTGTGAAGGGAATCCCAGCGAATGCGGAGGAAATGATGATAGCTCGGGACCTGGCTCTGGCAAAACTAACCAGTGCCAGAATTCATATTGCCCATGTAAGCACTTGTGGTTCTGTTGACCTCCTGCGTCGTGCTAAGGAAGAAGGAATTTCGGTAACTGCTGAGGTTACTCCTCACCATTTGACACTGACTGAGGAAAGGGTAGTGGGGAAGGACCGAGGAGAAAGCAACAATGTCATTGCGAGCGGAGCGAAGCAATCTCGATACGACACCAATGCCAAGGTAAACCCACCTTTGCGGACTGAAGATGACATAACTTGCTTGATTGACGGATTAAAAGGCGGGGTGCTCGATGCCATTGCCACCGACCATGCCCCACATACTCTGGCAGATAAGGATTGCAGCCTGGAAACAGCTGCCTTCGGCATTAGCGGATTTGAGACTGCTTTCGGCTGTCTCATGGGCCTGGTTCATAAAGGGGAAATAGGTTTAGTTACTTTGATTTCTAAGCTGACCTGTGAGCCAGCAAGGATAGTTGATAAAGGTGATGAATTAGGCACGCTTAAGATAGGCTCTCCGGCCAATATCACCATATTTGACCCGGATAGGGAATGGGTGGTGAACAGCAGCAAATTTGCCTCTAAAGGAAAGAATACTCCGTTTGATGGCTGCAAATTCAAAGGCAAGGTAATGGCAACCATAGTCGATGGGGAGGCAGTTTATATGGATGACTCACTAAAAAGTCATTGCCATCCTCCTTTTGTCATTGCGAGCCGAAGCCCTGAGCATAGCGAAGGGGCAGCGAAGCAATCTCATGGCTAAGAAGGCAATTTTAGTTCTTGAAGATGGCTCAGTAAAGGGTGATAGTTATTTAAAGGCAGGTGCTATTAATAAGGGAACTTGAATATGTCGAAAGCGAAGAAAAAGATAGGACGGAATGACCCGTGCCCATGCGGGAGCGGTAAGAAGTATAAGAACTGCTGCTATCTCAATAAGACAAGGGCGTGGAAAACAGCTGAGCCTCACGAAAGTCCTGCGTTTACAGTCAAGCCAAAGGAAATGCCTGAGCCGATAACACATCATGATGTTTTCTCTGATAGCGACAAAACATACAAACACCAACCTGGCTTATTGGCAGCGCGAATCGGGGTCAAAGACACGAAGAGCGAGGATGAGGCGATAAGGAAGATTCTCGACCCATTATCGTATGAGATAAAAGCGCTGAACGTCGTTGATACTGTTAAACAAGGTCTTCACGAACGTGTTAGAATCGTTGATCACAAACTTTGCGCAGTCAAGTATCACTTGAGAAATTATGAACAAGCTGAAAGCGACATAATTGAAGAGTTTAGAAAAAACCACACGCCCCCCGCTGGGGTACAGATGGTTGTTGAGGAACCAAGGCTTATTTATGAGGTTGAGGCTTTTCTTTTTCAAACAAAGAGTTGCTTAGATGTACTATCCCCGGTGCTAAAACTGGTGTTCGGTTCTGCCTATCGTAGCTTTGGGGACAAGGGAGATGATGTTATCAGGCAGTTGAAGAACAATTGCTCTGCCACACTTGCTCCCTATGCAGAGAACATCATAAAGCTGATAGAAGATGCTCAAGATGCTTGGGTAGTGGAGCTTATCAGCATGCGCGACCAAATTACGCATTTTTCCAATCTCGAAGGTTTTAACTGTTTCATACAAGACCCCTATATAGGAGGAGGCACTGCCAATATTCACTACCCAACGATGCCTAATAAACGAAGGGCGTTGGAGTACTGCCAGCATATTTGGGAAAGGCTTTTAAGTTTTTGTGAGGACTTTCTTAAATTCACAATTGAGGCAGCAAAAAATACATGAATAGTGCGTTATTTCGATGCTAAGGAATGGAATTTGACTAAGAAGGCGATTTTAGTTCTTGAAGATGGCTCGGTTTATGAAGGCTCTTCCTTCGGTGCCGAGGATAATGCCTACGGCGAGGTCGTTTTCAATACCAGCATGACCGGCTATCAGGAGATGCTCACTGACCCTTCTTATGCCGGGCAGATTCTGGTGCCTACCTATCCTTTGATTGGCAACTATGGCATTAGTGAAAGCGATTTCGAATCGAAGCAAATTCAGGTCAGGGGATTTGCCGTTCGGGAATACTGCCCCCAGCCCAGCCACTGGCAGAGCACACTTACTTTACATAACTTTCTACAGGATAACGGCATTCCAGGAATCAGCGGGATAGATACTCGGGCGTTAACCCGCCATATACGCTCCATCGGGGTAATGATGGGGATTATTACCTCAGAGATGACTGTTGAGGAAGCGTTAAGGGAGTTGAATAATTTACCCAAATACGATTTTACCGATTTTGTTCACCTGGTTAGTACTGAGAAGCCCTATGAATGGCAATCTGGTGCACCTGCCATTGCCAGCCAAAGCCCTGAGCCTTTCGCCCCTCGTCATTCTGAGGGAGAGAAGCGACCGAAGAATCTCGCTCAGGATAAACTCCGCGAAGGCGCAGCGAAGCAATCTCACATTGTAGTCCTTGATTTCGGTTTGAAATACAACATATTGCGCATCTTGAGCCAATTTGGCTGCCAGGTAACCGCTGTTCCGTGCACTACCTCAGTAGAAGATATCTTGGCCTTAAATCCTGATGGCATTGTCCTTTCCTCTGGTCCTGGAAATCCTACTCTCCTTAACGATATAACGGAGACGGTGAAGAAGCTCGCCGGCAAAAAGCCAATGATGGGCATAGGCCTGGGGCAAAATGTAATCGGTCAAGCCTTTGGGGCTGAGAACTTCAAGATGAAGTTTGGGCATCGGGGCAGTTATCCTGTTCGAGATTTAGCCACTGGCAAAGTGTGTATCACTGCTCAGAATCATGGCTATGCCATAGATGCCGATACCTTAAAGGGAGGACTTGAGGTAAGCCATGTAAACTTGAACGACGGCACAGTGGAAAGTCTCCGCCACCGAGATTTGCCCATCCTATCCATTCAATACCACTCCGAAGCTTCACCTGGGCCGTTGGATAACAGGTATTTGTTTGAGAGATTTCTGGAGATGGTGAAGGGGGAAATAGGAAAATGAATGAGGCCGAAAAACAAAAGATAATCAGCGAACTAAGTAAGTTTTATAAAGAACTTCGAAGTTACAAAAATCGCCAATCAAGGCGGCACGAACCTGAATTCAGTGAAACTCAAATCAGAAGCCTTGATGCTCTTCGCTTAAAACTTCAGCGCGACCATGGTCGGCTGCGTGACATTATTTCTGAATATGGTGGTAGGGCATATCTACCTATTTTGAATAGAAACTATGAGGTGTTTAGCTACAGCCTAGGCTCTCTTGATATAGGCTTCCGTGAGCTCGAGGCACTGGATGCAGCAATAAGCTTAGTTAACAAAACTATAGGTAAGCTACAATCTTCAGCATTGTCTGAAGGCGCGGCAACTGTCACAGCTTCAGCACCACCCAAAGCCTTTATAGCTCATGGTGGGGAAAGTCCTGCCCGCAAGAAACTTGTGAATTTTCTCAATGCGCTAGGTATCACTCCTATAATTGTGGAGGAGCAACCCAGTGAAGGAAGGTCGAAAGATAAAAATGTGGAGTATTATCTGAAGCAATGTGATTGCGCAATAATTTTAGCTACTAAAGGTGATATAGATGGTAAGACTGGTGAGTTTATTCCGCGTGGCAATATTCTTAATGAGATTGGCAGAGCTCAAGGAATTCTTCCTGACAAAATGATTTATTTGTTAGAGAAGGAGACTAAATTTCCTACAAACATTGATGAGAAGGTCTGGGAGCGCTTCACCCAAGAGAGTATGGATAAGGCTTTTATTAAAATTGCTAAGGAGCTTCGCGCCTTTGAGTTGATAAAGGCTGTATAGGATTAGGGAGATTGAATGTCCAAACCATCTAAAGTCTTAGTCATCGGCTCGGGTCCGATAATCATTGGGCAGGCTGCGGAGTTTGATTATTCGGGAACTCAGGCATGCCGTGCTTTGCGTGAGGAAGGCGTGACTACGGTTCTGGTGAACTCAAACCCGGCTACCATCATGACCGACGAAGGCATTGCCGATATCGTCTATATTGAGCCGCTTACAGTGGAAGTCTTAGATCGAGTAATTGAAAGGGAGCGTCCTGATGGACTGCTGCCCACTCTTGGTGGGCAGACAGGGCTTAACCTTGCGGTAGAGTTAGCTGATGCCGGTATAGTTGATAAATATAATGTAAGGCTTCTGGGGACATCGGTGGAGACGATAAAGAAGGCTGAGGAGAGGTCGTTATTTAAACAGCTTCTCATCGATATTGGTGAGCCTGTGCCGCAGAGCGCTACAGTAAAATCAGTTGAAGAAGCTAAGGAATTGGCGAAATCCATCGGCTTACCGCTCATTATTCGACCCTCTTACACCCTGGGTGGTACGGGAGGCGGTGTTGCCTACACCATGGAACAGCTTGAGAAGGTAGTTGCCAACGGTCTGGATAACAGCATGAGCCACGAGGTTCTGGTGGAGCAGTGTCTCCTTGGCTGGAAGGAAATTGAATATGAGGTTATGCGTGATGCTGCTGATAACTGTATCACCATCTGTAATATGGAAAACATTGACCCCATGGGTGTGCACACTGGGGACAGCATTGTAGTAGCTCCCAGTCAGACGCTTACCGATAAAGAATACCAGATGCTCAGGTCGGCGAGCATTAACATTATCAGGGCTTTAGGCGTTGAGGGTGGCTGTAACATACAGTTTGCCCTTACCCCTCATCCGATAGTTGCCGAAAAGTGGGCTCCAGACCAGAAAGAGGTTACCAAGAGCGAATATTATGTGATTGAAGTCAACCCGCGTGTCAGTCGTAGCTCGGCTCTTGCCAGTAAAGCCACTGGCTACCCCATTGCCCGAGTGGCTGCCAAGGTAGCCATCGGCAGAAGGCTTGATGAGATACCTAACAGGGTTACCGGTAAAACGATGGCATCTTTTGAGCCTGCTCTCGATTACTGTGTGGTCAAAGTTCCAAGATGGCCTTTCGATAAGTTTGCTTTGGGTGATAGAGAACTTGGCACTCAGATGAAAGCCACTGGTGAAGTGATGGCTATTGAGAGATGTTTTGAAGCTGCTCTCCAGAAGGCGGTACGCTCTTTAGAGTTTGGTAAACGAACTTTGCTCTGGGAGGATTCCAATTGGGGGAAGAAGAAAAGGCTTGCCTCTTACCCGCTTCACCCCAATGACCTGAGAATATGGGCGATTATGGCAGCGCTGAGAAGGGAAGCTACACCTGAAGAGCTTTCTCAACGCACTGGGATAGACCCCTGGTTTATCTACAAGCTTCAAAATATCGTTGGGATGGAAAAGCGGCTTCTTTCTAAACCTTTGACTCCTGAGCTTCTCCGGAAGGCAAAGCGGCTTGGTTTCTCTGATGAACAAATCGGCACGCTAGCTGATAGATTGCCAGAACAGGTGAGGCAAATTCGCCATCAATGGAATATTCGTCCGGTGTATAAGATGGTGGATACCTGTGCTGGCGAATTTGATGCCGAAACCCCTTATTTTTACAGCACATATGAGAAAGAAAATGAAGCTGAGCCATTGAAGGGCAGGAAAGCTTTAGTTATCGGCAGTGGGCCGATACGCATCGGACAGGGGATTGAGTTTGATTATTGTTGTGTTCATTCTGCCTGGGCGCTTCAGGGAGCCGGGATAAAGAGCATCCTGGTTAATTCTAATCCAGAAACAGTCTCCACTGATTTTGATACCAGCGACCGCCTTTACTTTGAAGCTCTGGATGAGGAAAGCATTCGGGACATACTTGAAAATGAAGGTGAGGCTGTCCCACCCTCTATTGTTCAGTTTGGCGGGCAGACAGCCCTCAACATGGTTGAGCCATTGGTACGCAGCAATTCACCGATACTCGGTTCCGGTGCTGAAGCCATAGATATAGCTGAAGACCGTCATCGCTTCGAAGACTTTCTGGACAGGTTGGGCATTCTTCAGCCGCCCGGTGCCGGGGTGCTCTCTATTGAGGAAGCACTGAATGTAGCCAACTCTCTCGGCTATCCATTGCTGGTTCGTCCCAGCTATGTCCTCGGTGGCAGGGCTATGGAAATCGTGCATAATAAAACTGAGTTGATTCGCTATCTAACCATGGCTTTAGATCTGAATAGTCAGCATCCTGTCCTTATCGATAAGTACTTGCAGGGTAAGGAGGTTGAGGTGGATGCTGTCTGTGATGGGGAGGGGGTGCTTATTCCGGGCATAATGGAGCATATTGAACGGGCTGGTGTGCACAGTGGCGATGCCGTGGCTATTTATCCCGGAGTCAATTTAACCGAGGAGGAAGTAAACACTATGGTGGATTACACCACCAGAATTGGCCTGTCCTTGCAGGTTAAAGGCTTGATGAACGTTCAGATGCTCATCATGAGGGAGGACGGGCGTTCCTCAGTATATGTCTTTGAGGTAAATCCCAGGGCCAGCAGAACCGTGCCTTTCATTTCTAAGGTGACCGGTGTTCCCTTGGTGCGAATTGCCATCAAGGTAATGGCTGGCATTAGTCTTGCTGAGCAGGGTTATAACGGGGGATTGTGGAAGAAGCAAAAATTGGTAGGTATAAAGGCTCCCGTTTTCTCCATGTCCAAGCTGATCGGGGTGGATAATTATCTTGGACCTGAGATGAAATCCACTGGTGAGGTGATGGGTGTTGATTACACCTTTGATGCTGCCCTGGTCAAGGCACTTCTGGCTGCCGGGTTGATGTTGCCTGGTGAAGGTGGTTTATTACTGAGCATTGCGGATAGGGATAAAGCTGAATCACAGCCTTTAATCGAGAAATTGCATTCGCTTCAATATGGACTTTATGCTACGGAAGGAACTGCAGCTATGATTGAAGGAATGAATCTCCCGGTGAAAATGGTGACCAAGAAGTTAGGTAAAGGGCATCCCAATGTTATTGATGTTATTCAGGATAATTCTGTGGCTGGGGTTATTAACACTGTCACTGGAGGTCGGCTTCCCTTGAGGGATGGGTTTGATATACGGCGTGCTGCTGCGGAAAAAAGAATACCTTGCTTTACTTCGCTGGATACCGCCCGCGTGGTTGTGGAAGCGATGAGTGGTGTCAGCAAAACCTTCAACGTTCAGCCGCTGAGGGAATATCTAAGGGGAACTCCGAAATCCAAAGCACGAAATCCCAAACAATATCAAAACCCAAAATCCAAATGACCCAAAGTGTTTTTGAATTTAGAGCATTGAAATTTTGAATTTGTTTAGAGTTTAGAAATTCGAATTTAGGATTTAGCATGAAACAGTTCTTGTGCACTGTAACTTCTAACGTGGAGGTCATGCCAGGCGTGTATCTTATGTGGCTTGAAGCACCTGATATTGCTTCTCATGCTCAACCGGGGCAATTCATTACGGTGTGCTGTGAAGAATTGATACTGCGTCGTCCTTTCGGTGTTCATCAGGTCTCATTTTTGTCCTCTCCCTCGATGGGAGGTGAGGTTAGTCCTGAGCGTAGCGAAGGAACTGGTGAGGGTGGGATTGCCATTTTGTTTAAAGTAGTTGGCAAAGGAACTCTTGGGTTATCAAAGATGCAAGCGGGTAACAAGATAGACGTTCTTGGACCATTGGGTAGGGGGTTCGACATTGCGGCGGATTCGAAGAATTTGCTGCTGGTGGGTGGTGGCATTGGCATTGCGCCGCTTATCTTCCTGGCTCAATATGCTTCGCCTCAATATCAGGTAACCTTAATTCATGGAGCGAGCACCGCTGCTCAGATTTATCCCTTTTCGTCATTGCGAGCCGAAGCCCTGAGCATAGCGAAGGGGCAGCGAAGCAATCTCTCACCTTTGCCTGAGAAGGTTCAATTCATCCCTGTTACCGAGGATGGCACCCTGGGCAGGAAAGGCATGGTAACCGACATCTTGCCTGACTTTCTCAGTTGGGCTGACCAGATATGTGCTTGTGGTCCTCTGGATATGTATAAAGCGATGGTGGAATTATTAACTTGTCATTCTGAGCGAAGCGAAGAATCTAAGCTAAGGAATTGCCAGGTTTCCCTGGAGATGAGGATGGGATGTGGCATTGGAGCTTGTCGTAGCTGCACCATAAATACCAGGCATGGCTTAAAACAGGTGTGCCGTGACGGCCCGGTGTTTGAGCTGAACGATATTCGATGGCAGGAGGTAAGAATATGACTGTAGTCACTAAAAGCATCACATTTAAAACCAAAGGTAATTGCGACTTCATCGATATAACTGCGCAGGTAGCAGATGAGGTAAAGCAATCGGAAGTAAACAATGGTGCAGTAACCTTGTTTATATCCGGCTCAACAGCCGGGATTACCACCATTGAATATGAATCCAGGCTTCTTGGCGATTTCAAAGACATGTGGGATAGGGTGATACCCCAGAATATCCCTTACGAACATAACAAAACATGGGGTGATGGCAACGGCCATTCCCACGTGCGAGCTTCTATGCTTGGAGCTTCGCTCACGATACCTTTTGCAGGCAAGAGACTAACTCTGGGTACCTGGCAGCAAATAGTGTTTATTGATTTCGATAACCGCTCCAGGTCGCGGGAGTTAGTGCTTCAGATCATGGGTGAATGAACAACCCCAAAATTGCGGAAGCTAAACCCGAGGCGGAGTAATATGATAGCGGCTGGGAATAACACCGGGAGTTCCTAAGGAGCGATGGAAGAGTCCAGATTGATACTCGACTTGGCGATAGTTCTTGGGGCTGCATTAGGTGGTGGTTTAATTGCCAGATTGCTAAAGCAGCCTGCAATTCTGGGCTATGCCGTTGCCGGTATTGTTATCGGCCCTTACGCCCTGGGTTTGATTCAGAGCAATCGTAACATAGAGATTCTAGCTACTATTGGCGTCGTGCTGCTCCTTTTTACTTTAGGTATTCAGTTCTCCTTCCATGAACTGAAACGGATAAGAAATATAGCCATTTTTGGTGGCATTGGTCAGATAGTAGTAACGACTACCCTGGGAATGTTTGCTGCTATGTATCTATTGGGGCAGGGCCTTCGCGAAGCAATTGTCTTTGGTTTTT
>Ga0315543_1003447_pt1 | contig 14192 bp, 12 predicted proteins | sample SalMarSW160210MG_2_FD_203098 | JGI IMG/M metagenome (GOLD analysis project Ga0315543, IMG submission 203098) | Salt marsh sediment microbial communities from the Plum Island Ecosystem LTER, Massachusetts, United States - Salt Marsh Sediment SW1601-210 ...
TGTAGATTTCCCTCTGTGGATGGTCCACTTATTAGATAAAGAAGCAAAACGTTTGGGTGTGCCTCGACAATCCATCATTAAAGTGTGGATAGCAGAACGCATAGAAAAAGCCTCATCATAATCATTTTATCCTTATCGTCGGGACTTGTTGGGATTTTTGTTTCTTCCTGAGCATGCACTTGACCGCAGGGGCTCTGTGCGAATTCAACGTTTAGAGCAATTTAGTAAGTACTGAGGTTCGGAAAACTCGACATTTTCAAAATGTGATGCTGATTATATTTTGTGATTATTCCTCGAGTTCTACGTCAAATGAGAGTTTCAGCCGAAATTTGTCGAGAGTTTTGCCTCCGAGGTTGTTAATCTCAGTTAAGAATCTCTGGGCAAGCTGATTCATCCGATCGGCTCCCAGATCTTTTATCTTAACTAAAAGGGTATCATTATTTATTAGCTTAACCTCGGCAGTTCGCTCGGGAATCATTCTCATAACTTGATAACAGTCTTTTCTGGTATAATAAGAAGAGAAGGCTTTAGTCATCTCTTGCTCTATGTTGTGAGCAACTATTTTAATGAGATCAAAAAAGCGTTTTTTCTCAAAGTCACAGACAGAAAACCTTCTCTTGCTATATACCTCCAGAGCGGAGATGCGAGGAGGCAATTTCTTCATCTCTCGATTTATTTGAACTATTCTCTCTTTTAAGATTTTCATCTCATTGATAAGTGATGCCTGTTTTTGTTTGTATTCACCAAGAGAGATAGCATTTTTCTTTTTAGCAGTGAATCTAGTAACAAGCTTCTTTCTCTTCTTAGCAAGCTCAACTTTGAGCTTCTTTTTAGCTCTCTTGGCTCCAAGAAGTTTAGGGTTCTTTACCAGAGGCTGATTTTCTAGCTCCTCAATGTCATAGCCAGGGAAATAATCAAGATGATATCTTTCTTTCATTGTTTTGAAAAAGTTCTCCTGACCCCAACGGCTGAACATAATCTGAACTGCCTCCCTAGCCTGTGAGTTCCAGTCATTGGTGAGAATCTGTGATCTTTTCTTGCTCTTAGGGTGAATAATGCTAATGCAGCGGATCTTTCCATAATTTGTCAGGAAGATAGTCTCATCCAGATATTTGACTATCATTTTCTCAAATTTTAGTTTAACTACACAGGCTTTGAATTTCTCTTCGGGTATTTCATTTATTCCAAGAGGAACATTCTCCTCGCCCAAGGTGAGAGAAAAGCACTCGATACTTTGTATCCAGTTCTTTGAAAAAGGGAGCGCTCCATCCTCCTCGGTCAAAGCAGATCTTAAGAGGCTCTACCTTAGAGGTGTATTCTTTAATGATCTGCCTGGTTTTAGCTATCAGCTCGGGGATAATCCTGATTGAATCTACTTGGGCTTCCTTAAGCATAAAGAAGAGGGGACTGCTATTCTTATCGTTCACAAAGTAGTGGAGGTTACCCTTCATAGCTAATTGTATGGTGGTATAGAAGCCTTTAGTCAGATTCTCTAACCCATGATAGGGAATAAAGTGACCATCAAAGTAAAAGACGCCTATTTGAACAATCTTACATTCTAAGAACCTCTGAGCAAAGCTAAGCATAATCTCCTCAGTCTTATTCAGAGAAGACATATCGTCAAAGAACTTTCTGTAGGTTTTGGCAGAAAAAGAAGTGGGCTTTCCCAAAAGAATTCCAAAGTCTTTCTTGAAAAACCTATCGAAGACCTCTATTGATCTTACTCCTAAAAGAGCTCCGTAAAGTAGAGAATAGCATATCTCCTTAGAGCTAATCTCACGAGTATTCAGAGGAGATAGATATTCTTCCATAACCGAGCCGAACTCTAGTTTCTCTATGAGATGGTTATAGATCAAGATTCCGCCATACTGGCAGATACAGCCTTTGGAGAGTCTTTTTAGATAAAACTGGTCAACTCTTGTGAGAACTAGAGATTTCTGATCTGAATTGTTGTTTCTTTGGGCAAGATCAGGCTTACTTTTCCCATTGAAAGAACAGTTGTCGCTATTCCAGGTAAAGTTAAATTTAAGCTGATTAGGATCAGACTCTTCTCCAAAGGTTAACTCAAGTTGAGAAGAAGGAGAAGAATCATCTAATGAATCTTCTCCTTCTCTTAAAGCTTTACTTATACTTGCTCGACTGATATCCTCACCAATTCGTTGACTAACTAAGTGAGCTAATTCACTCTCTGAGAGTTTCCCCTGGGATAAGGATACCTCCTCGTAGATAACTCGTTTGACTCGGGGAGTAAGAGAATAGTTATCCTTAGGACCTCGCCTCCTTTGAAGAAAAGATAGATCCTTTATCTTGCCATAAGAACGAATGAGATTATTAACAGTATTAGGATGTATCCCGAAAGCTCGAGCAATCTGTTTTTGCTCAGCAAGACCAGTGCGGTAAAGTTGAATTATAGCTACTTTCTCACTAACTACATCTTCCTCGTAATACCGCATGAAGGGAAGTTTATGACAAAGAACACTTATTTGCCCTCTTCGATTGATAATCTTTACATTAGCATTTACAGAGACAATCCGGTCCTTACGACTGTTAAACAAATAAGACATTTCTCTCATCTCCCAAGCATTTTCTTCCAATTATATCAGAAGATTCTCTTGAGACGAGAGAAAAAATCAATCACAATAAATTATCAACCCAACTTATGCGGGTTTCAGAGGCTAAAATCCAGTTTTCCGAACCTCAGAACTTCAATTAATTCAATAGTTTTCAAACTCTATGATGTCTCAGAAAAGTCCGAAAAACAGGATAGCCTAAAGGAAACATTACTTCACCGTAAATAGAGCTCGGTGACCGTAGATCCGCTCAGAGAGAAACAGAAAGATAACTAACATGAATGGAAAAACCCATAAAGAAATTCCTATTTTAAAATCTGAGGTATACCTTAATTAAATGGGAATTTAATCGTTGCAGATGTCAATTAAATTTATGTTTAATTTACTGTATAGAGTGAAGGGCAAGATAGGCAAAATTTTTTGGTGGGACTAATTTAAGGGACGAATAAGTCCTTTTGTTATGATACGACCCGAATTTGTCAACATTGAGTGAAAAAGACGACAAAATGTCATCAATTTCTGATCTAGAACACTGATAAAACGGAGGTTTTAGTTTAGAGGAAAGTAACCAATGTCCTACGTTTACATAGAAGACGACAAATGAGAGAATTAACAAAAAATTAAGTCGAATTTCGAAACGGAATGGTTAAACTACTTCTAAGGGACAAGATGTGCCACAGTTTTTACCCTAGGTGTCTATACTCTTGCCATCAAATTTGAAGTAGCCTTCGAATTTGCACCCTCCAAGGTCTACTTCTTATCAAAACTCGTTTTTCCCATAGATAACCGCGCCCTTTTTAATACTATTAGATAAATAACAACCTATAAGTATTTTGGCTTCTTTGAAGGTAGGTTGGAATTTCATCTAACGAGGGCGGTCACCGGCAGCAAAACCGCCAGGTTTTCGCCATCCGGTGCACTGCCGTGTTATGTGATATTCAGTGATCAAATTGATCCCATGGATAACCTTCCTGCCTCTTCCTTACGAGATCACCATTGCCATCGTAGCCAAGATAGGTTACAAGCCCCATATCTTTTGGGTCTATCTCAATTTTTTTTCCTTGCCACATTCTGGAATAGTATCTGGCAATAGCAAAACTCACAAAGTCAGCCACTTCTAAACCCGGGAAGGAGGCTGGAGGAACGAACTTAGGTTCGGGTATTTCAATGCCTTTTGATAGAAACCCATACAGTAGTGAATACTGGCTGCCCTTAAAAGTATCTCTTGCCCAAGCGTGTATTATTACATTTGCCTGCGAGTTTTTTTCTGAATCAAAAAGTGTGTTCGGCTGAGCATTTTTCGTTGTCCATTCATCTATCGCATTCAAAACAAGCAATATATATGCTTCGTTTCTCAGTTCGTTTTGGATCTTCCTATTTGCTGTATTATTTTGAACAGTTGTTGAGGCAATATTGTAGATAAAAAGATTGCTTTTCCTAATCAACACAAGAAGTTCATCAACAAAGCACTTCACATCGTCAAAACTCAAGTTCTTGTAAACTGGATGCTTTTTCCTGCTACTACCCGCCCACATATCTTTCATGTGAATCTTCCAGCTATCAGGGGGGGATTGAAGTCAATAGTTTTTGCTTTACGCCTTTGATTTTATTTTCAAATTCAGGCAGCAAGCTTTGGTCGGCGCCGATAAGGGAATAGATAGATACTTTTTTGTTCTGATAGTTTCTTTCTGCATCATCCCCAAAAAGAAAGCCCTTGGTCCTCATCTTATTAACAGGCAAGTTTATCATTACATCGGCTTCACACTTAGGGCACTTTTGTGAAGCTTGATGTAAAATCCACCTTTTTGGCCCTGTGTATTCAACTCCTTTTGTTTCAAATTTCGGTCTGACTGGGACCGTCGGCAGTTCATGTTTTTTAAACCAATCAGGCCTAAATACAGTCCTGCAAAAAGGGCAGGTTATTGTAATGCGGGAAAAATTTTCTGGCAGATGCCTTAAAGGCACAGATAAACGATCAAATTCAAACTGCTGACGCTTGGTTTTCTTGTGTTTAATTAGAAATGTCTTGGGCTTCCTTTTTTCAGCCATAGGAGTTTGTCATCAACACATAACGGATCAGCTGAGACGCGTGGCGGTAAGCCGCGTCCCTCTCCAGCGAATTGTTATGCCAGGCAGACATAGATGCATACAACGTTTAAGATGTTAATTCTTCAGGTATTCTGTAGTAGTACGTGTTTGCCCATCGTGTACCACCGATATATCGATCAGCAGATAACAAAAGAGTCTTATTCAGCTTCTTACGATCGGGTTCTTCGTGATGCAAATACCAGACAACGACAAATAATCCAGCTACGGCATTGAGCGTGTTTTCAAGATTTGCATCTGTGAAATGATCATCTCTTTTGTGCTTGACATCGTTGTAAGCTTGCCACCAGCCTGGGTTCCTATTCTGTGACCATTCGTCCCATGGAGTTAGTTGCAATTCGTACTGTGGCACCTCTATAATCATTGAGGGAAATTTTGGGAATTTGTCGACAATGGTATTGCGATAGTCGTTGATGTTTTTATAGCTTTTTGTCGAATCTATACAATTGCACAAGATCTTTGCGACAACATCTATTTCTGAGCTAGCTGCTAGTAGTATCCGAACGAACTCTATGGAATATGTTCTAAAATTCCGCGAATTGATATCAACAAATCTTGAACATTTATGAAGATCAGAATCAAGTGTTATCAAGTATTGCCAATGCTGACAGATCATGACATCCTCGATTTAGAATTGTTCTTACGCATAACGACCAAGCTCAGGGGCCGCCGGAACGCGACAGTGTGTAGGCGATCCCTTGTAGCGTATTGTTATGCTTTATCTCTATGCTCTTTCTCCAAAAACTTCGTCAAACTCCGCTGTTGCATAAATACAGTTCCGTGATAGAGCTTCCAAGAATTCTCTTAATGTTATTGCATCAAGAACATCCTGCGGAAGACTAATTCCAAGAGAATCCAAGTGCTGTAAAGATTCCTTCAAAGGAAGTTTAGGGAGAAGTTTCCCAAACTCTAATAGACGAATATAAAGCGGTAGCGCACACATGGCTAGCGCAAGATATTTTGCTCGCAATTCTCTAAATTTGGTCTTTCTTTCTCTTGATAGTAAATCTGCTTTTCGAAAAACTCGTGAATTTATTGCCTCCGTATACTCTACAAGAGGGTCAGCTGATTTTTGTAATTCTGGCGCAAAGTATTTTCCAATCCAAATATTGATAAAGAGATCTTGAAACTCTTTCCAATCCACAAGTTTTATTGGACTTTTTTTAACAGCGTCAAAAGCACCACTTTGAAAACCAGCAGATGAAATAATTAAACCAACATTTGCTCCAAAGTCAGAAACGACTGTTCTAAATGCATGTACTATTGTTTTAGGGACTCGTGTTTTCCAGTGTTTACATTGGATAAGATATTCAATTTCAGGTATTCTAGAATGATCTTTAGCATATAAGTCGACATCAACTGTCTCACGTGCTGTTTTAATGCTTTTATCTACTTCCGCACAAAAGCCACATTCACTCAAAATCTGAGCAACTTCATTTTGCAAACCTTTCCAAGTTTCTGGAGTGCGTGTAATTTGTAATGATGTTTTCATTGATTAAGCATGACGTGTATTAGACAGCCTAGGTAGTCTGACAAATACTACAATTTTTGCAGTATAGGCAGATTCCTCCCATGGTATTGAATTCAGTTGGGATTTCCCATTTCAACTCGCGATGAAGTGTTAGGATACTTCATCGCTCTTGTCACCAATGATATATCCGTAGCACCTGGTGGTCAATCTCCATCTCGGAGCCTTACAATAATCCTCGGCATGCGAGCCGTCTACTACAGCCACCAAAATCCTCGTCTATCAGCGCTGGCGAAGCTCTCCACTTGGAAAGAGGCTATTCTTCCCCGGCCTAGACTGATAGAGGTGGATTTTGGTTTTGAGCAATCTATCAGTTACACACTCTATTAAAAGACCATTATAACATATTGACACGTTTTGACACGGGTTAAAGGTTATATGTCCTCTTTCTATACAGAAGACGACAAAATAAGGATAGGTTACTCAAAGTAGGGGATTAAATCGGATAATGGTCCTCCTCAGTGAACCATAATATTTTTTAATTAAAATCTGTATGCCTATTTTTATCATCACTTCCTGCAACCACCAGGCATGAAGCTCTTGGTATGGATTAAATCTGTATTACTCTACATGCTTCTCCCGGGGCATTCTCTCCTTTACGGAGAACATAAGTGGGAATTTTTTATGAGGCTCCGTTTGATACCAATAAGCTACACTCGAATAATCATCTGATCTATTATTAGCATGGCCATGCTCAATGGTAACTTTTATTGACTTTTGGAAATAGATAGGATCTTCGATATGGAATCGATAGAGAGCTATTTTTCCGGACCAGTTAGGACCACCACCTAGTAAAAGACCATGATACGGACCGGCAAACTCTTGGGTAGGACACCAGGCTGTATTAAAATAATCTTCTGTCCCGGTTCCATGAAGAGAAGGAGGCCACTTTTCTCCATCAATAAAAATCATATCATCTCCCTCTCCATACCAGTTCCATTCCAAGGGTTTTCCCAAATTCTCAATATTTAGAACACAACCGACATAATGGCCCTTTCCCTCTGCATCTAAAATGACATAATTATCCTTTCCCGTTAAATTATATCCTTTAAAGCCTGGCTCGTGCAAAGTTTCTTCGGGATGTTCTATTCCCTGACAAGGGTTTTCCCTTCGCCATTGAGCGTGAAATCTTCCCATTTCTCTTATTTCTTCTACCTTTTTATAAAGTTCATAATCTATATAGTAGTAAAGAATCAAACTCGATTTCTCACATTCATTGGTTACACTAATTTTGGCTCTCTTAGAAAAGGGCATAGGGAAGAAACAATTAAAAGCTTTTCCATCTTGAGGACTCATACACAGTGGCAAAGAGATAAAATTTTTTGTTTTGGCATGGCCTATTCCAAAGAAATCTCCTATGGGAATTTCAACACTTGGTTCTTCTTCATTATCCCACCACATTTTTAGCAGAACTTTCCTTAAGAAGTATTTTTCTTTACAGTCCATAGTTATCCATATATGCGTTATACAACCAATACCCTTTACGTCTGCGATGATTTGTCCACTTACCGGTTTTATAAAAATTCTATCATTGTTTCCGCCGGTTCTGTCCCAGCTTGACTCCCTTTTTCTTTTATAATCTCTCAATTTAGGCAACTCACGTAGCGAACTTCCTATCATAAGAATCCTCCTTTACAGGTATTTCTAGCGAAAAGAAAACTTTATGTTTCTCTCGTAATGCTAGTATAGTACTTCCACTGCATCCAAATGACACCAAGCGATATGAAGAATAAAAAGGTGGTTAAAGCTGAACCCTCGCCGAATTTCAACAGATAGAACGCTTTCTTCCAGATGTACAGAACAATAACCTGCGTGGCATTCGCTGGACCTCCTTGAGTAGTTACATAAACAATGTCAAAGACACTTAAAGCGCCGATAGAGCCCATGATCGTGAGAAAAAAAGTTGTAGGGCGAAGTAGTGGCCATGTTATATACCTAATTTCCTGCCATTTCGTAGAAACACCGTCAATCTTTGCTGCATCGTAATATTCCTCTGGTAAAGAGGCTATCCCAGCGATGTAAAGTAGTAGAAAGAATCCTAAGTGTTTCCAATTAGCAATAAGCCAGATACTAGGCATGGCCATAGCTGGGTCACGGAGCCAGTACAAAGGATCCAAACCTAAAAGAATAAGAAGATAGTTAAGAACTCCCGCTAGAGGATCGAGAATCCATGCCCATATATATCCGACTGCAACGTATGCAATCACGAAAGGAAAAAAATAAAAAGGAAGGAAAAGGCTGCGCAATTTTCTGAACCATCGTTCAGTTAACAACAAAGCGAGGCCAAAAGCTAAGATTATCGTTGGGGGAAGAGTACCAATTAAGTAATATATGGTTATGTACAAACTCTTCCAAGCAATTGGGTCATGGATTATCTTAGAGTACTGACTCCATTTTACAAATGTAGGAGGACGAATGGCATCGTATCTAAAAAAACCCAGGCCCAATGTAATCAATATAGGGAGTAGAACAAAGATCATCACTAAAACTAAACAGGGCAAAATAAATAAGTACGCATTTATAACTAATTGTGGATTATACCCTCTTTGCTTTAATTTTCTTGAAATAAACTTCATAAGAGCCTCTTTTGGCCTCAGTAAAAAAAATTGCTTTCGACGTGATTTAGTTTTTAGATGACCTGGTTAGTCTTGAATTCGGCAAGCTCTTTAAATAGAGAGTCGCCGAATCCAAGACTAATAAAACCATACTACCTTACTTCTTATAGAATCCTTCCATAAGCTCGTTTTGTTTCTTAGCTATTCCGTCCAGAATTACTTTCGCGTCTCCTCTGCGCACGCCAAAAAGGTTGTCTTCCTCGTCGAAGAAATAGTGATTAAAGAACTCAACGAAAAAGTCATTTCCGATTGTGATAAATTCCTCATTCAAGATTGTATCCCTTATCCAACCCAATTTTCTCTGGAATTCCTCTGGATCTGTTATAGCTGGTACGTGGCCGGGAATCCCGATAATGGTCTCGAAAACTTCTGGGTCTTTAAGCATGGATTTACGAGATGGAGCAGCTACCCAAGTGCGTTGCCAATAATCCTTCAGTACTGGAGGAGAGACGAGATGTTTTATTAGCTTCCATGAGGCATCAGGATGTTTTGTTTGGGAACTCATTTCAAATATACATTGATGAGCCGCACAGATTCTCTTCCCTTGTGGGCCGATTGGCGTATGAGCTACACCAAATTTAAGATCAGGAACATCTCTGGTCACAGCAGGAATGAACCATCCGCCACCCAGAAACATCGCTACTTTTTCTGCCTTAAAGAGGTCCTCCACGGCTGCAATTGTATATTCTGCAGTAGTAGGTGCTGCTTTATCTTCATATATTAGATCTTGAAGGTGTCTAATACCTTCCACAGCTGCGTCCGAATTCACAGTACAACTTTTACCGTCTTCACTCCATAAAGACCCTCCATAATTGTGGATAAACCAGAAGGGAAAATCACGACCAAGCCCAACGATTCCATATCGTTCAACCCGGGGTCGTTTACCCTTAGTGAGTTTCTTGGCTACCTCAATCATCTTATCTATTGTCCAATCAGCTGTAGGATAGGAAATACCCGCCTCGTCAAACATTCTCATATTGTAATAGAGGCCGTTACGTAGACATATATCTTGAGGTAAGGCCCATATTTCTCCTTCTCTAGAGAGAGATTCAATGGCCACATCATAAAAATCATCCAAAGATACCCCCTCAGGTCCTTTTACGTATTCAGTAAGAGATGTCAAAGCTCCTCTTATCTGCATCCTTCCAAAAAACATATCTAGGTTGCGTTGTACATCTGGTGCCTCACCTGCTGCATGTCTTGTTAATAGCAATTCCCAATAGTTTTCAAGCCTCATGAATTTTACTTTTATGCCCGGGTTCTCTGCCTCAAATTGAGGTATTGCATATTTTGTATATATTTGATCTTCCCAAGGCATACCCCATACCGATAACTGTATTTCCACTTGCCCTTGTGCCATGACGGCTCCACTAAAAAGAATCACCAAAACCGCCATAAGACACACACTTTTTTGTCGAATAGAAGTCATCTAACTCTCCTTTTTTGCGTTAATGTGTGTTATATAATAAGGCACTTACCTCGTAAGAAATATCATCACCTCCTCTACCTGATTTTGTGCCTTTAACGAAAACTCTAAATAGAGCTCACTCACTTCAGCTCTCATTTAATGTACATCAGTGCAAACAAAAATAGCCTATCCTTTAAGTCCAGAGATAACAAAACTTTTAATAAATAGATTTCTGAAGAGGAAAAATACAGTCACAATTGGTACAATCACGATGGAAGTTCCAGCCATGCGTTGAGGCCATGTCATCTTATGAGTGAGAGCTATTGGAGCAAGATCTAAGAGTCCCACAGGTAATGTCTTCATAGTTTCCTCTTGCACAACAATCAAAGGCCATAAAAAATTATTCCACGAATACAGAAATACGAAAATTCCTAGTGTTACTAATGCTGGCTTGGTAAGAGGTAGAATTATACTTCCATAAATGCGAAATTCTCCACAACCATCAATGCGAGCAGCAGCTATTAACTCCTCCGGTATATATTTGTTATATTGTGTCAATAAAAAGATACCCAATGCGCAGTTGCTAGCTATTTGAGGTATAATAAGACCTTGGTAACTGTCCAATAAATTCAATGATTTTATTAAAAGAAATGTAGGAATCATACGGAGATGCATAGGAACTATCAGACCAGATAGTATAAGAAAAAATATAACTGTGTGTCCTGGGAAACGATAGTAAGCAAATGCATAGGCTGCTAAGCTTGTCAAAAAAAGAATCGCCAAGGTCGTTCCTCCTGCTACTACTATTGAGTTAAAAAACCATCGAGGGAAAGGGAAAGTTTTCCACACCTCGTGATACGCTGACAAAGTAGGAGCGGCTGGTAAGATTGTCGGGGGCCAAGCTGATGCTTCGGGCGAAGTTTTGAAACCAGTTACTATTACCCAAAAAAACGGAAAAAGAAAAACCAGAGCGATGCACACTGCAATAAACGTTATGATAATTCGTTTTTTTATCATGTTTTACTTTTTCCTGAAAATCCTTTTGCTTGTAACACTCTCTTTAAAAGCTTTCCTTTTTCCAACTAACCGGCCTACCTAACTCTCACCTCCTTCTGACCTTATTTTTAGCTTCCTAATTTTCTTATAAATATCTATTAAATATCTATTTTCCCTTAAGTAAACAAAAGAGCCTGCGAACCAGACCGTCAGGGCACGGGATCGTCCGTGGAGGACCGCTGCCTTGTCCCTGATATTCCCATAGGCTCCTTTGCAAAATAATAAAAAAAGGATAGGCAACGCAGAACCATTACCTATCCCTTTAGATTTACCTTATTAAACCTGTCTTTCTCACAAGAAAAAGCTGAAAATATCCAGAGAGAGTTGGACACTCTTTCCACTCTTACGTTCCCTTCAATGAGGAAATAATTTTTTCTTTAGCTTGCCTTTGTCCTCAATCAGCTCATCTATAGCCATTCTAATTAGTAAACTTTGAGAGAGACCTGTTTCTTTTGATAGCTTTCTTAGTGCTTCTAATTTTTCTTTCTCTATGTTAAAGGTTTTGATTACCACTGAAAATTTTCCTTTTAGTTTTAATTTATTTTATATTATTTTATATAAGTGTCAACACCCCTCGATCTTACCAAAATGTCTAAACCCTAGATAGTTCTATGTTATATATGTTTTTTCCTTTAGCCTGGCGGGAGACAAGAGCTATAGGTTTTCGTCTTTGTATATGGAATGCGAAATTGAGCCGGCCCGTTCCCTCACCTTTGGAAAAGAATTTGATCCTCATAGCTGTTCTCGAGGGAAGATTAATCTTTAGGGATAACTCTCCTCACTGGATGAGAGGGTCCTTCTTTTTTTCAGGGGCTATCCCTCCCTCCACTAAAAAGGAGAGAACCTCGGGACCGGGGGGACCCGAGCATTAGGTAAAAAAAACAGAAGGGATGAGAAGAAAGATCCTCGGTGACATAAGGACTAATTATCGGAATTTACCGGATCCCCTCTCCTCAAAAATGAGAGGTTAGGGTGTAGGTTTCCGTGAGGTATAATAATAGAAAGGGTTTCAAGAGAATGAAACTTTGCTTTGTATAGTTTTACTGCAAAATTATGGCATAACGGAAATCACGCAGGCAGGTATGGATAGAAGCAGAGATTGATTTTAGGAGTAGGGAAATCACGCTTTTCTCGATGGATAGAGACAACCACGAGCGACCCGGCGCAAAGGATGAGGTTATCCGACGCCTGGGTGTCTTGTGCGTCAGGCAAAGCTCAGTAATGCGGATGCTGTCTTTTCCCTATAGTCCCCCACCCATCGACCGCTCTCCAACCCTCACGCCGTAGCTTCTTACTTTCTTTTGGATTTCCTGAAGAAATTCAGGAAATATATAAATGCCGTTCTTGTCTTAAGCGCTCACCAGAGGAGCCTATTTCCTCTAGGTTTTCCCTAAGCAGGATGACCAGATGCAGACAGCCTATCAGTGCAGAGAAGGGCTTGAGTAGAAAGCCCCTGGCTCTATTAACCAAAAAGTCGTAAAGGGGTATGGCCAGAAGCAGACATTGATTTTGAGACTAGGGAAATCACGCAGGCAGGTATGGATAGAAGCAACCTCGAGTTCTCAAGAAAAAATTGAGCTTCTCAAGAAGATACTCCGGTAGAGCCTATTGCTCTCAAGTTATCTGAAGAAAAAAATAAATCTTCTGAAGTTATCCGAGGACTGATATGTTCTTTTAAATCCGGCTTAATATTTTTCGGCAGCATTACTATTCTATCTTTATCGCCTTTGCCTGAATGAATTGTAACAGTGGTTGATTCAAAATCAATATCCTTTATTCTCAACCTCATACATTCCCTCAATCTTAGCCCACAGTTTTTTTGAAAAATATTAGCAAAATAAGCATAAAATTCAGTTGACATATATATATCGAGGTAAATAATAGTTCATTTTGTTCACCGAGAGTTTTATTTTCTTTAGAGTAGTGATTTTCTTTTTTAAAAGCTTTACACCGAATCTATCTTGGAAATAATCTTCATTATTGAATAAAAGACGTGGATGAAACAGAAGTGGCTCGTCATAAAAGATCGAAAAAGAGGACAAGCAGTAAAAAGTAAAAGTTTTTGATATTGATATGTTTGTATCGAATTAATGTTCGCTGCGGGTGATGAAGCGACCGTTAGGTGGTTTATGTACGTGATGATTCAAAAGCAGGTAATGATAGGAGTAGACAGATGTCTGGAACCTTGCGCCGTTGGCGAATAATCCTCGACGAGGTTGGAGGAAATATACCCCCCCTGCTCGCAAAGCAAGACCAAGTCATGCTGGCGATTAATGCACGAATTTTTTTAACTGACTGGTTCCAAAAGAATGTCGATTTTTACTACCTCCGACGGAACAACAACGACGGAGTCGGTCTATGGTTTCAATACATCCAAACTCATACCGACTATGAGGACATCGAAGACCGTGTGAGTCAGGTGTTAGGTGAAATCTGTAGTTTTCAATCTAAGATCGAGCGGGAACGGGTTTTTGAAGCCGATGGTACGTGTTATTCGAGGGATCTGAATGAAGAGCGGGAGTTTCAGGACTTCTTGATGAAGACAACACATATCGCACTTGACCTACTGAGCGAGAACCCGTGGAATGCTCGCCGAGTTTTATTGGCCGCACGAATCCGAGCTATAAATCCTACTGTGTTATGGGTTACTTTCGAACTGACCATACTCACAACGCGGACATATCAGCAAATGGAAAACGTACAAAAAGGTGCGTACAGGATTTCGTTTACCAAGATCGTGAAGGGGCAGCATTGGGCACACTTTCTTTGCAACATGGTCTTATTATATGTAACGACATAATTAATTGCGTATATTTAGATTTATGATATGATGGGAGTAACCATTTTTAAGGAGGTTATTCCCAATGAGAAAATTCATAATTCCGGATGTGGAAACGTTTATTGCGGCC
>Ga0315543_1003448_pt1 | contig 14192 bp, 11 predicted proteins | sample SalMarSW160210MG_2_FD_203098 | JGI IMG/M metagenome (GOLD analysis project Ga0315543, IMG submission 203098) | Salt marsh sediment microbial communities from the Plum Island Ecosystem LTER, Massachusetts, United States - Salt Marsh Sediment SW1601-210 ...
TATGCCATGAGCCATAGCGCCCTGTTCGATATTCTCAAAGCGCGCCAGGGCACATCCAAAGCACATCAAACCGTGCTGCAAGAACACGGGGATGCTCTCGGGGTACTGCTCAACCACTTCCCCAATGGGCATGTCTTTGGTGATAGTCGCCATATCTCCCTTTTCCAAGATTCTGACCGCATGCCAATGTGTGGCTCACGCCATCACTGCCGCTCTGGGTAGGTGCGGCCTTCCATCTCAGCAATGAATTTGTCAGCCTCCATGGCTGCGATGGCGCCGGTGCCAACAGCAGTCGCGATTTGCTTCAAGACACGTTCTTGCACATCTCCCGCGGCAAAGACGCCCGGCACACTGGTATGCGTTCTGCGATCCGTAACAATATACCCTCGTTCGTCTAACTCGAGTTGTCCTGCGAACAATTCGGTGTTTGGTGTATTGCCGATGTATGTGAAGATGCCGTCTGCACCGATTACCGATTCCTCACTGGTCTTGACATTCCTAGTGCGCACGCCTGTCACATTCTCCTCGCCCAACACCTCAATGACAACACAGTCCCAGACGAACTCTATCTTGTCGTTGTTGAAAGCCCTCTCCTGTACAATCATTTGCGCTCGCAGTCGGTTGCGGCGATGGATGACATATACTCTGCTGGCGAATCGAGTCAGAAAGATGGCCTCTTCCACAGCGGCATCGCCGCCGCCAACCACAACGACCGCTTTGTCTTTGTAGAAAAAACCGTCGCAGGTGGCGCAGGAGGAGACGCCCCGGCCTTTGAACTTGGCTTCGCCAGGTACGCCCAGGAGGCGTGGAGATACACCCGTGGCGATAATCAGGCTCTTTGCCTCGTATGTGTCACCGTAGGTTTTGATCACGAAAGGGTGTTGGCGCAGGTTCACTTCCACTACCTCGTCCATTTCCAGGCGTGCCCCAAAGCGTTCTGCTTGCTGCTGCATCAACTGCGTCAGTTCCCCGCCGGCCACACCATCTGGGAAGCCAGGGTAGTTGTCAACCTTGCTCGTGCTGCCTGCCTGTCCCCCAGGCGCATTGCCAGTGATTAGGCGGGGTGAGAGTTGAGATCGGCCAGCGTAGATCGCCGCCGTGAGCCCTGCAGGACCTGAACCGATGATTACAACTTCCTCCATGATATAGCGTCTTGCCTCCGAAATCTGATTTGCGGCGTATTCTACTGCGTTTTGTGGTAATTGACAAGAACCGGCCTGTTGTGCCAGTTTCAGTTACCAGTTGGCAGTTTTCGCCGCACTTTAGGACGTCCATATCCTTTGCGGTGATTTCCGTGATACGTCTCTTCTGAAGAAGCTCGGAATGAACCACAGAGAGACACGGAGTTCACTGAGTTTCGCTCTCGAATTCTGTGTCCTTAGTGCCTCTCTGGTTTACGAATAGCTTCTTGCCGTAGAGTCGCGATTCGTTGCTCGTGATTCCGTTTGGGCTTTTGAGCAACTCCCATTAAGATATGGCATCGGGTTGAAAGACCACTCGGCCAGAAACGGATGGACAATGTGAGCAACGAAAGAGATTCAAAAGCCATCACCTTGGGGCATCCCAGCTACGTCTGGCGATTCGGGCAAGACCGCCGCCTTGATCTGATCAGGCGCTACGCCCATCTCGATGGCACGTGCATTCTAGACATAGGATGCGGCCTTGGTACGTACGTGAAGAAACTGCTAGCCTTCAGTGACGATGTGTACGGTGTGGACATAGACCCGGACAAGGTTGCGCAGGCACAGAAGCAATTGGAGCATATTTACCTGGCTCCAGCGGAGAGATTACCGTTTCCTGATGCTTACTTCGATGTCATCCTTCTGCATGAGGTCCTGGAGCACGTGGCGGATGACCGGCAGTCAGTGCATGAGGCTTACCGGGTGGCAAAAGTGGGTGGGCGTCTGGTGATCTTTGTGCCCAATCGCCTCTTCCTCTTTGAGACGCACGGGGCGTATTGGGGAGGAAAGTATCACTCTGGTAACATTCCGCTCGTGAACTATCTGCCCGATGTACTGCGCAATCGCGTGTGCCCGCACGTACGGACTTATACTACCCGCAGCTTGCGGCGTCTGCTTGACGGACTGGCTTTCCACATTGTGGTGCACACACAGGTTTATCCGGGTTACGACAACATCGCCTATTGTCATCCAAGCATAGCCAGGGGGCTCAGGAGCCTGACGTACACTCTGGAGAGCACCCCCTTGCGCGTGTTTGGCCTGTCGCACTTGCTAGTGGTGGAGAAGACGGAGCCCAGCTAAGAATGCGGCGCATCGACTATCGCGTTCAGGTGTTACAAGACACGAACCGAATGCTGGATAAAGTCTTGCCTGGGGGGTCGGGAATGAACAACAACAGAGTCGTGGTCACTGGAATGGGCGCTGTCACGCCTGTGGGAATCGGCGTAGAGAATACGTGGAAGGCATTGTTAGCAGGACGCTCCGGAGTGAAGCGCATCACACGTTTCGACGTGAGCAACCACCCTACTCAGTTTGCGGCCGACGTCTTACATTTCGATCCACTGGATTTTATGACCTTTCGCGAGGCAAAGCGCACGACCCGCTTCACGCAGCTTGCCACGGCTGCGACGCAGCAGGCCATACAGGACTCTGCCCTAGACCTGTCCAAGGAAGACACGACTCGCGTCGGCCTCGAAATCGGTAGCGCCATAGGCGGCCTAAGCCTCATCGAAGAGCAAGTCGCAACATTTCACCAGAAGGGATTGAGACGCGTCAACCCCACTTTCATTCCGGTCATCATCATCAACGCAGCGCCTTGCCACATCGCCATCCTGCTGGGTATCAAGGGGCCAACCAATTCCCCGGTTGCTGCCTGTGCCACAGGCATCGTGGCTATCGGACAAGCGCTGCGCCAGTTGCAGTCAGGCGAAGTGGATGTGATGCTTGCTGGGGGCACCGAGTCTGCAACCACTCCACTGGGCTTGGCTGCCTTTAGCCGTCTGGGAGCCTTGTCTACCCATAACGAGGATCCGGAAAAAGCGTGTCGGCCCTTTGATGCTGAACGAGACGGCATTGTTATGGGCGAGGGCGCAGCCGTGTTGGTGATGGAGTCGCTTGAGCACGCGCAGCGCCGCGGCGCGCCTATATTAGCCGAAGTCCTGGGATACGGCTTCACAGAGGATGCTTATCACATTGCCGCTCCTGATCCGACGGGCGATGGCGCAGCGAGAGCCATGAGCCGTGCCCTGGCCAATGCGCGCATCTCGCCTAATGAGGTGGACTATATTGTCCCTCACGGCACCGCCACACCACTAAATGACGTGTCTGAGACGCGGGCTTGCAAGACTGTTTTCGGAGAGCATGCATATCGCATTCCCATGAGCTCCAACAAGTCTATGATAGGGCACATGCTCGGTGCAGCGGGAGCCATCTCAACTGTAGTCGCCATCCTGGCTATGCGTGATGGCATCGTGTCCCCCACTATCAACCTGGAGCATCCTGACCCTGATTGCGACCTGGACTATGTGCCCAACAAGGCCCGTCACGTTCGCGTGGACACTGCGATAGCCAATGCTTTCGGCTTCGGCGGACAGAATGCCACAGTGGTAGTCCGACGCGTGGATGGTGCGTAACACGTAAGGATTCTCACGCCTCACAGGCCAGGCATGAAATCACCGCGTGGCCTCTTTCTACTGTCTGGCTTGGAAGGATGGTAACCGGCACTTGGTGTGCCCCGCTCAACCTCACAGATTGCTGCACTTGTCATAGCGAACGTTTTGTGTTACACTTTATGAGGCGTTCGATCAATGGCAGCCCGACAAGCAATGACACCAGTTCGAACCGAGACAACGACCCGAGAGGCGTGGATGAGGAAAGCACTAATCTGTAGCTTGGCTGTGTGTACGATCCTGAGTTGGGCCTGGACAGCGCTGGCGGCCGAGCCTTCTTTGCAGGCAACGGTGGCGATGATTACTTCGCCTGGCGACAACGCAGTAGTGAGGGGCACTGTTCCAATAGTAGGCACAGCCGTTGATCCCAATTTCTGGAAGTATGAGGTGCATCTCGCGCCAGAACCCAACCCTCTGGACACATGGGCGCACGTTGGTGTAGTACGTGAGACACAGGTGACTGACGGGCTTCTTGAGACATGGGAGACCACGGCCATCCCAGATGGCATGTACAGTCTGCGGTTACGAGTTGTCAATCGCACGGGCAACTACCGTGAGATCTTTGTGCGAGGCATATTGGTCGCGAATGCCGCGCCCACCGAGACACCAACTCCCGCGGATACACCACTGCCTACCGCGACGATAACGCCCGCTGCGACGCCCACGTTCATTATCCCGATATCACCGCTTGCTCAGCCCACAGCCACCCCTACCCTGGCCCGCCCTGCCCGGTCGGCATTACCAGACATGCTGGACCTCAACGGCTGGCGCCAGTCGCTCTGCCTGGGCACACAGTTGATGGTCGCCACCCTCGTTGCGATTGCCTTGATCTTTGCGCTGAGGCGCCTGTTCTAGGCCATCGCAAGTCAAAGTGAGAGTTCTTTCTGCAGGGGCTAGTCAGATTGGCGAGCCCCTAGTGGTATTGGTCAGAAGGCACTGCTTGGCGGCTAAGCTGGACGCCCTGTTTGGATGATGATTCTGACAAAGGAGTTTGGCAGTCTGCGCAGGAAGCAGCAGTGTCGGGAGGGGAGAGTGAGGCTGATCGTCGGCCTGGGCAATCCGGGCCCGCGTCGTGTCAGGAACCGCCATAACGCTGGCTATCAATGTGTGCAACGTGCAGCACGACGACACGGCTTGCCCCCCGGTAGGATCATGTTCAGAGCATACCTGACTTCCGGTCAAATCGCTGGCACAAGAGTAGTGCTAGCCAGACCTCTGACGTTCATGAATCTGAGTGGACAGGCCGTGCGCCCCCTGTTGCGTTGGTACCACGTTGCGCTATCTGACCTCCTTATTATCTATGATGACCTGGATCTGCCCCTGGGTAAGATTCGTCTACGAGAGAAGGGGGGATCTGGGGGACACAAGGGTATGCGCTCCATCACTGAAGCCTTGAACACGGAGGCTTTTCCACGACTGCGCATTGGCATCGGCCGCCCGGCACATGGTGAGCCCCAGGATTACGTCTTGAGCGATTTTGCGCCTGACGAGCTCATCGTTATGGAGGACACGTACGAACGGGCCATGGCTGCTATTGAGTCATTCGTCGCCGAAGGGATTGCTGCTACCATGAACAAGTTCAACCTGCTGAGCAGGAACCTGGACTGAGTTAGGTCTGTTGGTGAAGAAGGACTTTGCCTTGAACCTAAGCGGATTGCTTACAGCCATCAGCAAAGCCTCCAGTTACGGCCATATACTGAGAATGCTGCAGGCCTCAGGTAGAGGCAGCTCAGCCTTCACCGTGACCTGGGGACTATTAGAGGCTGCCCGGCCTCCTGTGCTGGCAGCCCTGCGGCGCGACTGGGAGGGCCCAATACTCGTGCTAGCAGCTCAACCGGAACGAGCTCGCTACCTGCACGAACAGGTTAGCCTATGGTCCGCCATGCCGTGCCCTCGCCTGACAGATGGCAAGACTCCGCATCGCCTGGGCGGGGCGAATCCCGCGACCCCGTGGTACTTTCCGGCTCCAGACGCCCTCTTCTACGACCGCACACCATGGGATGGCGAAACAATCCGACGCCGCGTGACTGTTCTCTCCGCTCTGGTTAGCAATGGTTACGACGGACAGCCACCAACCATCTTCACCTCTGTGTGGGCGCTGATGACACTGACGGTGCCACCGCAAGTGCTGCGCCCGGGTGTCCGGGTCTTGAGAGTTGGGCAAACCATCAGATTGAGTAAATTGCTCGATGACCTGGTAGCATACGCCTATGAACCAGTCACTGTAGTTGAGGAGCCGGGTACACTCAGCCGACGTGGTGGCATCATTGACGTCTACGCGCCCAATGCCTCTCAGCCAGTGCGCATCGAATTGTTTGCGGATGAAATCGAGAGCATGCGCGCCTTCGATCCGATCACCCAGCGTTCCTCGCAAAAGCTGCAGGCGATAACGCTTTACCCAGCAAGCGAAGCTCTTCCTCGCTACAGCCAGGCGGCCTGGGCATACCTGCCTGACGTGGACAGTGGGCAGGACACCTTGACCGCACCTCGCTTGCAGCGTGATCGAGAGCGTCTAGCCAGAGCAGAGTACTTCAGGGGGATGGAGTTTTACCTTCCGTGCCTCTATCCACAGCTAGTCACACTGCTGGATTATTTGCCTGCAAAGGTGTTGCTGGTGGTAGATGACCTCCTGGCAGTTGAGGCGGCAGCCGAAACATTGGAGTCACAGGCCGCTGACTTGAAGGCCGAAGTACTGGAAGAGAGACAACTACTCCCTAGCTTTCCAGCACCATATAGGCCCTGGAGTGAACTGCGGCCATCCCTTGGCTCAATACCTGGAGTTAGCCTGGGTTACAAGGTGCAAAGCGAGACCGGCGCTGTGCAGTATGAAGCAGATACGGCCTTTCACATCGCTCCTGGCTATGGCGGCCGCATTCGAAAGCTCATAGAGGACTGTCTCCGCCTAAAGTCGAAAGGACAGCGCACTGTAATCGTGTCCAGGCGGGCAGAGCGGCTGTCAAACTTGTTCGAAGAGTCGGGTGAGCAGGCCGTGCCGATACATGACTTGCCTGACATGCCGCCAGCAGGAAGCCTGACTCTGGTGCAGGGCTCACTGGCCGAAGGCTGGGTATTGAGAGAAAGCACGCCAAGCGGAGCGCGCCTAACGGCTCCTACCTTGCCTTTCCTCACCTTGCTTACAGATGCGGAGGTTTTCGGCTGGGCCAGACCCAAACGTCGTTCCTTCACGCGCAGGAAAGCCGCTTCTCCAGAGTCCTTCTTCGCCGAACCACACGAGGGTGACTACGTAGTACATATTGAGCACGGCATCGGCATCTACCGCGGCCTGGTGCGCAAAGCCATTGGCAAGACGCGGCGTGAATACCTTGAACTCGAGTATGCGGAAGGTGATCGCCTGTACGTGCCGGTCAGCCAGATGGATCGCATCACCCGTTACGTCGGCAGCAGCGATCGGACGCCCGCCGTGCATCGTCTGGGTTCCGCTGACTGGGCCCGCGTGCGTTCTCGGGCCAAGAAGGCCGTGCAGGATATAGCCAGGGAACTCCTCGAACTGTACGCTGCGCGCGAAGTCGTGGAAGGGCATGCCTTCTTGCCCGATGTTGCCTGGCAGGAAGAACTGGAAGCTTCGTTCCCCTACGAGGACACGGAAGATCAACTCCGCGCTCTGCTTGAAGTGAAAGCTGACATGGAACGCCCCAGGCCCATGGACCGCCTCATCTGCGGTGATGTGGGGTACGGGAAAACGGAGGTCGCAGTGCGCGCTGCCTTCAAGGCAGTCATGGATGGCAAACAGGTCGCCATGCTAGTGCCCACCACTGTCCTGGCGCAGCAGCACGTGCTGACCTTCAAACAACGTCTCGCTGCCTTCCCTGTAGAGATTGCCATGCTGTCCCGGTTCTGCTCGCCACGTGAACAGAGACTCACGCTGCAACGCCTGCGAGAGGGGCAGGTGGATATCGTCATTGGCACGCACCGGCTTATCCAGAAGGATGTAGCTTTCAAAGATCCAGGGCTGCTGATCATTGATGAGGAGCAGCGCTTTGGGGTTCGCCACAAAGAATGGCTCAAGCAGATACGCCAGCATATTGACGTGCTGACAATGACCGCCACTCCTATCCCGCGCACTTTGCACATGTCCCTGAGCGGGGTGCGAGACATGAGCACGATAGACACACCACCCGAGGAACGTTTGCCAATTCGCACCCAGGTGGCCGAGTATAATGAGGTGCTAATTCGGCGTGCAATACTGCGCGAACTGAACAGAGGCGGTCAGGTTTACTTTGTGCACAACCGCGTGCGAGGCATCCGGCAGATTGCGGAACGCCTGCAGAAGACAGTGCCGAAGGCGAGCATCGTCATCGGACATGGACGGATGCCTGAGGAGAAGCTCTCCACAGTAATGCTAGATTTTGCCGCCGGCAAATACGACGTGCTGGTCTGCACCTCAATCATTGAAAGCGGACTGGATATCCCTAACGTGAACACCATTATCGTCAACCGCGCTGACAGATTTGGCCTTGCGCAGCTTTACCAGTTGCGGGGACGGGTAGGACGCAGTGCAGTGCAGGCGTACGCCTACTTGCTATACGACAAACGGCAAAGGTTGTCGGACGTCGCGCGGCGGCGTTTGGAAGCTATTCTTGAGGCCAGCGAACTGGGCGCTGGTTTTCGCATTGCCATGCAGGATCTGGAGATCCGTGGCGCGGGCGAGATCCTTGGCGCACGGCAGCATGGCCACATTGCGGCCATCGGCTTCGAGCTCTATTGTCGCCTGTTGGCCCAGGCAGTAAGGGAAGTAAAGGAGGCTAGGCCCAAGGCAGAAGCCGTGACACCCGAAGTTGAAGTGTCGCCCGTCATCGAACTACCGTTACAGGCCTACCTACCGGATGACTATGTGCCTGACGAGACTCTGCGGCTCAAACTTTATCAGCGCCTGGCTGGCCTTGGCAGCGAAGAGGAACTGGAGGATTTGAGGCAGGAACTTGAGGACCGTTTTGGCGTTCTTCCCCCTCCGACAGAGGAGCTCTTATACGTCCTGCGTATTCGCCTGCTGTCCACCGGTGGAGGCGTGCAAGCCATTGGGCGCGAAGATAACAACTTGGTTCTGAAACTAGGCGCCCGTGCTCTGGAAAGGGCGCGGGAAGTCGCGGCTCACTTTGGCCGACGGGCCTGGGTAGGACGGGGGCAGATGTGGCTTGCCCTGACCGAGGAGCAGGGCGACTGGCGGACAATGCTGGTGGCACTTTTAGTCAGGCTTGGCTGCGAAGGCACCAGCAATAGTGAAAGGGCTGAGCAGTGACGAATGCTGTTTTGACCGGTAAAGTGCACGTTGGCAAAACCACGGTGTGTCGTGCGGTCGCAGATTTGGCCCGACAGCGTGGCTATTGTGTGCGGGGCATTTTGACGCCGCCCATCCTCGATGAAAGGAGTGAGCGCCTTGGTGTCGAAGTGCTGGACCTGGACAGCGGGGAACGAAGGGATTTGGCGCGGGTAGACCAGGATTTGGGCGGGCCCCGCGTTGGTCCTTACAGCTTTGACGCCACTGCTCTACGGTGGGGCCAGGACGTTATCTCGCGCGCTATCGCCGCAGGGTGTGACCTCTTGATCGTGGATGAGATTGGCCGCCTGGAACTTGAGCAACACAAAGGATTCAATCACGTGTTGCATCTCCTGGCGACGAGTGTCGTGCCACGCAGTTTGCTCGTGGTCCGCGCTTCACTGCTGCGTAGATTCCGCCGCCGCTTGCCAGAGCTAGAGTTTGTTATCTTCAAACTCACTGAAGACAACCGCGATACCCTGCCCAGGGAGATCGCACAACGATTGTTCTTGACGCAGTGCCAATAAGGCGAAACCTGCGTTGCCAGAGCATAGTTCCTCCACTATAATACTTTGGCAGCCAAATGCCTTTCAAATGAACTCAGGAGGGAGCATGAAGATTCTCGTGGACGCAATGGGCAGCGACTGCCATCCACAACCTGAAGTGGAAGGGGCGGTACAGGCCGCACGCGAGTATGGCGTCGAGATTGTATTGGTGGGCAACAAGGACGTGGTAGAACCAGAGTTGGCCAAACACGACCTGTCCGGGCTGGCAGTGTCCCTGGTTCATGCCAGCCAGATTATCGAGATGAAAGAGCATCCCGCCGCTGCGGTGAAAAGCAAGAAGGACGCCTCGATGGTCGTGGGCATGAAGATGCTCAAACAGGGGCAGGTAGATGCATTTGTCTCCGCTGGCAATTCGGGTGGCGTCTTGGCGTCTGGGCTCTTTTACCTTGGGCGCATCAAGGGTGTCAAGCGGCCGGCACTGTCCAGTGTATTCCCCACGCGCAAAGGCTTCTGCTTCCTGCTGGATCTGGGTGCTAACACGGATTGCAAGCCGGAGTATCTGCTGCAGTTCGCGATAATGGGCAGCGTGTACGCGGAGCGTGTGCTGGGCATCACTAACCCCCGTGTCGCCATTGTCTCCAACGGCGAAGAAGAAGGCAAGGGCAATATGCTCGTGCAAGAGACGTACCCGCTGCTCAAGGCGAGCGGCCTCAACTTTGTGGGTAATGCGGAGGGTAAGGATGTCCCCGCCGGACTGGCCGATGTCATTGTCACTGACGGTTTCACTGGCAACGTCATCGTCAAGCTCTCGGAAGGCGTGGCTAGCTTCTTGCTGGGCATCTTGAAGGAGGAGATCAAGAGCAGACCCCTTGCGGCGCTGGGAGCGATTATGGCCAAGCCGGCGTTTGAACAGGTACGAAAGCGTCTCGACTATCGCGAGTATGGCGGCGGGCCGCTATTAGGTGTCGATGGCGTGGTCATCGTAGCCCATGGCCGGTCCGATTCGTTGGCTATCAAGAATGCCATACGTGTGGCCAAGCAGGCTGTAGAGGGGGGCACTCTGAACGCCATCAGGGATGACATAGCCCGAAGCCTGACCAGGTCCGCCAAGGAGTGAATGTTATATGCGCCTTGTGATTAATGACAAGCTAGCAGAAAGACGGAGCCGCGCGGCACAGCGTGCCCTGACCATCGGGATCATGCTACTGCTCAGCGCACTTGGAGCTTCCTTCTATCCGCGCTATGTGCTGCTCGCATATCCGCTCATGTTGCTTGCTACGATTCTGCTTACCTGGGCTACCCGCACTGGAGACAAATGGTCGGGAGATTCACGCTCTGACAAAGTACTGGCAAAAGTGTTGAAGGGCCTGGATCACAGGCATCGGCTCTACAGCTATTTGCTGCCCGCGGAGCACGTACTCCTCTCCCCAGCAGGCATCTTTGTGCTGAAAGTAAAACGACAGGATGGCGAGATCTCCTGCCACAGTGGAAAGTGGCGTCGCCGATTCAGCCTGGGGCGCTTATTACGTATGCTGTCGGAGGAGCAGCTAGGCAATCCCACCAAGCAGGCGCGGCTTGAAACGGGAAAGCTGCGTCGCTTTGTCGCGAGTCACCTGCCCGACGTTGACGTGCCGATTCAGCCCGTGATTGTGTTCATCAACCCCAGGGCCGAACTCGATGTCGTAGAGCCAACAATGCCCGCCATGCTTCTAAGTGCCTTGAAAGCTTACCTGCGCAATGCTATGGCAGACAGAAAAATGCCCCAGGAGAGGCTCAAGGCATTGATAGACTTGTTCAGTGAACAGGCAGTTTGAAGTAGGACCATATTCGCCCTATGCGCCCTGGGGAAGGCTCTGCCTGGACGATGGATAACCCTTTTGGGGCCGGTTCCGAGTCGTGCGACCCCGATTTCGCTGGAGGAAGTGCCTTTGTTGGTCATCACTATTGTCTGGCTCGTGGCAACGCTTACACTTTGGCAGTTGCGTCGCCGTGGCCATCTGAGCAATGATTACCACAATGACATGCTGGCGCTGGGAGCTTTGGCATTGGCGACGGCGGGTTTCTTTTGGCGTCTCCTCTTCTCGTCAAGGGTTTGGATGCCAGTGGGTGGAGGTGACCTGGTATCATTCCTGTATCCCGTCTACAGCTTTGCTGCGCGCAGCCTCAAGGCTGGCGACGTTCCTCTGTGGAACCCCTACTTGTATGGCGGCGCGCCGTTCGCAGCCGACAACCAATCGGGGCTCTTTTACCCTGTTAACCTAGCTTTCTTTCTTCTGTGGCCGCGCCTGGACTATCGAGCCATGGAATTGCTGGCCGTGGCTCATGTCTACTTGGCCGGGGCCTGTGCCTATCTCGGCCTGCGCTTTATCCAACGGCAACCGTTGAAACGCTGGGCAGCGTTGGCTGGTGCAGCCGCCTTCATGTTCTCTGACCTGTTTGTAACTCACTTTGGCAATCTGAACATGATAGCATGCGCAGCCTGGCTGCCCGTGATCTTCTGCTTGTTCCGGCGAGCCCTGTGTGACAGGCGCCCTGCGCTGGCGGCTGGGTCGGGAGTCTTCCTGGGATTTGCTGCACTGGCGGGCCATGTTCAGCCCCTCCTGTACATTGTCCTCGCTCTGGGGCTGTATTTCTTGTACTACGCTTATGGACGCAGGCGATGTGGTTGGCGCGTTCTTCTCAGCACAGTATCTCTGCTCGCATTGACATTGGTTGTCGCTCTGGGAGTGGCAGCACTGGCACTGATTCCTGCTTATGAGATGTCAAGCCTGTCCCTCCGTGCAGATTTGACGTATCAAGACGCCAGCCAGTATTCCCTGCCTCCGGCAGCGCTGATAGGACTCTTGGTGCCAGGCATCTTTGGCCGTGGCCCACGGGGCTACTGGGGCCCCTGGCCGCGCGTAGAAGTGGGCTACGTGGGCATCTTGCCCTTGCTGCTGGCGAGCCTGGCTTTGCTGTTGCGTCGCGACAATCTGACCCGCTTCCTGACCTTGCTCGCTGTGTTGGCCGCATTCCTGGCCTTGGGCGATTTCACTATTCTGCACGGCTGGGTGTATCGTTTTGTGCCTGGCTTTGACCTGATCCGGGCACCGGCACGATTCATCTATCTCCTAGATTTCGCCCTGGCGGGGCTGGCGGCGCTCGGCTTGGATGTACTGCTGTGTCCCATACCCCACTTCAATCGCCGCGTCTGGCGCCAAGTGCTGCGATTCTCTCCTTTTGCCGTACTTGGCATAGCCCTGATGACGCTGCCAGTTGCCTATGCGACATTGCTGAACAACCAGGACAAAGCGCCGGAGATTCTCGCTCGCTTGCTGACAGGCACTGGCGGGATTGTGTTCGCTCTTATGCTCTTGGGCTGTGGGCTGGCAATGCTGTATCTGCGCAGTGGACACCGGGTTAGTCGCGCTACCTTGGGGCTCATTGCCTTCTCGCTGATCGTGTTCGACCTTGCCAGCCTGGGAGCTCACACTGAGTTGGAGTTGAACGAGCCTACAACTGGGTTTGAGCACTACGAGGCGATTGCTTTCTTGAAGAGCGACGCAGAGTACTATCGGATTGACACGCGCACCGAGGTCTGGGACGTCTGGCAGCCTGATCTGAGCTTGATACACGGCATCTTCGACGTATGGGGCATCCACAATCCACTGGTTCTGGCTGACTATCATCGCTATTGGGAGGGTCTGGGCAGTCGCTCCACCCCTCTTTACGATTTCCTCAACGCCAAGTACATTGTGGGACACAAGGACGTCGTCCTGGACTGGGACAAGTTCGAACTGGCTTTCGATGCCGACCCCAGCGTGAGCATCTACAGGAACACGAGGGTTTTGCCACGCGCTTTTATTGTCCACAAATCGTGGTCAGTACTGGATCAGAAGCAGGCGTTCACCGCCATTCACCACGCAGATTTTGATCCGGCTACTACAGTTGTGGTCGAAAGTGGACGCACACTCAGCGCGGACGCGCCTGGCCGCTCAGAAGTACGCATCGTATCGTACTCAAACGATGAGATCGAACTGGAAGCATCCACCTCTATACCTGGATATCTCGTTATGAGCGAAGTGTATTATCCGGGATGGAGGGTAGAGGTAGACGGACAATCTGGGGACTTGAAGCGTGCCAATTATGCCTTTCGCGCCGTGTTCCTGCCGCCAGGCGTTCACAAGGTACGCTTCTACTTCCAGCCGACAACCTGGAAAGCTGGATTGTTCTGCAGCCTGGTCACCTGGGTTGTGCTGGCCGTTGTAGTGCTGAGGACACTTGCGGCCCGTTGGCGATTGCGCATACGTCACGTATTGCAGAGATAAGTCGAAGGACCATGGACAATAGTTGACCAAGAAACGTGGTCGAAAGGAGGTGCGATGTTAGAGACCTTGTTTTCCTCTCGGGTCAGAGTAAAGCTGCTGGAACTATTCCTGACCTCTCCGGGCGAGAAATATCACAGCCGCGAATTGGCACGCCTCACTGGTGAACGTCAGAATGCCATCTGGCGCGAACTCAACAAACTTGAGGAGGTCGGCCTGCTGCACAGCAAAACTCGTGGCAACCGCAAAGAGTACGCAGTCTCCAAGGAGTCCCCCCTCTACCCCGAACTGCGACGGTTGATGCTTAGGGCCAAGGGAGGCAAAGAAAAACGACCAAAGGCAACACCCGACGTCCACGAGCGGTATACGATGCCCAATTGTGTGATCGCCTGCCAGCCTGACTACGTTGTTGGAGAGAACGACTGACGCAGGCCTGGGGGTTACCCATATCTTGGACGGTGGGAGCACCTGTACACGAA
>Ga0315543_1003450_pt1 | contig 14186 bp, 14 predicted proteins | sample SalMarSW160210MG_2_FD_203098 | JGI IMG/M metagenome (GOLD analysis project Ga0315543, IMG submission 203098) | Salt marsh sediment microbial communities from the Plum Island Ecosystem LTER, Massachusetts, United States - Salt Marsh Sediment SW1601-210 ...
GTTGTTTTGTTTAACTATCTTTTTCCACTTTCGCCTAATGTTTCTATATTCGAGCTCATAAAGATCAGGGAATTGCTCGAAAAAATCCATACAGCCAGTTTGTAACAATGACTCAAGCATACTTAGCCGCTCGAGATATTTATCTGTATATCTTAAATGATGAACATGGCTACCTCTAGTTTTTGTTATTTTGCTTAGGGTGTTATATACCATCTCGATTATTGGTTTGGTTGATTCTAGTATTTTCTGATGTCGTTTATCTTCTCTGTATAGCTTACCAATTTTTCCCAAGTACGCGACCAATCTCTTCTCTATAATATACATTTCATTCATATAGTTTGAAATATTGTAATGAAGATTTCGAACCTTCGATATATTGTCTTTCGAGTATGGAAATCGTCCAATATAAACTTCAATATCCTTTAGGATTATATAAGAATTGTGAATTTCAATAAATCTATAGAATACTTCACGCAAAAAGAGGTCCTTTTGTGATAGATTTCTATCTACCACTCTTTTACCTTCGAGGTCAAACAAATCATTCCAAAGAGTTTGTCCCAATTCCTTCATATGTTGCTCCACTATCGGCCCAATAATTGCTCGAACCTCTTGAAAAAGGTAAGATTGAAATTTATCGAAGGCATCCATGATTTATCCTAAACGGCTAACCACAACGTCTATTGCTCAATGCAGGAATTATGTTTATTAATATTAATGTGTCTTTCAAGAAAGAACCTGTCAAACGAAAAAACCGTCCAAATGCCCAGCCTTTTCAATTTATTATTGACTATTGATTATTTGTTTTTCTCTGCGGGCTCAGCGTTCTCCGCGGTTAAATTGCGGCAGAGTGGCCGGCTAAGGCTCCTGTTGACCAGCACATCTGGAGATTATATCCGCCGCAGGGGCCATCAACATCGATTACCTCGCCGGCGAAAAACAGGCCCGGACAAATCTTCGATTCCATCGTCTTCGGCTCAATTTCGGTAACACTTACCCCGCCGTGTGTAACCGTCGCCTCATCTATCGGCCGAGTGCTTACAACAGAAATCGGCAGGGCCTTGAGAATCCGCACTAACTTTCTTCGCACATCTTTTTTAAGCTGGCCAGCCGCGAGCTCCTCACCGCATCCGGCCTGCCTGCATAGTTCAGCCGATAGCCGCTTCGGCACAAACTCAGTCAGGATATTAACCACCTTCTTTTTTGGATTTATAGCTATGATTTCTGTAATCTTTCTTTCAAGCTCCGCCTCTTTGACCTGTGGCGCCAAATCCAGCGAAATAACGGCTGGCAGATAATCGGTCAGATACCGGCTCATATCCAGCACCGCAGGGCCGCCTATACCATCCTCGGTAAAAATAATCGCCCCGGCCGTAGTAACTTTCTTATTATTGATTTTTGCCGACACTTTGACATCTTCCACAGCGGTCCCCGCAAGCTTGCCCGCCACTTGTCCGCCATTCGTGTGGCGGATTCGTGTGGCGGGTTGTCTCGGCCAGTCTTCGCGGATTACAAGCGGCACTAAAGATGGCTTTGCCTCGACGATTGTGTGTCCCATTTCTTTTGCGAATCTGTAGCCATCGCCGGTTGAGCCGGTCTTCGGCCAGGATAACCCGCCGGTCGCGATAATAAGCTTTTCTGTATAGACCGTTTCTTTTTCAGTGCGGACAATAAACATGCTGTTTTCTTTGGCAATACTTTTGACTCGCCTGTCGTACAGGAACCTCACTCCGAGCTTTTTCGCCCGCTCCACGAGGACGTCCCTTACATCACCGGCACGGTCGCTGGCCGGAAACACACAGCCGTCTTTTTCAATTTTCAGCCGAAGCCCCAGTCCCGCGAAAAAATCCTGAACGTATTTCGGCGGGTATTGATACAGGCAGTAACTCAGGAATCTCCCTTTGTCACCAAACTCCCGGACAACCTCAGCCGGCTTGGCCTGATGTGTGAGGTTACATCGTCCTGCCCCTGTCAGAAGCAGTTTTCGGCCGGCGCTCGTATTGGCCTCGCTCATCGTTGTCAGGGAACCTGCTTCAGCGGAGAAAATCGCCGTCATCAGGCCTGCCGGCCCCGCACCAATTATGCAAACCTTTGTCCGCACAATACTATTCAACCGCAAAGCTCCCGCAGATTAATCCTGTCTGCCTTCTATTGCAGCGAGGAGAATTCCCGCTGAAATTACCAGCCGGCGGTCAATCGAAACTTCAGGAGCAAAGAACGACATACTATATTTGAGCACAAACGGATTGAAGTGCTGCTTAATCTCAGCAATCACTCTGCCGTCGGCTGAAGTTATTGTATAAGTTTGTGGAATCAGATTAATAAACCGGCTTGCAAGAGCAGCTAACATGCTGCTTTCAGCCAGCGTTCCAATCTCACTTCCATCTGCTGAAAGAAAAGTCCACTCATCTTTGACGATTGATTTGAGGAATTTTCGCCTTATCGCCCCGACATGTTCGCCCGTAGTTGCATCCTGAACATTATATGTTGCGCCGATATCTAAAATTTGCGGCGTTTTTATAGTCAAAAGCTCATCCATCTGGCGCTCATCGGTATATACCCGGAAGTCCTCTCTCAATTTGAATGCCTTCTGTTTGGAATACAGAATGACCATGCCATTTTCATCGTACGCATGAAAGGCTCCGCCGAATATCTTAAATACCTTCTTGCGAAACAGATAGTAGTTGTGCATAAACGCTGGATGAAGCTCTTTTTGCCCCTGCATTTATTATCTCCTTTCAAACCTTATTTTTCCCGCCATCGGCTCGTACAATAACCGAGATAGTAATCACTGTCAACTGAAAGCATTGTCCCGAGTGAAGTCGGGGTGCCCGCCAAGTTTGTAGGTGGATTTTTATCCGCCTGCGGCGGACAAGATTGGGTTTGTTTTTAATTTCATAGTTCATGGTTCGTGGTTCGTAGTTCATTGATATATAAGGACTTAGGTTCATTTCGGCGTTTTGGAAATTGGGTTTGGGATTTTTGGGCCAAAAATCGATGTGCGTTTTTATAACCATTTGATTTAGCATAACTTACATTCGCCCTATTCTGAAGGAAATTGGGTTTGTTTTGCATACTTTGGTCAATTTGATTGACCAAAGAGTCAATGCGTAAATGAGTAAACGGGTAAATGAGTGAGCGGTTTAATTGTAATTGATCATTAGTCATTCATATGTCCTTAATATATAAGACTATGCGACTAAATTTGACGTGCGGGGCTCCGCGAACGTGTCCGCCACTGGCGAGACTTCTGTGCTGCCTGAGCACAATTAGAATTATACAAGATATGGCCGATTTTTCAAGCAGAAATGCGGTTTTTTTACAAAAAATTTAGCCACGAAAAGGCACGAAAATTAACCACGAATTAACACGAATATGCACTAATTTGTTTTTAGCCGCGAATTAAACCGACTTAGCCGCAAAGTCAACTTACAATCCCACGATGCAAGCCTGAAAACTATGATGTAGAACTAACAACATCGCAACGCCTTGTTAGTTGCCGATTTTCCTTGCAGTCGAGATAATGCCCTCTTCGTCCCACATTTGCAAATTACCTTGATTGTCAATCAAGTAAAACTCACCAACACTGCTTCCTTCTTTTTTCCGAAATGTCCTGTCTTTGCCAGCTAACTTTTCAACGATTTCCTTCTTGCCGCTACTACCATCCTTGTACGTATTTTCTATGAATAATTTGCCGTTTTGGCGAAAGACAGTGATTCTACTTCCGATAAATGGGCTTTCATCGAGCCAACTGCCAATTACTTCTCGCGATGGATCATCGGGTTGCTGTTTCAGAACTTTTTCTTGTTCGGCTGTGAGACCTTGTATTCGGACGTCGAGATTAGGGTTAAAGTGCGTAGTAGCCCATGCGCCAGTACCAACCTCCATGTCTGGAAGATAGTAACATATAAAAGTACGTTCATAGTTCTTCGAATCTTGCGCCTTTAATTTGAGAGCTATGGCTCGTAGGGTCTTTTCGGATACTTTCTTATTCAACCGGACATCAAGGCTGCGCTTGTAATTAAGATAGGTGTCGAAATCGATAATCGAGTAAGTAACATCAGCCGGAATTGCCGGCGCAGGAGCACGAGTGGAGCTTGGCTGATTTGTGGAATTCGAACTTCCTGATGAACCAGAATCATCAACACTACCAACTGCAAGGATTAGAAATAAAAGTAAGCCGAGCAATGATATGGCATGTCGAGGCGTATATTCTATAATCATGAAAAAACTTCCTTATTTATGAAATTCCTTTTGCTTTGTTATCATTCCCAGCCTCCATAATAAAATCCCTTTCCTGAGGGTGTATCACACCAGATAGAGAAATTAAGTGCTTTATGTGTAAATGGGTTAAACTTCTCACCTCCCGATTTAGCGAATTGCATCGCCCCAACCGTGTAGGTTTCACCAGCAGTCATCCGCCTTACCTTGAGAATATAGCCACTCGAAAATGTTTTAGAGTTTACTTCAAGTTTTACATTTGTCCAATCGAACGAATCGTTATTCACAATTACAAACTGCGACCCTGTGAATCGTACGCTGGCATTCAAATCAACCGTTGAGGACGAATTCGAGGAATTCGAACTTCCTGCCGAACCCCCCGATGATCCAGAATCATCAACACTACCAACTGCAAGAACTAGAAATAGAAGTAAGCCGAGCAATGATACAAAATGTCGAGACTTATTTTTTATAAACATGAAGTAGCTCCTCTATATGGAAAAAATTTCTTTTGGTTTGATTGAAAAAAATCAAAAACGGTAGTATCGAGCCAATTAAACAAAGCATGACATCCGTTGGATCAAACGTACCTCTAATCACTCCTAATGCCTGTCCTATTTCGCCACCAAGAGCGAGTGATGACCCGATAAATATCCAGAATATACTATGTCTTGAGAACTTTAATTCCCAAACAATAAGCATAAATGAGGTAAATGAATACACCCACAGTCCATAAGGAAGTGAGAAGAAAAACCAATTCATGTTATTCATCTGGATTGTCGTAGTATAGATGCGGATGTTATCCAGAACTGACTTGACTCCGATAGCGTCTGCCCAACGAAACATCATCAAGGAGTCCGATCTAAAAAAGAGATAAATAATGCCCCCGATACTAATTGGTATTATCACATGACAAAACAAGAGGTTCAATTTAAGATACGTATGTTTCACAAGCTATCCTCAAACTTCACAACATCTCTCACTGTCTTGCTGGCTTGTCCTTCGCCGGAATACTAATAATCAATTAACCCGCCGCCCCGGTCGTTTTTCTCCGCTGCTGTGATTTGTAATTATACTCATTCCGGTCAAAAACAGCAAGATTTAATTTGCACTAATCGAAATCAGTGTAAATCCGCGATTAAATTGAGATTGCCGCGGCCTACGGCCTCGCAATGACAATTTGCATCGCCATACCGGCGACGGCTAAACAAAATCCCGTGTAAATAAAACCCCCAGCGGTGCCATTCGACACTTCGACAAAACAAAACCCCACGTGAAACGTGGGGCTAAATATGACTAAACGAAATCCCTTGCGGTGCAAAAAAGTAACGAGAACCCTGACGGTGCCGGGATAAGAAAACCCGCCGAATAAATTGAGGAATTAAATATGACCCCGCACTTACGTTTGGGGCTCAAAAAACCGATTATCAATCCGCCAACGGGCGGATAAATAATTATTCCTTATGAACAGCCCATGGAGTTGCCGCAATTGTAGCATTTATAGCAGGTGCCGTTGCGGACCGTAATTGCCCCGCAAATATCACAGGCCGGCGCATCATCACTAAAATGCGAAAACTGGGCGTTAAATTGCTCAAAGGCCTCCATCTCAGACTGCAACTTGTTGGAGGAATCAGAAACAGTCGAACCGACCAAGGTCTTTATCCGGTTCGCCAAGCCGGTAAGTCTGTGTGTCGAGGACGAAGAGGGCTTGATATATGTCGGCTCTATTAAATCCTGTAAATCCTGGTCTTCGTTCTTTGTCTTTGTTTTTGAGCCGGCTTTTACTTCAGCGATTTTTTGTGCCAGGTCTTTGGTTTTTTCCACCAATTGCCTGGCGGTTGTTACATTTTTGCTCGTTGCAGCAGGCACATTCGTCCTGTTGGGGGTGTTCTTCTCGGCATAACCCGGTATAAACTGACAGCCCAGCCAACAGAAAATATAATCAATCAAGCTCTTTGCAAAGGGAATATCCTTGTTTGATGTCATTCCAGACGGCTCAAAACGGGCGTGGCGGAACTTGTCCACGAGTGTAATCAGCGGCACACCATATTGCAGCGCCATTGAAGTACAGGTGCCTATTGCATCCATAAGGCCGCCGATGGTGCTGCCTTCCTTAGCCATAGTGATAAACAGCTCGCCAGGCTGACCATCCTCATACAGCCCCACCGTCAGGTAGCCTTCGTGCCCTGCGACGGAAAATTTATGCGTTAGACTCTGGCGAGTATCCGGCAGGCGATGTCTGTACGGGCGGGCGGGCATTGCCGGCTCGGTAGCTTCGGCCTTTGCTTTCTTGTGTTTTTTGGTAGAAACCGGCTGGAGCTTCTTGGAGCCATCGCGATAAACTGCCACGGCCTTTAACCCGAGCTTCCAGCCCTCCATATAAGCTGCGGAAATCTCTTCAGCAGTAGTTTCCTTCGGCATATTGATAGTTTTGCTTATGGCACCGGATATAAACGGCTGGACAGCGGCCATCATTTTCAGATGCGCCATATAATGGATATACCTTTTGCCGTTTCGCGGCTTAAAAGCACAGTCAAAGATTGGCAAATGGTCCGGATTGAGTTTATCCGCCCCTTCGATAGTTTCATTTTTATCTATGTCGTCGCAGATTGATTTGATATCGTCGATGCTGTAGCCAAGCCGCTCTAAAGCCATAGGCACGGTTTTGTTAACAAGTCTGAGCATCCCGCCGCCAGCCAGTAATTTATATTTAACCAGTGCAATATCGGGCTCAATACCTGTAGTATCGCAATCCATCATAAAGCCGATAGTTCCGGTCGGGGCAAGAACGGCCGCCTGGGCGTTACGAAAGCCCACTTTGGAGCCGGCGTCAAGGGCGTGGTCCCATACATCCTTGGCAGCATTGCGCAAATAGTCCGGACAATGAGATTCCGGAATATCGCAAGCGTGCTGCCGATGCATATTTATGACCTTGAGCATCGCATCGCGATTCTGAGCGAACTGCTCAAAAGCCCCCTTAATCTGCGCTATTTCGGCACTTGCCGTGTAAGCAGCTCCCGTCATTATGGCGCTAATGGCTGAAGCCAATGCTCTTGCCTGGTCGGAATCATAAGGAAGGGCCTGACTCATAATAAACGAGCCAAGATTAGCATAACCAAGACCAAGCGGCCGGAACAGATGACTGTTTATGGTAACCGATTCGTCCGGGTAGCTTCCGCTATCAACCAGAATCTCCTGGGCAATGATAAACAGGCGAATCGCCCGCTTAAATGTCTCAACATCGAAAGAACCATCCTCTTTGCGAAACTTCATAAGATTCAATGAAGCCAGATTGCAGGCCGAATTATCGATGAACATATACTCACTGCAGGGGTTCGAAGCGTTAATCGGGCCGCTATTTGGGCAGGTGTGCCAGCGGTTTATAGTGCTGTCATACTGAACACCAGGGTCACCGCAAATCCTCGCGCCCTCGGCAATTAACTGCATCAGCTCACGAGCCGAGTGCTCCTGCATTTTTTCGCCTGTTGTTATAGCATAAGTAGCCCATTTTGCATCTTTTTCCACCGCCTGCATAAACTCATCGGTTACACGCACAGAGAGATTGGAATTTTGAAACATTACGCTGCTGTATGCTTCGTTGTTGTGGTCTCCGTCGTAACCGGCCTCAATAAGTGCCCAAGCCTTCTTCTCCTCTTCGGTCTTGCAGGTAATGAAATCCTTAATATCAGGATGAGTGACCTTTAGCGACTGCATTTTTGCCGCCCGGCGGGTCTTTCCTCCCGATTTAATTACCGCTGCTATCTGGTCATAAACCCTCATAAAGCTCAAAGGCCCGGATGGTTTGCCTCCGCCGGAGAGCTTCTCTCTGCTGCTTCGCAGCGTAGAAAGGTCTGTTCCTGTGCCGGAACCATGCTTAAAGAGCATCGCCTCACTCGTCGCCAGGCGCATTATATCTCCCATCGAGTCTTTAACCGACTGGATAAAACAGGCCGATGCCTGGGGGTATTCGTAGCTGTTCTCACAGGCAGCTGCGGTCTTCAACTGCTTGTCCCAATGGTAATTATGTTTACTGCCGGCTATACCATAGACATCAAAAAGGCCTACGTTAAACCACACAGGTGAATTAAACGCCCCATATTGATTTACACACAGCCAGGTCAACTCATTGTAGAAGGTCTCGGCATCTTTACCGGTAGCAAAGTAACCATCGCTTTTGCCACGGTCAGCGATTGCCATGCAAACCCGATGGACAAGCTGCTTTACCGAGTGCTCCCTCTGGCCGGAGCCGATATCGCCATAAAAGTATTTACTCGCCACAACCTTTGTTGCCAACTGGCTCCAGGATATTGGAACTTCTATGTTGTCCTGCTCAAAGATTGCCTGGCCACTATCGCTCATAATCCTGGCAGGACGCGTCTCCCATTCAAGCTGCTCAAAAGGATGCACGCCAGGGGTTGAAAAGAAATGCTCTATTTCCAAACCCTTCGATTGGTGGTCTTGTACAGCTGTTTCGGTTCGTGATTTTTGATTCTTGAAGGGATTTTCAGGCTCAAACTTATAAGACATTTACGTATCTCCCAGCTCAAAAACGAAAGTTGCTGATACCACAACATGTAGTAAGAGGAATAAGGAATTACTCCAGATATAGTAACAAAAGCTGCTAAACTCAGTATCGGCAGATTAATAGTAATTTGATAAACTGTAAAGACTAAAGTCAGAATTTTTTTGTAAAAATATTAATCTTTTCTCTTAACCCTTGTAGCTACTGAATCTATAGTTAAAAAAAAATTTCTGTTAAACAAAATTTTCAAAGGTCTGTTGCTTCGAGCCATCGCCATGCGAGCCAAGCGTGCGCCCAAGTGTAAGGATGGACCGAATCGTCTGACCATTTTTCAGATGGTATTTGCTTGATTTGTTCATCAATCCAGTTTTGCAGCGGCACTAAAACAGCACCAAATTCCTCGGCCAGATTATGAACTACCCGAATGTAGGTTCGCAAATCTTTAAAAAATTTATTTTCTTTGTCATCACAAAACATAAACGGTTCAATTAACACAAGCTGGCTGTTAAATTTTTGTTTTACCTGTGAAAGTAAGTTCCTGTATGCTGATTCATACTCATCGGGATATACGGCCTTGGGAAGTTTTTCGGACTCACCATACTGGCGACACAGGTCATTGATACCTATAAGGACGCTTAAAACGTCCGGCTTATGCTCAAGACAATCTTTTTCCCAACGGCTCTTCAGGTCCCGGATGGTATTACCGCTGATGCCGGTATTTATAATATTAAGATTCAACTGCGGATACTTTGCCAAAAGCAAATTGCCCACAAAATGTACGAAACCGGCGCCGAGCGGACTGTAAGCCGACTGACTTCTGCCCATATCAGTTATGCTGTCACCTATAAAAACGATAGTCTGGCCGGGTTTTAAATCAATTTTATGCTGCATAATCAGTCCTTATTACCAAATAGCCCTGAATTGGAGAGCAAATTGTATCGCTCCAGAGCTAATTGGCAAATGCTTTCAGCAAAAAAACCAGAAAACCCTTTTTTCAGCCACCTCGCAGAGCTAAAATACAACACAAATGGCCTCTGACAGCAAAAAAGACCGATTCCTCGACCTCGCTCGGGACAGGTTCGAGGCGATTCGCCGGCAAATAAAGGATTTTCCGACCGGCCCGGGTCTCTATTTTATGAAGGCATCAGGCGACAAAGTCCTTTACATCGGCAAGGCTAAAAATCTGCGGTCACGAGTGGCCAGCTATTTCCAGCCAGCCAGCGACCTTATCGCCTCACGCGGGCCAAAAATCACTGAAATGCTCAACAAAACCAAAACCGTAGATTTTTTAGAAACCGAAACGGAAGTCGATGCAATCTTGAAAGAAGCCCGCCTGATTAAGGATATTCGTCCGCCTTACAACACAGACCTTGTCGATGATAAGACCTTTCCGTATATGGAAATCACTACAGGCGAAGACTTTCCGGGCATCTATGCCACTCGAAAACCCAGACCATCCGGCAGCAGGTTATTCGGGCCTTTTGCTGGTGCAAAGGACCTGCGGCTGGTTTTAGTAGAATTGCAGAAGATATTTAAGTTTCGAACTTGTAACCTGGATATCAAAGAAAATGACCCGAAGCGTAGATTTTTCCGGCCTTGCATTTTATACAGTATAAAGCAATGTGTTGCTCCGTGTGCAGCCAAGATTGACAAACCGGAATACAAAAATATCGTCAAAGACCTCATAAAATTTCTACGGTCGAAGCGTTCGACAATCCTGCGCCAGCTGCGAAAGCAAATGGCCAAGGCAGCTGAGAACCTCCAATACGAGAAAGCAGCGATGTTTCGCGACCGTATCCGGCTGATTGAACGGCTTGACCGCCGAGGTCTGCCCGACGAAGATGTCCAGCCGGAGGTCTTTGCAGCCGACCCTGCTGAGGCCCTGCTGAAGCTGCGGGAAATATTACAAAGCCCCCAGCCGGTCAGGATTATCGAGGGCATCGATGTGGCCAACATTGCAGGAACTGAAGCAGTCGGGTCGCTGGTTAAATTCATCGATGGCAGGCCGTTTAAGAGCGGTTACCGGCGATTCAAAATAAAAAGCGTAAAGGGTATTAATGATTATGCAATGATTGCTGAAGTTGTCAAACGCCGATACAAATACGCCCTGCGAGGTGAAGAGCTCTGGCCGGACCTTATTTTAATCGACGGAGGACGGGGTCATTTACACGCTGCTGAAGCAGCTTTGAGAGAAATGGGTGCACCGGCTATAAAAATTGCCTCGATTGCCAAGCGGGAGGAGGATATCTACCTGCAGAGAAGCTCAAAACCTTTGAAATTGCCCGCCCACTCGCCTGTTCGCAAGCTCCTGCAATATGTCCGCGATGAAGCCCACCGCTTCGCCCAGCACTACCATCACATCCTGCGAAGCAAAAAAATGCTGAACAAAAAATCCTAAAAAATATAAAATCGCAACTTGACATCAAAGTGATTTAACATTATAATGTTAATAGTGGAGTAACGATATGAAAACCAATACAAAAAGAACTACGGTTTATCTGGACCCTGAGCTGCATTATGCACTTCGCATTAAAGCAGCAGAGACAGAACGTTCCATGTCAGAACTGGTCGAAGAAGCGATTAAACTTTCTTTAGCAGAGGATTCCATTGATTTAGCGGCTTTCGATGAGCGTAAAAAAGAGCCAAGCCTGGCGTTGGAGGACGTTCTGAAGAAGCTCAGGAAAAATGGTAAAATATAAAATAACCTTAAAAAAATCTGCTGCGAGAGAACTGGAAAACATCCCAAAGAAAGACCTCCAGAGAATCATCAAACGTATTCAATCACTTGCCGAAAATCCAAGACCTCATGGAGCGCAGAAACTTTCGGGACAAGAACGCTTCCGCATCCGCCAAGGAGACTATAGAATAGTGTACTCTATCGAGGATAAAAACTCGATAATTGATATAGTCAAAATCGGCCATAGGCGAGAAATTTATCATTTCTAATTATTCTTTGGCAACCAAGCAACAAAAGCGGCACGGCTTACCCCATAATGAAATCGGGGCAAACCAACGGGATGCCGTTTGCCCCACAGCTTATTGGCGTTCATACACTGCTAAGTGTTCAGATGCTCACCTTTTCTTCTTCCTTCTGAACAGGCTTTCCCGGCTCCCCGGATTTTTGCTTATTAGGTTCCTGTGGAAAACGGTCAAACATTTTCCCCTGATGTCTTTCGAGCTGTTCCAGGCGCTGCCGCAATTCGCGCAACTGCTCTTCCATTCTGCCGGGTATCATGTTTCCAGGCCCAAATGGGCGTGGCTGCAATTTCTCAAAATCAAAATATTGCTTCCATACCTCCGGGTGCGGAGGTGAAGGTGCATGAGGAGCTCCATAACCCCAAAATTCCTTTTCCCTGGATTTCTTCAGAGATTCCTCAAGGGCATCCCTGACCGGCTGGCGATACTTTTCCGGTAGCTTGTCTATCTCCTTTACGGTGGTTTGAAATTCCGTTATCTTATCGTTTGGGTCGCTGATGCGGAGGGTAATTTTCGAATCTTCATCTTCCGGGTTACCTTCGATGCTTATCTCGTACCTTTCGCCATTGCCGGAATGCTGAAAGGAATACAGCTCTTTGAAGAACCCTTTCAAATTGTCTTTGATGCCCGGCATTTTATTTAACTGGATTTCCATCCAGTTTTGGTCACTTGGTTTGAGCCGAAATATTTTTCCCGGCCGCCATAACTGCATCGCCCCTGGTTCCGGGGGATATTTCCAGTCATTCCGGCCAGCTTCGCCCTCGAACCGGCCAAGCTTTAGCTTAATATTCTCACGTTTGCCCAGATGAATGATTTCCAGGGTAACCTCCTTGTCGACACCCGCTTGCCGCACCGCCTCGACGAACTGCTCATTATCCTCGACCGGCTTTCCCTCAAAACCGATGATTATATCATCCCTTTCCAGGCCGGCTTTATCAGCAGCGCTATCTCTTTGAATGTTGTTTATCCTTATGCCTTGGCCGGGTAACAGACCCAGGTGTTTGGTTAACAATTCAGGCAGGGGCCTCATGTCCAGCGATACACCAAGGTAAGGCCGCTGACCGGCTGGTTCAGGCTCGGCATACAGCACAGTTCCAATAGAAAATAGAACTGTAAAAACTATCAAGATAACTTTTTTAGCTTTCATGGTTTTTTCCCTTTCCTGTTAAAGTTTTCATTTCTTACTACAGGTCTGGTCTATAAGCGACGGGTTTAACAATATTCTCCCTTAACCCCTCAACGAGCCACTGGTCACCATTTTCGTCCGTGAAGCTGTACCAATCGACGTTGCGAGATACATTTGGAGTGCGCCTCGATGGAAAAGGTTGCGTGCTCCTCTCTTCTACATCTGCCTGGTCTGTTGTACTCTGAGCGACCATTTTTTCCGGAACCATATCATTCTTCGGCACTGAACGAACAGGCAAGGCAAAGTGCAAAGTTAGCCCTATCACAAGCCCAGCGGCCAGCCCGGCTGTAAAACGCAAGAGGCCGCCAAAGCTTATTATCCTGCGTAAGGGATTTTTCGTTTGATGCCGCCAGGCCTGCTCGAAAATCTCTTCAGCGGTTTTCCCTCTATCCAGGACTTCAGATGAAATAACCTCGTTGCTTTGCTGGTGTAAATCCTGCAATTGTTCAAGAAGCTCTCTTGCGCTTGGGTCGGTTTCCATCGCCGCTTCCAGCATTTGCCGTTCACTGGATGTAATCTCGCCGTCGAGATACTTTCCAATCAGCATTTCCAGAATTTCCTGTGTCATACTCATCTTTCTACCACCTTATCTTTGTCTTTACCGGTAACCTGGTTATAAATCATCCGCCGAGCCCGCACGAGCCGAATCTGTACGGTCGTGAGAGGGATATCAAGTATTTCGGCGATTTGGCCATACGTTAAGTCACCAGAATATTGCAGCATAAATACCTGCCGGTATTTTTCGGGCAGTGAGTTTATCGCTTCCAGTACCTGGCGGTATTGTTCCTTTTGTTCGATATTGTCCAGGATATGTTGTGCTTTATCATCACATTGCTGATAAATCAGCTCTTCATCCAGCGAAATCGGCCTTTGGCTTTTCTTCCGGCGGTACTGCAGGGCCAGCCGCCTGGCCAAAACAGCCAGCCAGGACCGGAACCGCTCCGGCTCACGCAAGGTCTCGATTTTACAAATAAGGCGAACACAAATATCCTGTAAAACGTCATCGATATCGTTAGCATCACATACGATACTGTAAACGAGGGCCTTGAGCCATGCCCAGTTCTGCCTCAGCAGCACCTGTAATGCCTCTTTATCGCCCTGTCGTGCCGCACAGACCAGCGCTGATTCGTTTTGCCTTATTTCATGGCCCATATCGCCTCTTCATAATATATAGATGCTCAGGAAGGAAAGTTCATACATAATTTGCCGGTTTCTTTTGAAGAAAATTTGATGCTTTGAACCAAGTCGGATAGTCCAAGAGGCGGTAACCTGAGTGCCTAATCA
>Ga0315543_1003453_pt1 | contig 14179 bp, 10 predicted proteins | sample SalMarSW160210MG_2_FD_203098 | JGI IMG/M metagenome (GOLD analysis project Ga0315543, IMG submission 203098) | Salt marsh sediment microbial communities from the Plum Island Ecosystem LTER, Massachusetts, United States - Salt Marsh Sediment SW1601-210 ...
CAGCAATAGCAGCAACAGCACCGCAGAAAACAAAGCAGGCAAAGGGAAGGTGTTTGAAGATTTGAAGGGTGACAAGCAATAAGAGAGCGCTAACTCCTAAATGAAACACGATCTCCGTGTACCAAGGGGTCTTGGGAAATGGAAGGGAAAAACTGCCCAAAGTGTACCCATCCCTCTCAATTTGCTCAATAACGGTTTGGAAGTAATTCAGGTTCTCATGTACCGAAAGCCCAGGAGCTGGAGAAAGTATGAGACAGCGAATTCCTCGCTCGTGTACAGCTCTTTCGAACCGTGCAACAAGGGTTTCGGTTGACGACCGAGCCATATCTCCTGTTGGCACCTCATGAGCTCGTACTAGTTGGTGGTGTCCGTTTTCCCACATTTCACGTTCCTGTGACACATCCGTGAACTCCTGCAAAATGATCGTAGTCTCGTCCGGAAAGAGCTCATGAAACGATTGTTCGTCGATTGGGCCTTCTATCCACAAGAAAGAGAAGTTGTTAGCAAGCTTAGCAATAGGCTCATCGAGAATTAACCCCACCTCAAGATTCTGCTTGAGTATCTTCTCGACAAACGGAGATCCTCCATCCGTCAGGCTTGATGAGCACACGGCAACCCCTGTTATCCCAATATTGGCAAGCCCGTCAAGGGAGAAGTTCGTTACATCTTGAGCTCTGACAATAACAATGAACCCTCCGTTTTCCCGTTCCCAACCAATTCGGTTAGCATCGACCACAACTGCTAGGGCTAAGGAAATAGCCAATATCGCCAACGCTACTGTTCGTAGGATCTTAGTTATCATTACCCGAAACAGTACTATTTTTCTGGACGACAGACAACAATACTATTAGCTAATTTATGCGGACAAGTTGTCGTGAGTTGCTACTTGAATGGCTTTGATCTAGACCGATTCTTGTTCTGATGAACGACTCTTGCTCCTATCAAATCTGTAGGGAAGAGGCATAACGTAAAAGGAGTTGGTTAGGGGGTGCTTTGTCACGATTACGTCCGTATGAAAAACTCTCTTGATATTTGCTTCAGTGAGTACTTCGTCCGGTTTGCCGATTTGCAATAGGTGTCCCTTATCAAGCATGGCCGCTCGATCCGCGTACTGTGCTGCAAGGTTAAGATCGTGAAGGGCCATTACTACTGTCAACCCATCTATAGCCTGTGTGCGAACAATTTCCATAATCTGGAGTTGGTAGTTGATGTCAAGGTGAGTTGTCGGTTCATCCAGCAGTAGTACCTTAGGTTCCTGGGCTAGAGCCATCGCCAGGAAGACGCGTTGGCGCTCCCCTCCTGAGATCTCGGTTAGGAGACGATTGGCTAGTGAGCTCACACTACAAACCCTCATGGCTTCTTCTATCCGTTTCTTGTCTACTTTGTTCTCTCTTGCAAAGCGAGATTGATGAGGGATGCGACCCATGGCTATCACTTCGCGAACGGTAAAATCGAAACCAACCTCTCGATCTTGCTCCACCATTGCTAGCTGGCGCGCGATCTCCCAAGTTGACAGGTCAACTATTCGCTTCATGCCCAGGTAGACCGCACCTCTATCGGGAGTGAGGACCCCTGAGATGTTCTTAAGGAGCGTGGTCTTCCCTGATCCGTTGGGACCCACAATGGCGAAGATTTCTCCTTTCTCTATGCTCAGGCCGATCTCTTCTAGAACTGGTTCCCCATCATAAGAGAAGTGCAGTCCCTCTATTGTGATATTCATTACATTCTCACTTTTCTCGTCTTTAGCAAATAGAGAAAGAAAGGGGCTCCCAGAAAGGCTGTGATGATCCCCACCGGGAGTTCAACTGGCCGAACTACCGTTCGAGCTACCATGTCAGCCCAGACAAGAAAGATCGCTCCTGCAACGGCTGTCGCTGGCAAGAGGAATCGGTGATCGGGCCCCATAATCAAGCGCATGATGTGTGGGATGATCAGGCCAACAAACCCGATAGTGCCGGCGAAGCCGACAGCAGATGAAGTAAGAAAGGTTGCTACACCCAACATGATACGCTTGCTTTTCTCCGGATTGATTCCCAAATGGAAAGCTCCTTCTTCTCCCATGGCAAGGGCGTTTAAGTCCCGTGAGAAAGCTATGAGTAGCAAGCTGCCAAGTGCAACGATCGGCGCGAGCACACAAAGATATGTCCAACTGGCGCGGCCTAGCCCTCCCATGGTCCAGAAGATCACATCCGTCATTCGGTCAGTGCCAGCGCTCAAGAAGATGAGGAAACTTGTTATGGCCGAGAAAAGCGCTCCCACGGCCACTCCAGCGAGAATCAGTGTGTAGACGGAAGTTTTTCTATCTCGCTGCCGTGCCAATTGGTAGACGATTCCCACCGCAAGGGAACCGCCAATAAACGCCCCCAGAGGAAGAAAGACTACCCCATGTAAATTCAGGAAGATGACCAAAGACGCGCCGGTAGAGGCGCCACTGGCGATCCCGAGGACGTACGGGCTGGCCAGCGGATTGCGGAACAGCCCTTGCATAGCTCCACCCGAGATGGCGAGCGCGCAACCGACCAATAGCCCCAATAACACTCGCGGGAGCCTGATCTGGGAGATGATTAGATGCTGAATGTGTCCTGACCCTCCAATGGCGGCTTTGCGCCCCACCAGGTACGAAAACACCTCTCTGATAGGAATTGATACTGGACCAATAATTACTCCGATCACAAACGTGACCACAAGCAAGGTCATCAACAGTACAAAGATCCATCGTATGGAACGCGTCTTTCTTCTATTCCACGAGACCTGGCCTTGAGGTCTTTTCTTTGCCCTACCCATTATTCCTGTGAATGAAGGAACTCACTCATTGTTCTCAGAACCCGAGCAACCTTGGTAGAAAGGAGATTGCTTGCGTTGATGCCATAGACCTTCTTACTTGCTACTGCTGACACCTCTCCAAGTAGCGGGTTTTCTAGTATATTCACAACCTGTGCCGGATCGGTGAATATAACATCGGGATCTCGGGAAAGGATTTCCTCAAAACTCACTTGCGGAAACCCTTGAACATCGGAGAAGACGTTTCCTCCGCCGGCACGAATCATCAATTCATTCTCGATGGAGCCGCTCCCCGCAGCATATGGGGGGGTATCGCGTGTTGTCGTATAGAGGAAGGCTGCTTTTACCGGGGGTTCGGTCAGGGTAGTGCTTTCGATTATAATAATCTCCTCTGCGATTTGACCGATCAGTAACTTCGCTTTTTCCTTCGCCCCTACGGCAGTTCCAATTGTACTAATGGAGGAAAAGATATCCGGTATGGTAGGGATGTACCCGCCGACGCGGCCAACGGTCAGCACGGTGATTCCCAGCTCCTCCAATTTGGTACGTTCTCCCGCCCAATCCGGAGCACCAAGTACTAGGTCTGGTTCCATGGAAAGGATAACTTCCACATTTGGCGCAAAGCTCTCGCCGACCCTAGGGAGACCTGCCACTTCTGGTGGATTATCTGGCGAGCTTGCCACGGCAACCAACCGGTCAAGTGCCCCAAGATCGATGAGGATGTCAGTGTAGAGCGAGATGCCAGCTACGATGATTCGTTCAGGTTCTTGCTCAATTGTAATCTCTACTCCACGGTCATCTACTACTGTAGCGGGGAACTGCCGTGCCAAGCCCAGCAGGCCAACCAACAATAGCACTACCAAAGCTACACATACTCGTTTCATCATTGTTCTCTTGCCTCCTCAGTATGTGGGATGTAACATCCCACATTTATAAGAGCATATCCTAACCTAGTTCAATATGAAGATCAAGGAAGAGGTTTAATCCGTTGTATAAACCATTTCAGAAATAACTTGCCACAAGCCAAGCCTGGTTTGCTTGTGCGTGGGCGCGCTCACAATGACAAGCAGGTCTCCTTCTTGCCAAGAAGGAAACGCTTCTTCGATCACTTGGGCATCGTGTGGGTTGTCGGCAGCAATGCGTTCTTCAGTGTGTGAGAAAAACAATCCATTCGCAGTACAGGAGACCAAGAGCATGCCAGTTGCTCCCTGCCTTACAGCCTGATCGCGGTACCACCACGATGGGTGTTGTTTCTCTACGTGTGATAGCAAAGCAGCCATAGTAATGGTATCTTGAGCAAGAGAATAGAGAGAGAGCTCTTGTATGTCCGAAACATGATCAAGTACAGGAGCAAATCGGGTTTTGCCAATACTGGTCAGAGCACCACCTGATTTATCCAGCACAAGGAAGCCCTGATCGCGCAGTGTTTCCAGTTGAATACGTACGGTCATCTCGGAAAGGCCAGCTCGACAAGCAAGTCGCCTACGCCCTAGGCATTCCCTGCTTAGCAGGAAGACAAGCTGAAGTGTGATCGCATCTATTTGTCTTTGCACCCTTGCCTGGTCCGTGATCCTCCTTGTTGCATTCTCTGAATCATGTATTGACTAGTATACCACCGATCCCGAGCACATGATACTGGATTCTTTGCATCGACCTTAAAGACCAGGTCTTATGAAGATTCTCCACTAGACATCCTTATGTAAGGGTAGCTACGTTCATCTTTCCTAAAGGGAAAACATGGCAATTCCCTGTTTGAGCTCTTGCCATGATTTGATCGGTACTTGTTGGTGAGATGGCGGTTCGATCCTTGACAAAAAGAGCCTTATGTGATAGCCTGTGCTAATGGTGGTAATACTGGTATTGCCAATATTGCGGACGAGAATCTATGTCGTTGGAAAGATAGGAGGCTAGACAATGGATGATGCTAAAGAGGAGGAGGGCTGAGATTATCCTGGCGGTAATAGCATCTCCTTAGTTTCATCTCTAATCTTAAGTTTGGGATTCATTCTCCATTTCGTTTTGTGTATGCATACGCTAGACCTGGGAGGTGGTAGCGGGGAGAGAAGTTGTACAGCGTAGCACTGTTTGTCCCAAATGTTTACACTAAGTAAGGAGGTAAGCAGAAATGCAAAGCAAGAGAATTGTAGCATATGTGGTGCTTTTCGTAGGGTTGACGCTGGTGTTTTCATCGTTGATAACGGTCGCCCAAGCTCCCGATCGCGCAACGAAAGAGGCGAATAGTAAGACGCTAGTCATCGCGATCGATCAGGACCCCCAAAATCTCAACACGATAACCACTAGTTGGGGTGGGGAGATGAACAGGGATATCTGTGATACACTGGTCAGTCGTGATTATCAATTGACCTATCAAGACGGGATTGCCGAATCGTGGGATGTCAGTCCGGATGGTCTTGAATGGATCTTTCGTCTGAAAGGTGGGGTTACATTCCATGACGGTACACCCTGCGATGCCGAAGCGATTGCCTGGAACATCGAGACGATGCGTGACGTCGGCGCGTCAGCATACCTTTACTCGGCGGTTGAAGATGCAGTTGCCGTAGATCCTCTGACGGTAAAACTCATCCTGAAGAACCCTTTCCCAAACTTGCTCTACAACATGAGCAGCAGCGGCTTCGCCAGTGTCATCAGCCCAACCGCTTTTGAAAAGTACGGCGAAGACTACGGCGTAAAAACAGCTGTGGGCACAGGACCTTACATGTTCGTGGAATGGGTCAAGGGAGATCACGTTACGCTCAAGCGTAACCCGGATTACAGTTGGGGACCTTCTTGGATGGAGAACCAGGGACCTGCCTATTTCGAGACCGTAATCTACAAAGTGGTGCCAGAAGCCGTGACAAAGGCGATGCTCCTCCAAGCGGGTGAACTTGACGTGGTGTACTACGTGTCCCCCGCAATTGTGAGCACATTGCAGGCAGCCGCTAATGTGGAGGTCATCCTGTCTCCCGAAAGACGCCTAGTTTACATGGGGATGAACGTCACCAAGGCCCCGTTCGAGGATGTCCGAGTGCGTCAGGCAATGTGTTACATTGTCGATCGGGAGGCAATCGTCGAGAACGTGTTGGGTGGCATTGGGATGCCCGCCTATAACTACCTGGCTCCGATTGTCGAACCACAAATCGAGAGCCCTTACACGTACAACATGGATAAGGCCCGCGAGTTGCTAACGGAAGCTGGGTGGACCGACGAGAATGATGACGGCGTCATCGAGAAAGATGGCAAGGAATTCACGGTGACGCTATGGACGGACACCATTACTGAGCGAGTGCAGATCGCAACTGTCCTGCAGAGTGAAATGGCAGAACTTGGCATCAAGGCCGAGATTCAGCAGTTCGATTCCGCAACGTACGGAGACATGTTCAAGACCGGCAATCAGCACGCGTTCATGCGGTTGTACGGCTGGGACAATGCAGACATCTTGGAGTGGTTCTTCAACTCCACGCGGATCGATAGAGGAGTCAACAAAACAAGAACGAACGAGCCTTTGCTCGACTTCATGTTCAAGAAAGCAGAATCAATGCCAACCTCGGAAGAACGCCTCTCTGTCTATCGTCTACTTCACGAGTATCTGCTTGAGACCGCTCGCTGGGTGCCCGTTTATTACCCCCAACAGGTAAGGGCTCGTGGAACCGATCTGGCTGGATACAACGCGACGCTAGACCACATCTGGCTATTGGATCTTTATCGGAAATAGTGATTGGTTGGGGTGACAACCTTAATTTGAGAGTTGTCACCCTCTCTTTTGTTATTGAGGTTGAACAAGACTGGATGGCTTGATAATCTAGGGTGCTTCTAGAACAACGAGAAGAAGGGATGCCCTCTTGAGTATCATCCAATATATCATCCGACGAATTCTCCTAATCATTCCCGTGCTTGTAGGAGTCACCGTGCTCGTCTTCGGCATTCTCCATCTGGTCCCCGGAGATCCTGTACGGCTGATGCTCGGCGAGATGACCACCGAGGAGGCCTATGTTCGGACGCGGGAGCAACTAGGATTGGATAGGCCGCTCTACGTCCAGTATTTCTCATTCCTTGGAAGGATCTGTCGATTCGATTTCGGGCGATCCCTGATTCTGAAGGAAGACGTTGCCAAGCTTCTCGTAGCCAAGCTGCCCAACACGCTGAGCCTAACAGCGAGTGGCCTCATCCTTTCCTACGCCATTGGAATCGTCTTCGGAGTCCTTGCCGCAGTTCGACGGAACACAATCATTGACTATTCGAGCATGGGATTGGCGATTATTGGTGTCTCTGTTCCCCAGTTCTGGCTCGGGTTTCTCCTGATCATGCTGTTTGCTGTCAAACTCCATTGGCTTCCCATTGCTGGATATGGCACGTTTAGGCACTTGGTCTTGCCTGCGGTGACCCTTAGTCTCGGAGGTGCAGCGGACGTAGCTCGGATGGCCCGATCCAGCCTACTGGAGGTCGTGGGACAGGACTATGTCCAAACGGCCCGAGCCAAAGGATTGCGGGAGAGAAAAGTTATCCTTAAGCATGGTCTACGCAATGCTTTGATCCCGATCATTACTCTGTTGGGACTCAAAATTGGCTGGCTTTTTGGTGGCGCGGTGGTTATTGAAATCGTCTTCTTGCGACCTGGCCTCGGCCGGATGCTGATCGATGCGATCTATATGCGAGATTTCCCTGTGGTGCAAGGAGTTACTCTCATCTTGGCAACAACCGTGATCCTTGGAAACATGCTGGCAGATGTGCTCTATGCCGTGGTGAATCCACGTGTGCAGTACTGAGGCCGGAAGGAGGAGTAACTGATGATTCGGGAGGTCTTGCACCGACTTCTCAGGAGTCGAAACGCGGTAATCGGATTGCTTATCGTGCTGGCGTTCCTATTGATGGCGCTCCTAGCTCCTGTCTTGGCACCACGGCGGGCTGAGACGCAGTCGCTCATAGACGCGTTGAAGACGCCTAATCGCGTGTACCCACTTGGAACCGACGAGTTTGGTCGATGTGTGCTAAGTCGAGTCATCTACGGAGCACGCGTCTCCTTGCGAATTGCTCTCCTTGGTTCCGCGATTGCCCTTGGGATCGGCGTCTTCTTGGGCGCCATCGCGGGCTACCACGGAGGAATCGTCGATTACGTGATTCAAGCGCTGGTGGACATTAGTTGGGCGTTCCCAACAATTCTGCTCGCATTGGCGATCATATTCATCCTCGGTCCAGGACTTCAGAGTATTATGATCGCAGTTGGGCTGGTCTATTGGGGTGCCTACGCGCGGCTAACGCGAGGCCAGTTTCTTGCGCTCCGGGAAGAGGAGTATATACAAGCGGCGCGTGCCTCAGGTGCAAGCGCATTCCGCATTGTCATTCGCCATCTCCTTCCCAATAGCCTTGCCCCGTTGATCGTGCAGGTCTCACTTGGAATAGGGCGAATCATTCTCATTGAAGCCTCCCTGAGTTTCCTTGGTTTGGGTGCACAGCCGCCCACGCCAAGCTGGGGAGCGATGCTAAGCAACGGACGAATGTACTTGATGACGGCATGGTGGCTGACTGTCTTTCCCGGAGTCGCAATCATGATTGTCGTGCTGGGTTTCAACCTAGTCGGAGATGGCTTGCGGGACGCGCTCGACCCGCGACTGCGCCGCGGCTAGGTATAAGGAGGACCGATGTTCGAGTTGGTGATTCGAAACGGCGTGGTGCTGGACGGCACGGGGAAACCGGCAGTGCGCGCCGACGTGGCTATTGATCAGCAGACGATTCAATTTGTAGGGCAGAGGGACACCATTTTAGCTGCGCGAGAGATCAATGCGAGCGGGCTGATTGTTGCTCCGGGGTTTATCGACATGCACTCCCATTCCGATCTTACCCTGTTCTTCCAACCAGATGCGCAGAGCAAGATAAGGCAAGGCGTTACGACGGAGGTTGTTGGTAACTGTGGAGTCTCTTGCGCGCCAGTGAGAGCACAGCATAGGGAAGCGTTGCTCCGTCAATTTGAGGCCAACAACTTCGCAATGACGGTGTCCGAAAAGGCGGTGTGGAAGTGGTCCTCTCAAATGAACTACATGTGCGAACTAGTGAAAAAAGGTATCTCATCTAACCTGATTTCCTTGGTTGGGGGTGTCCCCTTGCGCGTTGCGGCAGCCGGCATGAAAGAGCACTTGGAGCCTCAGGAGCTCGATGTCATCAAGAGCTTGCTGCAAGAGGAGCTTTGTCAGGGTGTTTGGGGAATGTCCAGTGGACTGTATTACATCCCAGGATCTCATTTCACGCACACCGAACTCGTCAAATTATGCAAAGTTATCAAAGAACACGGGGCAATGTGGGCAATACACATGAGGGATGAGGGGCAAGGCCTGTTTGATGCAGTAAACGAGGTCATAAGCATTGCGAATGAGAGCGGCGTCTCCCTGCAAATCTCCCACCTTAAGTTGGAAGGAAAGACTAATTGGGGGCGGGCCGAGGAACTGCTTGCCATGCTGCACGATGCGCGTGCTAATGGGGTGCACGTCAGCTGGGATCAATACCCTTACACGGCTTACTGCTCGGGGCTTATTGACGTAATTCCACCTTCCCTACGTGGCAGCGGGCTTGATTCCTTTGTGAAAGATCTAGGCAGCAAGAAAGTTAGAGAATCATTGAAAGAATACATGCTGCATGGGGTCGGTTCTTGGCATTCTCCGTTGGAAGAGGTGGACTGGAAGGGAATGATGATTGCTGAGGTTAAGTATGACAAAGAGTTGGTGGGGAAGAAACTAAAGGAGATCGCTGAGGAGAATAGAACAGATCCATTGGAAGCAATCCTTGATCTTCTTAGATCTCAGGAGGCCTGTGTGAAGGTAGTCGTGCACGCGATGTCAGAAAACGACGTTGAGGTCATCATGAAAGATCCCGCTACGATGATCTCTTCTGATGGGAAGGCAGTCTCACCATGGGGAAGGTACGCAGAGATGCATCCACACCCCAGATATTACGGAGCATTCCCGCGAGTCCTGGGGCGGTATGTGAGAGAGAACAACGCTCTGGATCTGCCTGAGGCAGTTCGTAAGATGACGAGTCTGCCGGCAAGCAAGCTCGGGTTGAGGGATCGTGGAGTATTGAAGCCGGGGAATGCTGCAGATATCGTCATCTTCGATCGTGAAAGAATCAGTGATAAAGCTACTTTTGACAACCCCCATCAGTTCGCTTGTGGGATTGAGTATGTGATCGTGAACGGAAAAGTAGTGATTGGGGAAGGCAAACACACAGGAACCTACCCTGGAAGGCTTCTCACACATGATGGCTGAAGTTGGACGCACCAAAGCCGGAATGCAGCTGGAGGGGCTGTGAACATGTGCATAGAAGAGTATAGTGACTTCATTACTGAACTGGAGTTCAATGACCTACCCGCTCAGGTTATCAAGAAAGCAAAATGCACACTGCTTGATTTTCTTGCGGCCGCGCTGGCTGGGTTTCATAAAGGGCATATAGGACACATCGTACTTGATTTCCTTAGGAATAAGAAGGGAATAAGAGAAAGCACAGTTATAGGAAGCGGTGATAGACTTGCTTGCGATGATGCTGCTTTGGCTAATGGCGTCTTTGCTCACTCTGTTGAACTTGACGACGGCTATCGATATGGAACCTTGCATCCATCCGTTTCTGTAGTTCCGGCAGCTCTTGCAGTGGGAGAGAAATTGCGAGTAAATGGGGAGGAGCTCTTAACTGCGATAGTTGTTGGCTACGAGATCCTTTTGCGTATTGGAGCTTCGATAAATAAAGAAAACTCACATTTGCTAAGAGGGTTTCACACAACGAGCACGTGCGGACCTTTTGGTGCTGCCGCTGCAACTGCCAAGCTTCTGGGCTTGAATACCCAAGAGACGATCTATGCCCTTTCAATTGCTGGTCTACAAGGCGCCGGTTTACAGGAAATGCTCTCGGAGAATCCTATGATAAAGCCATTTCAAGCGGGAAAGGCTTCTCAAAGCGGAGTGATAGCGGGCTTCCTTGCCCAACTCGGGGCAAAAGGACCCAAGACAATCCTCTCTGGTAAGAGAGGATTTCTAAGGGCAATGTGCGATTCTTACGACCCTACGGTCCTTACGAACGGCCTGGGTGAAAAGTACAAGATACTGGAAACATACACAAAACCCTATCCTACTTGCCGACATGTTCATCCCTCGATAGATTTGGCGTTGAGACTGCGGAGCGAGCATTTGGTTGACTATAAAGAGATCGAAAAGATAAAGATACATACTTATTCGGTGGCAATCGGAGAAACAGGGGCAATTACATGTCCGAGGGACGAGGAAGAGGCAAAATTCTCTATTCCTTATGCCGTGGCAGTTACATTTAGAACCGGTAAAGCCTCTATTGAATGCTTTGAGTCTCCATGGCTTCGGGATCCTGAGGTTCTGGCTTTGGCACGTTCGGTGAAAGTCATTTTTTCGGAGGCTTTTGAGAAGGGGTACCCTAGAAGTCGTGGAGCGGAAGTGGTTGTCTGCCTCCGCAATGGGAAAGAGTTAAGAAAGAGGACAGATCTCCCAAGGGGAGAACCCGAGACGGAGCTTTCTTGGAGCGAGATTAAGGCAAAGTTCACCGAATGCTCGAGGGAGGTTTTGTCGCCGCGTAGTAGGACACACGTATGCAGGCTAGTTGAAAGTCTAGAGTTATTGACTAACTCAGATGCTGTGCCCGGGATGCTGAAGTCTCTATCTGCGAGCATGGCTACACAGGGAACAAGACAAAGCCCTTTGGATGAGAGAAAGAGGGCAAGCTGACGAATAGCGAACTAATCCCGAGGAGGGAAGCAGATGCCAGATACTCGTTTCGTTGTTCAGCCGGACCGGATCTCGATCATCGGAGAGACGATTGACAAACTTATTACAGCAGACATAGCACAACGCGATGTTGTGACAGAACTGTACAGATTAGCACGTGAGAAGTTCGATACACCCCTTTCAATGCACGCAGCTAGACTCTTGCACGAATCCGTTATAAGCGGAGATGTCGTCTTTATCACAACCGGCTGGCCAAATCGTCCGCGACTTTCACCAGAGATTGCCGAAAGCGATGGGCCTGCAGGCGCTGTGGTCTTAGGAAGAGCTCTTCAAAAGGCTGCAAACATTTTGCCAGTGTATGTTATTGAGGAAAATTTAGTAAATGCAATGGCAATCGTTGCTCAGGCAGGCGGTTTCAAGGTCCTATCACCGGACGAGATCCTGCTTGCGCTTGCCGAAGGAATCTCCTTAGAGCCCGCCGCTCTCGTTCTCGGCTTCCCCAGCGATCCAAAGGAGGCAGAAAATGTGGCCCCAAATCTGTTCGAGCAGTACAACCCTGCGGCTCTTATATCAATTGAAAAAGGCGGATACAACCAGGAGGGCCTCATTCTCACCTCTTGGGCAAATGACTCAACTAGGTACATGGCCAAGGTGGACTTCCTCATTCAGGAGGTGAGACAACATGGAAAGCTGTTAATCGGAATCGGCGACGGTGGGAATGAGATCGGAATGTCTGCCATTGCTAACGGTATTCGTGATTTCCTCCGTTTCGGCGACAGAATAGTGCCAATTTGTGAAACCGACGCACTTGTTGTTGCTTCAGTATCGAATTGGGGGGCGTATGGGGTGGCAGCATGTCTCGCTTTCTTAAAACAGGATATTGGAGTCTTTCATGATGAGAATTTAGAAAGGAGAATTCTACATGCGTGTGTGGATGCTGGGCTGATCGATGGCCTCACTAGCCGAGTGGAAGAAGGAACAGATGGCCTGGAGGTGGATGTTCATGCTGCGGTCGTTGCCATCCTGAAAAAGACCGTGGAAATGGGAATTCAACGAGCTAGAGGCGTTGTCTTGTAGAAGGAGCACCAGCCTTTTCCCATCACTCCTTTATCAACCCCTCCTTCTGGTAGCGATGTTCTGGCGCATGAAGAGCGCTTGCCCGTGGTTGACAGGGGGCCAATTTTCGGCTAAACTGGTAATACTGGTATTGCCAGATCGCTTTTTGGGGAGCACCGAATGGAGAGTAGTTTGATGTGTAGTGTAGCGACTCATCGATGTCTTAAAACTTGCGCATTTCTAAGTGGTCCTATCAATAAAAATCCTCTTACCACGAATCAAGTAAATGTAGACCGAGTCCTAAAACGGGGCCTTAGTCTATGCTTCTATCCTAAACAAGAAGGAGGTGATCGTAGAGAAGATTTATAGGAGTGTAAGCTCGGGGTGAGTGTAAGCTCGGGCTGTTAGAGAGGCAAAATCGTATTGCCAAGGAGGTACGAAATGAAGAGAACGCTGCTCATGGTCACCTCCATTCTTGTGAGTGGCCTGTTGTTTGGAGGAGTTCTTGGGTGGGCGGCCGGCGACACTCTCGTCGTTGGGGTTCATCAAGATGCAACCACGCTTGATCCAGGCAATCACCGTGACCGGGTGACCGAGACGATCATCCGCAACATGTACGACGGGCTAATAACCCGAACGACTGATATGGAACTTGTTCCTGAGCTTGCTGAATCTTGGGAGCAGACCTCTACGACAGAGTGGCTATTCTATCTACGAAAAGGTGTTAAGTGGCATGACGGTGAGGAATTCACCGCTGAGGACGTGAAGTTCACCATTGATCGCTTGGTTAAGGAAGGGATGATCAATGGTATGACCTCACCCCGTAAGAGTCTCCTCGACCCTGTTAATGGAGCAGAGGTGATCGATACCTACACGGTTAAGCTCACGCTCGATGCTTCCATGCCCCATCTCCTGGCGTTTCTCCCGTTCCAAGAGATGGTCGCCAAGCACTATGTTGAGGAGGTTGGCGACGATTACCTGGCCGAGCACGCAATGGGAACTGGCCCCTTCAAGCTTGTGCGCTGGGACAAGGGGACGCAGATCGTCATGGAACGTTTCGATGACTACTACGGCGGATCCCCTGATATTCCACCGGTCGGACCAGCTAAGGTGAAGACGTTAATCTTCAAGGTCATCCCTGAAACCTCCAGTCGTATCGCTGCGTTACAGGCCGGCGAAGTCGACATCATCACCAAAGTACCGACCGATCTCATGGGACAGATTGAGGCAGACACCAACTCGGAGATCGCGCTGTGCAACGGAACGCGAAGCTACTTTATCGGGATGAACTGTCTGGATGGTGTCTTCACCGACAAACGGGTTCGCCAGGCGATGAACTACGCTATCGATATGGAGCTGATCGTCAAGACTTTCTACTCTGGATTGGGAGAGGTAATCCCGACGATCCTATCGCCGAATGCGATCGGCTACGCGGACCTCGATCCGTACCCGTATGACCCTGAGAAAGCTAAGGAGTTGTTGACAGAGGCCGGCTATCCGAATGGCTTCTCCCTCGTGATCGACACGCAGGATTTCATTAAGGACGTAGCGCAGGCCTATGCGCAGATGCTACGAGAGATTGGTATCGATGCCTCTGTGCAGGTTTGGGACTG
>Ga0315543_1003456_pt1 | contig 14165 bp, 12 predicted proteins | sample SalMarSW160210MG_2_FD_203098 | JGI IMG/M metagenome (GOLD analysis project Ga0315543, IMG submission 203098) | Salt marsh sediment microbial communities from the Plum Island Ecosystem LTER, Massachusetts, United States - Salt Marsh Sediment SW1601-210 ...
GTTTTCTTTCCCCTTCTCATTGCTAATGGAATTGATAACCGGCCGTCCCGAGCACGTTTTCAGCCCAGCTTCCATCGCTTCTGGATTGGAGGTATCGATGGCCAAGCGAACATCCTTACCGAGCTCATCCTCGACAACGCCGATCAACCATAAGAGATCCTGCACCTCGTTCTCCAGGGATTGCCCGGCATTTAAGTCGATCACCTGCGCTCCCGCTTCCACCTGGCTGTGGGCCAGCCGACGGATCAGGGAGTCGTTTTTCTCCGCAATCGCTTCACCTACTGTCCTGCGTGTTGAGTTGATTAATTCCCCAATGATAAAGAACATTCGTCTCCTCCTAGATCCAGGATAGTGCTGACCGCTTCACCCGTTTCCAGATAGACTCGCCACTTGCCGACATCCAGAGGGGGAATCTCCCCTCGACCGTAATAGATAGCGCGATGAGGAACTCCCTCCAGCGCTTCCACAACAACACGGGGGCAACCTTTCCCCGGCTGTCTCTCTCGACCTTGCAACCGGCATTCGAGAAGACCTGCAAGAACGGCTCCTTGCCCACTTGGACGCCGACTTCTTCCAAGATCGATATCGCTGTTTGATGGATCTTTTCAAGCTCTTTCAGGCTGAGAACTTGGCATTTACCTTTGCTTAGGCCAGAGTCCCACACAGCAAATCCCCTCTAGTCCTCCGATATGGAAGGTGTCTCTTCTGCAGAAACAAGTATTTCATGTTTCTTATTCCGTAATATTTCCTTCCGGGCATTGTACAGCAACTGTTTAGCCCCTTCAAGGCCGATATAGGAGTTACCGCAAATTGCGGAAGCCACTTATTTGGGATCACTCACCAAATGGATCGTGATGGGAGATCTCCGCCTCGTTACGCTTCTCATTGAGCATTCATAGAAGGCTTTTCGCTAGTTTAGTCGCACTGGCGGTGTCTGGGGCGTAACCATCGGCGCCGATCTTATCAGCGTACTCTTTGGTAACCGGTGCCCCGCCGATGAGCACCTTTATCTGGTCGCGCAGCCCGGCCTCCCTGAGAGCATCGATCACCTTTGGCATATTGACCATCGTCGTCGTCAAGAGTGCAGACATCCCGAGGATATCGGGTTCGTGTTCCTGTGCCGCCTCGACGAACTGCTCAGCCGTTACCTCCGCCCCTAGGTTTACAACCTCAAAACCCGCTCCTTCGAGCATCATCGCTACAAGGTCCTTACCGATATCGTGCAGGTCCCCCTCGACAGTGCCGATCACGACCTTGCCGCGTGCCTTCACCCCGGCCTCAACCAGAAGCGGCTTGAGGACTGTCACGGCACCTTTCATCGCCTCGGCTGAGATCAGCATCTCTGGAACATAGCGGTCTCCTTTCTCGTACTCCTCTCCAACGATGTCCATTGCCGGCGTAAGTGCAGTATCGAGGATCTGTCGCGCCTCCAATCCCTGCGCAATGGCCGCCTCGGTCAGTTCTGCCGCTTTCTCCATTTCTCCGTCCAGCACAGCCTGCTTGATGTTGTCGAGCATTTACTTCACCCTTTTTCGTTTTGAGCTTATATCTATCATCTCTTATTGCTTAAAGCGTAGCCTCCCTACATTCAAGGAAGTGAAATATTTCTTCATTTATCTCTTCTCCCAGCGGGGGAGCTTTGTGGTCATTCAAAATAGATCTGGCTCTCTCGTTAGCCCGGTTCTCAAGGGTTTTACTTCCACCCTCGATCCAGCCTTCATAGCTCTCTCTGGTCAGGAGCTCTGGCATCCAAAATTCGCTTCTGAAATACTTTACGGTATGCGGTTGGACCAGGTAATTCCCCCCAGCCCCAACTTTATCAATCAGATCCACAGCGAGACGCTCATCATCGACTTCGATCCCACTCCGTATTCTATCGACCATTCCGAGGATCTCATTTGCAATCACTAGGCTATCAAAGCATTGAGTCAGGCCTGAGTCTATATACCCTACATCGTGAATTAGGTCCGCCCCACAGAGGGATTGGGTCACAGCGGAGAGCGCAGATTCTATGGCAACCTGGCCGTCAACTTTCTTGGCATCGCTACACCCTGCCGTGCCGAACATAGGCAGGCCTAGGGAATGGCAGAGTTCAGTGAGTGCGGCGTTCAAAAGCCAGAATTCCGGTCCCGCATAAGCAGAAACAGTTGTCTTCATGTCCATGACGGAGGCACACCCTCCGATTACTGCCGGCGTGCCCTCGTTCTTGAGCTGAGAGATGGCTAACATGCTCAGGGACTCCGCTAAATGGAGCACGAGAGTGCCAGCCAACGTGGCCGGTGCGGTTGCCCCAGCTATAGGGCCTGGAGAACAGATGATTGGAACTCCTCTTTCCGCACACAATAGAAGCATCTCTGCGGCATCCGCGGAATAACTAAGGGGGCTTGAGGTTTCAATGTATTGAATAAGGAAGGGCTTCTTACGCAGCTCATCCTCTCCACCCGCTATAATGCTTGCTACATCGATGATATCCTCAGTCTCTTGATGAGTCATCGCCGTGTAACAGACGGGCTTCACGGTGTTAAATGCGGTTACCTGAAAGGCGTGAACGTCAGCCACCGACACGGGCTTATCAGATACTATTCCAGCTGGCATCACAAAATCGAGATTCTCTAATGCATCAACGACGCGCGCAGCGTTTCCAACGTCCTCTTTTGTGAATCTTCTCCGTTCACCGGTAAAGGAATCCAAAATGTACACACAATCCGATCCGTTGCCAAAATAGGAGTTTTTGGTATTGAGTAACAGAGCGGGTTGACCATCCCGCGTGTAGAGTGGGATCTCCTTGGGTGCGGTTTCTAGAGCTCTTTCAACGAGCCGAGCCGGAAAGCGAACCATGTCTTTCTCGACCGTTGCTCCAGCGGCCTTTAACAGAGACAGAGCTTCTGGCTCGTGGAGTCGCATCCCTGTCTTCTCTAACACTTCAAGCGCTGCAGAATATATCTTCTCTTGATCATTCTTTGACAGAACCTCAAACCTTGAACGACGAACCGTTCTTTGTCGATCTTTCATTCGCGTCGCTCCTTTCTACGATCTCTTCAAGTGCCTGCTTAACCGAGGGATCGAGTGGCTCAGGCTGATGGTTCTCTAACACCCACTTGACTTTCTCATTGAGAGTCTCTCCCAAAGACTTCTTTCCGGCCTTATCCCACCCATCATAATTGTTTCGGTTAAAGTATTGAGGATACCAAACTTCCTCTTTAAAATGCCTCAAAGTATGTTTATCGATTAAGAAGTTTCCCCCTGGCCCTACTCGGTCTATTACATCTACTGCCAATGTTTCATCTGCAACTTCAATGCCCTTAAGGAATCTCTTGACTCCACCGATGAGCTCGTTTGTCATAACGATCTCCTCAAAACAGGCTGTGAGTCCGGATTCCAGGTAACCGATGTCATGGATCAAGCTATGTCCAGCAACCGCGTTAACTAGGAGCGAGGATGTGGCCTCACTGCCTGCTTGTTGGTCAAACACCTTCGCATCGCTGCACCCCCCGGTTCCAAATGAAGGAAGCTCATAATAGGTAGCTAGTTCCCTTAAAGCTATTTTGTTAAGCCAATTCTCTGGCCCCGCGTAAGGGACGACAGTAGTGTGCATATCCATCGGGGAGCTTCCCCCTCCGTAGATAACAGGTGCTCCCTTGCGTTTGAGTTGACCAACTACTAGACCACTGAGCCATTCCGCATTGGTTAGTGCTAATGCCCCGGCCATCGTTACGGGGGCGGAAGCTCCCATCGCAGGCCCACTGACATAAACCACAGGTATGCCTTTTTCAGCGCAAAAAAGCAATTGTTGAGTGGCTTCAATGGAGTGTTTTAATGGCGAAGTAGGTTCCGCATAGTGAACCACAAAAGGATTTCTCCTGAAGCTCTCAGCATCGCCGGCAACCGCAACACACATTTCATAGATGTCAGCCAGACCTCCTTGATTCCACGCTGTGAACATAATGGGTTTAGTAGTATTGGAAACCATTTGAAAAAAGTGATGGCGGTCTGCCGTTGTCGGGCCAAGATCGGAGGCCATTCCCATAGACGCAACGAAGTCGATATCAGGCAGATAGTCGCAGAGCAAGGCTGCATTACCTACATCTTTTTCTACAGCCTGCCTTCTTTCCCCCGAGAGTGGATCGATGACGTTCTGTGTGTCCGTCCCAGTCCCAAAATGAGCATTATACCCTTCAAGAAACAGCGAGGGTTTCCCATTTCGATCGCTGATGACAATCCTTTTAGGGATAGTGCGTAATGCTTCCTCAACCATGTAAGAGGGAATCCTTACCAGGGTTTGGTCAGTGACATCGGCACCCGCCTCTCTGAGCAGATTTACAGCCTCGGGTTCAAAGAACCTAACCCCTGTTCTCTCCAATATCTCCAGTGAAGCCAGATGTATTCTATAGAGTTGATCATCAGAAAGCAGGTGAATCTGTGGACTTCTTTGCACGGTTAAATCTCTACTCATCCGCATTTGTTCCCTCCTTACTTATCACATCTATAGTGTCCTCAAACTCTCTGCTAAGCGCCCCAGTAAATATCTCTTTGGCAGGTCCGGTCATATAGATACAACCGTTCTCATTATTCCATTCGATCTCAACATCTCCACCTGGTTGATGGACTATAACTTTTCTTCCGGTCTTTTGAGTTCTTGCAGTGGCGGCTACACAGGCACAGCTACCACTTCCGCAGGATAGTGGCTCACCTTCCCCATTCCTCTCCCACATGCGCATTTTTATCTCTGAAGGATTGAGGATCTCAATAAATTCAACATTGACTTTTTGAGGGAATATTGGTAGATTCTCGATGATAGGGCCGACTCGATTGAGTGGCGCTTTTTCGACATCATCGACATAGATAACACAATGCGGGTTACCTACACTAAGGCAAGTTGCTCGAAACTCCTCTTTCCCTACTCTTAGAACCTCATCGATCGCTTCCTTACCCTCTCCAAGCATCGGTATACGAGGGCGGCTGAAGTCAGGTGGTCCCATATTTACCTTCACTTCCTCAACTGGCCCGCTTTCCGGAAGCAGCCGAGCTTCTCTTATTCCAGCCACGGTTCCTATAGAAAAGTCCCTTTTGGAAGTAAGTTCATGATCATATAAATACTTGGCCAAACATCTGATCCCGTTACCGCACGCCTCTGCTTCTGTTCCATCAGGATTGAAAAAACGCATATAAAAACCCTCCTGCTGAGATCGCCGTACGAGTATTAGACCTCCACTGCCGATGCCGCAATGTCTATCGCAGAGCTTAGCTATCGCCTTTGGAGGAAGATCATAGCGCTTCTCGGAATCTTCGATGACAATAAGGTCGTTCCCTAAACCTTGCATTTTCGTAAATCTCATTCCCAACACTCCCTGCAGTCTACACCTTCTTCTACATTATTAGAGATTCGCGCCGTCCTGGCTCACTAAATGACATGCAACGTAATGCCCTCCTCCAACATCTATGAGTTCAGGCTTCTCTCGGCTGCATTTCTCGCCGGCTTTCCAACAGCGAGTTCGAAACCTGCAGCCCGAGGGTGGGTGAATGGGACTGGGGACCTCTCCCTTTAGGGTGATCTTCTCAGTCGCCTGACCAGGATTCACCGTAGGGATCGCTGAAAACAGGGCTTGAGTGTACGGATGTATAGGGTTCTCTGAAATATCCTGAGTCCTGCCTATCTCTGCGGTCTTTCCTAAATACATTATAGCAATCCTGCCGCTTATGTGTTTCACCACATGCAGATTATGCGAGATCCAAAGGTAGGTTAATTTGAATTCATCTTGTAGATCTTTCATTAAACCAAGAATTGCGGCCGTGATGGAGACATCCAGTCCGGATGTCGGCTCATCAGCGACGATGAATTGGGGGCGGAGGGCCAGCGCTCTAGCCACTCCAATCCGTCTGGCCTGCCCTCCACTAAACGCGTGGGGATATTTATCAGCATCTCTGCTGGATAACCCCACCGTTTCAAGCAACCGCGCTACCTCATCCTCAATCTCATCTTCGTACTTTTTCACGCCATGGATCCTAAGTGGTTCTGCGATGATCTCCCCAGCTGCCATCCGTGGATTAAGGGAGGAACGCGGATCTTGGATTACTATTTGGGCCTTGCGCCTAAACTTCTGCATCTCTCTTTTACTTAACTCTAATAAGTTTTGCCCTTCGAAGAGAATCTTGCCAGCTGTTGGCTCAACCAAACGCAGAATGCTCCTGCCAACGGTGGTCTTTCCGCAGCCGCTCTCTCCTACCAAGCCAAAGGTCTCCCCCTCCTCAATGGTGAAGCTCACATCGTCCACAGCATGTACGATCCTCAGACCCTTGCCAAATACCTTAGACAGTATCCCCTTCCCTTTGTAAAAATAGGTCTTCAAGCCTTGTACTTCTACTAAAGGGGCTCTATCCTTCTTTTTCATCTTTCATACCGGAAACAGGCAATTGAACGTCCTGACGCCATCTCTAACAGCCTTGGGGGTCTTTCCTTACAGATCTCCTTTACATATGGACATCTCGGATGAAACTTGCATCCCTTGGGCAGTTTCGTAAGCTCTGGCACACGCCCTGGAATCGTACCGAGTCGCTTCCCCTGCGTCTCAACTCCAGGGAGGCACCGCAGTAGAGCCTCCGTATAAGGATGCCTGGGGTCTTCAAATAACGGTGTAGTGGCAGCGTACTCCACGATATTACCAGCATACATCACGGCGACCCGATCACTTATCTCGGAGATTACTCCTAGGTCGTGAGTAATATATAGGACTGAAGCTCCATATCTCTCCACCAAGCCCTTTAACAACTCAAGGATTTGTGCCTCGATAGTGACATCCAACGCGGTCGTTGGCTCATCGGCAATCAAGAGGGCGGGGTTACAGATGAACGCCATTGCGATCATAGCCCTTTGGTTCATCCCACCACTAAATTGAAATGGGTAATCAGTCAGTCTTTCCGCGGGATCCGCGATTCCCACCTCCTCCAGCATTTTGGCGGCTCCATTCCGAAGCTGAACTCCCTTCCCATGAGGGCTTAATCCCCGATCTTTGTGAAAGCGCAGTACATCTGTTATCTGAGTCCCAATCTTGAAAACAGGGTTCAATGCATGCAAGGGATCCTGGATGATCATTGCAATCTCTTTCCCCCTTATCTCCTTATTCATTATTCTCTCAGCGAGATTGAGTAGATTCCTTCCTTTAAACAGGATCTCACCTTGCACTACCTTCCCAGTCCGGGGTAGAAGCCTCATCACAGAGAGCCCCAAAGTGGTTTTACCACAACCGCTCTCCCCAACTAGGCCCAATACCTCCCCTTCTCGTATATCGAAGCTCACATTATCGACAGCGCGAGCAATCCCCCTACACGTCGAATACTCAACAGTCAAGTCGCGGGCTCTTAACAATCTTTCATCCACCTGCTTTACGCTCCCTGGGGTTGAGGGCGCCCCGCAAGCTTTCAGCAAACAGGGAGCACCCTAACATCGTAGTTGCTAGAAGAATCGCGGGCCAGACGATCATCAAAGGAGAGGTCCCTATATATGTGTATCCTTGCCTCAGCATGATGCCCCATGAGGCCGTCGGTGGCTGCACGCCCACTCCCAAAAACGAGAGGCCTGATTCATACATGATCATGATTGCCAGATCCATACCGGCTAGGACTATAATCGGTGTCAGAATGTTAGGAATGATGTGACTGCGAAGAATCCGGCCGGTTTTAGCACCAAGAGATCTTGCTGCTACGGCATACTCCTCTTCCTTGACAGAGAGAGTTTGGGCTCTTGCTACCCTTCCGTATGCAGGAAAGCTCGTAAACGCTAAGATGAGGATGATATTAAGAAGCGATGGGCCTACGATGGCTGCTAGGACCAAAATTAAGATAACCGATGGGAATGACCTTATTACATCAAATATCAAGAGAATCATATAGTCAACCGCTCCGCCGCTATAAGCGGCAATGGCTCCTAGAAGGGTTCCAACGATTACCGCAATTCCTACAGCGCCTATCGACACAACCGCAGCGACTCTAGCCCCATAGATGAGTCTGGATAAGATATCCCTGCCAACATAATCAGTTCCTAGCAGATGCCTTAAGGATGGTGCTGCAAAGCGATTCACTATGTCCTGTTCATATGGATCACATGGTGCAATCCAAGGAGCGAAGAGGGCGCAGATAAGTATTATTGCCATAATGGAAGTCCCGATCAGCCCGCGCGGCTCCCGCCTGATGGCTTGAAGAATTTGAGCCAGTTTTTTAATCCGGCGGTGAGATCTCCTCTTGTATCCATCCCATCTGCGCGAGAGCTGAAAAGGGGTCTTTTCTTGAGCCATTTCTATTTTTTCTCCCTTATTCGTACCGTATTCGCGGATCAAAGCAAGCATAAGAGAGATCCGCGACTAGATTGGCCAGGATGAACAGCAACGCTGCTATAAGGACCCCTCCCTGTACCACAGGCAAATCCCGGGCATAGACCGCGTTTGTTATCACCTTCCCGATCCCTGGCCGATTGAAGATCATCTCCACAAAGACAGCGCCCCCTAGCAGCTTCCCCACTCCTAACCCGATGACCGCAACGACTGGAATAATCGCGTTCTTCAGGGCATATTTATAAGCGATATATCGCATAGGGGCGCCGAAGGATCTTGATGTCTTCACATAATCTGAATCAAGTACTTCTAATGTTGTATCTCTTACTAATCTAGCGATATAGCCGAACCAACCGATTACAAGCGCAAGGCAGGGCAGGATCAAATGGTGCACCTGATCTGCAGTGTCACCTGCCTCTCCGGCCCCTATAACCGGAAACCAACCTAAAGCGACCGCAAAAACCAGCAATAACAGACAGGCTGCAACAAAATCTGGTACTGAAACCGCTATGAGTGAGAACACAGTAACCAAACGATCGAGTAAGGTTTTCCTGTAGTTCGCTGCAAGAGCCCCCAAGATTATTCCGAGAAAGGCCGCTAACCCCATGCTGGAAATAGTTAATATTACGGTATAGGGCAGGGCTCGCATTATTAATGACGAAACCGTGCATCTAGACCAAACGGATTCATTTAAGTCCCCATGCAAAACGCTCCAAATGTAGCGTCCCAGCTGAACATGTATAGGTTGATCAAGGCTCAAACGTCTGTTTAACGCTTCAACCATCTCAGGTGTAGCCCTGGGTCCAAGCAATACTGACGCTGGATCTCCGGGAAGGAGATGGGTCATGCTGAATAAAAACAGCAGCACACCTACTGTCGTTGGAATTATCCAAAGAATACGTTTAACTAAATATTGCAGCATAATATTTTAATATCTAAAATTCTCTCTAGTATAAATTGTGCAGAAGGAGATACTGCTAAGCATTACCTCCCTCTGCACATACTTTACCCTTCTTACTCACCTATCCAACTTATTCACTTGCCTGCCCTATTCCACGTCCATCTGCCATGGAGCCAATCGGCCATTCGGGAAAAGCTTTCCTGCTTGAACACCTTTCCGCAGTGCAACCCCCCGAACTCCATAGGTAAGCCAAATTGCCCAGCAATCCTCGTCTATCAGTTTTTGCATCTCGACGTATAGGTCCGCACGCTTTTGGGGATCCATTTCTGCATCCGCTTCCTTAGCGAGCGCATCATATTCGGGATTGCACCACTGACTGAGATTCCACTTTTGCCCGCAGGTAAACCATTGAGCAGCATATCCTGGATCTACAGTTGTTGCGAAGAAGGAAATGTGAAAGTTGTTGTCTCTTCCTGCACACGTAGCCTCATTGAAGGCTCCTACCTCATTGACTACAATGTTCACATCTATTCCTACTTTTTTCAGTTGCGCTTTGACGACTTCGGCTATAATTGTATTCTCTTCCGATGGCCACGTCAGGAAGGTGACTTCAAACCCATCTGCATAGCCAGCTTCTTCAAGCAGCGCCTTCGCTTTAACAAGGTTTGGTTCGTAGCACGGGGCATCTTCCCAGTAGCCTAGCACCCCTGGCGGAAGTATGGTGCATGCTCTCTCTGGGATCCCATAGAACACTGCTTCAAGAAGTTCATCGACGTCTAGCGCGTATCTGACAGCTTCTCGAGCCTTCAAGTTATCAAATGGAGGTACATTCACCGTAAATCCTATCCACCAGTACTTAAGCCCTGGTTTCAGGCACACATCAACGTCCGGATTCTCTTGGAACTTCTTAATGCTCTTCAGTGAGATCCAGCCAGTATCGAGCTCGCCTGTTTGAAGCGCCATTTCCACGGTTGAAACCTCAGTTATGGGGACAAAGATGAGTTTTTCTATCTTTGTCAGTACTCCCCAGTAATCTTCAAATGCTGTGAGCACGGTCTCTTCGCCAGGCGCCCAGTGATCAAATTCGTATGGTCCGGTTCCTATTGGATTGAGGCCGAAGGCCTCTTTACCCATTTCCTCTACGGCCTTCTTGGAAACGATGAACCCAGCGTTTAGAGGTAAGGTTGAAGTAAAGAGGCGGGCAGAGGGCTCTTTCAGGACAAGCTTAACAGTGTACCTGTCAATTACTTCCACATGATCGAGGGCTACCCATGAATATGCCTCAGGGGATTCCTTCTCTGGATCAATAATTCTCTCGAAGGAGAATTTGATGTCCTCGGCAGTCAATTCCCCATACCCTTTGTGGAACTGCACGCCCTTCCTTAAGCGGAAGGTTACTTCTTTGTTATCCTCCGAGATATCCCAACTACGGGCTAAATCCGGCACGGCGTCCCAAGTTCCCTCCTCATACTTGACAAGCCCATTATAGAGGCAGTTCATTATGGTGAACTCTCTCTCTGTACTAGTCATATAGGAGGGGTCCAAAGTGTTTATGTCTCCCCATCGTGCTATCCTCAGCTCACCCTCTGTCCACGAACCCATGGCGATTCCGCCAAAGGAGATCACCAGCGCCAGCACCAAAACTAGCGAAATCAGCTTTTCCGTTCTCATTCTCGACCTCCTTTTAAATTTCGAGAACGATTTACTTCACGACCTCCCAATTCTGCTCGAGTATCTATAATTACCACCTCCCCTTAAGCCTAATTTGAAGCGCACTATAAACATCTGTCCTTTGCCAGCATGAAGATTTGGTTTGCCAACAACAATCCTTAGACCTCTATTAAAGGTTGATCCTCTACCAATTTCATAACATCCTTCTTTTTCCTTATTGTGAAGGCTCTATTATCAGCTATCAAAACCTCGGGGCACCACGGATGACTTAAGAAGTTTAGTATGCCATAGCTGAACCCGTAGGCTCCTGAGTTAAAAATACCAATTATGTCTCCGATCTCAGGTTCTGGAACGAGTACATCTCGAGCTAGCACATCCTGAGTCGTGCAGAGGGGACCAGTAATCTCAACCCTTTCTTTTTTTCTCTGGCTGAGCTTATTGAGAATCCAAATAGGGTGCTCTACGTCCATCAAAGCGGGCCGACTTTGATGATTTATTCCACCATCTGCAATCAGGAATTTCTTCCCGCGAGATTCCTTAACGTCGATTACTCTTGTAATATAGACGCCGGATTCGGCGACCAAATAACGCCCCAATTCGAGGATGAATCGAATATTCCGGTCATTTAAGGATCTCTCCGTAAGCATATCCCGCATTTTTGCAGCGAGGTATTCGACGTTTAATGCTCTTTCATCTTCGGAGTAAGGAACGCCAAAACCTCCCCCAAAATCTATACATCCAAGAGTGAACCCTAAATTTTCAGAGCAATACACCGCTAAATCTAAGGTCCTTTGTGCAGCCTCGCGGAGTGACTCAACATTCAAGACCTGACTCGCTGTGTAGATGTGGACGCCTATTATATGCACTGACGCCAGGTTGATTCCTCCGAATGATTCGATTACCTTCTCTTGATCGGTTCCTAGTTTGCTTGGGCCACCAGCCATTGTTTCTCCCACCGTACTCTTAGCTCTCTCGTGGGTATTTATTCTGATCAAGGCATTTATTTCTTTATTTAATCTCCTACCTAATTTCTCTACCCTTCTCAGTTCATTACTAGATTCTATAACTATGGCATATATGTTGCTATTGATTGCATACTCTAATTCTTCATCTGTTTTCCCGGGCCCCACAAAAAGTATCTGTTGAGGCTTAAATCCAGCCTTCAATGCAAAGTAGAGCTCTCCCATAGAGGCAACTTCAGCGTTTGCTCCTATAGATCTAAATAATGAGCAGATGGAGAGATTCGGGTTCGCTTTTAAGGAGTAGAAGAGATCGAAGTCAGCAAATGTCTTCTTAGTCTCAAGAAATTTTTTCCTGATTATGCCAGCATCGTAAACGTAAAAAGGGGTGTTGAATTCCTTAAGCAGTCGTGGCAGCCCATAAGTGCCAATGTAAAAGTCCTCCCCTTTAAGGTTAAAGTACTTCAACCATGGTCTCACCCCTCTATCAACATATCGCGACGAAAGTTGGCTTTGGCTTCTCACCTTTCGAGCACCTCACTTTATGATACCAAATGATCCCTAAATTGTCAAGATGGAAAATTTGGCACATAGCTTGAAAATGCTTTCCGGGTGCGCTATACGTATTTATATCAGCAGCAGAGAATGAGGTGATGGATGAAGAAATTGGATGTTTTGTCCTTAATTCGCGAGAAAAAGAGGGCGCTGAAGGGCAAGAAATACCTGGTAGGCAAATATATATTGGATAACTACCAAGAGGCGGCCTTCGCCACGGTAGCTGGGCTGGCTAAAAAAACGGGAGTTAGTAAGGCTACGATACTCAGGTTTGCCACCGACCTGGGATTTGAGGGATATCAGCAGTTGCAGCAGGCTATTCGCAGTACAGTACAACGGGAACTGACTACTATCGATCGCCTGAAGGAGTATAATCAGCACCTTGGCAAGGAAGGAAATGCAGCAATAAGAGTTCTGTTGAACGACATCCGGAACCTTGAGGATACTTTGCACGGGCTGGACCCAGAGAAGCTGGATAATATAATATCAAAAATCATTAAAGCAGATAGGATCATAATTCTAGCAGTTGGTAAAGTATCAACGCTAGCTCATCTGATGCAATTAACTTTCAGTCAGATTTTAGACAATGTAGTGGTGATCACCTCTTCCTCCTATCTTGCCTATCAGGAGTTGGCTAAATGCGGGTCGGACAGCCTGATTATAGGGTTTGGTTTTCCCCGCTACCCGCGGGAAACGGTTGAGTTTCTAAAAGCGGCTCGCCGCGAAGGGATGACCGTCCTCTCAATTACCGATAGCGAGTTATCTCCGCTAGTGGAGTATTCAGATCATGTGCTGGTGACGAAGGTGAAGATAGTATCCCATATAGATTCTTATGTAGCTCCTCTGAGCGTGATTCAAGCCATCGCGACTTGTGTCAGCTTGAGAAAACGAGATGAGACTTTAAAGCAGCTAAAGAAGATGGAAAGGCTATGGAAAGATTATCAAGTCTTCCATTAGCGATCTCATTGCAGGTGGCGCTAGCAACAATTAGTCTCCTCCTGCAGCAATAGGATCTCAACTCTCCTTGCGATCAACGTCCTTAGAGATTAGATTCTACTAGGGCTTAGCCAGAATTCCTTTGACAAACTACTACTCGCATGCAACATAGGCCGTCCAGCCTCCTTGACGAAAGAAAACATTCGGATACTTCCATCACGTAATACTTCCTTCTGGGATTCTACACCGGGCTCCACGCCTCTGCAACAAGGATCGCAACTCGGCACCCCAGATAAGCTTCTGCTCGCTTGAGAAGGGTTCAGTGAACGAGGCGTTTTCCCTGTGTAATCTCCTGTTCGCAACGGGGCAAAAGCGGCCACGCTTAATTGACTACAAGCCTGGGCGCTACATCAGTCGGGGAACTTTCACCTCTCTTTCTTTGGCCACTTTGATCGCTTTTTCATAGCCCGCGTCCACATGCCGAACGATGCCAGAACCAGGATCGCAGGTGAGAACACGCTCGAGCCGGCGGTCGGCCTCCATTGTTCCATCGGCGACGATCACCATTCCAGCGTGGATCGACTTCCCGATTCCCACGCCGCCGCCGTGATGGACGGATACCCAGGTTGCGCCGCAGACCGCATTAAGGAGTGCGTTTAGGATTGGCCAGTCAGCGATCGCGTCCGAACCGTCCTTCATCCCTTCAGTCTCACGGTATGGCGAGGCAACCGACCCTGAGTCAAGATGGTCGCGGCCAATCACGATCGGTGCAGAGACCTCTCCTGTGCGAACCATTTCGTTAAAAACAAGGCCTGCCTT
>Ga0315543_1003457_pt1 | contig 14160 bp, 10 predicted proteins | sample SalMarSW160210MG_2_FD_203098 | JGI IMG/M metagenome (GOLD analysis project Ga0315543, IMG submission 203098) | Salt marsh sediment microbial communities from the Plum Island Ecosystem LTER, Massachusetts, United States - Salt Marsh Sediment SW1601-210 ...
GGTCGGCTGTAATATCGACCATCTCAACCTCGAACTGCGCCGGTCTCATTTGGGAGGCGACAAAACGATTCCATATCAGAGAGTAAAGTTTGAACTGTCTCGGCGTCAGGTACTTTTTTATATCTGTCGGGAGCAGTTCCAGATGCGTAGGGCGAATTGCCTCGTGGGCATCCTGGGCGCTCTTTTTCTTGCCATACGTTACCGGTCTGGTCGGCAGGTAAGCGTTACCGTACTGGTGCTTGATAAATTCGCGTACCGCTTTTAATGCCTCGTTTGCAATCCGGGTGGAATCAGTGCGCATGTACGTGATCAAGCCGATAGGGCCTTTTTTGCTGATCTCGATTCCCTCATAAAGTTCCTGAGCGATCGACATAGTCATCTTGGGGCTAAAGCCGTGGTTCTTGGCCGCTTCCTGCTGTAATGTGGAAGTAATAAAAGGAGCTGACGGCTTTCTCAGCTTTTCAGATTTTTTGACTTCCGAAACGATATAGCTGGCTTTCTTCAGCTCTGCCAGATAGCTATCGGTCTCCTTTTTTGAGGATATGACGACTTTTTTATCATTGGCTTCTGTCGGTTTGACGACAGTTTTGTTTTCGACTTTGTATAAACGCGCCGTGAACAGTTCCTTTTCTGTCGTGGCCAGAACTGCTGATATCTGCCAGTATTCCTGAGGAACAAAGGCTTTAACATCAGCTTCCCGTTCACAAATAAGGCGTAGTGCTACCGACTGAACCCGCCCCGCCGAGAGTTTGGGAAGCAATGTTTTCCACAAGAACGGAGAAACAGTATAACCTACGAGACGGTCAAGCACACGGCGGGCCTGCTGGGCGTTGACAAGGTTCATGTCGATATTGCGGGGATGTTTGATGGCGTTAACGACAGCCGATTTAGTTATTTCATTAAAAGTCACTCGAAGGAAGTCAGCTTTGGTCCCCGTTTTAAGGCTGTTAGCTACATGCCAGGCAATTGCTTCGCCTTCACGATCCGGATCGGGGGCAAGGTAAACAGCTTTGGCCTTTTTGGCTGCTTTTCTTAGGTCGGATATAACCTTTTCTTTTCCTTTAATAATATCATATTCCGGCTTGAAGTTGTGATCGACATCGATTCCCAGCCTGGATTTGGGTAAGTCACGGATATGGCCAACGGTTGCCTTGACGTCGAACTCTTTGCCCAGATAGCGAGTCAACGTCTTGCACTTCGTCGGCGACTCGACGATAACAAGGTTATCAGCCATGTTTTGTCCTTAGTTTGTCTCAGTAAGTCACTTTTATGTTATTACATCGAATCAGAGCGGGTAAACTTTACCTTGCCTTCCAAAAGATCTTTGAGGGCGACCATGGTAATTTTGCGGGAATCGATAGTAACCTCGGGATCCTCTTCCATTTGCTCAAGCTTCTGCAGGCGGAGAGCATTGAGGTGACGGGCATGTTTTGCTGCTACAATAACCGCCTCGTATCGATTGAGGTTTATCTTTTCAATGTCTTCAAGGGGCAGTTTTTTCATATAATCCTCCAGAGCGCATCAATAACTTAACCGGCTATCTTGCTGATTTGTTCCGGATCCAGGTTTTCTGTGCGGCAACGATGGCAGTTGATTATGCTTGCCACCTGCCGCACCGCCGTGCTAAGATCGTCGTTGATGACAGCATACTCAAATTTGCGATAAAGCTTCATTTCCTTTTTAGCGTTTTCAAAACGCACTTTGAGCTGTTCCTTTGCCTCGGTGCCTCTTTTTCTCAGTCTCTCCCTCAGAGCTTTAACGGAGGGGGGCAGGACAAAAATTGTAATCGCCTGAGGATACTCTTGCCTGAGATTAAAAGCACCTTTAACATCTACATCGAGAAGCATCACCCCTCCGCTTCTTAGCACCTTCTCCAACGGCCTGCGAGGAGTACCGTAGCGATACTGATGGACTTGGAAGTGCTCAGCGAAAAAACCGGAGCGAGACAGCCGGTCAAATTCATCTTTACTGACAAAATAGTATTCGCGGCCGTTTTTCTCTCCCCGGCGCATTCGGCGGGTAGTGTAAGATACAGAGAACCGCCAGCCCTGATGTTTACGAGTGGGGGTTAGCAATCGGCGGCAGATCGAGGTTTTTCCGCCCCCTGAAGGAGAGGATATTATTACAATCTCGCTTGTCTTGGTTGCTTTCATCTTTTTCTGCGTGGTAAATGACTACTCCACGTTTTGAGCTTGTTCGCGCAGCTTTTCTACCTCCTCCTTCAACGCGATAACCGCTGAGGTGATCGTTGTTTCAGTGCTTTTTGAACCGATGGTGTTAACTTCCCGGTTCATTTCTTGAAGGATGAAATTGAGCCTTTTCCCGACCGGCTTTTTCTGTCCAATCCCTCTTTTATATTGATCTATATGGCTCAAAAAGCGCGTACATTCTTCAGAAATGTCACTCCTCTCGGCCAAAAAAGCTACTTCCTGTTCCAATCTTTCCGGATCGATCGACTTAGAATGCAATAACTCTTCTATACGCGTAGTAAGCTTTTGGCGATTTTTTTCTGCTGTGTGTGAGGAATTTCTGATAATTTTCTTAACTAGCTTGTCGATGATTTTCAGACGCTGCCTCATGTCCCGTGCCATAGCTGATCCCTCCCGCTTGCGCATCAGGATCAATTCAGTCAAGGCCTTCCCGGCAGCCTTTCTTATTCCCAACCAGATTAGATTCTCATCTATATTCCCTGGCTCCTGTTGCGCGATTTCCGGCAACATTAACAAATCGCGAATAGCAATTTCCCCGTCTAACTGGAATTCCTTTTTCACCTGGGCCAATTGCCGAAGGTAGCTTTTGGCGGCTCTTTTATTGATAAGATATTTTCCCGGGGCAGTCTCGGATTCCTCAAACCCAACATAAACCGATATCTTTCCTCGGGTAAGTCTGGCGCTTACCAGCTCTCGCAAGCGATATTCAAGCAGTGAGTACTGCCGCGGCAGTCGAGCCGAGAGTTCAAGAAACCGGTTGTTAACGCTTGATATCTCGACGGTAAATTTACCGACCCTGGTGGTCGACTCAGCTTTGCCAAACCCGGTCATAGAATTCATAAACTGTGCCTAAGATAAAATCAGGCTCAAAAATAGGAGCTGGCCGCTGTTTGTCAACCGTTATTCGTGACAAAAAACGCCTTCAGGTTCCTGATTTCGCCGAACGCGAGATTTTTGCGGATCAATCATTCTACCTGAAACCGTTTCTTTGATGGTGGGTTTTGAGATTGTAGAGAGTTTGGCTAAAGAAGATTCAATCCTTTGAGCTGATTTTTTGATGATTTTTACTTTTTTGGCTATTTCCCGGTCACATTCGTAACCGTTGTTCAAGATCAATTCGCTCATGCCAATGATTATCGTCAAGGGGTTGTTGATCTCGTGATACAAGGTGCCGGCAGTGATTCTGATAAGATCGGCTTGTTCTTGGCTCTTCTGTTTTGCGTCCAATTTATTTTGCTTTTTCGCCGATTCCCGACGGCGGTATACCTGATTTACCAAGCGAGAGAGAACCTGATGAAAGGTGCTGTCTTTGGAAAGATATTCATTGGCTCCGGCCTTAGCCGCTGCAGCGCCCGCTTGATCGGAACTGCTGTCGGTGGTGACGATGATGGGCAGGTTACTATTCTCTTTGCGGACCAGTTCAACGAATCCGACACCGTCAACATCCGGAAGGTCAAGTCCGATTACAGCAGTATCAAACGTGTCCCGATGCAGCTCCCCCAAAGCAGCATGAGCAGAACTAACGACAGTAATTATACTGGAAGGGTACGTCTCCGATAACTCACGTTGAATGAGGCGGGCGTGATATTGATTTGGTTCGACCACCAGAATTTTAAAGTCTTGTTTCATTATCAGACTAATCCTGCAACCCGTCTAACTGCAAAACCGCAGGGCGCTTAGGTCTTATTGTATCGGCGTTGCCGATGCCATATCGCCTTCTTTGCTTATGGCATGAATGGAGACATTGGCCGCCATGCTGGTTTGCCTTTACTTTCTTTTAAACAGCTTCAAAATGGTCGAGCGTGTGTCCGTCTCCACATGGACCAGATACACCCCGGGGGCCACAACTTGTCCTGTCAGATTGCAGCCGTTCCACATAATAGTATCGGCGGATGTGCCATGATTATTGACTCTTTCCCATACTTTTTCCCCGGCGATGTTAAAGATCGAGGTCGACCTCAGCGTGTCGGCGCTGGAATCGACAATAATCCTGACAAAATCAGTAAACGGATTGGGGGCAGCAACAATTGTTCGGCCCGCAGAAGGATGCGACTCCAAAGCGCGGGCGGCATCGTAAAGACCATAGCCGAAGTCATTATCCGGGTGCGAGCTGTGATCACCGTTTTGACGTATCAGGTCCCGCAATTCGGCTGCTGTTAGAGTGGTGTCATGTTCCAGCGCCAGCGCCGCGCCACCAGCGACCAGCGGCGTAGAAAGAGAGGTGCCATTGGCGGTGGCATAGCCGCCACCGGCCGCAGAAGTAAATACTCCGACGCCGAGTGTCACAATGTCGGGCTTGATGCGCCCATCGGCTGTGGGTCCGGGCGAGGAAAAGTAGGCCAGGGACGAATCAGCACTGACAGCACCGACAGCCAGGACGGAGTCGCCATCGGCCGGCGTCACAATATGACCCCAGAGCTGATCCCGTTCATTGCCGGCGGCGTTTGCTACCAGAATGTTTTTTGAAGCAGCGATGTCAGCAGCGATAGTTATCAGAGCCGTATTACCATCAAGGTCCTCAAAGGCGTAGCTGCCGCCGTCGGTAAACTCAGTATAGCCGACCGAAGAACTGATAATATCGGCGCCGATCGAGTCAGCCCATTCGGCGGCCGCTATCCAGTTGTCCTCTTCCACTTTTATTTCGGTGTAGCCACAGGTGATTTCGGTCTTGGCCAGGATGAAATCAGCCCCCAAAGCCACACCCACCAACGTATCCGGAACGTTACCCCCAATTACGCCGAAGACGAGGGTGCCATGAAAATTCTGAAGGTTTAAGTTTGGCTCCAGGGGACACTCCGGCTCATCAACGGTGGTGTCATCATTGATGAAGTCATATGTGGCGACTATGTGGGCTGAGTCAAAAGCATGGTGATTGATTTCAAAGCCGGTGTCAAAAAGGGCTATCATCACGCCTTTGCCGGTCAGTCCCGCCTGATGCAATTTCACGGCATTGATAAACTGGTTTTGAAACAGTGACCGGCCGTAGGCGAGAGCCGTTGCTTGGGGTGGGAAGTCTTTTGGCTGCAAGGGCTCCGCTTTGGGAAAGGAAGGTGCCACTAAAACCTTAACGAGGTCAATTTGCTCTATATATGGAAGAGATTTTAGTCTTTCAAGCTGCTCTAAATCGACTTCGACGGAAACGGCCCGCAGCCATTTTGAGACCCTCTTGATAGAGGCGCCCGTGTTTCGGATCCGCTGGAGGGCCTCCGGCGAGACAGGGTAATCATGAGTATCAACCAGCAAAGTAACCGGATCAACTCTTGCTCGACGGGTACGAGCTTTGGCCGTGAGGTGTTCTGGAGCCGAGGCGACTGCCTCTCGGCTCAGAAACAACCACAACTTATGCTGGGTATAAGATGGAGAGTTTTCAATCACCTGCTGGGCTCTTTCTGTGAGTATCCTACCTTTCCCAGCCTGAAGCGAGGCGACTAAAAACACCGTTAGGACAATGAGGGACAAGCAGAATCTAATCATAGACATTAACGTGATCGTTCACCGCAGATTTTCAAATGGAGGAAACAACGTTTCCGGCGGGCGATATCTAAAGCGTACTGGTAGAGTGAAAGAGTAATTGTTGCTGCGGTCAATATCCGGCAGGTAATGGTTGGGATCAAGCACTACTGCTTTAGGCCGAGTGGAAATTGTTTTATGAAAAATAGAGGACGCTGAACGTCCGGGAAGTTGGTCATATTGAAGCGTGTCGTAAACAGTGTCTGTGGTGCTGATAACATAGCCGATTTCAACTGGTATGGCTATGGAGCCGTGATTCGACACTTTGTATGAGACGTCATACCCGTCATCGGCAGGCTTGGTTTTCATCGTTGAAACACCGAGATCAAAGACACTATACCCGGCTACCCATTCGTTGAAATTCGTGGAGAGACTCATACCGGAGGATTTCTCAACAATGGCGTAAAAATCACTGGCGCCGGGAAATTCATATCTAAACAGTTTGACGTATTCCTGAAGCACATTGAAGAGTATCTTATCGCCCAAGATAAAACTCAGGGCATGGATATGGGAAGGAATCTCATGGAAGACCTTCTTCATGAACTGCCGTGACCACTTTTTGCAATTGGAGAGCTTGCTCACCTCCTTTTCGTATTGTCGGATCATCTCATAACCAGCTGCGCCGAAGCAGTCATACAATACTCTGATAGCGGCGTAATAGGTCAGTCCCTCGTCAAACCACTGTCCGACACCGTTACTGTCCGGCAATGTTGGCGAAAACCAGCAACTTGCCAGCCCAATGGCCAGAGCGGTGTAGAGCAAACTGGTGTCTCTGATTTGAGATGGAAGAATGATAAGCTGTTCTGAACTGTGGTTTCCACTCAGACCTTCTCCAGCCACAATTGTCAGGTTCTTGCGAGGGAATTTCCCCAGCCACTTTTCATACTGTTTGATCAGATCGACAGACGAACGCGCTACGAACCCCTCCCAAATCTTTTGCGCCTTTTTATCGTAGCACACTTCAATTGTCAGGCCGTTCCGGTAGGATCGGTCTCTTGAAAACTCCGGGCCGACAACGAATGAAAACCCAGTTGCATTTTGCGCCCGTATGAAATAGCGCTTGTAGCCGGACGGGAACTCCGGATGATACCTGACGCCGCCAGGAGTAAAGCTGTGTTTGTTGACTATATCAATATACATGGTGTCGTCGGTACCTCTCGGCAGGAGGCCATAAAGCTCCTTTTCATTGAGAAGCCTACCGGAGTGGGCAATAGAGTAGGACGAATCAATACGAAGAGCGACGTTGTAAAGAGCATACTCGCCAGTGCGACTCAGAGAGCTATCGGAATACCAGCGACCATCCTGGTAAGGACAAACGCACGGATACCAGTTGGAAAACTCGATGTGATCTCTTTTATCAAACGAGGGCAAATGTAGCGGCGCTACCCCGGATTCAAACGCAATCAGGAAAAATCCGGTCGCCTGTGGGGTAAGTTTTACAGGCAGAGAAACCTTCATGAGACTCTTGTCGACAGCGACTTCATCCTCTGAGAGGGGAGCGCCATAATAGAGTATTGAATCTATCAGGCAATAGCCGAGCGGTCGGTGAGCATTCATGTCCAGGTAGAAATATGCCTCCGAAAGGGTATCATCGGATAAGTTGTGGTATTCCAGCTCCATTTGACCTCTTACCAGTAACGATTCCGGTACTACATCAGCCCTGATTTTGTAGGTAATCTTTGGGACATGGGGAGGATTGATCCGGTGTTCCGGTGCGGGGCTTTGTGATAATGTTGATGACGCAATGGTGACGATGACCAATCCGGCGCCAACAAAGCTACGCCATCGCATAGCTACCGCTCCGTAGCAAGAAACTCATATCTGTACGCACTTTTGGGACTGACTGAATTTTCAAAGAAACCAACTTCTATCACTTGTGCAGCGCTTTTCGACACCCTGTCGGTCTTCCCGCTTATGGGGCTGTTGAAAAAGTCACATTCTTATCATTGCGAGCGATAGCGAAGCAATCTCATATGTTGAATGCCAATGAGATAGCTACGTCGCTTCGCTCCTCGCTATGACGCTTGCTATGTTTTCAACATGCCCCTTATTTCTTATCTTTCTTTTTCAAAAGGTCCTTTAGGAAGTTACCGGCATCTTTGGAAAGGTTTTGCTGAACGTTTTTCCCCAGCGAGGAGTAGTCAACGTTTACAGTAGGCTTTGCGACTGTGCCGCCAATAGCAAGCGGGAGTTTGATGCGGTCGATACTCTTATCCGTGAATAAACCGGCCAGCCCGCCCAGCAGGCTCCCTTGCGACAGCAAATTCGCCGTCCACTCCTTGGAAAGCAGGAGGGAACCTTTGTATCCAAGTTCACCGCTGAAGGCATAGAACCCATCGAGTTCCAGATCGCCCATACTGCCGAATCTGGTTTTGAGTTCGTCTAATCTGACTTTTCCATCCTTAACAGTAATGTTCGTATTGAGTTCCTTAAGCGGCTGTTCACGTTCGAACGATTGTCCTGTTTGCTTCGCCAGTCCGGCAATTGCTGAGTAGAGAAATCCACTGGTTATAATTTTTCCGTCGTGCATTTGGGCTTTGGCGGTCATGGTCAAGGAGTTTGTAAACTCCTCAGGTTCCCATCCGTTGGCCTGGTAGTTCCCGTCAAGGTTCACCTTGCCGAACAGATGACCGCCGAACTGGGAAAAGCGTGACACGAAATCGTCCGCCTCAATTTGTGTGGCCTTGAATTCACCCTTGTAACGAGGGTTATTAAAATCGTTCAGGTCAATTGTGGTGGTTCCAGCCACGTCGCCTGTGTAGACGTTGCCTTTAACATCGTAACAGTCAATCGTGCGGTTATGGATTCGCACCTTGCCACTAAGACTCGTGAAGTCAATGCGGCTGTAGACGACGGTGTCAAACTGAAATGAGCCTTGGCCGTCTATATCGGGAAGGAAGATCGGCGGGACGGAATCAGCCGGGAGCGCTGCTCGGTTCGTACCTGACCCGGGGACCGCTTCGGGGAAAAGTCGGTCGGTATCAAACCGGTGAGAGGTGAGCTCAAAAAGGAGGCGAGGTTTTTTCAGTTTGCTTCGATCGATCGATTCAACCGACTTTATGGGCAGCAGGTAGGGAAACGGGTCGATCAGTTTACCTGATAATGCCACATCGCTTGACTCGAATTGGGCGTTCAGGCCCTTTATGATTATCGTGTCGGGGACCATGTGCATAGTCGCCTCAAAGGCCTGCACCGGTTCCGGCAAGAGGCTGTCGATAAAGGAAGCGCTTGCAATTGAGATTTCCCCGCGAGGTTTAAGGGAAGTTATTTTAGTGGCATCGCAGGTTATATCCAGGTCCACCTTGATTGAACCTGTCAACCGGGGATTCCCGGCAGGTGGGAGGAAAGGCGTGAACAGCGCAAGATTGAGCTGGCCGTCGACATGTCCGTCAATAGGCAACGCAACTTTCCTGGCCTGCGACCTCGCTGCCATAACGTACGGTATCAGGTTGGTAACACGCCCCGAAAGATTCATGTGCCCTGATCGCATTCTGGCAGAGAGCTTGTTGAGATGGGTAATCTTATTATCAAAATAGGCATCCAACGAAAATGACTCGACCGGCTCGGGTATGATCTCAGAATTGTAACGACCTTCCTTGACCGCTAGCGACCCCGAAAAACTCATGTTCTTCGCATCCTTTACTCGACCTGAGGCTGTGACGTCAAAATCCATCTCCCCGGCTATTTCATGCTTGCCTTCCGGCGGAAGGAACGGTTTCAAGTAAGCGAGGTCGCACTTACCCGCCAAGGCGCCATTGACAACCGGATCGGCAAAGTTGTCGACGACGAGGTGTCCCTTAAAAGGCTGGTTGTCAAACGTGCCGTCCTCGATATTCAGGCGCAGGTTGTCAGGCTTGAAATCAACGAGCGCCCTCCGAAATTGCATCTCACCGGAGATGTCCTTTTGAGACATAACCATATCGCTGATGACCGCCGTTCCCGCATACGAAACCGGCTCTTTTTTGCTGTTATCGTACTCCAGATCGACATCAAGCGAAAAGTCTCCGGCCACAGAAAAGTCTTTCAACTCCGCTCGCTGATCCTTGGGAAGTAAAGAAAGAATATCCTCAACCGAGATCGATTCAGACTTGATTCCAGCGCGAGCTGTCAATGACTCGCCGCCGTGCGACAGTTCTCCGCTTATGGAAAAGACTAACTTGTTGGCGGCCAGCTCGGCCTCTTTAATAAAGAGATGACGCCCGGCGACATCGTAATCCGCTTTGTAGCGAAGCCGGCATGAGAGAGCGGGAAGTAGTTTCTTGGCTGCAATCAGTACGCTATCAACACTAACTTTTCCGGAAGATTCGTAAAAACCCTGCCGGGGGTTTCTCAGTGCCGTGGATAGGTTCAAACCTTTCAAATGAATCTGTATTTGAGAGCTGTCATCGGTATAATCAAGAGTTCCATCGTTAATTACAAACCGTTCGAAGCTGACAGCGGTAGCAGCAGCCTTTGTTTCAGGCGGCAATTGATCTATCGGTACCTGCTGGGGTGCTTTTTCAAATAAAGTGAAGGTGTAGTTGTTGACACCGCCGGCGGTTTTGACCATAACGATATGGGGATTGTCGATAACCAGCTTGTCAATACGAAACGTGCTGGAAAGCAAAGGAAGGATTTGCAGCTTCAGGTCAACGGCATCCGCTTGCAATAGGTCCTCTATCTCCATAGTCACCGGGCTGCCGACAGTCACGTCTTTCAGCTCTATTCCCAGTCCGCCCCAGAAGGATATATCCACGTCCTTGACACCAATCGGCCGTCCGAGCATTTTGCCGCCCCGCTCGATTGCCAGTGCTTTGACCTTTTCTACCGGGAAAAACAACTTGAGACCAACAACAAGGAGTACTAATAGGACGAGCAGTACTGCCGCAATCCAACCGAGTATTTTCAACAACTTTTTCATTGAGGTATCTCTGTTACAGCTTCTTACACTACCTAAATAGAGTAGTTCGGTTATCGGGGAGAATCAATAAAAAAAACCGGCGGCCTTGCAGCCTACCGGTGTAATGAGCTAAGTTGTCCGGTTCGCTATAGGATTTAGAGGTCGAGTGTTTCGCCTGGCTTCAAGATGACGACCTCGGCACCGGAAACGCGGGAAGCAAAATCTTCCGGCTTCACCTCGATGACCGGCCAGGTACCGTAGTGAAAGGGAACAACCTTTTTAGGCTGCAAAAACTCTACAGCCTTGACGGCATCGTCAATCCCCATGGTGAAATTGTCCCCTATAGGGATAAAAGCCAGATCAATATCATTCATTTTGCCAATCAGCTTCATGTCATAAAACAGGCTGGTGTCACCGGAGTGATAGATGGTCTTGCTGCCGATTGTTACCAGAAATCCAACCGGGGGGCCAGTGTAACGAGAGGCGTCGTCGCCATAGCCACCGCCGTGATGAGCGATAGTCAATTTGACTCTGCCGAAATCAAAGTTGTGCGCCCCGCCAATGTGCATTGGGTGGGTGTTGAGCCCTTCTTTGGCGCACAGGCTGGCCAGCTCGAAACTGGCAATAACCGTGGCGCCGGTTCGCTTGCCGATTGGTATGGTGTCGCCGATGTGGTCACCATGTCCATGAGTAACCAGAATGTAGTTAACATCAATCTCGTCGGCCTTCACTGGAGCCTGTGGATTACCGCTTATGAAGGGATCAATAATGAGCTTGTGTTTTCCTTCAGTGATAGTCACACAGGAATGGCCTAAAAATCGTACCTGGGGCATCATTACCTCCTTGATCTATGCTTTGCCAAAATATTACAATTATTTTCTTATGAAATAAAGAGTATCGCTTAGACTTGTCAAACGGAATAAGGAGTCTTTCCGTTTTCATCGCATTACTGGCATCAGCGAGAATTGGCGATGCAAGTACCGTGTTGTTACGTCATACAATCACATATTGTCTTGACTTGGGTAATAGGTTATCTTTTTGGAATGAGAATTGAATATCTATAAATTATGAGGCAATATGCTTTTTGGTGCCCACCAATCAATTGCGGGCGGGGTATACAAGGCAATAGAGCGGGGGGAAAAGGCTACCTGCGACACGATTCAAATGTTCAACAAGTCCAACAGCCAGTGGCGCGCCGCCAGGCTCAAACCAGACGAAGTTGAAAAGTTCTTTATGTTGATCGAAGAAACTAGTGTCACAGTAGCGACATCGCACACCAGTTATTTAATCAATATCGGTTCTCCTGATCCGGTGCTGAACGAGAAATCATACAAGTCGCTCAAAGAAGAGATGGAGCGGTGCCAGCTTCTGAAGATACCAAACCTTGTGATGCACCCCGGTTCGCATGTGGGCTCCGGCGAGCAGGCCAGCATGAACAAGATTTCCGAGAATATAAATCGCCTCTTTGATGAGCTGAGCGATAATCACGTTACTCTCTTGCTTGAGACAACCGCCGGTCAGGGAACAAATCTTGGCTACACCTTTGAGCAACTGGCCTATATGATTGATTGCGTGGAAAACAAAGATCTGATCGGTGTCTGTCTTGATACCTGCCACATTTTTGCAGCGGGATATCCGCTGATCGATCCCAAGGATTACCAGAAGACGATGAAAGCATTTGACGAGATTATCGGGCTTGACCGCATGAGGATTATCCACATTAATGACACCAAGAAGGAGTTCGGTTCTCGGCGCGACCGCCATGAGCATATCGGCAAAGGGTTCATCGGGCTGGACGGATTCAGCAACATCGTCAATGACAAGCGACTTAAAAATACTCCGATGATTCTCGAAACCCCCAAGGGTGAGGACCTTGCCGAGGATATTGAAAACCTGAAGGTCTTGCGAGGTTTGGTAAAGACCCAATAAGCATCTTGCAGTTTCTCCTACCTCCACCGGTTGAGAGCCGGTTCAGGTAAGGTTCAATTTCACGAAATGACAGCACAATTCTACATGACAACATGCATTATCTGATATACATTTACTCTGAATTGGGAGCGTTAATATGAGGATGCATGCTGGCCAAATACGGACAGGGATTCCTTATGAATAATACCAATAGAAAGAGAATGTCATGGTGAAAGAATATTTCAAGCTTTCTGAATTGGGCACCTCGGTCAGGCAAGAGGTCATAGCAGGTGTAACGACGTTTGTCACTATGGCCTACATCATCATCGTGAATCCGAAAATTCTCGAAGCGGCCGGCATTCCATTCGGCCCCTCGATGGTCGCTACAATTCTCAGCGCCTTTATCGGAACGCTGGTCATGGGTGTGTATGCCAAACGGCCTTTTGCTATAGCGCCATACATGGGGGAAAATGCGTTTATCGCATTTACGGTGGTCGGTGTACTTGGCTATAGTTGGCAAACAGCGCTGGGTGCCATATTCATAGGCGGTGTGCTCTTCACTATCATTACTCTATTTGGGATACGAAGCTGGCTGGCCAATTCTATACCGGAAGGGTTGAAAATCGGTTTTGCGGTTGGTATTGGGTTGTTTTTGACTTTTATTGGCCTCAATGAATCCGGTATTGTCACGGTGGGCGTTTCCGGTGCGCCGGTTCATGTCGGCAATTTCCGCGACACCTCGGTTATCCTGTCTATAGTTGGATTCCTGCTGATTAGTTTCCTGATGATCAAGAAGGTCAAAGGGGCTATTCTCATCAGCATTATAGTGATCACTTTTGCCGCCTTTTTTACTAAGATTGCCCAGTTGCCTGAGGAATGGGTAAGTATGCCACCCAGTCTCTCGCCTATTTTCGCCAAGCTCGATATTCTCGGTGCTCTCCAGTGGGGATTCTTTGCAGTTATTCTAACAGTACTCGTGATGGACTTCGTTGACACTACCGGCACGTTGATCGGCCTGTCGTTCAAAGCCGGGCTGCTGGACGAACACGGCAATCTGCCAGAGGTGGAAAAGCCGATGTTGTGTGATGCTGTGGCTACGGTTATCGGGGCATTACTGGGAACCACGACAACCGGCACCTACATTGAATCAGCGACCGGAATCGAAGCGGGTGGCAAATCAGGACTTACCTCGGTTGTGACGGCCTTTTTATTCCTACTGGCGCTGTTTTTCGCCCCGTTCTTTGCGGTCATTCCGTCCTGTGCCTATGGCCCGGCATTGATTATTGTCGGTACGCTTATGCTATCTCCTATTGTGAAAGTTAAGTTCAATGACCTGACCGAAGTTATCCCAATCTTCTGTATCATTTCCCTGATGAGTTTCACTTACAATTTAGGGATTGGCATGACGGCCGGGTTTGTTGTTTATCCTTTGCTGAAGCTCTTGTCGGGCCGAGGGCGAGAGGTAACTGCTGGTCTATGGGTCTTAGGAGTCATTTCACTATTGTTCTTTGTGTTCTATCCGTATTGAGGGAAGTTTTCCGGAAGAGAATAGTTTGAGAGCCAGATGACCTCAAGACAGCCACGGACGCTTTGGTTAAAGCCTTCTACTTTGAGAAAGCGACTCTCCCGTATTACCGATTTGAGCTGAGGAAC
>Ga0315543_1003462_pt1 | contig 14149 bp, 9 predicted proteins | sample SalMarSW160210MG_2_FD_203098 | JGI IMG/M metagenome (GOLD analysis project Ga0315543, IMG submission 203098) | Salt marsh sediment microbial communities from the Plum Island Ecosystem LTER, Massachusetts, United States - Salt Marsh Sediment SW1601-210 ...
GAAGAAGACACCTGTCCAGCTAGTTAATCCCACCTGCTCCTTGAGGAATATTTTGGCGAATATAAGTGTCCAGATGTAGGATGTAGCAATTATGGGATAGAGTATAGATAGATTCTGCTTGCTTAAGGCGTAAACGTACAGGACAGTAGACAGGGCATATACTGTGACTGCAATGATTAGATGGTAATTTGTGAGCAGCAGCTTGATATCGAACTGGAGGTTGTCTGCTCCTCGTTTAAATTCCAGCTGCCCAATGCTTCCTATAAACGCAGCCAATGCGGTTAATAAAAGGATTTTCCAATCCACATTCTTCACTCTACCCATCCACTTTTCCTTAGGTTAATAGATAAAAGCCTTATGTTTGATGGCGTACCTGAAGATGCAGTTTCACGTTTTTGTCTGCTCCGCTTTTTCCTCAGCACAAAAAATGCTGCTGTTAACAAAATTGCCAATCCGATTACTACGTACAATATGGTGTTTGAGACGTGAATGTTCGACATGGTTTTTGTGGCTTGCTCAAAGTCTGGATAATCCACTTCAACAAGGAAACTCTGAAGCGGACTCCAATCGTTTATTTCGCACCCGTATACTCCAGATTCGATTTCGGTGCATGCTTTTCCATTCACTGAAACATTTGCGTTGACCACTGGATTCTTGGTGTAATTATAGGCGACATGAACTCGTATGCTCGTCACTCCCAATGCATTCGTCTCAAATTCCATCTTAGTTATCTCAATTTTGTCCCAAGTCATTTCTATGTTCATATCTTGATTGTGAATAGTTGTGAGCCCAAAACTTTCATCGTCAACCGCTGTAGCTTCATACACTTGTGGACCAAGGATGCTTGATGTTGCATTATACTCCCACCTTGAGTTTCGGCTAGACCACGTCATAGGCTCGCCATTAAGGAAAATAGTTCCCCTTGTATTGTCAAAGATTACAGAATCATACTCGTACTCAGCCGTGAGCCACACAGTCTTCAACGAACCCGCCTGAACAACATCCTCGATTACGATGGAATCCGTAACATTAACCCTGTCCCAGATGATGAACGGGTCACTAACGGATTTCGCGTAATCAGTTATATCATTGTATTCTACGCCCGTAATGCTCCAAACAACTCTGCCAACAGTGTCATAGCTGGCGTCGAAACTGACCCACCCTGTTTGGTTTGTCACATATTCGGTGCCATTGACTTCAACGGTTGCTCCCGTCACATCAGAACCATTGCACATCCACGTCACGTGAAAGCCAACGGTCTGGACACTACCGACATCAGCCCGCTCATCACTAACAAACAAGCGATCTATCTCAATCTGCTTGAATCCGAAGATAACTTCAGCGGTTTCGGTTGTAAACGAAAAGCTGGCGGACAGAATACCCGTTGAGGAGTCATAACTCCATGTTGAGACCTCCACACCATCGACCGTGAGGTAGTAAGGTTTTGCTCCTCCAGTCTGCACATGTATTGACGCTTTTTGTCCAGCGGTGCCGTTTGCGGAAACGTTTAGAATCCCGCGAGTTGAGTTCCATGAGACTTCCGTTAATGGAACGGTTGATGATGTCACGGAGACTTCAGTTGTGTTCTCCCAACTGACGGTGAAGTTCGAGTTAGAAACCACTGTCAAAATCTTGTTTTCTTGGGCATAATCTTGTGTTAGGTTGAAGGGTGTTCCAAGGATGTATCGTGGACGTTCAAAATCTGCGCAATAAATCGTGGTTGTGTTTGTTGCTTCTTCAATAGCTTTGAGGGAAACTGTCAAGCGCTGGTCAAAGATTGGAGTCGCAGTTAAGATGGTGTCCGAGGATAACACATGAGGCTCACCATCATTTTCGAGTAACAGGAAGAGTTTAGCTTCGTTTGGTTGCAATGTTACGTCTAGCGGAACCGTAATTGTTTCAGTGATGCCGTAGAATTCGTTGCTGATGTAATCAAAGATTATGTAATCTTCATGAATGCTTAAACTTGTATCCAATGCCCTGATGTAATATGTGAGGTTTCGAGTGGTTGTGGAGTTGTCATGCATGAGGTAGACGGCTCTGTCAGCCTGTCCTTGAGTCAGCCAGTACTCGTTTTTGGGATAGGGCACGTATGCCATAGGTCTCATGTAATATGTGCAGAGGAAGTGTATGAATTCTGTTAGGACATCGGTTAAAGTGCCATTCGGCAGAGAATTGGGGTTACGCGTGTTGACAATGTAAGTGTAGCCTAAACCCTTTTTGTTTTCGATAATGAAGGCGTTATGTTCGGTTTGAATCCCGTTAACCCAAGCTATTACGCTTGTGTTTTCGCTATGGGATAATTCATATTTGAATTTCCAGAACCAAGAACCCTTTTCATATGAGTCAAAGTAGCTGTAGGTCTTTCCATTCCATGGATACCAGAAAGTGTCTTGCGTGAAGGTGATGTTGTGTAAAAACATGTCAGCCTTTATTTCCAGTTGGCTTGCCTCAGGAGGGCTCACGTGAACACCGAACAGCGAAGCAAAACTTTTAGTCCACGCATAAGCGTCTTCAAGGTTATCCACAGTTTCGTTGCCGTGGGTAAACGTTAGGAACGAGAAGAAAACTCCGCCATCCTGAACGTAATCTTCAATGTTGCCGGCTATGGTGTCGTTCATCAGGCTCCAGCCCAAGCCGATAATGAGCTTGTACTGTTTTAGTACAGACGGTGGAGCGTAGATGGAGATAAGGTCCACCATTCCAAAGGGTAACCCTGTGAATTCTTTTCCTGTTAGGGCACCGCCAATCTGCCAATTGTCGCCGATTCCGGGGAAGAAGAGATTAAAGAGGCTATAATCGAAGTCGCCCTGCCTGTCTGTCTGTTCCCAAAATCCCCAGTCTGGTCCCCGGCTGCTCCATCCGCTCTGCCCAATCATCACCGCAATAGATGGACTGTAATCTGGCTGTTCATACCCTATACTTTTCCCGTTTTGCAAGAAGGCATAGAACCTTTGAATTACTTTTCCATACTCGGTTAGCTTACCATCCAGTCCCAGAATGATGTGTTTGTTGGGCCAATCGCGATCAAGAGTTCCGAAGAAACAACCCTGCTCAAAGAAAAAGTATTTTGCGCCATAAAACCATCCCTCATAAAGAGCCCTCTCGACGTCGCTGGCAGAGAAATCCGCCGGAGGCAGTTTCCATTCCCTCCAAGTGTCCACAAACAGCCCCCAAGCAGGTATGTCATAGGTGTTTGCCATTCCTCGGGCTAAGCCAATCATCAATTCTGTGTTTGGCGCATTGAAAACCTTGCTGACGAAAACGTCGCAGTAAGACGTGTTCGCTGAAGCATAGCCGATAACGTTTTCCTGAAGGAATATTCTGGCGCCATTATCCTTGAATTCTGCCAGTTGCATTCGGGAGGTTATGGTTTCGATTAGTGCTTGTTCTGCTTGAAGCCGAGTGTTGATGGTTCCGGTTGAGTTGTCTAGCCACAGATTCAAGTCAGACTGTTTTCCCGTGATTTCTGAAACCATGATGCCTAAGAGATGGGGATAATTTGCTTTCCATGTTGCAAACTTTTCAGGAGATATTCTTACGTGATGGTCTGAAAAGTTGAAAGGCTCAAACATGGTGTAGAGTCCCAGATTGTCTGCCTCCTTGATTGCATCCTCTATCAACGTTAGATTCCATGCTTGATCCATGGGGTGAAGGATAACCAAGTTGCCGAGCTGAAGCTCTTTCATTTTTTTTATGCTGCCCAAGATTGCCTGTTGCGTGCTTTCTAGAATCAGCATTCCCATAAAATATTCTGGTTCCTCTTCAACTGTTTCCTGAGCCAAAACTTCAGAAGAGACTGATGAAAAGAAAGCGGTGAAGAGAAGTGCTGTCAAAAGAAGGAAAAATAGTTTATGTCTTATGCCCGTTTGTTTCAAGGGTGGTTTCACCGTCCTTCTGGTCGGTTATGGCTGTCACTAATGAACATATGAAGCATAGTGTTGAATCTTACGTGTTCACTCATTTCAAAGATGCCCTGCATCAGGAATTTCAGCTATTATCTTCATTACTTTCCATAAATGCTTTATCCAAATTGGCTCATCGTGTAAACAAAAATTGTTGTAACATTGATCGAAATAAAGAAAAATAAGTGACCTGAAACTTTCAAAAATTGATCGCCAACAAAAAGACGTACACTGCATCTATGAAAATGCTGATATGTTTATGTTCTCGAATATATTGATATGTTTTGGGTACGATGCAAGATATCTATGAAATAGCAAGAGCAAATGAAGAAGAATTGCTAGTGATAGCAAAACAAAGAATAGAAAAGTTTTCAATTCTCAAAAGAATCTATGATTATGCCTTTCTTTCCATATTGGTTCGACATAAGTCTGATCTGGGCAATGATCTCTTGGTTTGGCTTGTAATCGATAACCCGTTTGATAAACATACTGCCATCCGTTTTTTTCAAAACATCGAAGAAAATCTTGATTTGTTACAACATGAGGGCAGCATTCAAAAATTTAAACCAAAACTTAGACAGTGGAATACAATCCCTTTTGAAAGTGCAATTGCAGAACTTGAGTTTGCAGCGGAATACAAAAAGCGAGGCTTTCAGATAGAACTTGAACCTAGATTACCTAATGGTGAAAAGGGAGATTTTTTGGCAAGCAAAGATTCTGTGAAAATATATTTTGAAGTGAAATGTATCTTTTGGGAGCGTTCTTTAAAGGATAATGCTATAATTAATGAAATATCCGAACGGTTTAGTAGATTGAATCAACCATTCGTAATTGGTATTGACATAAAAGAAATTTTCCAACGCAAACAAACTGTAAAAGTTGTTAAATATATTCAAGAGAAACTAAAACAGTTTGAACGTACTTCTTTAACTCTGCCTTTTTCGTTTGTCTATCCTGAAAGTGGGGAACCAATTATTGAGATTGATATAATAAAACGCCTCTCTAACGGTGAAAAAGGCTATGTTTCTGGAGCCGTGTTTGGGGGAGGAGTAAAAGGAAATTGGAACGATCTCAGAAGAAAGATTTCTTCTGGTGTTAGTCAACTACATCCCGATCATCCAGGGGTGCTTGTCATTCAACCACATGGACTTGGGACGGGTCAATATGATATCCAGAATGCATTATTGGGTGATCTAGCGGTAAACTTGTCTAATAAACCAAAAATGCTTAGATGGAAAAACAGAATCTTTGGCGAAAATAAAAACAAACGATTGACTGCTGTGATATATTGTAAAAAAAGATTACAAAAATCAGGGTACATTAGGGAGAAAATAGTTTATCATAACCCATACGCAAAAACAAAACTGTCGGCTAGCACATTCAGTGGAGAGCATGTGACCCAATTTATACCAGCACAGCGCGATAACGGTAAAATATACTATGAACAAATTACTGCGTGAGTTCATCGTATGTCTGCGTCGTTGGGGTAACCTCGGCTCTCCCAGAATCCTCTGTAGTCTTCGTTGTCCGATAGCTCAATTGTGGTTATCCATTTTATCCACTTGTATCCCCATTTGCTCTCTGCTACAAGCTGGAAAGGATAGCCTCTTTCCGGTGGAAGGGTTACGTTGTTCATTTTGTAAGCCATGATTATGTGGTTGTCAATTATGTAGTCCAGCGGCATTGACGTTGTGTAACCATCATAAGCATAGAATATCACCGTGGTTGCGCTTGGGTCAACTCCTGCCGCTTCAATCAGGTCCTTAACCAAGACCCCTTCCCAGAGTATGGTTACGCTCCAGCCTTCTACACAATGCAGCGTGACAACCTTTTCCTGAATCGAAAAATTGCTGATGACCTCATCGTAGGTGTATTCTATTTTGTTGTTTACGAGACCTGTGACGTTGAGTTTGTAATCTTCTGCATCTATGTACTGTGGTCCTTTAATCGAGTTTTCTCTGAAAGCACTAATCGACGAGAGGTCTTCTCCTTCGTATTCCCTGATTTCTACGTAAACGTAGTCTGGCCTATCTACTATTTTAATCCACCAGACCATAATGCCAACAGATATCGTTGCAAGTGCAATCAGAGCCAGCAATGTAGCGCCAATAATCTTTTTACTGGGCACAATCGTTTTACTGGGCACTGTTAACCACAATAAATATGACATATGTCATGTTTATATGCGTTTCACATTTCCACACACAACTAAAAACGATTCGGTAAACTACACACTCATCCTATTCGCAGCATAACAGAAACTGGGCATTACAACAGTCTGATTAGAGTTTAGCTTTCGGTTCCTAAAAGAAGATCAACAAGCGCCTTCTGGTCGACTTCTGCTCGGGTTCTCCAATCCAAGTAAAGCTGATTATGCTCGTCCTCAGCCAAGTATCCAAACCTGATGTAACGGTTCAGGTTCATGTCAACTCTCCATCCCGGAAGCTTAGTGCGAAGCAGGTCATTCACTTCTTCGCGGGGAGCCTTCCCCTTCTTGGAGATTATGTAGGAAATAGCCGTAGCCAAACCAGCAATGTCATCGATTCGCCAGCCCATCATCTTAGCATCTTTCGACGGCAAACCGCCTCTAAGAGTGATGAAAAATCGAGCCTTGTTCAGTTCTTCAAGGGTCGGCTTCTCAGCAGGCTCTTCGCCCTCAAAAACTGTTTTCACTTGCAGGTCCAGCTTTTCCAGATGATTATCCAGCACTTTGAGGATTTTAGGGTAATCGGACCCCAACTTGTTTTTTAGTTCCCATCCCTTCACGCCCGGTTTCATGTGGCGCTTGTAAAACAGCAGTTGCGTTGCCCTCTTGATCTTTCGGGAATAGTAAGCTTTTCTCGTCATGTTTGTTTCTCCTCTTTCCATTTCATCCATTCTTCATGGCTTACGGATATTGGAACAGAAACCATCCGCTTGTCAGCTAGCTCTGACCTCGGTTTTGTGAAGGGTTTGATGAAAATCTCCTCTTCTAGGGGATGCAACTCCAATGTTGCATAACCGTAAGTTACTAGGAAACTCGTCATGTAAGCTCTGTCTATAGTTTCGGAGTAGGTGTCGGCGCCAACAAAATCCCAGTACAGAATCTTCTCGTTTTCGCCCACCTTTTGCTTCAGTTCTTTCCAGAAAGCTTCCAGTTCCTCCAAGAAAGTTTTCTCAGCTAAGATTTTCAGTCTAACCAGTTCTTCCCATGTAGTAGCTCCAGCCGCCACCTGCATGGGACCATTTTTTTGCCATCTCTCGCTTATCGGAAGAAGATCGTTCCAATATCTTAGGGCTTCAGCTAGGCTGTGAATGGAAATCTGCTCAAGCTCGATGATGGGATTCCAAACTTTCGTAAAAAGCGTGGCAAGCTCTTCTTTGTTTAATCTTTGAATCTTCTCTTCAAGCAGGAACGGGTCTGTGTACAGGGAGGTTGATCTGTGTTTCACCCAGTCTCCCTGATTTTGTATTACTGACGCAAGGTATTGGACAGCTTCTGCGTCCAGAGCCAGTTCTTCCGTCGATTCCCACTCAGGAAAATATTTTTGAAGTGTTGCTATTATGTCGTCCACGTCCACGGCAAACGGATCCACTCCTCTTTCTTCAACGGATTTGCACAGTTCGATGACGCGTTGAAGGCGTTCACTGCTTAGTTTTTTCTCTTTTGTGGGCAATCATGTTACCTCTTTTATGAGCGAGGCTCCTTCCACGTTTTGAACAGTTATTAAATGAATGTCCTTTCCGGTGAAGGTAAGTTGACTGGGTGTGATAGCCAAGTATTGCGTGTCCAAACCTGTAACTGAAGAAACAATGAGGTTTGCAATGATTTCCCTGTTTTTTGGGTCCATGTGAACGTCATATTCGTCAACGGCTCTGAAGGGAGAATGAACATGCTGTTGTAATGCAAGAAGGAAAGTTATGGTGGCGGTGCTTCTTTCTCCCCCACTTTGAGTATAAGCGTTAAGAGGAACAGGATTTCCTCCCTTGAAGCCCACAAAAATTTCCAGACCAGCATCTTCAATGTCCAGCTCGTTTGTCAGCTTGACTTCGCCAACCGCGTAGGCTTCGGCGAGAATCTTCCGGTATTTTATGTTAACTTGGTCTAGAAGATTGTGAATAACGGTTCTCCAAGCATCCATTCTCGCTTTTACTTCCTCCAATGCCTTCTCGCGGTTTTCTGCAACCAAGCGGGCTTTCTCTTTGAGCTCCAAATAAAGTTTAGAATAGGATTCGTACATACGTTCTATGTCCTCGGAAACGTCTGCCAACGCAGCTAGGTGCCCGTCAGTTACCCGAAGCTCCTCCAGAATGTCCATTGTGTTTTCCATGGGCACAAGTCTTCGCCCCACCTGTTCAGCCCTATTCACATATTCATGCAGATCAACAAGGGCCTGTTGAAGCTCCTTATCTAAGCGCTTCATAGTTTTTGTGAGGCTTTCCTTTTGATACTTTAACAATGCTAAACTAATTTTGTGATCCAGAACGTCTGCGGTAGTGCTTTCGATCTCTAAATCTAGAGAATCTGCCTTATCTTTAATGTTTGAAATCTGGAGACCTAATTTTGTGAGTTGTTCCTTGGAGTTTTCAGCAGACTTTTTCAGGCTTGCGTTTCTTAGGTTGAAGCGTTGGGTCCAAGCGTCTTCCAGAGTATCGTAGCTTGCCTTGATTTCATTAAGTTGGGGTCTGAGGTCCATGGGGTTTGTTTTTTCGCGGAGGACAGTTTCAAGAGATTTGATGTTGTCTAAGACCTTTTCCATTTCTCTGCGGTGATTTTCGTTCCAAGATTCTGTCTCTTTCAGGGCTTGATCGGCGGTTGAGGCAGTTAATTCGAGTTTAGCTCTTTCACGTTCCAGTGTAAGTCGGTCTTCGAAGAGGCTCCTCAATGCGGTTTTCGAGTGTTCAAGTTTATTCTGAAGCAGGTCTATTTGATCAGTGATTGTTTCGGTTTCGCTTTCGATTTTTGTGATTTTGTTTTGTCTCTCTTGATTTTGTTCCTTCAGTTTGGCGACTGCTTTTTCTCTTTTTAACACTTCAGCCCATGCTAGTTCTCGTTCAAGAAATCGCCTTTTGATTCTTAACTGTTTTTTCTGTTGGTATCGATCGTACTGTTCTCGCCAGTAGGAGAGGGTCTGCTGGGCTGACTCAAGAAGCTTCCCAACTGAATCTCCTTGGCTTAAGATGCGGCTCAGCTTCTTTTGAGCCTTCAAGACGTTTTTGCGGTAGGATTCGAAACCAACCGCCGCCTCGACCATTCTCAGTTTTTCTTGATTTGAAAGCACAGTGAATTGTTCAACCATGTTCTGATGCATGATGATAAGCATGTTTTCTGGGTCAACTTCAAACTTGGAGAGAAGACGATTAACATCCGCCTTGTTTGCGGCGCTGTTTTCCAGTTCGAACCAGTATTTCCCATCCCGCCTCAAACTTCTCGTCAAAAAGATTTGGTCTTTTTTTATTCTGGAAACTGGGCGCCGCCCATCCCGTGGAGAGTTGTCCAGAACTAGGGTGACTCGTGCTTCGTCTTTTCCGTATCTGATCAAGTCGCTCAGTCGTTTGGAGCGTTCAGTGGAGGATTGGGCTAGAGCCACCGAGATTCCTATGAGTATAGAGGATTTGCCTGCGCCGTTGGGACCGCAGACTACGTTGACGCCCTTTTTGAAGGGTATCCTAGCATATTCGTAGGACATGAAGTTTTCCAAGATAACTTCTCGAATCAGCATCTGCTATCTGGCGCCTCTTGATCACTCAGGATTAGGAAACATTTTCATCTATTAAAGGAATTATGCGACATAAACAGGTAGGAAGGAAATTAACCTTCCGCTTTTTTGACACAAACAAGGACAGAAACAAGCGGGCACTGTAAAACCTTTTATTTTTTCTCAACAGACTCTTGGATGGGCATGAATATGGTAGACCATACAATTGTACACTTTGAAATTCCCGCAAAAGATGTAGAGAAGCTGAAAAATTTCTACTCAGAACTCTTCGGATGGAAAATCTACAGAGACCCAGGACCCGTAGAGTACTGGATGATCGAAACTGTTCCTGTGGACGAAAAAGGTATGCCTGTTAGACCCGGAGTGAATGGCGGAATGTACAAGAAGGATCAGCCCGATCTTAAGCCAGTCAATTACATCCTAGTTGAAGACATCGACGAGTCCATCCGGAAAATCAAAAACCTTGGAGGCACAATAACACGACCCAAACAGCAAGTCCTCGGCATAGCTTGGATTGCACAAGCCATCGACCCAGAAGGCAACTCCTTCGCCATCCTGCAAAGCATGAGATAAACCCAAAAGAAAGTTCCTAACTGCATACTAACTTTGCTTGAAATACAAGGAAATATGATGCAAGAGACATCAAACCTAACTTTAGGTTGCAGCACTGAAGGTTTTTTAAGTGGCTATTCCTTTTTTTAAATCCAAAAAGAAAGCCGCAAATGATGTAGTAACTGAACGACACTATCGCAATATCACGGCATATTTGGAGCCTAATAACAGCTGATTGTTGAAAACAAGCTTTTTCCAGAAAAAACCAAACCAATAAATATTAAACTTCTTAAGTGGACCGAGCGGGATTTGAACCCGCGGCCTCCTGAGTGCAAGTCAGGCATTCATTCCAGACTGAACTATCGGCCCGCATGAAATATGAAACACATCAAACTAAACCTTTCTGTTGTACACCCACCATGACACAGCAAACATCCTATCTGCAGTGTTTCTAGACTTCGATTGTAGAAGGGCCGGGACCGGGATTTGAACCCGGGCGCTAGGCTCCACAGACCTATAGGCTACCAGACTACCTCATCCCGGCCACTTTTGTGTGCTCTCGTCCACTTTTGAGACAAGGTGTTTATTTACGTTTCCTTAGAAAAGCCTGTCCATCTTTTTGCAGATATATTCAAAGCCTATCTCGAGCAGTCTTTTGTTGTCTTCGGGTTACTTGGCTACTTTCACGGTGTAGTCGTTGCAGCTTGGATGCCATCTGGAGTGCCTAAAACTTTTGATAAAACACATGACGCATATGTTATACCAAAAAGCTGATCTTCTGAATGTTTATGGAGAATGTTCATGCGCATGGCGGAGATGTCCTCATTATGTTCCTTTTGTGTAGAAATAAGTTACATTTTGGGTGACTGACGTTTACTATCGAAAAAACATGATTATATCCCCTATTAAATGGTAACTTTTGCTGTAACTAAATCTTCCAACAATCCTTAATGTCTAACCCAAATTTTACACAACAGGGCAACGATACTATCGGATGATGTAAAATGTACTTCTGGCGTTGCAACCGCGTGGTGCATAAGCCCCTGCAGTCAATGCAGCGAAAAATCCCAGAAACATCAAAATGAGATGATGAAGATTGATGGAATGCCCCTTTGGATGCAGTCACCATACGTTTCCTGACCGCTTCAACTTTTGTCCCTACCGCGGATCTAAATTAGTAAATGTTTACGACAAAAAGAGTTTGCACACCAAAAATGCTAAAACTTACAGGAATCGTAAGAACAAACAAGGACACAAAAAAAACATACTCGCAGAATTCCCTGAACTTCACGGTTTACTGAAGGGAGATTAAAAATGCAGGTCATAGAAGAATCGAAAGTGACTGAAAGACAATTTGTTGCCGCTGATCTTGAGAAATGCACAGGTTGCGGAGTCTGCGAACTTGTATGTGCATTAAAAAGAGAAAAAGTATACAACCCTCAGCGTTCCAGAATAAAGATCCTCCGATTATATCGGCTTGTCAACATGTCCACAGTATGTAGGCTATGCGAAAACCCCCCATGCGTAACTGCCTGCCCATTAGACTGCCTCACTCAATCTGAGACTGGCGTTATAATGGTGAATGAGGACAAGTGCGATTGCTGCGGCTGGTGCATAAACGCGTGCCCTTACGGCGCCATTGTTTTGAATCCAGAAAAGGAAACGGTGATGATATGCGATCTCTGTGATGGTGAACCCCAATGTGTTGAATGGTGCCCCGAAGAAGCATTGAATTTGGTAACACAGAAAGAGTTTGACGAAAACGTGCGAGAAGCCACAGCAAACAAACTGATTAACGAAACTTTGAGACTATCAGAATCTAACAGTGATGAACTTGAACAGCCTGAAAATAAACAAACGAAAAACCAGATAAACCAGAAAGAAAGCGAGAACACTAGCTTCCTCCAAAAAGTTGAAGAAACAAAAGCCAAAAGAGAATCTTTGAATCTCCTAATTGAGGCATTCTCCGAACAGAATCCAATAGACATTCTCATCTACGGCATGTACGTCAAGAAACACCTTGCCTTCATAGTGCCGGGAGCAAGCAGAGAAAAAATCGAAAAAACCTTGGAATGGCTAAGCGACGCCATTAAACTTGTCGAAAAATCTGGACGCAGATAAGCGTATAAGATTTTTGAATAGGAGTTTATGTAACATTGTCAAGTTTCTGCCCGCAGTATCCTCACAATGTAGCTTGCTTGTTTTCCGCCAAAAAAACGGATCGAAAATTTGAAAATAACCGCAAACGAGTTGTAAAAAAGTGACAAAAGCAAGTCTGGAGAAGGCTCTGGACAGCATTCTTGACTTTGAAAAGCTGAAATACTGCTTCGAATGCGGCATTTGCACTGCAAGTTGTCCAGTTGCAGAATTACTTCCAGAACATTATAATCCAAGGATACTGCTTCACAGTCTACCATTAGCCGATGATAAACTCCTGAAATCAGCCGAATTATGGCTGTGTGCTTGGTGTTACCGTTGTCATAGACGCTGCCCGCAAGACCTGAAGCTTCCAGAAATTTTTCAAGCCATTAGAAGATTTGCTGTTGAAAGCGGCTACATCGAAGGATTCAGTAAAGCTTTGGAAATAATTAGAGAAAAAATTCCGCTCCCAGCTTCATGCTGCTATGTTTGTTTTCATCCAGAACGTGCCATAGACAACAAACAATTAGTGACAGACGCTATTCAACACGCTATTCTTGATTATAGCGCTGAAAAACCGAAAGAAAAACCTCTCACCCCTATGTATGGAGAGAAAGTAGCCATCATAGGCTCAGGTCCTGCTGGACTTTCAGCAGCCCAAGATTTAGCCAAAAAAGGATACTCTGTGACGATTTTTGAGGCTTTATCCTCGCCTGGTGGAATGTTGAGAAGATGCATTCCAGAATATCGGCTTCCTAAGAAAATAGTTGATTCTGATATTAACCGCATAAAAGATTTAGGAGTCAAAATTAAGACCAATATGGTTATTGGCAAAAGCCTGAAGGTAAAAAAGCTTTTAGAACAGGGCTATAACGCCATTTTTGTAGCTACAGGCGCTCATAAAGAGCGAATGCTCGGCATTAAAGGCGAAGAACTAAACGGCGTCTTCCACGCTCTTGATTTTCTGGAAAAGGCAAATAAGAAAAAAGCCGAGTTGTCTGATAAGGTTTCAATAATTGGCGGCGGCAACGTTGCTGTTGATTCTGCTGGAACTGCTTTAAGACTTGGAGCCAAAGAAGTCACTATTTTATACAGAAGATCTGAAGAGGAGATGCCCGCGAATCCTTGGGAAATAAAAGAAACTGAAGAAGAAGGAGTAAAAATCGAATTCTTGGTTGCTCCTAAAAGAATTCTAGGCGAAAATGGAAAAGTAACTGGGATTGAATGTATACGAATGGAGTTAAGCGAGCCGGACGAAACTGGTCGGAGACGCCCAGTTCCAATTCAAGGCTCCGAATTTGTAACAAAAACTGGAACCGTAATAATGGCGATAGGTCAATTTCCCAACACAGGCTTTCTTCCGGAAACGGTTGAAATCACAGAAAAAAGAACAATAGCTGTAGACCCATTTACCTTAGAGACAAGTTCGCCTGGCATCTTCGCTGGAGGAGACGCAGTATCTGGATCAGCAACCTTGATGGAAGCTATAATAGCTGGAAAACGAGCGGCAATTTCAATAGACCTTTATCTGAGGGGCATATCGCCAGATCCCATTAATCTTGTTGAAAACGTTTTGGGGAGTGTAAATGGACGCCTCTAAAGTTGACTCTAAATCCAACGAAGAAATTCGTATTGGAGTTTTTGTTTGTCATTGTGGCTTAAACATTGCTGGCACCGTCAACTGTAAAGAAGTAGCTGAATACGCTTCCACTCTTCCCAATGTTGTTCTTTCTGAGCATAACCTATACACCTGCTCGGATCCCGGACAAGAAACAATAAAGAAAGGCATTACCGAACATAACCTCAACAGAGTTGTCGTAGCTTCATGCAGCCCCCGCCTCCACGAACCAACTT
>Ga0315543_1003463_pt1 | contig 14148 bp, 11 predicted proteins | sample SalMarSW160210MG_2_FD_203098 | JGI IMG/M metagenome (GOLD analysis project Ga0315543, IMG submission 203098) | Salt marsh sediment microbial communities from the Plum Island Ecosystem LTER, Massachusetts, United States - Salt Marsh Sediment SW1601-210 ...
TCGCCGATAAACATTATGGCGGCGTCCTCCGCCCCTTCACCCGGCACCACCCGGTTCCGATATTTAGCTATCTCGCACTGCTGGCAACGCTCAATTTCTTGGTAAAGCTCGCTCAGAGCTGTCATATTAACCAGCCTTTTGATTATGATATCACGGGCAATATGTCAAGTCAATTTAAGTATCTCTTCCCATACCCACCCACCCAAAAAGGTTTCACCTCTTTAAGACTCTGTAACCCCACCCCCTTTTTAAAAGTTCTCTCTCTTCCCACCCTAACCCACCCCCTTAATCCCCCTCCCTTGTAAGGGAGGGGGATTAAGGGGGTGGGTTGGTAGGTTTTAAAACAAATTAATCACCCACTTTAGTAATGGTTATAAAGAGTAAGCGGGTTTGACACTGGAGAAGTGCAGTTGTAGACTTTAAGCCAGGAGGGAAAATGGACTCTTTGAGCCAAACCGACCCTGAAATCAGCCAGGCAATGGAACTGGAGGCAAAACGCCAGCGGGAAACAATAAATCTTATCGCCTCGGAGAACTACGCCAGCCGGGCAATTCTCCAGGCCGAAGGCTCGTTCCTGACCAACAAATACGCCGAAGGCTACCCCGGCAAACGCTACTACGGCGGCTGCGAGAATGTGGATATCGTGGAAGACCTGGCTATCCAGCGGGCAAAGGAGCTCTTCAAAGCTCAGCACGCCAATGTCCAGCCCCACAGCGGTGCCCAGGCAAATATGGCATCATACTACGCCCTGCTGGAATACGGCGATACGGTCATGGGCATGAGCCTGGCTCACGGCGGCCACCTCACCCACGGGGCTCCGGTAAGCTTCTCCGGCAAATCCTATAACTTCATCCACTACGGGGTCAACCGGGAAACGGAAAGGATGGACTACCCGGAGATAGAAAAGCTGGCCAAAGAGCACAAGCCCAAGCTGATTGTGACCGGCGCCAGCGCCTACCCCCGGATTATCGATTTCGAACGCTTCCGCAACATCGCTGACATGGTGGGAGCTAAGCTACTGGTTGATATGGCTCACATCGCCGGCATGGTAGCGGTGGGCTTACACCCCACCCCCATCCCCTACGCCGAGGTCGTCACCTCAACCACCCATAAAACGCTGCGCGGCCCCCGCAGCGGCTTTATTCTCTGCCAAAAAGAGCTGGCTGGGGCAATAGATGACGGCGTCTTCCCCAGAATGCAGGGAGGCCCGCTGATGCACGCTATCGCCGGAAAAGCGGTCTGCTTCCAGGAAGCGATGCAACCCGGCTTCACCGACTACCAGCGGGCGGTGCTGGAGAACGCCCAGGTTTTAGCCAGCGGGCTACAGCAAAACGGTCTGCGCCTGATTTCAGGCGGCACCGATAACCACCTGGTACTGGTTGACCTCACCGAAACCGGCATCACCGGCCGCCAGGCCGAAGAGGCTTTAGGGGCCAGCGGCATCGTGGTCAATCGCAACACTATTCCCTTTGACAAGCAGCCGCCCCTCATTACCGGCGGCATGAGGCTGGGCACCCCGGCGGTAACCACAAGGGGCTTCGGCAAGGCAGAAATTAAGCAAATCGCCGCCATGATTATAAAAATCCTGGCCCATATTGATAATACCAAAATTCAAAAGGAGGCGAGAGAAGAGGTCAGCCAGATATGCTCTCGCTTCCCGGTACCCGGCATTGACGACTGATATCAGGCGCCAATAATGCTATAATAAGACCGGAAGAACTTATAGCTTACTGATATTACGCAAAGAGAGGTAATGGTCTATGGATGAGCTGAAGGTGTTCACCGGCAATGCCCACCCCCTCCTCGCCCAGCAGGTAGCCGAATACCTAAGAATACCACTGGGCAAGTGCGAGGTCTTTGAGTTCAGCAACGAAAACATCTTTGTCCGCATCTTGGAAAACGTGCGCCAGAGGGACACCTTCGTTATCCAGCCGATATGCTCACCGGTAAACCGGAGCCTGGTCGAGCTGCTGATTATGCTCGATGCCCTTAAAAGGGCCTCGGCGGGGCGCATCACCGCCGTCGTCCCCTACTTCGGCTACGGCCGTACCGATAAGAAAGACCAGCCCCGGGTGCCCATAACCGGCCGCCTAGTCGCCGACCTGCTCACCGTAGCCGGCGCCAGCCGGGTGCTGACGGTAGACCTGCACGCCGCCCAGATTCAGGGCTTCTTCAATATACCTGTGGACGAACTGACAGCTCAGTTCCTGCTCAGCGACTATTTTAAAAAAAGAAAAATTAAAGACCTGGTGGTAGTTGCCACCGATATCGGCATTACCAAGCGGGCGCGCGATGTGGCCGCCCGGCTCAACGCCCCCCTGGCTATCATGGAAAAGAGGCGGTTGGGCAACGATGACAAGACAGAAACGCTTAATGTCATCGGCGAGGTGGAAGGCAAGGTGGCGCTTACCGTAGACGACGAGATAGACACCGCCGGCTCACTGATAGGCGTCATTGAAGCCCTGGGGAAGCGGGGGGTCAAGGAGGTATTCACCTGCTGTACCCACCCCATATTCTCCGGCAAGGCAATCCAGAGGATAGCCTCCTGCCCGGTCAAGGAGGTAGTGGTTACCGATACCGTGCCGGTGGCCGGTGACAAGAAACTGGACAAGATTACCGTTTTGCCCATAGCCCCGCTACTGGGCGAAGCTATCCACCGTATCCACACCGGACTATCCATAGGGGCTATGTTCGAACAGGGGTGAGCTATGTTTAAGTGGCTGGGCGGACTGGTTGACTCCAACGAAAAGGAGCTCAAGCGGCTACAGCCTCTGGTAGATACCATAAATCAGCTTGAGCCTGAATTTAAAAAACTCAGCGACGACGAGCTAAGCGCCAAGACCGGCGAGTTCAAGGCGCGCTTGGCTGACGGCAGTTCTCTGGACGAGCTCCTGCCCGAAGCCTTTGCCGCCGTCCGCGAGGCGGCTCAACGTACCATCGGCCTGCGCCACTTTGACGTCCAGCTCATAGGGGGCATCGTCCTGCACCAGGGCAAAATCGCCGAGATGAAAACCGGCGAAGGCAAGACCCTGGTAGCTACCCTCCCCCTCTATCTAAACGCCCTCACCGGCCAAGGCTGCCACCTGGTAACCGTCAACGACTACCTGGCCAGGCGCGACCCCTACTGGATGGGGCCTGTCTATCACGCCCTGGGCTTAAGCGTGTCCAGCATCTACCCCATGCAGTCCCCCGATGAGCATACCCCCGCCCTCATCTACGACCCCGAATTTGATTCCGGGGACAGCCACTGGCCCCACTTCCGCCCCATCCCCCGCCAGGAGGCGTATCAGGCCGATATCACCTACGGCACCAGCGCCGAGTTCGGCTTTGACTACCTGCGGGACAACATGGTCGCCGAGCTGTCCCAGTGCGTCCAGCACCCCTTAAACTACGCCATCGCCGACGAGGTGGACTATCTGCTCATTGATGAAGCCCGCACCCCGCTTATTATCAGCGCCCCCGATGTGGAGGCGGGGCAGAGGTACCAGCTGTTCGCCCGCCTCATCCCCAGCCTGAAGAAGGAAGCGGACTACACCGTTGATGAGAAGACGCGCTCCGTCAGCCTGACTGACGCCGGCATAACTAATATGGAACGGATGCTGCAGCGGGAAGGCCAGCTAAAAGCGGACAATCTCTATGACCCGGCCAACGCCGACCTGCACCGCTACCTGAGAAACGCCCTCAGCGCCAGGGAGGCATACCACCGGGACCGGGAATATGTGGTCAAGGACGGGGAGGTTATCATCGTTGACGAGTTCACCGGCCGGCTGATGCACGGTCGGCGCTACTCGGACGGCCTGCACCAGGCGATAGAAGCCAAGGAGCGGGTCAGGGTTCAGCAGGAAAGCCGCACCTACGCCACCGTTACCATCCAGAACTACTTCCGCATGTACCAAAAGCTGTCGGGCATGACCGGCACCGCCCTCACCGAGGCTGAGGAATTTCACAAGATATATAAGCTCGAGGTAATGGTTATCCCCACCCACCAGCCGATGATACGCCAGAACTTCCCCGACCAGATTTACAAGGACGTAAAATCTAAATTCAAGGCGGTGGTGCGCGAGATTGAGCAGATGAGTAAAGCGGGGCGACCGGTGCTGGTGGGCACGGTATCCATTGAGAACTCGGAATATTTAAGCGACCTGCTCAAGAAAAAGGGCATTCCCCACCATATACTCAACGCCAAGCAGCACGAAAGGGAAGCCTATATTGTCGCCCAGGCCGGCAAGCCGGGAGCGGTAACCGTGGCCACCAACATGGCCGGGCGCGGCGTTGACATCATACTGGGGGGAAATCCCCAGGACGGGGAGGAAAAGGACTGGCAGAAAGAGCACCAAAAGGTAGTTGAGCTCGGCGGACTTCATATTGTCGGCACCGACCGCCACGAAGCCAGGCGGATCGATAACCAGCTCCGGGGGCGCTCCGGCCGACAGGGTGACCCGGGCAGCTCCCGCTTCTATGTCTCCCTGGAAGATGACATCGTCCGCCGTTTCGGCGGCGACCGGATTAAAGGCTTTATGGAGTGGGCGGGCATGGACGAGGACACCCCCATTGAGAATACGCTGGTGAACAAATCCATAGAAAATGCCCAGGTAAAGGTAGAGGGCTATAACTTTGATATCCGCAAGCACCTGGTGGAATACGACGACGTGGTCAACCACCACCGGGAACTCATCTATGGTGAGCGCCGCAAGATAATCTCCGGCGCCGACCTTAAATCAAATATCCTGTCCATGGTCGGAGATGAGATTAAGAATATAGTGGCCGCTCACACCGCCAACGAGCACGGCGAGGGCTGGGATGCGGATGGTCTGCTCGGCAAGGCATCGGCTATCCTCCCCATCCCCTCCACATTTAACGCCCAAGCCATCTCCCAGATGAAGCCCGGGCAAATTGAGGAAAAGTTAATCGAGCTGGCCAATATCCTCTACGAGGATAAAGAGAAGGAGCTCGGCCCCGAGAATATGAGGGCGGTGGAGAGGCTGTTGATGCTGCGCATCATAGACATGCTCTGGGTAGAGCACCTGACGATGATGGAGCAAATGCGCCAGGGAATCGGGCTGCAGGCGGTCGGGCAGCGAGACCCGCTGGTCGCCTACAAGAGGGAGGGACACGGCCTCTTCCAGAACCTGCTTTCGACCATCCAGCACGACGTGGTTCACAGCATATACCACGTCGGCATTGCCCGGCGGGAAACCGCCCAGAAATCACCCGCGCCGGTCCAGGCCGGGGGCAACGGCAAGAAGCAGAGAATGAAGGTCGGCGGCAAAAAGGTAGGCAGAAACGACCCCTGCCCCTGCGGCTCAGGCAAAAAATACAAACACTGCTGTGGAAGGTGAGAAATGTGGAAGAGAAGGCTTGTTGAAGACGTAACTTTTGGCCTCGCCCAGGAGGTTGCCCTCCGGCAGCGCTACCAGAAAGACGGCTTTGGGCTGGAAAGCGCCTTTGGCAGTGAACGGCAGGCCAGGGCTCGAATAGAAGAGCTCAGACGGAAATTCGGCCTGGGCGAACCTGATATCCGCCTTATCCAGAACATCGCCAAGGCAGGCGGTCAGGAAAAGGTAACCTGGCAGGTCTACGCCAGAGCCGGAAAAGGGGTAAAGGTCTTTTTGCCAGATAGCGGTTAAGAGAAAAGATTAACCCCCATGAAAAACGCTGAAATCTCCGCCATCTTTGATGATATCGCCGACCGGCTGGAGCTAAAAAAGGAAAACATCTTTAAAATCAGGGCTTACCGCAGGGTTGCCCAATCCATCGAGCAACTGCCGGTGGAGGTGGAACAGCTGGTCAGGGAAAACCGGCTCAAGGAAATACCGGGGGCGGGAGAGGCTATCACCAAGAAGATTACCGAGCTGGTAACCACCGGCAAGCTGGAATACTACGAAAAGCTAAAAGCTGAATCCCCCCAAGAGCAATAACCAAAATGGCAGAAGCGCAAACTCAATCAGTGCCAACCACAACTACCAGTGCCGGGGCAATAGAACAACTGGAGCAGGCTATTATTGGCGGCAAGCACTGGTATATCGCCCTGCTCGAGGCTATCGGGCTGTGGCCCGACGGTGACGAAACCTGTAACGGCCGCCACTACCAGTACCTCATTGACGGCGAAGCCTTTGACTGGCTGCTGCTGGCGGAGCGGCTGTGCCAGGCGGTAGATGAACTCCTGCCCGAAGAGGAAAAAATGGCTCTCCTCTTCCACGGCCAGCCGCCGCTCAGCTTAAGCAACAGTAAATTCAAGGCGCTCATCGGCAGCACTAAATACCACCAGTACCTCAACTATTTCTACGGCGTTACCGTGGAGGAATCACTGGTGCTGGCGGTGCAGGAAGAGGTGCGCAAGGAAAAACGCATATTAGGCTATAATAAAGAGCACAATCTCACCGACGAGGTCTATCAGCGGATATACGGGGCAACCAGACCGGTGCTGCTCAAGCGCTTCCGGCGGGAGAAGGGTTATCCCCGGCTTAAGAGCATCAGCCTTACCGAACTCAAGGAGTTCAGCTACTGGCTGTTCAAATACCGGCTCAAAAACTGTGATAAGGCCAGGATTGCCAGCGATACCAAGAAGGCACTGGAGCGATTGGGGGCTAACGGTACCCCGCGGGGACCGGCAGCTATCGAACTGGAGGTTTAGCCGAGTCTATCCAGGCTCTGCTTTAACCTCTCCAGCTTGTCTTTTCTCATGTTCAGGTTATCCCGCTCTTTAGCCACCACCGCCTCCGGCGCCTTGGTCAGAAAGGCTTTATCCTTAAGCCTGGTTTCCAGACGAGCCACCTCGGCTCCGGTCTGGGCTATCTCCCGCTCCAGCCGCTTGCGCTCCGCCGCCGGGTCAACCATGCTCTCCAGGGGTATGATGACCTCGGAACTTTTAAGCACCAGAGCCAGCACATTCTCAACCGGCGGCGCCTCCTCCCGGCGCTTAAAAAAGCTGAGCGGCCTGGCTCTAGCCAGCATCTCAATTGCCGGGGAATAGGCAGAAACGGCTTTGGTAAGCTCACCGGCACAGACCTGCGCCTCAATCCACCGCCCGCTCTCCACCCTGTGCTCGGCACGGGCGTTGCGGATGGCGTGCACTATCTCGATGACAGCCTCCATCACCCGTTCCGCCGGTGGGTCAACAGCCTTTTCGTCAGCCTCGGGGTAGGCGGCAATCATTATGGAATCTGTCTTATGCCAGCCGGCAGGCAAATGCTTTTTCAGGTTCTGCCACAGCTCCTCGGTGACAAAGGGCATAAAGGGGTGCAGCAGCCGCAGCGATGTCTCCAGCGTATAGACCAGCACCGGCAGCGGCGACGCATCTTTAGCACCGAGGCGAATCTTGGCAAACTCGATATACCAGTCGCAGAACTCACCCCAGAGGAAATCATGGAGCTGCCGCTGGGCTTCGCCGAACTGGAAGTTATCCATCAGTCTGGTCACATTGGCGATGGTGCCGTTCAGGCGGCTCAGAATCCAGCGGTCTTCCACGGTAAGCTGTTCCTGCTGTATTTTCAGTTCACTGCCGCCCGCCTCGATGCTTCTCACCACGAAGCGGGTGGCATTCCACAGCTTGTTGGCAAAGTTGCGGCCGGCTTCCAACCGGGAGGGGGTCAGCTTGATATCGTTGCCCGGCGATATATCATTGGTCAGGGCAAAGCGCAGGGCGTCGGTGCCGTATTTATCAATGGTATCCAGGGGGTCGACCACGTTGCCCCTGACCTTACTCATCTTCTCCCCCTTCTCGTCCCGCAGCAGCCCGTGCAGGTAAACGGTGCTGAAGGGGATATCGCCGGTATCCTCCAGCCCCATCATAATCATCCGGGCAACCCAGAAGAAGAGGATGTCGTAGCCGGTCTCCATCACGGTGGTGGGGTAGAAATAGCCGAGGTCTCCGGTATCGTCGGGCCAGCCCATGGTGGAGTGGGGCCACAGCGCCGATGAAAACCAGGTATCCAGGACATCGGGGTCCTGCTCGATATTAGCCGAATTACATTTACTACAGGCTTTGGGCTCGTCAACCGCCACGGTGACTTCTCCGCAGTCACGGCAGTACCACACCGGTATTCTATGCCCCCACCAGAGCTGGCGGCTGATGCACCAGTCACGGATATTCTCCATCCAGTTGAGATAGACCTTGGTAAACCGCTCCGGAATAATATTAATGCGCCCCCCCGTCACCACCTCGATGGCCGGTTTAGCCAAAGGCCTGGTATTGATAAACCACTGCTGGCTGGCGATGGGCTCGATAATCGTCTGGCAGCGCATGCAGTGCCCCACCGAGTGCCCGTAGGGCTCAATCTTTACCAACAGCCCATCCTTTTCCATGTCATCCAGTATCGCCTGCCGGCACTGAAAACGGTCAAGCCCGGCATAGGGCCCCGCGTTCTCGTTCATGGTCACATCCGGGTTCAGTATATTGACCAGGGGCAAATCGTTGCGCTGGGCAACCTCAAAGTCCACCGGGTCGTGGGCGGGGGTAATCTTTACCGCCCCGGTGCCGAATTCAGGGTCGACGGCTTCATCGGCGATAATGGGCACCGCCCTTTTGACCGCGGGCAGAATGGCATTTTTGCCCACCATCGCCTTGAACCGCTTGTCTCCGGGATTCACGGCGACGGCGGTATCACCCAGGATGGTTTCGGGGCGGGTGGTAGCCACGGTGATAAACTCTTTACTCCCCTCCAGGGGATAACGGACATAGTACAGGTTGCCCTGGATGTCCTTGTGGTCGGTCTCCAGGTCGGAGAGGGCGGTGGCGCAGCGGGGGCACCAGTTGATAATCCGCTCCCCCCGGTAAATCAGACCCTTTTCATAGAGGCGGACAAAAGCGGTGCGCACCGCCCGGCTCGGCCCCTCGTCCAAGGTGTAGCGCTCGCGGCTCCAGTCACAGGAAGCCCCCAGCCGCTGGTGCTGCCGGGCAATCATCTGGCGGCGGCTCTCCGCCCACTGCTTTATTCTCGCCTGCGTCTTCTCCCTGCCCAGTTTATGCCGGTCGACCCCTTCCCCAGCAAGCATCTTCTCCACTACCACCTGGGTGGCGATACCGGCATGGTCAACCCCGGGCAGCCAGAGCGTGGGCTCACCCATCATCCGGTGCCACCTTATCATGATATCCTCTAAAGTCGCCGTCAGGGCGTGCCCGGTGTGAAGCTCGCCGGTGACATTGGGCGGCGGCATGATGATAACAAAAGGCTTCTTCTCGGGGTCAATCTCCGGCTTAAAATAACCTTTATCCAGCCAGAACTTATACCACTTCTGCTCGACTTTGCCCGCCTCGTAGGCTTTGGGCATTTCATCTTTTGGTACTGCTGTCATAACTTTCTTTCTAGAACCTCTCCCCCTGTATCCCCCTCTCCTTACCAGGAAAGGGGGAGGAGGTTTTTTAAAAGAGGGGGCTTCGCCCCCTCAAACTCCTCCTCCTCGCGGGTGAGGATAGATTGCCATATAACCCTTTTACTTCTTCCCCATCAACTCCACCACCCGGTCCAGTATCTTATCCGCTACCTCCCGCTTGCTCATCAGGGGCAGGCTTTCGGCTTTGCCTTTTTTAGCTATTATGGTCACTTTATTAGTGTCAACGCCGAAGCCGCTGTCCTTAGCGGTAATGTCGTTAGCCACAATCAGGTCGAGCTTTTTATCGGCTAGCTTCTTTTTAGCGTTGGCGACCATATTTTCGCTCTCGGCGGCAAAACCCACTCTAATAAAATTACCCTTCACTTCGCCCAGTATGTCCGGCGTCTTTACCAGCTCCAGGCTCAAGCTGGGGTCGGTTTTCTTTATCTTGGACTTGGCCGCAGTCTTGGGCTGGTAGTCAGCCACCGCCGCCGCCATAATCAGGGCGTCGGCTTTAGCCACCGCTTTAGCCACCGCCCCCTTCATCTGGACGGCAGTCTCCACCGGGACAACGGTTATACCCTCCGGCTCCGGCAGCGACGATGCCGTAACCAGGGTCACTTTAGCCCCCCGGTCCCGTGCCGCCTCGGCAAGGGCGTAGCCCATCTTCCCCGAAGAGGGGTTGCCGATGTAGCGCGCCGGGTCGATGCGCTCCCGGGTGCCGCCGCCGGTAACCACCAGGCGTTTACCGGCAAGGTCGGCTTTAACTCCCAGCGCCCCCTCGATGGCAGCCATAATCTTTTCCAACTCGGCCAGCCGCCCCTTGCCCTTCGTCCCCGAAGCCAGACGGCCGTACTCAGGTTCAACCACGGCAAATCCCCGTTTTTTAAGCCTGGCAAGGTTCTCCTGGTTGGCGGCATTCTCAAACATGTTGACATTCATGGCAGGGGCTAAAATAATGGGGGCTTTAGTCGCCATCACTACTAAGGTAAGCATATCGTCGCAGATACCGGCGGCAAGCTTGGCTATAGTCGCCGCGCTGGCTGGAGCGATAATCACCAGGTCGGCGGCTTCCCCCATGGCAACATGCCAGACACCGTGCTCAGAGGCATCTTCGAAGACATCGGTCATTGCTTTCCTGCCGGTGATACTGCGGAAAGTGAGCGGAGTGACGAACTTGGTCGCCGACTCGGTCATAACCACCTCGACCTTAGCCCCGGCCTGGGTCAGCTTGCCGGCAAGCTCCACCGCTTTGTAGGCAGCAACGCTGCCGGTCACGCCCAGTATAATGGTTTTATTAGCTAACATTGTTATCCCTTATTCATCTCGTAGATAAGCCTTAAGCCAATGAGGGTCAGGTCGGGATTGACCACATCAATGACCCCCGTTTCCTTAGCGATGAGTCCGGCGTAGCCGCCGGTAGCCACCACTTTAGCCTTTACCCCCATCTCTTTGTGGATGCGCTCCAGCATCCCTTCGACCAGGGAGGCGTAGCCGTAGATAACCCCCGACTGTATGGCCGCCACCGTGTTGGTGCCGATGACATGCTGAGGGTGGAACAGCTCCACGCGGGGCAGCTGTGCCGTCCGGGTGAACAGCGCCTCGGCGGCGGTGGCGATGCCGGTGGCGATAATGCCGCCGATGTAATCCCCCTCTTTGGAGATAATGCCAAAGGTGGTGGCGGTGCCCAGGTCAATGACGATTATCGGCCCCCCGTAGAGATGGTGAGCGGCGGCGGCATCGGCGATACGGTCGGCGCCAACCTCCCTGGGGTTATCCATCCGGATGCTCACCCCGGTCTTAACTCCCGCCCCCACCACCATCGGCTCTATATTGAAATAGCGCTTAAAAAGCTCCTCAAAGGTCGATATTAACGGCGGGACCACGCTGCACAGGGCTACCGCCTTAATATCGGTGGTATCCAGTCCCTGCTGGCGCAGCAGGTTAAACAGCAGGGCGGCGTACTCATCGGACATGCGGTGGACGCCAGTGGCCATATGCCAGGTGGCGCGCAGCTCCTCGCCGTCAAAGACGCCCAGGGTGGTGCTGGTATTACCGATATCAACCGCTAATAACATTCAGCTTTCCTCTATATTTTTAATATTTTTAATAACCACCGGCAGTTCCGGCAGCAGGTCGCTGGCAACCATGCCGGCATCACCCAGCCGGCTCTTTACCCGCTCTCCAGCCTCCCCGTGGAGGTACACCCCGCAGGCGGCCGCCTCAAAGAGGGGCAGACCCTGCGCCGCCAGACCGGCGATAGCCCCGGTCAGAACATCTCCGCTCCCCGCCGAAGCCAGCCCGGGATTAGCCGCAGAGTTGATTACAGACCTGCCATCCGGCGCGGCGATAACGGTATAGGCACCTTTCAGGACGACGGTCTTTTTCCACTCCGCCGCCCACTTCTTAGCCGCTGTCAGGCGGTCGGCCTGTATCTCGGCGATGGGCATTCCGGTCAGCCGGGCCATCTCTCCGGGGTGGGGGGTAAGGATGGCGTCGTCGGTCAGGTGCTGCCACCAATTCGGGACACTAGCCAGGGTGTTCAGGGCGTCGGCATCAAGTACCAAAGCCGGTAATTCCACTGGCTGTTTGGGCAGCAGGATAGACCGGACCAGCTTTACCGCCGCCTCCCTCTGTCCCAGCCCGCAGCCCAGGAGCAGGACATTATAACCCTCAAACTGCTGGGATATCAACTTCGCCGCCTCCGGGGCGACAACGCCGGGACGGGATTCGGGCAAAAGAAGATAGGTCACCTCGGTCAGCTTGGCAGCCAGGATTGACTGCAGAGTAGGCGTTGTCGCCAGTGTTACCAAGCCCGCCCCCACCCGTATGGCGCCGCTGCAGGCAAGGTAGGCGGCGCCGATATAATTCATCGAGCCGGCAACCACCAGCACCCGCCCGAAGCTGCCTTTATTCGCCTGCAGGGGACGCTCAGGCAGAATCGAGCGGACTAATTCATCGGTGAGATACTCTGAAGTTGCTTCTTTAGCCATATTTTGGGGCATACCAATATCAGCCACGGTCAGCTTACCTACCCTTTCCGCCCCCGGGAAATTGAACAGGCCCGGCTTGGGGGTGCCCAGGGTTACGGTGTAGTCGGCGTAGAGTGTCGCCGGGTCAACCGCCCCGCTGTCAGCATTAAGCCCCGAGGGCAAATCCAGCGCCACAATACGCCAGCGCGGGCGTTTCTTTTTTGCCTTATTCACCCTGTCCAGCACCGAAAGAATGTTACCGCTAAAAGGTCGGGCGGTGCCGGTGCCGAACAGGGCGTCAACAACGGCGTCGGCCGAGGCCAGAGCCTCACTAAACTGGCTAAAGCCCTCGTCCTTGGCCGCCTCCACACAGTTTATGTCCCGCTCCCGAACCAGCTTCAGGTTGGGGTCATCGTCCCCTTTACGCCCCAGCAGATAGACGGTAACCTTGGCCCCCCAGTCGTGCAGGTGGCGGGTGGCAACCAGCCCGTCGCCGCCGTTATTACCCGGCCCCACCAGCAACAGGATGTGCCGCCCCTCAACACCCCCCAGGATGCGCCTCACCTCCTCGGCCACCGCCAGGCCGGCGTTCTCCATCAGCTTTTCACTGGGCAGGCCAATCTTGGCGCAGCTTTCCTCCAGCTGGCGTGTCTGGCTCGCCGTCAGAATCTTCAAATAATAATCCCCCTTATCTTATCCAGACCGGCTTCCGCTTCTCCAGGAAGGCGGTCAGCCCCTCCACGCTGTTCTCCCCGGCCATCACCAGGATAGCGTCGACGCCGGTCACCTCCAGCGCCTGCCGGAACTCCAGGTCAAAGTTGCGGTAGAGAGCCTGCCGCGCCTGGGTCAGGGCTAACCCGCTGTTAGCCGTGAACTGCTTGATAAACTCGTCAGCCGCCTTCTCCAACTCGGCGGCGGGCACGGCTTTATTTATCAGCCCGATTCTCTCCGCTTCCTTGGCGTCGATGCTGTTTCCGGAGAGGATAAGCTCAAAGGCTTTGCGCCGGCCCATAATTCGGGGAAAGAGCACCGTAGCCGGCGGCGGATAGACCCCCAGCTTAATCTCCGGCTGTCCCAGCTGCGACTTCTCCGAGGCAATCGCCATGTCACAGCCGGCAACCACCTCGCAGCCACCACCCAGGGCAACCCCGTTGACGATGGCTATGGTAGGCTTATCCACGTCAACTAACGAGATAAACAGCCGGTGGAAAACCTCAACCATCTTGGGCAGCTTACCGCCCAGGTGATCACCGACGGCAACCCCGGCGGAAAAGGCTTTATCACCGGCGGCGGCGATGGCAACCACTTTAACCTCGTCATCCGTCTTCAGCTCGGCCAGCGCCTGGCTCATCTCCTCCAGGGTTTCGATATCCAGGATATTCAGCGGCGGTCGATTAATGATAATCTTGGCAACCCCTTCCTTCTTCTCTACCAGTATATTCTTATAAGCCATGACTCTCCCCCTCTAGTATTTTCAATTTGAAGTGTAGCAATATCCTTCAATATGGTCAACTACCTCTTAAACTCTCCAGTCTTTTAGTCATCGCCTGCCAGTGCGTCCCCCGCCAGTAGAAGCGCTTACAATTAGGGCACTGCATAAAATAGTCCTGGGTCTTAAAGACATAGGGCGGCACCAGCTCTTTGACCTCATCTTTAGCCCTCTCCACCAGGGGCTGGTTGCACTCCAGGCAGACGGTAAACGGCTTAAACCGGCTGTCCAGCCCCAGGGTATCTATTACCTGGCGAATCTGCCGCTCCGGCTGGTCGCTGTCGATAAGCACCGCCTTAATCCGGCCGCTGGTTATCAGCCGCCGCTTCATAATCCGGGCATCCCGGCTCAAAATCACCCGCCCCTCGGTTTTAG
>Ga0315543_1003466_pt1 | contig 14142 bp, 11 predicted proteins | sample SalMarSW160210MG_2_FD_203098 | JGI IMG/M metagenome (GOLD analysis project Ga0315543, IMG submission 203098) | Salt marsh sediment microbial communities from the Plum Island Ecosystem LTER, Massachusetts, United States - Salt Marsh Sediment SW1601-210 ...
TCCTTCACCTCTTGCCGCTTGCGCGGAATCATCGGTGCTACCCTATGAAGTTTTCCATCTGATTGGAAGGGGACAGTCCCATTTTTGCTTCGCGTTCGCTCCGCAAAAATTGGGACAGTCCCCGGTTAGCACAAGAATCGGCACAGTCCCCGATTAGCAGACGCCATGGGTCTTCTTCGCTTTCGGGCCGGCGTCGGTGTCGGACGGTTGGGTTGGCGCCGAGGGGGCGTGCTCGAGATGGGCCACCGCGCGGACGAGGTCCGCAAGCAGCATGTCGGCCATGTCGCGGCTGAAGCCCTCGCGGAGCACGACCCGCAACACGGCGATGTCCTGGGCATTGGGGGCCATGGTGTAGGCCGGGACGATCCAGCCACGCTCGCGGAGCCGGTCGGACAGGTCGAATACGGTGAAGCGGCTCGTGTCCACCAGCGAGAAGGCCACCACCGGCAGGTCGCCCCGCCGGCTGAGCATGCGGAACCGGCCGGTCGCTTCGAGCTGGTCGGTCAAGTAGCCGGCGATGTCTTGCAGACTCACCATGATCCGCTTGTAGCCTTCCTGGCCCAACCGCAGGAAGTTGTAGTATTGGGCGATGATCTGGTTGGCCCCGCGCGAGAAGTTCAGGTTGAAGGTGGGCTGGTCGCCGCCGAGGTAGTTGACGTGGAAGATGAGCTCCTCGGGCAGCTCGTCCTCGGTCCGCCAGATAACCCAGCCGACGCCCGGGTGGACCAAGCCGTACTTGTGGCCCGAGACGTTGATCGACTTGACCAACGGCAGCCGGAAATCCCAGGCCAGCTCGGGCGAGGTGAACGGGGCGACCATTCCCCCGCTGGCCGCGTCGACGTGGATCGGCACGTCCCAGCCGGTCTTGGCGCCGAGCGTGGTCAAGGCGCCGTTGAGCTCCTCGATCGGCTCGAACTCGCCCGTGTAGGTGCTCCCGAGGATACCGACCACGGCGATCGTATTCTCGTCGACCCTTTCGATGGCTTCTTCGACGCCGAGGACGAACCGGTCGTGGGTCAAGGGGACGTAGCGGGGCTCGACCTCGAAATAGCGGGCGAACTTCTCCCAGCAGACCTGGACGTTGTGGCCCATCACCAGGTTGGGCCGGTCGGTGGGCTTGCCCGCCGCGGCGCGGCGCTTGCGCCAATTCCACTTCAGCGCCAGGCCGGCCAGGTGGATCGCCTCGCTGGAGCCGACCGTGCCGGTGCCCACGCCGATTTCGTGCTCGGGCGAATGGAACAGGTCGGCCAGCATGTTGACGCACCGGTTCTGAATCTCGGTGGTTTGCGGATATTCGTCCTGGTCGATGTAGTTCTTGTTGAGCGTTTCCATCATGAGGCGCTCGGCCTCGGGCTCCATCCAGGTGGTGACGAAGCTGGCCAGGTTCAAGATCGGATTGCCGTCGAGATTCAATTCGTCGTGGATGATCTGATAGGCTACGCCCGGCGGCATGGAAGTTTCGGGCATCTTGTACTTGGGCACGGGCTCTTCGACGTAGCGCGAGCCGTAGGTGAGCGCGTGGTCGAGTTGCTCTCGGGGCATGTCGCCGAGGACGACCTGTTTGGAAAGCATGGGACGTTCCTCCGGTTCGGGTGGGCCGCGGTAGCGGTTGTGTTGGCGCGACGGTGGTGTCCCGGCCCGGAGTCACCGCCTGAGTTGGGCGGTGGCTCTTTTCGTTTTCGTGTCGGCTCACGGGCCCGCGGCCTGCTCGCCCGACTCTTGCCGATCCTCGCAGTCACAGCGCGACTGCGGCCGCAAGTCCTTGAGCTTCTGAAGCTCTACCTCGGCCCCACATTGCGTGCATAGCCAGGGTTGGATGGCGTTGCATTGGACCGCAAGGAGCCAGATGATGATCCACGTCACGCCCAGGATCCAGATGAACTCGCTGTCCATCTGGGTGATGGTCGTCAGGACAAAAAGCAGCAGCAGTAGGATCAGGAAGAAGCCGTGACCGTAGGCATCGTGCACGGCCAACACGTTTCGGTCGCAGACCGGACAGAACCCCTGCTGGTGCTTGGTGATCATGGTGTGCCTGTTGGTCCGATTGCCCTCATGCGATTGGACTTCGTTCGGTCGCCACCGGAAGATGGGCTCGGACACCTTCCTTAAGATGACTATAGAACGGAGAAGAGTCTTACGCGAGTGAGTAGCAGCCGTGTGGGCAGCCGCAACGCAAACGATCACGCGCGAAGTCAGGGTAATTCCGTTTTGCCCTTATCTCCTACGTTTCCCATGCTTTCGCGGGCACGCAGCCGTGGGGTTGGAAAGCGAGAGGGGGTACCGTCCCACCAATTGACGAACGCATCGCGAGGCGCTAGACTCGAAACGCTAGCATGGGGCTGGTGTCGCTTTTCGTCGGTTATGGACAGAGAAGCGTGCGGATTATCCGTAGGTTTGCAGCGTGGAGAGACAATGGCTACGTCCACAGGCAACATCGAGCAACTGGCAATCAACACGATTCGTACGCTCTCGATGGACGGTGTCGAGGCGGCCCGCAGCGGACATCCCGGCACGCCGATGGCGCTGGCCCCGGTCACGTATCTGTTGTTCAACGAGGTGATGCGTTACGATCCGGCCGCGCCCGACTGGGTGGGCCGCGATCGCTTCGTGCTCTCTTGCGGCCATGCCTCGATGTTGCTCTATGCGACGTTGCATCTGGCCGGGGTTCGCCAGGCACTCACCGAGGAGCCGGCCGTTTCGCTTGACGACCTGCGCCGGTTTCGCCAGTTGGGGAGCCGCTGTCCGGGCCATCCGGAATACGATCGCACCTCGGGTGTGGAGACCACGACCGGTCCGCTCGGCCAGGGTGTGGCCAACGGCGTGGGCATGGCGATCGCCTCGCGGTGGCTGGCCAAGCACTACAACCGGCCCGGCCACGAGTTGTTCCAGTTCGACGTCTATTGCCTTTGCAGCGACGGTGACCTGATGGAAGGCCTTGGCGGCGAAGCGGCGTCGTTGGCCGGCCATCTGAAACTGTCGAACTTGTGTTGGATCTACGACGACAACGGCATCACGATCGAGGGAAAGACCGATCTGGCCTTCAGCGAAGACGTGGCCGCCCGGTTTACCGGCTACGGTTGGAACGTCGTCGAGGTCGAGGACGTCAACGACCTGGACGCCCTGCGCGGCGCGATCGGTTATTTCCAGGAGGCCACCGACCGGCCGACGCTGGTGGTCGTCAAGAGCCAGATTGCCTTTGGCGCGCCGAACAAGGCGGGCACGGCCGCCGCCCACGGCGCGCCGCTGGGGGCCGACGAGGTTCAAGCGGCCAAGGAGGCGTACCGCTGGCCGGGCGATGCACCTTTCCATGTCCCCGAGGCGGTCGTCGAGCATTTTGCCGACGGCGTCCAGGCCCGGGGCGCTGCGGCTCGCGAGCAGTGGGAGGCCAAGTACACCGAGTACGTCGAGAAGTACCCATTGTTGGCCAAGCAGTTGGAAACGATGTTCACCGGCGAACTGCCCGAGGGCTGGGACGCCGATATTCAAGAATTCCCGGCCGACGCGGCGGGCACCGCCAGCCGCGTCTCCTCCGGCACGGTGCTCAACCAGGTGGCCAAGAAGGTGCCTTGGATCGTGGGTGGGTCGGCCGACCTGGCTCCGTCGAACATGTCGAGGCTGACGTCTGACGAGGCGGGCGATTTCCAGGCCGAGACCCCCGCCGGGCGCAACTTCCACTTCGGCGTCCGCGAGCACGCCATGGCCTCGATCACCAATGGCATGGCCCTTTGCGGGCTGAGGTCCTACGCGGCCACGTTCCTGGTGTTTGCCGATTATCTGCGGCCCGGGCTGCGGCTGGCCGCGATGATGGAGCTGCCCGTCTTTTACATCTTTACCCACGACTCGATCGGCGTCGGCGAAGACGGTCCGACGCATCAACCGGTCGAGCAGTTGGCTTCGCTTCGGGCGATTCCGGGCCTGGTCGTGATGCGTCCGGCCGACGCCAACGAAGTGGCCGAGGCCTATCGGACGATTATTCCCCTCAAGAATCGGCCTGCCGCGCTGGTGCTGACGCGGCAGAACCTGCCGACCTTGGACCGCACGAAGTACGGTCCGGCTTCCGGGACTGCCCAGGGCGGCTACGTCCTCTCGGACCCGGCGGAGGGGAGGCCGCAAGTGATTCTCATCGGCACGGGCAGCGAGGTCGCGTTGTGTCTTGAAGCGCAAGAGCGTCTGGCCGGCGAGGGCGTCGCCGCCCGGGTGGTCAGCATGCCCAGCTGCGAGCTGTTCGACCAACAGTCGCAGGAGTATCGCGATGCGGTCTTGCCGCCGGCGGTCACCGCCCGAGTGGCGGTCGAGGCGGGCATCGAGCAGGGCTGGTGCAAGTACACCGGCCTGTCCGGTCGGTTCGTCGGCATGCGCGGCTTCGGTGCTTCGGCTCCCTACCAGCAACTCTACGAGCACTTCGGCATCACCGTCGAGGCGATCGTCGCCGAGGCCAAAGCGGCGCTGGGCGGGTAAGACGGTGGTGGGTGGCTGGGGCATAGCGCAGCGGTGCCCCAGTTTGTGGCGATCTGGGGCACCGCTGCGCTATGCCCCAGCCACCCTTATCGCACTGCTGGCCAAGCCAGCAGTGGCACCCTTCTCAACCACCCTAATCCGCAATCCCTAATCCCCTACTCCTACATCTTCTCGACGACTTCAATGCCGAGCAGTTCGAGGCCTTTGCGAATCACCCGGGCCGTCAGATCGCACAAGAGCAGGCGGCTCTGCCGAAGCGCGTCGGTCGGGGCCTTCAGGACGGGGCACTGCTCGAAGAAGGTCGAGTAGCGGCCGGCCAGCTCGAAGAGATAGTTGGTCAGTTGGTTGGGCCGATAGTCGAGCATGGCCAGATCGAGCGCCTCGGGGAATTGGAGAATGGCCAGCCCCAGGGCACGTTCGGCGGGCGAGTTGAGAAAGATCTCGGCGCCGCCGCTTCGCAGCTTCTTGACGTCAACACCGCCCCGGGCAAAAATGCTCCGCACCCGGGCGTAGGCGTACTGCATGTACGTGGCCGTGTTGCCGTTCATCGCGAGCATCTTGTCGTAGCTGAAGACGTAGTCGCTCGTGCGGTTTTGAGAAAGGTCGGCGTATTTCAACGCGGCGATGCCCACGCGCTGAGCGATCCGGCGTCGCTCGCTCGGCGACAGTTCGGGCCCGTCGGGCTTGGCGTCGTCGTTGGCCCCGACGATCGCGCCGGCCCGTCGGACGGCCTCGTCGAGAAGTCCTTCGAGGCCTACGACCTCACCGCTTCGGGTTCGAAACGGCCGGCCGTCGTCGCCCAGCACCGTGCCGAAGCTGACGTGCTGGAGTTCGACGTCGCGGTAGCCCAGCAGCCGCGCGGTGGCGAAGAGGTGCTCGAAGTGCATGCTCTGTCGGTGGTCGACCACGTAGAGGATCGCGTCGGGCTTCCACTGTTTCATGCGATACTCGATCGTGGCCAGGTCGGTGGTGGCGTAGAGAAACGCGCCGTCCTGTTTTCGCACGAGCATCGGCACGTCCTGGCCCTGCAGGAAGACGCAGACAGCCCCGTCGCTCTCTCGGGCGATCCCCGCATCGAGCAGTTCCTTAACGACGTCGCCGAGCCGATCGTTATAAAAACTCTCGCCGAGCGTGTGGTCGAACACGACGCCCAGCCGGTCGTAGATCCTTTGGATCTCGTCGAGGCAGTAGGGGAGGAACTCGCGCCAGAGGCGGAGGTTCTCTTCATCGCCGGCGTGGAGCCTGGCGGTTTCGGCCAGCACGGCCCGCTGCACCTCGGCGTGCCGGGCCGCCAGGGAGGCTAGCGCCGTGTCGTCTTCGACCTTCTTGAGCTTGGCGGCCAGTTCGTCGATCTCGCCGCGGAGGTTGTCGACCTCTGCCTCGGCCCGGCGGAGCGTCTTCTTGGTTTTTTTGTCCGGCGACGGGCCGGCCTGCCGTCGCTGGTCCTCCAGGGCGGACGCGTGCTGGGCGAGTCGCTCCTGGAGCTTGGGCTCTCGGGCCAGGCCGTCGTGGTAGTCCATCAACCGACGTACCAGGCGATAGAGCCGGGCCAGCTCTTCGACGGGCGAGTCGCGGTAGGCGTCTTCGTCGCGGAAATGGCGCCAGCCGTAGAGGATCATGCCGAACTGGGTGCCCCAGTCGCCCAGGTGGTTGTCGCTCGTGACGCGGTGGCCCAGGAAACGAAGCGTCCGGCAAAGGGCCTCTCCGATCACCGTCGAGCGGATGTGGCCGACATGCATCGGCTTGGCGACGTTGGGGGCCGAGTAGTCGACGACGTAGGTCCGGGGCGTCGCCACCTCGGGCACGCCGAGCCGCCCGTCGGCGACGGCGGCCTGAAGCCGCTCGGCGATCCACGCGTTTTTAAGCCGCACGTTGATAAACCCCGCTCCGGCGACTTCGGCCGACTCGCAGAAATCACTCAGATCGAGTTGTGCAACCACGTCGTCGGCGACGTCGCGCGGCGGCCGGCCGAGTTTCTTGCCCAGCGGCATGGCGAAATTGGCCTGGTAGTCGCCGAAGCGCGGATCCTGGCTCTGGCGGACAAGATCGAGACACGTCTCGGGCTCCTCGGCGAGCTCGGCCAGAGGGACCGCGAACCGCTCCTTCAGTTCGGACAAGATGCTCATCGGGTCGGATGGACTCTAAAATCGGTGAGAACCAGCAGGGTGGGCACTGCCCACCGGGCTCGAAGGTGTCGACTTGAGGCGATTCTTGGTGGGCGATGCCCACCCTACGTTCTATCTTGGCTTCAATGGAATCCGTTTGGCGCGACCCCAGAGCTGTTCCAGGGCGTAGTAGTCGCGGGTTTCGGAGTCGAACAGGTGGATCACGACGTCGCCGTAGTCGAGCAGGATCCAGCGGCTTTCGGCATAGCCTTCGATACCCATCCGGCGATCGCCCAGGCCCTCTTCCAAGGCATGATCGATCTCCTCGCTCATCGCGTGCAACTGGCGGCGGCTTGCGCCGGTGGCCAAGACGAAGTAGTCGAAGACGGGCGTCAAGGGGCGCATGTCGAGGATGACGACGTCCTGACCCCGGTTGGCCTCGGCACAGCGAGCGGCGGCCATGGCCCGTACCAGCGCCTTTGCGGCGCCGTCGGCCACCGACCGCTCAGCCCCGGCGATACTCTCTTGCACCTGGATCCTCTTCAAGAAAGTCCTTGTCGACCCGAGTTTCTCACGGCGGTGTGCCACTGCTTGCCGCAAGGCAAGCAGTGCCCGGGATTCAAGCCAGCACTGCTTCCCCGGCGCGCCGGGGTGGCACACTGTCATCGAACAGCCCTGGGTAGTTGAAATATATGGCTGGGCTCACCTTCTATTGTAGCCGGCCGGGACGAAGTTGCCAGCGGTCGGCCGAGGGCCGCTCCCCGGGTGGTGGCGATATCGACCGACGGGCAGGCGAGCTATAATGCCCGAGATCCGAATCGTTGATACCCCCCACGAGGATGTGGCCGGCAAGAAGCGTGTTTGGACTTTTCCAGCACTGGCACCAGGGTGAAATCCAAATCCAGTAGTTCCAAGTTCTATTGAGACCCGGCATTGTCATCCTGAGCGTAGCGAAGGATCTGCGCAGCGAAGGATCTGCGTAGCGAAGAATCTCCTTGGACAATCGAGATCCTTCGCTACGCTCAGGATGACTCGCTGTGGTGTCAGCCAGCCAGACTTGTGACTACTGAAATCCCCCAATCCCCTACCAAGACCGTTTCCTTGGGGGCGAGGCTCGGTTTTTGGGGATAGCCTGAGAGCCCGAGAACCATGGCGAAAATCACGAGCCTTCAGAACCCGCGCGTCAAGGCGGCCGCCCGATTGCGCGACGCGCGCCACCGGCAGAAGCAAGGGAGGTTTCTGATCGACGGGCTGCGTGAGATCGATCGGGCCGTGCGGGCGGGCATCGAGCTGGTCGACGTTTTTCATTGCCCCGAGCGATGCGCGGCCGGGGCGGCCGAGGCGGTCGACGCATTGCTCGGGCGGATCGACGCCGAGCCGCTGGCGGTCGGCCCGGCCGTGTTCGACAAGCTGGCCTTCGGGGAGCGTGCCGAGGGGCTGGTGGCCACCGCGCGGACACCCCGGCGGCGGCTGGAGGATTCTTGTTTCGGCGCGAACAAGAATCCGCTGGTGGCGGTGATCGAAGGGATCGAGAAGCCGGGCAACGTCGGGGCCGTGTTGCGGAGCGCCGACGCCGTGGGCGTCGATCTGGTCGTCGTGGCCGACGGCCGAACCGATCTGTTCAATCCCGGCACGATCCGCGCAAGCCTCGGCACGATCTTCAGCGTGCCGGTCTGCGAGGCCACCACGGCCGACGTGCTCGCTTGGCTCCGCCGCCACCGGCTGACGATCTTGGCCGCGCGGGTCGACGGCTCGATGGAGTACACCGAAGTCGACTATCGCCGGGGCGTGGCCATCGCGTTGGGCAGCGAGGCGACGGGCCTGAGCGACGCCTGGCTTGCCGACGACGTTCGCGCGGTGCGACTGCCCATGCTCGGCGTGGCCGACAGCCTGAACATCTCGGCGGCGGCGGCCGTGCTTTTCTATGAGGCGCTTCGCCAGCGGAGTTGAATGGCGCCTCACCTTAACCGAGCCGCGACCGTAAGGGAGCGGTATTGCGGCATTGCTGCTGAACGCGGCTCGCCCGTTTCACGGGACCGCTCCCTTACGGTCGCGGCTCGGTTTTTGGACGGGCGGCTACGACGTCAACTGGAGCCGGGCGGCGGTGAGCGTGTTCTGCAGCAGCATCGTGATGGTCAGGGGCCCGACGCCGCCGGGCACCGGCGTGATGCGGCTGGCCACCTCTTTGACCGCCTCGAAATCGACGTCGCCCGAGAGCCCTTCGTCGGTACGATTCATGCCGACGTCGATGACCACGGCGCCCGGCTTGACCATGTCGGCCGTGACGAATTTCGCCCGACCGATGGCCACGATGAGGATGTCGGCCGTTCGGCAAACGCCGGGCAGATCCCTGGTCCGGCTGTGGCAGACGGTGACCGTCGCGTTGCCGCCTTCGCCCCGTTGCATGAGGATGATGGCCATGGGCTTGCCGACGATGTCGCTACGGCCGACCACCACCACGTTGGCGCCGGAGATCTCGATCTTTTCCCGCAGCAGCAACTGCTGGATGCCGGCCGGAGTGCACGGCAGGAAGCGGGGCCGGTTCTGGACGATCAGACCGACGTTCTCCGGATGAAAGGCGTCGACGTCCTTCATCGCGCTGACGGCCTTGAGGATGCGGGTCTCGTCGAGCCCTTTGGGAAGCGGCAGTTGCACGAGGATGCCGTGCACCGCCTCGTCGCGATTGAGCCCGTTGACGACCGTGAGCAGCTCGTCCATCGAGGTATCATCCGGGAGTCGATGCAGCTTGCTCTCAATGCCGGTGCGATCACAGGCCTTTTGCTTGTTTCGCACGTAGATTTCGCTGGCCGGATCCTCGCCGACCAGGACGGCCGCCAGACAGGGGACGACGCCGCTGTCCTGGATGAACGCGGCGGCCTGCTCGGCGATTTCGGCACGGATTGCCTGCGCGAGGGCCTTTCCATCGAGAATGGTTGCGGTCACGGTCGATTCTCCTCGTTTGAGATTTTGCGTCCCGGCCAAGCCGAGCCCCAGTGGGCTTGGAGGTCGGCTTGCCGGGATGATCGGGCTAGCTGTCTGCCGGCCGTGTTTTCTCCCAACTGGGCTGGGCAACCGGACAATGAGAGACTATCTCAAAACTCCTTTTGGCCTTTGACTGTCATCCTGAGCGAAGCGAAGGATCTCTTTGCCACCAAAAGAGTTGAGATCCTTCGCTTCACAGATCCTTCGCTTCGCTCAGGATGACAACTATGAACTGGGTTTTGAGATAGTCTCTAAAGTGGCTATTCTAGCAGGTACCAGCCGGCATGGATAGCGGCCGGCATCGGCCGGCTTGGCTCATCCGGGGACGGGCTGCCGGCCGGCTCCCGCTGGAGGAGGACTAGCCATGGTGCAGACAGTGGTCGACAGAGCCCCTGGCGAGCCGCTACTGCTTTGGATGCGCGTCGTGCTTCGCTTCGCCGGCACGTTCAATCTGCTGGCCGGGGCGTCGATGATCGTCCTGTATCACGAGGGCTACAAGATGCTGGGCGTGCCCAAGCCGGAGTTGATCCTGCCGGTGCAGATCATGGGCATCCTGGTGGCGCTGTTCGGCGTCGGCTACCACTGGGTGGCCTCGCGGCCGGTGCGGAACCGCGACCTGCTGATGCTGGGCCTGTTGAGCAAGGCGATCTCGTCGGCGGCCGCGCTAGCGTACGTGGCCGGCGGCCGGCTGCCTTGGCATTTCGCGGTGGTGGTGTTTTTTGCCGACGTGATCTATCTGCCGCCGTTTTGGATCATCTGGCGCCGGCTGGGGCGGTTTGCCTAGAACGTGTTTCAAAGGGGTGCCACTGCTGGCTTGTCCAGCAGTGCTGGCCACGGGATCCTCCCAAAAACAAGGGCGGACAAGCCGCCCATGGCACCCTCGATTGAACGAAAAACACGTTCTTAGCGTGCTTTCTCGATGAACGCTTCTGTAGGTCAGGCTGTGCCTGACAGCCTCTGACGGGTCATTATCGTTCGTTGTCAGGCGAAGCCTGACCTACAGCTTTCTCGATGAACGCGTAGCAGAGGATGTGCGTCATCAGGAAGAAGCAGTCTTCGAGGCGTCCCTGGTGGGTGCTCGGCACCAAAAGCGGCAGCGCGGCCAGTTCTTTGAGCCGCCCGGCCTCCGAGGTGGTCAGCCCGAGCGTGCGGCAGCCGATCTCGTTGGCGTACTCGACCGCCCGAAGCACGTTTTCGCTCTGGCCGCTGCCGCTGATGCCGATGAGGACGTCGCCGGCGGTGGCGAAATTCTTCAGCGGCTCGACGAAGATCGACTCGAAATCGACGTCGTTGGCATAGGAGAGCATCGTGCCGATGTTGTCGGCCAGGCAGATCACCTTGAATCGCCTCTGGCGGCCGATCGACGCTTGCTTGACCATCTCGCTGGCCATGTGGGAAGCGACGTGGGCACAACCGCCGTTGCCGCAGGTAAAGATGGTCTTGCGCTGGGCCGCCGCGTCGGCGATCCATTCGATCGCCGTGCCGATGGCCTCGACGTCGAGCCCGGCCAGCAGCGGCGAGATCTGCTCGAGGTAGCTTCGCACGTAAGATTGGGGCTGCATGCCGTTCCTTCGTTCTTGACAATGCCCGGGCCTTTGGAGAGCATCTCCGACGACATTATCGCCGGAAGTCGGGCCGACGCAAGAGGCTGCGGATTGGCTCAACCGCTATGACCGTCCGATTCGACAGAAATCCCACCCGCGTCGGCTACCCTCAGTAGTTCCAAATTCCATCGAGACTTGGCATTGTCATTCTGAGCGTAGCGAAGAATCTCCTTGGACAATCGAGATCCTTCGCTACGCTCAGGATGACCTGCTGAGGTGTCAGCCAACCAAACTTGGAACTACTGACCCTGTTTATTCCACGGCAGAAAAAGCTATGTTTCGATACCCCCGACGGCGGAGCCGCGCGCAAGCCGCGCCGCGCGGAGGGTGGCATGCTCTCGCTTGCGTGAGCATGTTTGTGTGATAACCGAGCATGGCCATGCAAGCGAGGCCATGCCACCCCACTTGAGACAGGAATCCCGATTGTGTGCGGTATTGTGGGAATCGTCCGTGGCGACCGGGTGCCGGTCGATGCTGAGCCGCTGGGCCGGATGTTGGCCACGCTTGCGCATCGTGGGCCGGACGAACGAGGCATTCACGTCGACGGTCCCGTCGGACTGGGGCACGTGCGGCTGAGCATCATCGATCCGGCCGGCGGACACCAGCCGATGGCCCACGCGCAGGCCGGCCTCTGGATCACCTTCAACGGCGAGATCTTCAACTACGTCGAACTCCGCGAGGAGCTGATCGCCCGAGGCCACCGATTCCTCACCCGAAGCGACACCGAGGTCATCCTCCACGCCTACCAACAGTGGGGTGAGGGCTGCGTGGATCATTTCAACGGTCAATGGGCGTTTGCCCTTTGGGACGAGCGTCGGCGGCGGCTGTTTCTTTCGCGCGACCGGCTGGGCATCCGCCCGCTGTTCTACGTCCAACTGGGCAACCGCTTGCTGTTCGCCTCGGAGGTGAAGGCACTGTTGGCCCATCCCGACGTCCCGCGGCGGATCGATCCGGTGGGCCTGGACCAGGTGTTCACCTATTGGTCCACGTTGGCACCGCGGACGGTGTTCGAGGGCATCCAGGAACTGCCGCCGGGCCACAACCTCGTCTGGCAAGACGGCCGGACGTCGACGGAGTGCTATTGGCAACTGGATTTCGAGCCGGACGCGACCGGCAGAACCGAACAGCAATGGGCCGACGAGTTGATCGAGCTATTGGCCGACGCGACCCGGCTACGGCTGCGGAGCGACGTGCCGGTCGGCGCGTATCTCAGCGGCGGGCTGGATTCGACCTTGACCACCGCGCTGGTCCAGCGAACCACCGACGCGCCGCTGCGCACCTTCTCGATCACGTTCGAGCGGCCGGAGTTCGACGAGAGCGACTACCAGCGTCGGGCGGTCGACGTGCTGGGCACGGACCACCAGGCGATTCGCTGCTGTGATCGCGACATCGGCCAGGTCTTTCCGGCGGTCGTCTGGCACGCCGAGCGGCCCTTGCTCCGCACGGCGCCGGCGCCGTTGTTTCTGCTGTCGGAGTTGGTCCACGACAGCGGCTTCAAAGTGGTCACCACCGGCGAGGGCGCCGACGAGATGTTCGGCGGCTACAACATTTTCAAGGAAGCGAAGGTGCGGCGCTTCTGGGCCGAGCAGCCGGAGTCGACCTGGCGACCGCTCTTGCTCAAGAAGCTCTACCCGTACCTGCCGGCCTTGCAGGCCCAATCGCTGGCCTATCAGAAGGCGTTTTTCCACGTCCGCCCGGACGACCTGGCCGACCCGTTGTTCTCGCATCTGCCGCGTTGGGAGATGACCTCGCGACTCAAGGCGCTGCTGGCCCCGGAGCTTCGAGCGGCGACGGCCGGGCAAGACGGCTACGGCGCGTGTCGGGCCGCGCTGCCTGAGGACTTCGCCCGGTGGCCGGCGTTCTGCCAGGCGCAGTACTTGGAATCGACGATTTTCCTGCCCGGCTATCTGCTCAGCTCGCAGGGCGACCGGATGGCGATGGCGCACAGCGTCGAGGGGCGCTATCCGTTTCTCGACCACCGGATCGCCGAGTTTGCAGCGCGGATGCCTCCTCGGCTGAAGATGAAGGGCTTGCGCGAGAAACACCTTTTGAAACGGGCCGCGCGGGACTACGTGCCCGAGGCGGTTCTGCGGCGAACGAAGCAGCCCTATCGGGCCCCCGACGCGGCCAGCTTCTTTCCGCGGAACAACGGCCGCAGGCCGCCCGAGTACGTCCGGGAGCTGCTCTCGCCCGAGCGGATCGGCCGGGACGGGCTGTTTCGGCCCGAGGCGGTCGAGCCGTTGGTCCGGAAGGCGACGCGGGACGGCCTCGTCAGCCAGCGGGACAACATGGCCCTGGTCGGCATCCTGTCGACCCAATTGATCGTCGATCAGTTCCTCAGGAACAACCGTCCGCCGGTCGAAGGCGAGACGGCCGAAGCGCTCGATCGGGCCGCGGCGTGGCAGCCGCTCCACGACGGCTCGCCGGAGAGCCCCGTCGACTGGACCTCGCCGGTGCGATGAGCGATGGAGAGACGAGACTTTTTGGAACCACAGATGGACACAGATGAACACAGATGAATAGGCTCTGTAGAAAACCTTCACGAAGGGTGGCTGGGGCATAGCGAAGCGGTGCCCCAGATGGCCGAAAACTGGGGCTTCGCTACGCTCAGCCGCCAGCCACCCCCTGTGCGAATCAGAGTTTCCTACAGAGCAAGATGGACACAGATAGAAGCCTTACCCTGAAAGGAGAAGAGACGTGAGCAACATGGCTGATCCGCTGCGCGCGTTCATCAAGGAGAACTTCCTGTTTGGCCGGGAGCCCGATTTTTCGGGCGACGATTCGTTTCTCGAGATGGGATTGATCGACTCGACCGGGGTGCTCGAGCTGGTCGGCTACCTGGAGAAGACCCACGGCGTGACGATCGAGGACGACGAACTGGTGCCGGAGAACCTCGATTCGATCAACCGTATCGTGCGATTCGTCGAGTCGAAGCAACAAGCAGCCGGATCCGCTTCCGCGTAATACTCATGACGTTGTGCTGTAATGGGGAG
>Ga0315543_1003468_pt1 | contig 14132 bp, 11 predicted proteins | sample SalMarSW160210MG_2_FD_203098 | JGI IMG/M metagenome (GOLD analysis project Ga0315543, IMG submission 203098) | Salt marsh sediment microbial communities from the Plum Island Ecosystem LTER, Massachusetts, United States - Salt Marsh Sediment SW1601-210 ...
AAAAGTTGATGAAACACGAAGACTTAATCGAGAAACTAAAAAACCTTAAAACTCCGGAAATCGAACTTCCCGGCCATAAACAAACATTAAAAATGGTTTTGCTCAGCTCCGAGCGTTTTAAGAAGAGAACTATTATGGATTGGGCAAAAATATTAGCCCCTGTCGCTACTGCCGTGCTTCTAATAGCGGTTGTAGGCATTTTGGCGGTGGTTCAGCCCGGGCCTTCGCCTCTTGGAGAGAATCAAATCAGCAGGTTCGCTTCTTATGAGGAATTGCAAGATTTCATAAATACGAACGCACAATATACAGCATCCCCTTGGAGGCACGTCTGGATGAATGACGTCTTCAAGGGAGTAACTGGAGAAGGCGCCATCTATGCCCCCGCTGCCTCAGGCTATTCTCCAACCAATATCCAGGTTGCCGGGGTGGACGAGGCTGATATCGTTAAGACCGACGGAGATTACATCTACCTCGTTTCGGGGCAGAAGGTTATCATCGTGAAGGCGTATCCCCCTGAACAAGCTCAAGTCCTGTCTGAAATCAAGCTGGAAGGAATAGCGATAGGAATATTCATCAATGGAGATAGACTGGTCGTGTTTGAGGAGGAAACGCCTTATTATGATGTTCGGCTGGGCCCTACAGGAGAATTTTACATGCCCTCCATAGCTTACTACACATCACCCAAGACATATATCAAAGTATATGATGTCTCAGACAGGGAAAACCCCCGGTTGCAAAGGGAGATTTCTGCCGATGGTCAATACGTGAGTTCACGGATGATAGGTGATTATGCTTATGTGGTAATAAATGAGCCTGTGTATGGAGAAGACGATGAACCGAGCCTGCCCAGGATTTATTCTGGCGGCAACGAGAAGGAAATACCTGCCACAGATATCTACTGTTGCAATGTTTCTGACTACTATTATATGTACACGACTATTATGGCCATAAACACGCAGAACGATGACCAGAAGGCTACATATGCAACAATGCTACTTGGAGCCAGCAGCAACCTTTATGTCTCTCTGAATAACATTTACCTGACCTTCCCGGTGTGGGGTAGGGATGTAGGAGATGTTGGAAAGACCTCTGTCCACCAGATTCATATAGACGGTGACGAAATAGAGTATGTCGCCAGCGGCGAGGTCCCTGGCATGGTGCTGAACCAGTTCTCCATGGACGAGTATGATGGCTACTTCAGGGTGGCAACCACAACCCGCGAGGGAACACCCCAGAATCACATATACATCCTGGATATGGCCCTCAACATTACCGGCTCGCTGACATCCCTCGCTCCCGGCGAAACCATCTATTCAGCCAGGTTTATGGGTGACAGAGGCTATCTGGTAACCTTTAAGCAGGTTGATCCGTTATTCGTGATTGACCTCAGTGACCCCTATAACCCTGAGGAGCTTGGGTACTTAAAGGTAACTGGCTACTCAGACTACCTTCATCCCTATGACGAAACTCATATCATAGGGATAGGTAAGGAGACAACAGACGCCGGGGAATTTGCCTGGTATCAAGGAGTCAAGATATCGCTGTTCGATGTCAGCGATGTCGGCAACCCAGTAGAGATAGACAAGCTTGAAATAGGGGACAGGGGCACCGACTCGCCGGTTCTGTGGGACCACAAAGCCTTCCTGTTTGACAAGGCACGGAATTTGCTGGTGATGCCCATTTTGGAGGCAAAGGTAGATGTAACGAAGTATTCTGAGGCAGAGCTTGTGTGGGCTTACGGCGAGCCTGTCTGGCAAGGCGCATATGCGTTTAACGTATCTCTGGACCAAGGGCTTCAACTCAAAGGTAGAATCACCCATATTGAAGACCCCGCCGACCTAGAAGAAGGTTATTACTACTATTACTCTCCTTTCTCAGTAGAGAGGTCCCTTTACATAGACGATGTTCTCTACACTATCTCAGACGCTAAGATAAAGATGAACAACCTGGAGAATCTGGATTACATCAATGAGGTGCAACTCCTATACTGAACCTGGACGCCGTTTAATTGTCGCCCCGGGTGGCCTGGGGCGACGAACGGTCTCTGGATTGTTCAATCTGTTTGAACGGAAGGGCAAAATAAACAGTCTAAATATTTACAGGAGGTGAACGAAATGAAGAAGATAGTGATAATCGCATTAGCTTTAGTGTTGCTGCTGCCCCTGATAGCTTCTATTCAGATGGCTCAGCCGGCGGCAGGCGAGATGCTCAAATCAGATAAAGAACGGATAACTTCACCGGATGTCGGTCCGAGTGAGCAAGCATTGCTGGTTGAAGGAAACAGCGCTTTCGCCTTCGAGCTTTATCAGGCGCTTAAAGGGGAGGAGGGTAATCTTTTCTACTCTCCCTATAGCATCTCACTGGCGCTGGCGATGACATACGCCGGAGCGCATGGCGAAACCGCTCAGCAGATGGCCGATACTCTTCAATTCATGCTTGAACAGGAGAGGCTGCACCCGGCATTTAACTGGCTTGATACAGAACTTGCCAGAAGGGGTGAAGGCGCTGCAGGCAAGGACGGGAAAGGATTCAGGCTGAACATTGTCAACGCTATCTGGGGGCAAAAGGATTATGAGTTCCTGCCCGCCTTCCTCGATGTCCTGGCCGAGAACTACGGTGCCGGGCTGAGAATACTGGACTTCATAACGGAGACGGAAAAGTCCCGCGTCACCATAAACAAGTGGGTCTATAATCAGACGGAAGAACGCATTGAAGACCTTATCCCGCCAGGTGCGATTGGTGAACTAACCCGCCTTGTGCTAACCAATGCTATTTACTTCAATGCTGCCTGGGAGTACCCCTTCGATGAGGACATTACAGTAGATGGCCCGTTCTACCTTCTTGACGGCGGGCAGGTGATAGTGCCGATGATGAAGCAGACGGAGTCGTTTGGCTACACCGAGGAGGAAGGATACCAGACAGTTGAGCTGCGATATGATGGCGGTGAACTCTTCATGGTCATCCTCCTGCCTGAAGCTGGCAAGCTCGAGGCTTTTGAAGAAGGACTTCAGGCTCAGCAGGTCAGTGATATCATAAGCGGTCTGCAACCTACCGAGGTCGCCCTGATGATGCCCCGGTTTGAATTCGACTCAGAATTCAGCCTGAAGGACACCCTCGCCGGGATGGGCATGCCGATTGCCTTTTCTAGCGGTGCGGATTTCTCCGGAATGACTGGTAATCGTGAGCTGTTCATATCAGACGTTGTGCACAAGGCATTCGTTGCCGTAGATGAAGCTGGCACAGAGGCTGCTGCTGCCACCGCAGTGATTATGGAGTTAACAGCAGTACCCGAACCTCCTGTGGAAGTCACCATAGACCGCCCCTTCATCTTCCTCATTCGCGACATTGATACGGGTGCAATTCTCTTTGTTGGGCGCGTCATGAATCCCGGTGCGTAAGTAAATGCCGCCTTTATTGCAAGCTTGTTAGTTGTGGTTTGTAAAATAGAAGGGCTGGATATCCCGACACCGGGAAAATCCAGCCCTTCTGAGTTCTGTTAAGCTGTGCAGGAGCAGGTCTAACTCTTGTCAATTCTGAATACTTTTGTGCCGCGGGTTGGACAGATGCCTTGGGTTGACGGCCTACCATTCTGCATGGTGATGTTTTTGGCGTTTTTTTATTTCCTTATTGACAGGCACTTCATACAGTATGCTTGCATTTGACTCTCATCTTTCGGGGATAACCTGAATCAACCGCCTGAGCTTCGTCGCTTGCTTCATCAGTCACCTCTACGAAGGCTAGTAGAGCGTAAGACAATCTTAATATCCTTACGAAAGTAGGGTTACCAATGGGTGATTGACGGGTAAGCGAACGGGTTTTAGAATATATTCAGTTAGTTTTAGGGGGTGTTGATATGCCTGTAAAAATAAATGGACGAATTTATTATAGAACTGCTGAAGTTTGCCAGATAGTTGGCATAGGTAAGAGCACTCTGTTCCGCTGGATCAGACAAAACATCGTAAAAGATGCCGAATATAGAGACAGGAAAGGTTGGAGGCTGTTCGCGGAGGATGAACTAATCAGTCTTAAGTCGGAGACTAACAAAATTCAGAAGAACCGTCTGGTCAAAGTATGATAAATGCCAGCGATTTTGAGGAACAAATTCAAGGAGGTGTATCATGGTGACTACGATGAGTAAGAGTCAGCAATCCAGAAAGGTGGTAAGCAAAGACGTGAAACAAATGGTCGAGCTTCCTTCCGAGATCCCCGAGGAGGTCAGGGATCCTCTTGGTGAGTTAATGGGTCAGGCCCAGGCCGCCTACACGTCCTATCTGCAAGCTCAGAGAAAGGTAGCGGAGGCATATCAGGAACGCCAACGCCAGGGAGAGACTTCCTATGAAGAAATTGAAGAGCACGCCGCTAAAATTTGTACAGAAGCCCTAGAAAAAGCCGAGCGCGCCCTGGAAAAAGCTGAACAGGAAGCCGAGGAAGCGTATACGAAGGCGAAAATGGGAGCTAGGCAGGTTTATCAGGACAGTGCGAATGAAGCATTGAGAGTACGCCAAGAGACCATCGAGCAAGCCTGGGAAGAAACCAAAAGAAATTCAGAGAGAATCTGGAAAGTCTTTCAGGGTAAAATCGAGGAATAGAAATATAACGGAATATCATAAAATAGGGCTAACGTGTCACATTGGTACACTCGCCATTATTGAGTCCTGTGAGAAAGGTGGATGATATTATGAGTAATAACGCTAAAAAAGATGATGTCGTTGTGCTGGGGGGGCGTGAGTTCAAGCTGGTAAAAAACGGGCTAGATGAGGCTCAGGTAGCGCCTTTCATTGACGAGCTTACCAAGGAGCGGGATAAACTGGCCCAGTCCCAGGACCATATCGCGTCTCTTAACAGACTTGCAGAGATGACCGTCGTCGAAGCCGACAAGCTGGCCGCACAGATCAAGACAGAAGCCGAAGAACAAGCTAAAGCTGAGAGTACTGCCATTATAGATAAAGCCAAGGAGCAAGCTCGACAGATGGCGGAAAACAAGATAGCTGAAGCTGTGGAGATTGCTAATGAAAAGGCTAACGCAATCAATGCCAAAGCCGAAGAGGAAGCAGCACTGCTGCTAGGGAATGAGAGAAATAAAATTCGGGGTGAACTACACAACCTTGTAAATCAACAATTCGGCTATATGCTGGAAGAACTGGAGAGCCTTAAGAAGCAGGCAGCAGCGGTACAGGCAGATTTTGACAATAAGTTGGCTAAACCCAGGGAGGAGAACAGCGCCGCAGCCATGGAAATCGTGAAAGAGAGCGACGCCATAGCTGCAAAAATCGCGGAGGAGAGAGACACCATAGTCATGGAAGGGAAAGACGCCTCAGCCGCAGAAATCGCGGAAGAGAGAGACACCATAGTCATGGAAGGGAAGGACGCCTCAGCCGCAGAAATCGCGGAAGAGAGAGACGCCATAGTCATGGAAGGGAAAGACGCCTCAGCCGCGGAAATCACAGAGGAGAGAGACGCCATAGTCATGGAAGAGAAAGACGCCTCAGCCGCAGAAATCGTGAAAGAGAGCGACACCATAGTCATGGAAGAGAGCAAGGCACCTGTCGAACACCCGGAGCCAAGCCAGGCTGCTGACTACATTAAAAAGAGCCTCGACCTCTCAAAACTACTTGAGATTGAAGACCAGGCAGGGTTGGGCAAGCCGCAATGGGAATTGGAAATCTTACCTCCGTTTGATATAGCCAAAATCATGGAAGTCGTGTCCTTCCTTGACCAATTACCCGAAGTTGCAAATACTGAGATGATTGTACCCCAGATTGATATGCCTTCAATTCTGGTTTTCCTGCGTGGGCCCATGAACCTTGTTGATGTGCTGCAAACAATCCCCGCAGTGGCTCATATTGAAGAAGTCACAACTGACAAAGCTGCTACCAATGGCGAATCAGGGAAAGAACCAAGGAAAGTCCGCATAAGCCTCTCGGAGAACACAACGGCGCAAGAAAAGAAGTAAAAAACGCACATGTCTTTCGCTAAAGGTAGCAAACCAATCAGATCGGAAAAGACCTGATCTTCGAAAGGGAATTGAAACCAACCCTCATCGGTGTCAGGAAATTCCTTAATTAGTTCTCCCTGAAAAGTTCGAAGCTAGCCGCGTATGAGTGAAACTGGCAAAACAAGAAACCAGGGTACTGAGATATGGGTTGGACAGGGCATATTGGCCCATAATCTGTGGCAGGTGGTGAGCATAATATAAAAAGCAAATGAAACGATAAAGGACATCCAAAAAAATTTCTGCCTCCGTGCTATGATTTAAGGGGTATTTGTAGGAAGAGAGACCAGAAATTCATGGTAGCATTTGAGGCGCGATGTAGCACCACCGCTATGGGGATAATGCCTCACAGGGATGTTAACCGGGCGCTGGAACTTGCCTTAAGCCTGGACATCCCCTTCTGGCCCCAGCTTCCTAAAGTGAGCTTGTATGAGGATATGTATGTTCAAGCATCGCAGAATTTTCCCGGCATAGCTATTGACTTTAACAAAGAGAGGCTCGCCTTCGACACTGCACGATTTAAACAAGAACTCGACGAGTATTTCGTGAAAATGGATATCGCTGACACTTTTGCCCTTACCGCCGAGTATTCCAGGGTATTCCACGAGTTTCTCTCCAGGGAACTTCAAGGTTATAAAGCTATCAGGGGACAAGTGACGGGCCCGGTGAGTTTTGGCTTGAAAGTATTGGATGAAGATCTGAAGCCCATCATCTATAACGAAGAGGCGAGGACTATTTTGTTTGATTTCATTCAGAGAAAAGTCAACGTCCAATATCAAGAACTCAGTAAGAAGAACACTAACGCCTTTGTCTGGGTGGATGAACCAGGGCTGGGCTACGTGTTCAGCGGTTTTTCCGGGTACAACGAGCAACATGCTAGAGAAGACTATCATAAGTTCGTTGAAGGTTTAGAAGGCCCCAAGGGGCTGCACCTCTGTGCTGAGGTGAATTTGCCCTATCTGTTAGAGTTGGGGGTAGAAATTCTGTCCTTCGACGCCTATCAAATTGGGTTTATGCCCAGGGAATATGCTGGCAATGTGGCTGAATTCATTCAGAGTGGCGGGATTATCTCGTGGGGCATTATCCCCACTGAATCCACAGCTCTGGCGACTCAGACACCAGAAACACTGGCTGCGATTCTCTCAAGCTATTGGGAGGTAATCTCGGAAAATACAGGTTTGTCCTTGAATCAAATTGCAAAGCAGGCATTGGTGGCTCCAGCCAGATGCTGCCTTAGCGATTTAGGCCAGGTCAACACAGTCGGTAAGACAGTAAGCGAATGTCAGGTCTCAAGCATTGAGGAAGGGCTTGTTGAGAAGGCATTTGCCTTCCTGCCTGAGCTCTCGCAGATACTGAAAGACAAGTATGGTGTATAAAGAACAGGATTCAATTCTTGCTCGGGGCTCTGTCCTGGGTCTCAGCCCGAGGGGCTTATGCCCAATTCTATTCGGGACGCTATAATTATGAGAAGGATAGCAATATGAAAGTATTAGGCATTATGGGCAGCCCCAGAAGGAAAAGCAATACCGAGATTCTTCTTGATAAGGCGCTGGAGGGTGCCGAGGAGGCAGGAGCCGAGGTCGAAAAGGTGCTGGTCTCAAAACTCAAAATCTCACCATGCTTGGAAATATATGCCTGTCTCAAGGATGGCAACTGTGCCATTAAGGATGATATGCAATTGCTCTATAAAAAGCTTCTGGAAGCAGACCACATTGTTTTTGCTTCACCGATGTTCTTCTATGGTATCACCAGCCAGGCGAAAGCCATAATAGACAGATGCCAGGCGCTTTGGGTAAGAAGACATGTGCTGGGCATGGGCAAGGAGGACAATCGGGTGCGCGGAGGGGTGTTCATTTCAGTTGGCGCCACTCAGGGCAAAAAGCTCTTTGATGGCGCAGTGCTCACGGTGAAGTATTTCTTTGATGCTATAGGCGTGAAATATTCTGGTGATTTATTAGTCAGGGGAATTGATACCAAAGGCCAGATTGAGGAGCATCCTGCGGCTCTCGAGGACGCATTTCGCCTTGGTCAAGAGCTTGTTCGTGGGGAATAGACACGACGAATGAAGGCAATAATAGCTGACAATCTAACCAAGATGTTTGGTCATCTTGTTGCGGTAGACCATATCTCATTTGAATAGGTTCTTGCTTCTTCTCAAGGAAGGAAGCTGACTGAGGAACGGGGATACTTTGTTCTCCGCCGAGCCAGGAGCAGAGGGTAATTACGAAATGCTTAACTTAGTAGCGTTTAGCTTGCCGTGTAGGCTTTACATTGCCCCGGTAATCGGGAGCGGTGATGTTGAATACCAGGCTTATCATTGGGTCCACCATTCGTGAACTGATTCGTGTTTCAATCTCGTCTAAAGAGAGACATGTAGTGACCACCATTGGCAACCTGGCATTATAACGGTAGTTTATCAATTGATATAGCTTCTCCTGAGCCCAGGGCGTGGCCGATTGTTCCCCGAAGTCATCGAGTATCAGCAGTGGAACCTCTTTGATACGCTCAGAAAATTCGTCATATGATATTTTGCTATCCGGACTGAATGTAGAACGTAAATGGTCAAGAAGGTCGGGGACAACCACAAAGAAGACTGGTTTTCCTTGCGCCAGTTGATAATTAGCGATAGCTGCTGCCAGATGAGTCTTACCACACCCATTAACGCCTAGCAATATTAACCAGCCTTCTGGTGAGCGAGCGAATTTTTCTACTCCATCGAAAACTGTACGCAAACATTCACGCTGCTCCAGGGTAAGTTCCCGCCTCTTGTGGTCAAAATTATCGAAGGTCATATTTCGTAATAGCTCTAACTCTAAGCCACCCTGGGATTCCAGGGGCGGTGCTGGTTCAATCACCCATACCTGGCAGGACTCATTATTAGTAAGGTGGCCGCGTAAGCGTTCATCCATTCTTTCCAGCGGTATATCGGTGATGATTACCGTGGCCAGCCTGGCATTGAAGCGATGATTAAGGAGTTGCTCCAGCTTCTCTTTAGACCAGGTAGTAGCGCTTCCCAGGGTAAGGTCATCAAGCACTAATAGAGGCACATTCTTTACCCGCTCAAACAACTCGTCGTAAGTGGTGTCACTCGTGGGGCTGAAAGCGGAGCGGAGGTGGTCAAGGAGGTCAGCAGCACCGATGTAAAATACAGGCTCCCCTAAGCTTAGACGGTGATTGGCGATAGCACAAGCCAGGTGTGTTTTACCGGAGCCGCTGGGACCCAAAAATACCAGCCAACCCTCGGGATTATCAGCAAAGGCTTTGGCAGCCTGGTAAACCTGAGCAAAGTGCTCCTGGGAAATGGCACTCGCCGCCTTCCCTTTAGGAGATAAGTTGTCAAAGGTAAGCTGCGACAGGGAGCCCAAATTGCTGTATTTCTCAAGGTATTTTGTTTTTTTCTTTCTCAGTTCCCCTTTGCTGCATCGGCAGGGTACCACCCGGCTGAAATCAACTTGCCCTGAATCCAGAGCAGGATGAACAAAGCCCGCCCCTTTGCAAATAGGGCAGATTTCACCCGCGCCTTCTTCAGAGGGAAGGGGAGCGTTACCTTCTGACCATGTGTCCATATTGGCCCTTGATGTATTTGTCGGGGTCAATCTTTTTAATATTTCTCCTATACTCTCCACTGTCTTTACCTTCGCTAGCCCATCTTTCAAGGATGCGGGCGATATATTTCCAACTGCGTTTATTCAGCATAGCTGCTTCTTTAAAGGCTTCTTCAATCCACTGGGGTGGATAAAGCTTCTCTGCCTCCTTAAGTTCTTCAACAATCGTGGACTGTATTATGCCGATATTCTGCTCGTAGAGGGCAAAGATGTTGACAGCCGGCGGCTGATGGCTATCAACGGTCAGAGAGTAAACATCCTCGAGCATTCCATTTATATTTGAGGTCGAGTGTAATAGAGCACCGTGCTCTACAGCCGAGTCCAAAGCTTGGCGAAGTGTCTCCTCGCCTAACTCGGCTGACAGCCGGCAACTTTCAGCTTTCAGTTCCTTGTAAGTAACAAACTGGGGATGGTCTGGCTTTCGCAGGATAAGATAAGCCACATACAACACTACTTTAAGTTCAGCCAGGTCTTGAATTTTAGGCATCGCCTGGGTAAAGAAAGAGTCAGGCACGGGGATAAAATCTGTTTCCCTTTGAGAGTTTGATAATTGCCGGTCAGGCATTTTTTTATCCTTTAGAGGCAGAAATCAGCTCTGCCTCTAAATTATCAAATTTGACAACCCTTTCCAGGAAGCGCAGCTTTCTTTGTCCTAAAGGACCGTTGCGGTGTTTGGCTATGATAATATCGGCGATGCCACGGGGATAAGGTTCCGTTTCAATATCATGCACCTTGCTCCAATCTTCAGGAGAATAATTCAGATCTTCCCGGTGAATGAAAATGACCACGTCAGCATCCTGCTCAATGCTGCCAGATTCGCGCAGGTCAGAAAGCTGAGGTATATGGGAGGGACGCGCTTCGATGGCCCGACTTAGTTGCGATAGGGCTAAGACAGGCACATTCAGTTCCCGGGCCAGGGTTTTTAGGGCACGAGTTATGTTACTGAGCTCCTGGACTCGGGTTTCATTTTTGCCATCGCCTTGTATCAGTTGCAGATAGTCGATGATAATCAGGTCGATGCCGCGTTCGAAGTGAAGTCGCCGCGCATTGCTCCTGATATCTGCCACCCGAAGCTTAGGTGAATCATCAACATAAATCGGCGCCTCGGATAAGACGCCGCTGGCTTCCATGATTTTTATCTCATCCTTCTCACTAAAGCGCCCAAGACGAACCTTTCCAGAATCCACCCCGGATTCGCTGGCTAGAAGTCTCTGTACCACTGCCTCTCGGGACATCTCCAAACTGAACAGCGCGATACAGGCCTTCTGGTTAATAGCGGCATTTCTGGCAACATTTAGGGCCAAGCTGGTCTTACCCAGACTAGTCTTGGCGGCTAAAACGATTAAGTCAGTCCTCTGTAATCCTCCTAAAAAATCATCTAAGGCAGTAAAACCAGTTAGAATATGAGGTATTTCCCCTGTCCTAAGCGTAGTAGATGGCCCAGCTTTGTCAAAATATTGACCGAGAACCTCGCGAATCGGAACAAGGCCTCGAAGACCTTGCCTGGCTCGCACTTTAAACAGGATATCTTCAGCGTCGTTGAGGCTAGCCTCAACATCTGGGCTGGCTTCGTAGCCAAGGGCCGCGATTTGCCTGGCGGCGGTGATTAGTCGCCGCATTACTGCTGTATTGGATACTATTTGAGCATAATATTCAACATGGAGGGATGTGGGTACATTACTTATTAAATGGCTTAAGAAGGCAGCACCACCAATTTGCTCCAGCTTGTCCTGACGCATTAGCTCATGAGCCACTGTAATCTGGTTTATGACTTCATTAGGACGTTGATAAAGAGAGAAACAAGCCTGGTAGATTACCCGATTTGTTTCTGAAAAAAAATCCTCGGGCTTGAGAGAAGCAGCAATTTTCAATATGGCCTCGGGGTCAATAAGCAGAGACCCAATTACTGCCTCCTCAGCTTCAATATCATGGGGTGGTAATTTTTCCTCGGCCATGCCTAATCTTTCTCCTCCTCTTTCTCTTTACCTTTCTCCTTCTTCTTCGCTGTCTTTTTCTCCTCCTCTTTCTCTTTACCTTTCTCCTTCTTCTTCGCTGTCTTTTTCTCCTCCTCTTTCTCTTTACCTTTCTCCTTCTTCTTCGCTGTCTTTTTCTCTGCTTTTTTCTCTGTCTCCGTCTTTGTCTCTTTCTCCTCCTCGATAACCACCGTAATTTGCGGATTAAGGTCGCTGGCTAACTTAACGACTACTTCATAGCTGCCTGTTTTGCGTAAAGATTTTTCTATGTCTATTTTCTTTTTATCAATAACAGAACCTATGGCCTGACTTAATTCTTCAGCTACGTCGGCAGCGGTAATAGAGCCAAACAAGCGTTCTCCGTCACCCATGCGAGCTTTAAAACGAATTTCCCTTCCCTCAATTTGCTGAGCCAGCTCAACTAGTTTATCCCGGTCAATACTTTCCTCGAGCTTCTCCTTCTCCAGGTTGGACTCTACTTGCTTAATGACTGTTGAAGTGGCTACCAAAGCTAAACCCCGAGGCAAAAGGAAATTCCTGGCATAACCTTTGCTTACTTCCTTTATCTCTCCCGCCTTCCCCTTTCCGGGGAGGTCTTCTAGCAAAACAACTTTCATAAAATTCCTCACTTCGCTCAGAATGTCAGAAATCTCTCTGCCGATATGGCAGCAGTAGCGCCATCTCCAGCAGCAGTTATTGCCTGCCTGGCTGAATTATGGCGGACATCCCCAGCAGCAAATATTCCGGGAATCTTCGTTTCCATGAGTTCATTGGTGATTATGTAGCCTCCTTCGTCCAAAGACAACAACCCCCGCCACTCAGCACTACTGGGCTCCGAGCCGATAGCCACAAAAACACCCGGTAACTCTAATATTGATATTTTAGCATTTTTGTTGTTTTTTAGCATGAGTTGCTTAACTACCCCATCGCTTTCAATTTGGGTTACTACACTATCCCAAATAAACTCTATCTTGGGTTCAGCCATAGCTCTTTCCTGAAATATCTTGCTGGCTCGAAGCTGGCTGCGACGGTGAATGACCTTAACCGAGGAAGCAAACTTACTCAAGTGGAGAGCCTCAGTGATTGCAGCATCGCCGCCACCTATTACAGCCACTGCTTTATCTTTGAATAAAGGGCCATCACAGGTAGCACAATAGGAAACTCCCTTACCCACAAGTTCATCTTCTCCAGGCACGCCTAGTTTGCGAAATTGCGAGCCAGAGGCAATGATTATCGACTCAGATACAAAATCACCTTCGCTGGTGCTGATTAGATTATGCCTCTGGCCGGGCACTGCTTTGGTAACCTCGGCAAGCAAGGTTTCCAATCCATAGCTAGTGGCTTGCTCATGGATAAGTTGTCCTAAATCAATTCCTGAGATACCTTTGGGAAAGCCAGGGTAATTCTCCACTCGCTCAGCGTTGGTTATTTGCCCGCCAATTACCCCCTTTTCGATAAGCAAAGTATTAAGCCTCGAGCGGGCACAATATAGCCCGGCAGCGAGTCCCGCCGGTCCACCACCAATGATGACTACTTGATAAATTTTGCCCATGGCTTGGAATTTTAACCTGTAGCTGCTCCCTCCCAGAAATCACAGCGCCCCCCCCACCTAGCCAGAACCTTGCCCTCCACAGAGATTTGAGCAATCTCGCATAAGTTGGGACAAGTTCTACACTAATTAATTATACCACCGACTTTTGCCTTTAGGTTGGGAATACCTACTCTAATCACTGTGGAATTCCTGCTTAATCCTATCAAGCATTCCTGGCTGGAGGATATCAGCCACAGTCATTGCCATTGCCTTAGCTGCATCCACGAAGCCTTCGTGCCCCGCTTCCGAGGCGGCTGCGGAGGCAAACTCCTGTGTGTGTATGAGTACCTCAAGCGAAGCAATGGCTATTGTCGGATGTATGCTTGGTACGACTTGACTGACGTTTCCCATATCTGTGCTGCCAAAGCCAAAGCTAGGGTCGAAGGCTTCGACATGACGCCCCAGCAATTCTAGATTTTGGCTGAATAGCCCGGCCAAAGTTGCATTGTTTTTCATCGGAGCATAAGCCTTATTTCTCCAGCTATATTCTAATCTTGCACCGCTAGCTACAGATGCTCCTACAAAACAATTTAAAACCTTACCATTCAACTCATCAAGATACTCATTATCTGGAGCACGTATCAAAAACACAGCAGCACTATGAGCAGGCACTATGTTAGGGGCTTCCCCTCCATCGGTAATTATACCATGGATGCGCGCCTCACCCTTTATGTGCTGGCGCAATGAATTTATAGAAGTGAAAGCTAAAATCATAGCTTCAAGGGCATTTACACCCTTGTAAGGTTGGGCAGCAGCGTGAGCTGGCTGGCCAAAAAATTCCACCTCCAGGGAGCTACAGGCAAGTGCCTGTATGGTTACCATGTTCCGCACATCGGGATGTACTATCATAGCCACGTCTATTTCTTTAAAGGCTCCTGCTTTCACCATGTCTATCTTGCCACCGAAGACTTCTTCTCCGGGAGTGCCCAGAACCACAACGCTGCCTCCTGACTGGTCAATGATAGACTTAC
>Ga0315543_1003469_pt1 | contig 14129 bp, 10 predicted proteins | sample SalMarSW160210MG_2_FD_203098 | JGI IMG/M metagenome (GOLD analysis project Ga0315543, IMG submission 203098) | Salt marsh sediment microbial communities from the Plum Island Ecosystem LTER, Massachusetts, United States - Salt Marsh Sediment SW1601-210 ...
AACACTCCTGGCAGCGAGGTCATCACCGAGGTGGCCGAGCCGGGCTTCTGGTCCCAGGTCTGCGTGCCCATCGCCGAGGCCCGCTGGCGGCCCACCAACCGCTACGTGGGGCACAGACTCTACTACGGTACCATCTATCGCGTCGTCAGCGCTACGGCGGACGCCGACGGCAACTGGTGGTATCGGCTCAAGGAGGGCATCACCTGCGCGCCCGGTCCCTACGTGCCTGCCTGGTCCGTGCGCCGCATCCCGCCCGACGAGATGGCCCCCATCTCACCCGGTCACTCCGACAAGTACATCGAGATCAACATTGACGCACAGACACTGACCTGCTTCGAGGGGGAGAGGGCTGTCTTCGGCACACCAATCTCTTCAGGCCTGCCCGGGACGGCGACACCGCGCGGCGAGCACCACGTGCTTTACAAGCGTCACACCAGCCGTATGACAGGCGGGAATGAAGAGAGTCGCTATGACCTGCCGGGCGTCGCTTTCCCGGTCTATTTCACCTGGTCAGCCGTCGCCATCCACGGCACCTACTGGCATAACGATTTCGTCCGGCGGCATAGCCACGGCTGCGTGAACGTGACCAACCAGGCAGCCCAGTGGATTTTCCGCTGGGCCGACCCCGTAGTTCCCTACGACGAGTACAGGGTGAATGTCGAGCGAGCAGAGGGCACGCGCATCGTCGTCATCTGATGCGTGTGATATATGCACCCCATCACAAGCCCTCACACATCCAGGTTGCGCACCTCTTTAGCGTGGGTCTGGATGAAACGACGACGGGGGGGGACACTCTTGCCCATCAACATATCGAAGGTGCGGTCGGCGGCAGCCGCGTCCTCGATGGTCACCTGCAAAAGAGTGCGATTCTCTGGGTTCATCGTCGTCTCCCAGAGTTGCTCCGGGTTCATCTCGCCCAACCCCTTGTAGCGCTGGAGGGTGGCCTTCCGGTCACCCAGCTCTTCGAGCATCGCATCCTTTTCTGCTTCGGTGTAAACATAGCGCACCTCCTTGCCGACGGCGATGCGGTAGAGAGGCGGCTGAGCAATGAACAGGTGCCCCTCCTCGATGAGCGGCTGCATGTAGCGGAAGAAAAAAGTGAGAAGCAGCGTGCGGATGTGGGCCCCGTCTACGTCGGCATCCATGAGAAAAATCACGCGGTTATAGCGCAAACCGTCCAGGTTGAATCGATCGCCGATGCCGCAGCCCACGGCCGAGATGAGCGACTGCACCTCCCTGTTGTTCAGGATCTTATCCAGCCGTGCTCGCTCGGTGTTGAGGATCTTGCCTCGCAACGGGAGAATGGCCTGAAAGTGACGGTCACGGCCCTGTTTCGCACTACCGCCAGCACTGTCACCTTCCACAATGAAAACCTCTGTCTTGGACGGATCTCGCTCGGAGCAATCGGCCAGTTTTCCGGGCAAGGTCAGGCTCTCCAGCGCACTCTTGCGAATCACCAGGTCGCGCGCCCGGCGGGCAGCCACCCGTGCCCGGGACGACGTGAGACACTTTTGGACGATGCGCCGGGCCGCCTGCGAATCCCGCTCCAGAAACTCCCCCAGCGCCATCGTCACCACCGACTCCACCATCGCCTTGACCTCGGCGTTCATCAACTTCACTTTGGTCTGACTTTCGAACTGGGGGTCGGGGTGCTTGATGCTGACGATGGCGGTCAACCCTTCACGCACGTCTTCGCCGGAGAAGTTGGCATCCTTCTCCTTGAGCAGACCCGCCTTGCGAGCGTAATCGTTGATCGTGCGGGTGAGGCCAGAGCGCAGCCCTGTCAGGTGCGTGCCGCCATCCACGGTGTGGATGGTGTTGGCGAAAGCATACACCGACTCAGCGTAGGCGTCGGTATACTGCAGCGCCACCTCGATACCCACGCCGTTCACCTGGCGCTCGGCGTACACCGCGTCGTGGAGACCCGCCCGGTTGCGGTTGAGATAACGCACGAAGGACTCGATGCCGCCCTCAAAGTAGAACGTCATCTGGTGCGAGAAAGGCTTCGCCCGCTCGTCCACCAGTTTGATGGTGACGCCCCGGGTGATGAAGGCCATCTCCCGCATGCGCTGGGCCAGCGTCTCGAAACGAAAGTCCACCTCCTTGAAGATGGTGGGGTCGAAGCAGAACGTGACCTGAGTGCCCTGTCCCTGGGCTTTGCCAATTTCCTTGACCGGTGCGACCGGCACACCTCGCTCGTACCGCTGGCAATGGCGTCGCCCGTCGCGGGGATCGTCCACCACGATCTCCAGCCACTCAGAGAGAGCATTGACCGCCGACACGCCTACCCCGTGCAGGCCACCGGAGACCTTATAGCCGCTGCCGCCGAACTTGGCCCCGGCGTGGAGGGTGGTCATGACCAATTCCAGGGCCGAGATTTTCTTCTCAGGATGCGGGGCGGTAGGGATGCCCCGCCCGTTGTCCGTCACCGTCACGCTGGAGTCCGGGTGGATGATGATCTCGATCCTGTCACAAGCCCCGGCCAATGCCTCGTCAATCGCGTTATCCACCACCTCGTACACGAGGTGATGCAATGCTTTGACGTCCGTGCCGCCGACGTACATCCCCGGCCGGCGGCGGACTGCCTCCAGCCCCTCCAGCACCTGCACGTCCGCTGCCTCGTAGCGCTCCACTTGATTAACCGTCTGCTCTTTTCTTCCTGCCATCCCTCCTCCACTCAAGCCGTTGGCCACTAACTGCTAACTGCTGACTGCTGACTGCTGACTGCTAACCACTAGCCTCTCCTGGTAGAACACAAAAGTGGCCGCAGTCAACCCCGTGGCGATGCAAGCGTTGCCCAGGATGCCAACTAATAGTGACCACGAGTCACCGGACGGGAGCGACCAGACGAATCCCAGTCCTGCATAGATCACTACCACGAGCATCACCAGCCCCACTACGGAAGGAAATTGCGTATGGATCAGCACAATACTCTCCCAGGTAGCCCGCAGCAGCCCGCGCCCGCCGAGCAACACGCCGTGGACGACAAACAGTAAATGCAGCGCCATGTAACTCCCCATCCCTACGCCGAGTGCCCATACCAGGAAGCCCAGTGACGGTATAATCGCCGCAGCCGTCCCAACCAACAGCAACCACAGCAGGCCAAGCACCATCCCGACCGCCAACACGCCGGCGGCAAACAGGAAGACACGGATGATCTTCCCTACCTCATTGCCCACTCCGCTGGCCTGTTCTATCTCTTGCTCGTCAGGGGAGCGCATGGCACGGACCTGGTGAGCCAGGCTACTCAAGTACAGGGCTCCTGACGCCAGGCTGATGGGAACCAGCACTACCACCCAGGCCATCAGCGCCAGCACGCTCGTGACCACAAGCACGCGGGCCTCGCCCAGCGGCGAGACTATCCCCGGCGCGTGCCGGGCCAGCAGGCTGGGCACGTTCAAAAGAGGCAGCCCGCCGAGGAGCGCAAGCAGGTTGAACTGCTCACCAAACTGTTCTAGCAGTTGCATCGCCTGTGCGACCTGACGGGCCATCGTCGGGTCGGGTGCAGGCTGCGCCGTCAAGAGAGCGACGAACTGCTGCAATAGCGTGACCATGGAAAGCCGTGGCCCCAGCCACAGGAGCAAATCGAGCAATACTGGCAATGTCACCAGCCACAGATGCCGGCCCAGCATATCGAACCCGGCTGCCAGGCAACCAATCACCCCCAGCGGGCCAGTCGCTTCCTCTTTCGTTCTGGTGCTCATCAATAGCAATTGTACCACAAGATGGGCAAGCGGGAAACTCGCCGTGCATTTGCCACCCCGCCCAAAACATAGTATAAAAGCGCTACGCCAGTAAAAGCGACCAGCACCGTCTGTTTTACGGCGGTGCCCCTTCACCACTTTGCGTTAAGGAGACAGTCAATGCCAGTGCGGTTTTCCAGACTCATCAGCCTGGGTGTGACACTCACGATACTGATTGCATCTTTCACGACGAGCGTGGGCGCGGTCCTGGCCGAGAGACCACCCCTCCCCACCCTCAATGCCCCCGTGCTGGACGTGTTGCCACCCTGGGCACAGCCGCCCTCGCCGGTCTCCCCCGGAACTGCTCCGTCGGCCCAACGGACCGAATCCTTTACAACAAACTCGGCCCCCTCTCGCAACGTGGAGGTCAATAGCATCGCTGGCTCAACAGTCACGGGAAGCGACTGTTATCAACCCGGCGATACGGCGACCCTCTGCTTCACTGCGCATAATGCCTCACCCGATCTCGAGTGGCTGGACGCAGTAACCCTCACGTTCCCCGCCGCGTGGACGGTAGCCTGCAACTCGCAGGATGCGACCGACTCCGGCGGACACACTGTTGCCTTTACTTGCACCGCCGCCGGGAACAAGGTATCCTACACAGATAACGACGGCGGCTTTGGCGAGATTTACGATGGAGAGCAATGGGGCTTCTGCGCGGATGTGACAGTGCCCGCCAGCGCCTCTGGCGTGCAATCAGTAGACTGGGCGCTGTCGGGGGACGACAATGAGGATCCTCCCCACGACGTCAACGGAACACTAGACATCGCCCAGTGTCTGCCGCTGGACCTGACCCCCGACACCCTCGAAGTGCAGGGCTGCGTCGCCGTCACCCAGACCCACACCCTCAACCTCTTTAACAACACCGGCGCCGGCGGCACCTTCAACCTGACCTACGACACGCCCAGTGGCCACGGCTCCATCAGCGGCCCGGCCAGCCACGTCCTCAACGCCAGCGATACTGTAACCTTCACCGTCACCCTGACCCCCGACCTCTGCATAATGCCCGGTGTCCAGGTGATTGCCACAATTGAGGCGTCAGGCAACGGCTACAGCGACACCTCTGTCATCACCGAGACCGTGTCTACCGTCACCTCTCCCGAATGGCAGCCAGCGACGCCGACGCCCCAGGGCACGCGCTATCACGCCGTGGCCTACCACGATGGCTACCTGTACCAGATCGGTGGTGAGACGGGCTGGTGGACGATTACCGACGCAGTCAACCGGTACGACGTCGTCAACGATACCTGGACTCCTGCCACCGCGATGATCGCCGCTGCCTATGGCATAGACGCCGTGGCTATCGGCGGCAATATCTATGTCCCCGGCGGGAGCGATGATACTGATGACACCGGGGATGGCGGTACTTTCTTGGACGCCCTGCAGGTCTACTCGACCACGGCCGGTGGCTGGTCACTGGCAGCGCCGATGCCAGTCGCGTTGGCCTATGCCTCGGCAGTGGCCTACGAGGGCAGGCTGTACGTCATCGGCGGCGAACTGAACGACGGCTCCTACACCAACACGCTCCACATCTATGACCCGGCCACCGATACCTGGTCCCACGGCGCGTCAATGAGTGAGACGCGCGGCTACGCCGCCGCTGCCGCCACCGGCGGCAAGATCTACGTGGCCGGCGGCTTCGCCGGCGAGACCACGGTGCACAACAGCCTGGAGATCTACGACCCGGTGGCCGACTCGTGGAGTTTTGGCCCTGACCTGCCCAGAGACTGGGCGCCGTTTGGCGATGGGGTTCTGAACGATCGCTACTTCGTCGTCTTTAACGGTGACGCGATCTCGTACGATGCCGGCGGCGGCACCGCCTACACCTGCGATCAGGACGCCTGCTACTTCGACACGGTGACCAACAAATGGGGCACTCTGCCGGACCTCAACCGCCGTCTCTACGGCTCTCAGGGCGACGGCGATGGGACGAACTTCTACCTGGTCAGCGGCCGCACCGACGAGGGCAGCTGGCACATGGCCACCGAGGTCGAGCATCTGGAGGCATGCCCCGTCTGCGAGGAGCAAGGCTGGCTGGATGGCCACGTTATGGACTCCGAGTTGGGCGATACGGAGCCCACCTGCACCAGCGCGATCGTGCACATCGAGCCCGGCGGTCTGAACGTCCCGGCGGATCCAGCCACGGGCTACTACGGCCCTGTGCAGTTAATCTCCGACACCTACACCTTGCAAGCCTCGGCTTCCTGCTTCTCCGTGGAAACCGCCGACGTGACCATCACGACCGATGTGACCACCACCCAAGACTTCAACCTGTGGCGGCCGATGATCGAGGTGACGCCGACGGACCTCATCTCAATCACCGCCGCTATCAGCGAATCAGTGACCTACACCCTGATTATCAGCAGTAACGGTCACCTGCCGCTGGACTTCGATGTCCGCGATATGCCCTCGCCCCTTCCCCCCAAAGTCCTTTCTGAACCCCAGTCCAACCCTGGCATTGAGGTCGAGCCCGGACTCCTGGCACAACTGGACGCCAGCAAGACGACCGGCTACATGATCTACTTCCGCGAGCGGGCCGACCTGTCGCCGGCCCTCCAGATGGACTGGCACGAACGGGGCTGGTTCGTGATGAACGCACTGCAGGCCGCGGCGGAGCACTCGCAGGCCAAGGTGCGTGCCTACCTGGACACCCAGGGGGCCGACTACCAGGTCTTCTGGATTGACAATGTGATCGTGGTGAACTCGTCGGGCCGCAACACCTTCAACGGCCTGATGAACTTCCCCGAGATCGCCGCCCTCCGCACGCATCACATCATGCACGTGATCGAGCCGGTGCAGGAAGACAGTCCAGGGGACTCTGTTCCAATGGCTATTGAGCCCAACATCTCGCACGTCGGGGCGGATCAGGTGTGGGGGAGGGGCTTCACGGGCGAGGGCATGGTCGTGGCCAACATTGACACCGGCGTCCGCTACACCCACGATGCGCTGGTCAACCAGTACCGGGGCAATCAGGGCGGCGGCTCGTACAACCACGACTATAACTGGCTCGACGCGGACACCGGTCACACCACCCCGTTCGACGACCGCGGCCACGGCACTCACACGATGGGCACCATGATCGGCAACGACGGCGGGACCAACCAGATCGGCATGGCGCCTGGTGCCCAGTGGATCGCCTGCGATGCATGCGATGCTAACGGCGACTGCCCCGGCGCGGCGCTGCTGACCTGCGCGCAGTGGGTCGCCGCGCCGTACCCCATCGGCGATCCCGCTTCGCACGACCCCGACATGCGCCCGCACGCCGTCAACAACTCCTGGGGTGATTGCGAGCAATTCTACGACGACTGGTACCAGGGCGTGGTGGATTCCTGGCACGCGGCGGGCATCTACCCGGTCTTCTCCAACGGCAACAGCACCAATTGCGGGTACTCCACACCGCCGGGATGCAACACGGTGGGCAACCCGGCCCGCTACGGCAACGTAACCGGCGTCGGCTCCACCGGCCAGTCCAACGGCCAGTACGCTACCTACTCCAACTGGGGCCCCACCGACAACTTGGACGCAGTGAATCCGCGCGGATACCCTAACCTCAAGCCGCAGGTTATGGCACCGGGAGTCAACATCCGCTCCAGTCTCAATGGGAGCGACTCCGATTACGCTAGTTGGGGCGGGACCTCAATGTCGGCGCCGCATGTCGCAGCCATGATCGCCTTGATGTGGCAGGCCGCACCCTGCCTGGTGGGCGACTACACCACCACCGAGACCCTCATTGAGCAGACAGCCACGCCGATCTCCTATACCACCAGTTGCGGCAGCGAGGGGCCGGGCGACGTGCCCAACCACGCCACCGGTTGGGGCGAGATCAACGCCTCCGCTGCAGTGCAGGCGGCGATAAATCGGTGCGACCTGCCGTGGGTCTGGGAGGACCCCATCACCGGAACGATCCCCGGGCCGGGTATGATCGAAATTGACGTCACCTTCCACTGCACCGAGACGAGGGACTACACCGGCATGCTGCGCATCTTCCACAACGCCCCCTGTACAAACTCCGTTGACATGCCCATCATGCTTCAGTGCCAGGAGCCCCCTCCCATCTACCTGCCCGTGGTGATGCGTAACCGCTAGAGCAGGCTAGCGCTTATCTGCGTCCAAGATCTTGCGCCGCCTTCAGCATTCGCCCTACCAGTTGGCTGCCTAGAATAGCCAGTCCGTCGGTGGGCATGTAGTGCGCGGCGGTGTCCTCGAACAGCACCCGCGCCTGCGAGGGGAACTCCTCATCCCCCTCCCAGTACACCAGGCCTAAGTGCACTCGCGGCAACACCCTGAAGACGTAGCCAGCATCGCCGATTTCCAGCGGCCCGCCGCCCAGCCTCTCGCCAGCGCGACGGAACACCTCAATGCCGCCCCCCAGTTCGCGCACCAGCCGATCCCCGGTGTAGCCCTGGAACGCCTGGACGTAAAACAGCCCATCGGGAAGTTCGCGGAAGCCGACCCAACGGCTCGAAGGAGTCGTGCCGTCGGCCGTGACCAGGTAGGTGAGGATGATGCTCTGGATGAAGGAGGAGGGCTCCTCGCCGGTATCGGCCCGCCGGACGGTGAAGTCCCTGCCTGCGATGACGTACTCCTGCCAGAAGAAGGCCAGGCGGAAGTCGCCGTCCTCGTCCTGCTCGCAGCCGCTATGTAGCGCCAATTTGCCCGGCTTGAGGCGGCGCAGCGCCGCCCGCGCCTCCTTGACCACCGGAGCCAGCCGGTCAAACCACTGCTGGAGTTGTGGAGTAGGCTCACCTCGCTGCAACATGCTCCCCCACTTCTCCCACCAACTTCAGAAACTCCTCCCACTCCTCGCGGAAGAAGTGCACGGTGATGCTACCCAGTTCCAGGTGGTAAGTCGTTTCGCCGTCGGGCTCCTCGGCTCGCCACAGACTGAAGTTCTCGCTTTCGGCCAGGATTTCGATGGTGGGTTCTTCCATTTATCCTCCCGTATCATCCTGTTCCACCTTCTGTTCTACTTTCTCCTGCACTTTCTCCTGCAGCCGCTCCAGGGCCGCTTCGCCCGCCCGTTTGAGCAGGCCCTGTTTAGGCGGCACCACTTCCTCCTCCGGTTCGGCGAAGGGGTCGCGGTCGTAGAGGCGACAAAAGACGTAGCGCCCGAAGATGCGCAGCGTTGCCAAAACCGGGGCAGCGAGCAACATCCCCAGGATACCGGCCAGACTGCCGCCGACAATGATGGCAATCAGTACCAGCAGCGGGTGCAGGTTGAGGCTGCGGCCCAGGATACGAGGCAAGAGCAAGTTTCCCTCGATCTGCTGGATCACGATGTATAGCCCGGCGACCAGCACTGCGAACCAGAAGTTGCCCAGCGGTAAGAAACTGGAGCCCTGGAACAGAGCCACCAGTACCGCTGGTATCATCGCGATGACGGGGCCGAGGGTGGGCACCAACTCCATCACCCCTGCAATCAGTCCCAGCACCCCGGCATAGGGGACACCGACGGCCAGGCATACCACGGTCGTGATGACCGCCAATGCCAGCCCCAGCAGCAACTGGCCGCGCAAGAAGGCATTCCACACCTCCGTGATCTGCTGGCGCAGACGCACGAAGTCGTCGCGATAGCCGGGAGGAGCCAGGTCATCCAACTGATCAACAATACGCCCGGCATCCTTGACCAGGTAAAAAGAGGCCATCAGAACGAAAATCAACCAGAAGGCTCCCGAGGCGATGCTGAACACGACGTCGAGGGTGCCCTGCGCTACCGAGCCCACAAAGCGGCTCAACATTGCGCTCAGTTCCTCGTACACGCTGCTCAGGTCCAGAGAATAACCCCCGATCTCCACAGGCCGCTCGAAGAAAGCGCCGATGTCAGCGATGATGCGAGTGAAGTCAATCTGCACGGAGAGCACGGCTCGCTGGATGCTGGGCACCGCCGTCACTGGCGCGGCCAGTATCCCCAGGCCAATCACGATCAGGAGCAGGAAGACGAGCGTCGTGGCCGCTCCGCGCGAGAAGTGCAGGCGATCAGTGACAAAACCAACGATGGGGTCGAGGATGAAGGCCAGCAGAAACGCGACCACCAGCGGCGGAATGACAGCGCGAAAGCGATAGATCACCAGCGCCAGCAGGACGAGGATGATGACGACGACGGTGCGCTTGGTGGAAGTGCTCCAATGTGATGCCGATTCGTTCATCGCCTGTACCCCCCGTTTATTCCCGGATGCGGATCGCCCACGGGGCCAGCGCCCACATCCGCTCACGGGCCAGGCTCTGCAGTGCGTCGAGCAGCATCCCCAGACCAACCACCGGCGACTCCCTTCCCCCTGCGAGGAGGAAGGACCGGGGATGGGGGTCGGGGAAGGGAGAGGGTAGCAGTTCGTGGTGGGGCGGGCGCACCTGCACCACTGTATACTCCCGCTCTGGCTTGAGGCCGGCCAGTTCCTTGGCCGTCGCCAGCGCCGTCTCGAAGTCGCCCAATTCATCCACCAGCCCGATCTCGCGCGCTTGAGCACCGGTCCACACCCGCCCGCGTGCAACCTCTTCCACCTGTTCCTCCGTCATCTCGCGCCCTTCGGCCACCCGTGCCTTGAAACGGGCGTAAGCCTCGCCCAGGTCACGGCGCACGCGGGCGCGCTCCCCGTCGCTGAAGGACGCCAGTTCGGAATAGAGGCCGGCCATCGCGCCCCGCTGCACCGCATCGCGACCGATCCCCAGTTTCTCATACAGGCCCGCCGTGACAAACTTGCCACCCCAGATGCCGATGGAGCCGGTCAGCGTGGTCGGGCGGGCGACGATGCGGTTGGCCAGCGCTGAGACGTAATAGCCGCCTGAGGTGGCCTGTTCTCCCATCAGCACGATCACCGGTTTGCGCTCCCGCAGCCGGCGCACCTCGCGGCAGATCAGGTCGGAGGCCAATGCCGAGCCGCCGGGCGTCTCGACGTGGAGGATGACCGCTGCGATGCGCTTGTCAGCCTGGGCGTGGCGCAACGTCTGCACGATCGTCTCCGCCCCGGCTTGCGCTTCAACGAAGGGGAGCGGCACAGGGACGGGGACGCGGCGGCTGCGGCCCGGCACGATGAGCCCCTCCAGCGAGATCACGCCGATGGCCTGGCGCGTGGTCCACCTGACCGGCTGCCAGAGCCAGCGGGCAGCCTCCCGCCAGGAGAGTAACGTGGCGGTGGTCCCGTGGGGCAGGCTTTCGCGCCTGCCACCAGCCTGGAAAGGCTGCTCCACGTCCCCTTGTGCCGCCGCAGAGCGGTGTCCTGAGCCCATCGAAGGAAAATGCGCCGCCAACTCGTCCTCGTAGAGCACCGCGTCAACCAGCCCCGCCTCGACCGCCTCGGCGGGTGTGAACGGCATCGCGTCAATCAGTTCACGCACCCGCGCTGAGGTGAGCCCGCGCCCCTCGGCGATGGCGGCGATGATCTCGTCGAAGTGGGAGTCGAGGATACCGTTCAGCATCTCCCGGTGCGGCTCGCTCATCGTCGAGCGGCGGAAGGTATCGGGCGAAACCTTGTACTCGGCGATGGCCTCGAGGTCGGCCTCCAGCCCAACCAGCGCCAGTGCATCCTTGAGGAACACCAGTTCGGCCCGCAGGCCCAGCGCGAAAAGGCGGCCGGACTGGGGAAGAATGATCTCATTGCAGGCCGAGGCCAGGTAATAGTCCCAGGTGCCAGCACTGGGCAGCCAGGCAACCAGCCGCCTTCCTTTGGCGCGCAGGTCGAGCAGGCGGTGGCGCAGGCTGTAGAGCATAGGCGGCCCGGCCCGGAGTGTGTCAAAGCGCAACACCACGCCCCGCACGCGGCGGTCGCCACTGATCCTCTCCACTACCATTCGCATGTCCTCCAGGCTAACCTCCTGGGGAAAGAGCGGCAGACGGCTGAAGGGGAAGGGCAGTGGGTCACGGCGGGCCGCCCACTCCGGGTAGGAGCCGCGGATGGGCAGGACGATGTAGTCGAATCCCTTGCGGCGCAGCGAGCGCAAGAGGTTGCCTGCCACCAGAGCGGGATTGCGCAGGAGATCGCGTGGCCTCATCGTGTCGCACCCCCACCCGTCAGCAGTTCCAAAAGTCCATCAGGATACAACGGAAGCCCATCCGCCTGAAACTTGCGCAGCGGCATCCAGGCTTCATTGTTCATTGGTTCATTGTTCATTGCTTCATTGTTCATTGTTCATTGCTTTCACACCAGCCGCAGCCCCGGCACGACGTCCAGGTCCCAGCCGGCCCGCTCACCTGAGATGAAGCGCCGATGCGCGCAGGCGCCCACCATCGCCGCGTTGTCGGTGCAGAGGATTGGCGGCGGATAATAGACCGGCACGCTGGCCCGCCCGGCGGTCGTGGCCCGCAGCGCCTGGTTGGCCGAGACGCCCCCGCAAAGCAGCACCGCTGTTACGTCGAACTCCTCCGCCGCCCGCACCACCTTGGCCGACAGCACGTCTACCACCGCTGCCTGGAAACTGGCCGACAGGTCGGCCAACAAGCGGCCCTGGGGCGGATCGCTGTACTTCTGAACCACACGCAGCATAGCCGTCTTCAGTCCGCTGAAACTGAAGTCATAACTATCGTCCAGCCAGGCGCGGGGGAACCGGAAAGCCGCCGGGTTGCCATCCTGGGCCGCCTCCTGGATCGCCGGCCCGCCGGGGTAAGGAAGCCCCAGTAACCGGCCCACTTTGTCGAATGCCTCACCCGCGGCATCGTCGAGCGTGCCGCCCAGGTACTCGTAGTCGCCGTGGTCACGCATCAGGATCAGTTCGCTGTGGCCGCCGGAGACGATGAGCGCCAGCAGCGGGAACATTAACCCCCCCCCGCCCCCCCCCTGCGAGGGGGGAGAGACTGTACCCCCCCCAGCCCCTCCCGCAAGCGGAGGGGGAGTCGCTGCACCCTCGCTTTCCACCTCCAGCCAGTGGGCATAGATGTGCGCCTCCAGGTGATTGACCGCCACAAGTGGCAGGTTGCACCCTAACGCGAGCCCCTTGGCCGCGTTGACCCCCACCAGGAGCGAGCCCGCTAGCCCCGGCCCGTAGGTCACGGCCACACCGTCCAGGTCGTCGAAGCCGAGGTGGGCGTCCCTCATCGCCTGTTCGATCACAGGCACGATGGCCTCGACGTGAGCGCGGGAGGCGACCTCAGGGAAGACACCGCCATAGCGGGCGTGCAGTTCGACCTGCGAGGCGATGACGTTGGAGAGAATGTGCCGTCCGTCCTCGACCACGGCTGCGGCAGTCTCGTCGCAGGAGGTTTCGATAGCGAGGATGCGGGTCATAGATGCACTCACTCCATTAGGCCCAAGTACAATCTCAGAGCCACTTCAACGTCGGGCATTCGTTTGCTTCGCAGAACCGACAGCTTCCGTAGCAGGCGTTCTTTGGCCACCGTCCGTATTTGACCACCCAGCAGGAGTGAGTCGCGCTTCAGATCGGTGTCTTCCTGCGTCAGCAAGACATTGATGGGGAATCTACGGCCCGCCAGATTGCTGATGAGCGGCACCACACAGACGGTCGGCGCGTGCTCATTCGTGACATCGTTGCTGATCACCAAACAGGGACGAACGCCACGCTGTTCGCTGCCGCGCACCGGGTTCAGGTGCACAAGCCAGATGTCACCTCGTTTTATTCCCACCACGGCCACTCAGCCTCCTCTGGAAAGGCTTTGGTCAGGTCAGGTTGCGCCCGCAGTCCCTCTTCAGCCAGGGCAGCCTCAGTCTGGCGCTCCCGCTCAGACATCGTCAGATATGCTGTCCTCAACTCATGCAGGAGATGATCTGGCTCAGGAGACACAGGAGTGATGCGGACGAACAGCCGCTGCCCCCAACTCTCCGGTAGGGAGCGCCTGAGCACCAGGTGAGTGCTATCCAGAATCGTCGCTTCCGTCACTATCTCTTTCATCTCTTCATCTCCACCACTAGCTCTCTGGGAAACTCGGTCAAGTTATGAACGGTGCATTCGGAGTCAATCCAGATCACATCCTCAATGCGCATGCCGAAGCCCCGGTCGGGGTAATACAGCCCCGGCTCGCAGGTGAAGACGTGACCAGGCTGGAGCACGTCAGTGTTGCTGGGCACGTCGCCGAAGCGCGGCTCCTCGTGAATCGCCAGCCCCAGCCCGTGGCCTACGGTGTGCACGTAGCCGGCCTCGGTCTTGCTGTCGCTGGCGATGGTGGGATGACCACGGCTCTCGAAAAACTCGCAGGTCATCTGTTGGTAGCGCCGTGCCTCTATCCCCACTGCGTAGGCCTCAACAAGCATCTCCACACATTCGTAAACCTCTCGATAAGCCTTCTCGACCTCCGGCGGCGCGTAGCCCAGGCAGAAGGTGCGGGTCATGTCAAAGAAGTAGCCGCCGCCGGCCTCGCGGGGGAAGATGTCGAAGACAATGGTCTTGCCCAACGCGACCACGTCCTCAGGACGGCCCTTGCTGTGGGGGATGCCGGCGTCG
>Ga0315543_1003472_pt1 | contig 14115 bp, 12 predicted proteins | sample SalMarSW160210MG_2_FD_203098 | JGI IMG/M metagenome (GOLD analysis project Ga0315543, IMG submission 203098) | Salt marsh sediment microbial communities from the Plum Island Ecosystem LTER, Massachusetts, United States - Salt Marsh Sediment SW1601-210 ...
TCGGATTAAGCTTCTCAATTTCACGTTTAGAAAAATTGGTGTAAGTCATAATCTGTTCAGCATCCTTCACTGAAAAGAAGAGCATGAGGTCTTTATCAATAGGTAGTAGATTAACAGGAAACAGAGAAACTATCCTGGCTGAACTTTCATGTTTCTTACTCGTGTTCTGAATAGCATCAAGATACCTATTAACAATATGGTCATCATTGAACAGTACGACAATATCAGGATTTTCCTGCATTACCACCTGTGCGGCAAAGTCAAAATTATACATGTCTCCAGAATGTTGACCTGGATATATGTGATATTTGGCATTATGCCTCAATTTACCATCATTTCGTACACCATATACGACCAAATCACACTTATTAACTAATTGATTACAAATACTATGTGTTACTACACTAAACCCTGACTGCACAAGGGCATCACCTATCCACAAAACCTTCATATAAACCTCTCCTTTTTTATCTTACTGTTCTTCCACCAACAGTCACAACTCTTCCACCATCTCTTTGAATGCGGGGTATCTTTGTTACGATTTGTCTCTCTGCTTCTTCAACTGGTTCGTAAACAGTCCTTCTCTTAACCTCAACCGCACTACCCCAATCGAAAGTAACGTCATCACCTTTCATTGTATAAGGCACTTTGAACAAATCACTTCCCTTCTCCACGATAACATAATCCTCAAAAACATCCATTACATAAGGACCATATGATGGTTGTACCATGTCACGCATTGGAGTAAGAGCATCTCTTATCTTGTCCTCAAAGTCGTAAAACTGCTCCCTAAGACTTTCTTCACTATAAGCTTCAGAAATACCAGTTTTCTTCAACTGAACCTTACAAATCGCTATCTTCTCACCCTTAGTGTATGGCTTATCAGTTCTTTTGTTAATACCAGTTATGCTATCAACACACTTCTCCATCCACTGAGTTTGCTCTTTTGTTTCATTTTTAATTCCATATGGCATTTTATTTACCTCTACTCTCCTTCTCTAAAAAGAAGGATTTGAAACTCTGTGCAACCGCAGTCACACTTTTTAACTTTATCATCAACAATTCTTTTGCACTTTGTGCATACTTTCATTTGACTACCTCAGAATTAAATTTCCAAGCCTAGCCAACCTTCCTTGCTTTAACTCTAACTATACCACTCCCTATATGGGTCTAAAGATGGATTAGTCACTTTCCTCCAAAAAATAGATGCTGAAGTAAAATCTACCCATTTATGTACATTAGGAAAGTTTGTCTTACCTCTTAAAAATGCGGGTTCTCTGTTTTTAGGATTATCGCTTCTTGCAGTAACCACAGGTTCAATGAGTTTTAACGTAGGACACTTCTTACTTATTGCATCAAGGACGTTAGTATCGAAACAAAGAATATTACCAAATTTTAAAATCTTGTCTGTAGGTTCAAGATTCCACTCAACAGTCATACCACAAACACCACCAGGTTTAAGCACTCTTTCAATTTCCCCAAAGCATCTCAAGACATCCTCTAGCATACCAACATGCTCTACAGAAGATGAACTCCAGACAAAATCAAACATACTATCATCAAAGTCCAACTGCTTCATGTCCATAGGTAATACTGTGAGTTTGCTCTTATCATAAGGTATCTTATTAAAAGTATAAACTTGTTCTGGTGTGTAATTCTGCTTACCCCACATAATACCAGGAGAGTAAGCCCTATCAGTTACATAAACGTGCTTACAGAAATTAGCGTAGACAAATATTAGTGGTTCGATTAAGCAACCTAAACCTAGAGCTACCTTATCACCTTCTAGGCATCCAAGTTTATCAAAACCATACATAAGGATTAAGTTTTTCCAAGACTTTCTAGAAAGCCCGCCAAACAAATGCCTATATTGTGACAGTTCATCACTACTAAAGTCATCGTAATCAAATATCTTATTTACATTCATTTAACCCCTTCTCAAACACATCAAGTACTTTAGCTATACTGTCATAGCTTATAACTGATGGTGGTTTTATCTTCAATACACACCCATGTCCAGCATGTTTATCACACCCAAATACAACTCCACCAGTTTCGATACCGTAGTCAATTATTTCTTGTACCTTATTCGGATATGGTTCTTTCGTAACGGGGTCTTTAACTAGCTCTATTCCTATCAGCAACCCCTCTTGTCTGATGTCACCAATAATAGGATACTTCTCTTGCAATTTAAGCAATTCTTCTCTGAAAACTACACCCTTGTCTCTTGCCTGCTCACATATTTTCTCATCATGCAGTATGTCCAAGGTCTCCAAAGCCGCAACCATGCTTAAAGGAAAACTAGCAAAAGTGAATGTCTGGTCACCACCTCTAAAATCAAACTCATCACCATATAATGTTGCCGCCAGTGGGAAACCACCACCCAAAGCTTTGCCAACTGTAACAATATCTGGTTTTATATCATACAGATAAGAGGCGAATAGTTCTGGTAATTTACCAAAAGCAGTCTGCATTTCATCCGCTATCATGGTAACATTATGACGTGTGCAAACTTCACGCATCAATTTATGATATTGGTAAGGGAAAGTTATTTGTCCACCATTGCCCTGAATAGGTTCATAAATAAACATACTAGGTTTCTTCTCAGAAAACACCTTATCAGCATAATCTACACACTCAAAATTACAAGTGTCTCTACTCTTACCAAACTTACACCTATAACAATAAGGACTCGGTACTCTTATAACCTCATTGCGTAATTGATAAAATTCAAGTTTTTCAATGTAATCCCAACTTAAAGAACCAGTAGCAAGACTTCTGCCACAAAATCCAGTATCAAGCACAGCAATAGGATTGTTTGGTTTCCTTATTAACACCAATTTAATAGCACCCTCAACCGCTAAAGAACCATGAAGACAAAAATTGACCTTGTTCAAATTATCTGGTGCAATATCAGTGAGTCTTTGTGCTAACTCTAGCTTAGGAATGGTATAATAACTAGGACGAATATGAACAAGTCCCTCATCCATAGCTTTCTTAACTACTTCTACGACTCTAGGATGACTATGACCAATAGTAGCTACCCATCCCTGAGAGCAACAATCAACATATGAGTTATCCCACATATCGTATAGCATCTCTTTCTCAGCACGATTTATAACGAAAAACCTATCCACATCACCTGAACTAGCTACACCTAATCTCTTCTTAGGTTCTCTAAGAGATTCAATATCTTCTGATTTATTTTTCCCAATTTGGTGAAAATCTATCATAATCATACCTCCTCTCCATAGCAGGTGCTCTGGTTATTTCCATGCCAAACCTACGATAAAAGTCCTCTTTACCAGGGTCAGCAATAAGGAACACTTTGATAGGATTGAGCATCTCCGCTTTCCTAAAAAGTTCTTTTGTAATCATAGTTCCTACACCTATCCCCTGATAAGATGGTCTTACCATAACATCCCAAATTGCAACCGCATAAGCACCATCACTAAAGTATCGTCCAGAACCAATAACTCTTCCACTTCTCCTGACAACAGCATAAGTGGAGTTCTTTAGTATGATACTATCACGCTCCAGATTACGCATACTCAAATGTAGTCCACCAAATTCACCCATATCTTTGTAAAGAGAATTTAACTCTTTAAGAGTGATTGTATCACCAAGTTCTAAACTAGGGTTGTCAAATAACTCTTTAGCTTGTTCGTACTGCTCTGGTGTATCTATTTCCATCCAGTCATATTTAACAAACTCAGGAATAGCATGGAAAGAACTAATATGCTTACGAACTATTGAGACTAATTCTTCTTTTTTAACATTGTTAAGGTGCTTAGACAACTTTCTCACAAACTCTGGAGGATAAACCGCCAAACCTAACATTACACAATATTCATGCTCACGTCCAATATCAACAATTCTATTGTTAAAATCAACACGAATACCAAGTTCACCTGGTCGCCAACAATGCTTCAAATTATCCACGAAATATTGAAATTTAGGTTGTATTTCAAAGAAGATACGGTAATCAAGCATCAAATCTCCATCAACACAAACAACAAAATCATCCGTACCGCACTGTTGCAGTGCTAAACTGAAACTATAAGCATTTCCAGTTTCCTCAAATTTATCATTATGAACATACTCTACAGAATCTCCAAGGTCTGGAAACATCTCACTCTTATAACCAGTGACCACATAAATATCATCAATACCTATGTCTTTTAATCCTGTGACCTTATGCTCTAATATTGTTTTACCATCTATTTTTAAAAGTGACTTGGGAAAGTCAATTCCCATCCGTGACCCCATACCTGCCGCTAATATTATTGCTTTCATTATCTAACCTCATTACATAAACTCTATCCCACACCATATCAACTAATCTCTTCGCTTTAAGACTGTCACCAATCTTCTGTTGAAGCAAATTGTCCATAGGTGCTAATAGTTCTATCCACTCCTCACGAGGTCGTAAGTTTATATGAGTTGGGTCTTGAGAACCCCTACCAATGGTTAAGATTCCATACTTACAACCAACACGTTTGATCTCACTTATCGCTTGCTCAGTAAGCTCTGGTGGCAAATGCTCTAATAATTCTAAAGCAAGAACAAGGTCAAACGACCTATCCGAAAATCTTGATAAATCCGTTGCTGAACCCCAAACTATTTTTTCACTAACAGATGAATTAGTAATCGCATCTTGGGTTATCTCTAATCCAGTAATATCAATACCAAGTTGAACAAATCTCTCTACATCAAATCCAATACCACACCCCAACGACAACACTCTATTTGGTTTGTAGAACGAAACTATAGTGTTGACAATCTCATGGTTGTGCTTACGATAACGGTTAAAGTATTCCTGCTTCGTAAATGCTCGACCAATCGTTCCCTTACTCTTGTCTCCCCAATACATCCATTGTTCATTACCAACCATTGGGTATTTCTTTTTATCTATATCAAACAGCTTTTCCACAAATCTCCTCTATCTTGTCCGCTATCCTGTTAGTTGAATTCCCATCACAGTAACCTAGTGCCTTTTCTTTCCAATATTCCCGCCTCTCCAAATACTTAGTCGGGTTAGCAAGACTATCATCAACCACCTTTCCAAGTTTAGATAAATCAGTAGTAAGCACAACTTCACCCAAATCAAGTCGCTCATCGTATTTTTCTCTAGCTATTCTTAAATAATTGGGATATTTAGGGTTGTTAAGCAAAACAATTGGTTTGTCAAGGAGAGTAAATTCAAATACCAGACTCGAAGTATCGCTTATTAGTAAATCACAACCAAGGAGATAATCAAACTTCTTAGGATATGAACTGCTAATTTTTAATGGATAGTTCGCATACTTATTTTTATAGTCACACATTTCATGCGGCATAAAAATCACATGACAATGTGGTAGTTCCTTAACAACTTCCATAAGTTTATCAGCATTACCAGGTTCTTGAAGTCCACCTTTCTTACTATACGTTGGAGCGAATAGAATAATTGGGTCATTATCTTTTATGTTATGATTCTTCTTTACAAATTCTCTGAAATTATTCTGTTTGTCTTTATTATTGATGTAGTAATCAGCCTTAGACCACCCTAATCCAAGAGTGTTGTTATCTATGTTATCGTCAAAAAACTTACTAGGGACAATAATATAATCCCATGTCGGATAGTGAACTGCCCAACGTTTTACAAAGGAAACACCATGAAAAATAAGAAAAGAAGGTGCAATAGGAGGGTTTTTATATATCCAACTACCAGTTTGGCATCCTAAACTACCTTTTACATCTCTCCTGATATTATATTTGTTAGGTTTCCCCCGAACAATCTCCCATCCACGTCTTACCAATTCCTCTTCAATAAGCATCAATGACATATCATATTGAACGAAATCATATATAATTTGAAACTTCATTTCTTCTCCAAGAAAAAAGTGTTCCACCCTACCTTGGAATTAACTTCCAATCGTTGTGGTGTACCTTCCATATAATTAAATTTAGATAATAAATTTTCTTCCCACCATGAACGATTTTGCACGCATAGATGACCTTCACCACCACTGAAACACACTGTCAAAAAGACATATTTTCTTGTGACTCTGTGTAATTCAGAAATGACCTGTGGAATATCTTCCTCTGGAACATGCTCCATTGTCTCAAATGAAACAATTAGGTCAAATGCCTCATCAGGAAATTGAATCTTCCGCACATCACCTACTTCGACCTCATCACAAACTCGCATATCTATAGCCGCTTGAGAAAAATCTATGCCATGAGCATCGTATCCTAGCAACCTTAATTGTTGAACCGCAATACCTAACGCACAACCCACATCGAGAACCTTCTTAACAGGTTTATCCACAAATGATTTTAGTAGCAAAACTAATAATATGCCAAGGATACGTCTAGCCTTCAGATAAGACCCACTGGTAGGATTAGGATAATGTTCATAGTAATCTCTGTTATATAGTTCTTCAATATTATTCGTTTCCATTATCATCTTGCTGAGGTTGTCTACCAGTCTTTCCTATTTGTGGTGAAGAGAACGGTAACTGTGGTGCTGGCTCAACACCCTTTTCCTTCATCTCTTTCTCTTCTTGAACCTTTCTCTCAATCTCAGTCTCAAAGTCCAGACCAACAAGTTCTTGTCTAGTTGTTCTTGAAATATTACCTTCCATGTATAGAGACTGACCAATAATGTTAAGGTCAAGTAATCTGTAAAGTCTCATTGGTGTGAATTGAGGCATAGGATAATTCTTGATATACTCATTCCTATCCCTAATTTCTTTGTACAGTCCTTTAGTCCACTCAAGTAATCTATCTCTTATAGTTTCCATTGTGGCAATAGGAGAGAATGCCGCAAAATCAGAACCACCTTGAACATTGGACCTTAGAGTTTCACCAGTAATCAATGTTCTAGGAAATCCAAATGCCGCAATGATGTCGTCTTCGACAGCACGATACTTCTCAGTATTTATCATAGCCTGTGTATCAGGAAATACCCACTCAATTTCAAGAGTATGATTAGCAAATAGTTGGTACACACGGTCTTGATAACCTGTTTGAGACCTATAGTTCATTTGTTGCTTAATAGCGTCAAAATCGGTTTCATCTGTACATGGGAAATCATCACTACCCAACTTAATCATTTGAATAGCTGAAACTACTCTAGATGCAATTGCATAGTCCATTTTTCTAAGATTTCTCTTATGAACCAATGACTCCAAAGCATTACTCATATAAGGTACTGGATATGATTCCTCTGGAAGTGTCTTAGCAAGAATAGGTCTAATATCTTCCAGTTTAATCTGCATCTTAGTACCCCTTAAATCCTGAATTGCTTTTACAAATGCGGGGTAATTTTTTAATAGCTCCTCATATGTCTCTTTGTCAACTGTGCCGTCAGGGTACTTACCCTTGTTCTTAACAAAGGATATAGTCCTTGCATCAACATCAACATAGTAGTATTTCTTGTTTGGAATAACTGAATTCTTAACAGTTACCGTTGCAGGGTCTCTGAACCAAATATTGTCAGGTACAGTCACCCTACGTCTAGAATTTAGTTTCTGAGATAAGTCACTACCTCTCATTCTTACCCACTCATAGTGTGGAATGACCAAACCAGAGAGTAGGTATTCTAGGCACACGTTTCTGAAGAACTCCTGAAGCATCTCAGTTAGAGCATTATAAACCTCATACTCCTCATCAGTACACTCTGATTTTCTGTTTGAGAGAGGAGTAATGGCACAATCAACCATTTTATTCATAACAGTACCACCAATCGGGTCACGCTTGTAGAAGAACCTACAGGTCTTTATCAACTTATGATAATCCTTTGGTATCTCCATCCTATCCACTTCTTCAGTGAACACCAAGCCAGTTTGCCTTGGGTCTGTAAGAACATTAACTGCCGCTTTTACCAATTTACCTTGTTCTAGTTCTCCAGTACCTATTTTATTTGTTTTCTTTTCATCTTCTTTTGCCATCACAAATCTCCACTCTACTGAGTTAACCAACCACCCTTAGCTAAGTCACTATATTTTCCCTTACTATTTGGCTTTTCAGGAGAGTAATACTTGTAGTAGTATCCATACACCCACGTTAATAGTGAAGCTAGTATATGGTCTTCACCTTTCTGCCCACCTTGCGGTGAATAGACAAAGAACTTTGGTTGACCTAACATATCTCTAGTAAATCCAACTCTCTCAAGTTCGGTAATCATGTCATCATCTTGCGTACTAAATGCAATTATTTGGTCATTTTGACTCCACTTCTGTAATGTTTGGATAGTGAACTTCCTTACCCTGTCTTTTATTTCTTTATCATCCTCATCATAACCAGTAATAACATTAGCTTGGAAGTCAACAGGAACTAACCTCTTTAGAAATCTCTTATCTTTGAAATCACCATCTTCATCTTGTAGTATTTGACACAATGCCAAACCAGAGTGACCAGCGTCAATGCTTATCATATTGAACCCATAGATAGTATCCAACCAATCAATTATCTTTGCCTGTGTTGGATATTTGATTCTTCTTAATTCAAACCGAACAAATTCTCTCCACACTAGAGTTTCTTTTTCTCTCCACAATATAGTAATAATAGTAGGGTCATTAGAGAAACCCGCATCTATTCCAGCTATTATCAAATCATGCTTTTTTTGTATATCAGCAGGAAGGTCTGGTGCTTTCAAAAGCTCATTCCACTGTCCGCTATGCTGGTCTAATGAGACGTTGTTTAAAATAGATATTGAAACAGGATATTCCTCTATTCTCAATAACTTCCTATCAAATACAGAGAATGCAGGTGAACCATGCTCCCCAAGAACAAGATGAACATAATCATCACCATTCTCACCACCATACTGTTTAAGGTCTGTCGCATGTTGCTCTTTTGTATATCTTGTGCTACTCAACCTAGAGATATTATGACGTGAGAACTTTTGGTCTACTTGGTCACATTCATAAAGAACATTTTTTTCACGAAGACCATTTGGAACACCACTAACCCACAAGTTAAAACCATCGTCCCATGTAGTAAGACACTGCATCAATGAGTTCCACGCCACATAATTAAAGACCTGACCCTCGTCAACATATATACATGGAACGTGAAGACCAATAACATTACTATCTGCCGTAGAACCAACAATTCTACACCTTATCAAACAACCGTTCAATAATCTTATCTCATGACTTGACATGTTGACACCAAATCTGTCAACAAAGTTTTTCAATAGAGCATGTCTTCTGAAAAAGTTAATAAGACGCAGAAACACAGGTTCTAGCTGTGACTTGTTCTGAACTACCAGTAATATCTCATCAGCACTTGCTTTCTTGTATTTATTTGAGACGGCATCATGAATAATCTTCGTTTCCATACTGGCAGTCTTACCAGTAGTACGACCAGTAGCTATGCTAATATATGGTGAACTATCAATGAGCATCTTTCTCTGGTAATTATCATAATGCCAACCCTTACCCTGCTCAATCTCTTCATCAGTAGTTCTAATGAACTCACTAAACAGAACAGGGTCATCCACTATCTCTAATACCGCTAGGTCACCTTCACTAATTGTTGCTTTCTCTTTCATTTCTGAACAACCACAAATTCTTCATTAGAGACTTCAGCCATCTCACCACACTTCCAGCACTCATGACGAACAGTAAATTTATATGGTTCGATTGGTTTAGTCTCACTTTCTATTGACCCTTTCTCACCCTTATCAACTACGTAGAACATATATTTACCCAAAACCTGTCCACACTTAGGACACACGAATTTCTTTAGTCTACTGTCAAGGAATTTCTTACCAACATCTTGAAGTCTCTCAATGTACTGCAAGGGTGATTCATCACTATCGCTCTGTCTCTTTTTTCTGTTAATACCAAGCTCGGTTTGTAAACTAACCCAACTCTGATTAGCGTCTCGTAAAGAACTCTGAAGCTCTCTGATTTTCTTTGATTCTTCTAATGGGTCTTTTATTTTACTGAGAGCTTTCTGAATCTGCTCAATATTAACTTCAATTTGGCACATCTGAGTTAAAGCCGCCATATCATTAGCTTGATTTAACTCATCAAGTTCGTACTCTTCTAAGTATCTCTCGATTTTCTCTTGAACTTCGTATCCTTTTGGTTTCCTGCCCATAACGATAGCCTTCCTTACGTATTAGAGTTCCTCCCGCAATATCCCATTTACTACCTAAATAAATTAACAGGGGAGCATCTCTTTTTTCCCTTCTTCGTCTCTTTGCTTCTTCACTCACAACAAATGTAGTCCACTCTTTCTTATTACGGATGTCATCTTCAAAATCATTATAACAGTGCCAACAAAAATAACGGTTGGGGCGATAAATTACAGTATCACATATTGCACATCTAAGAGTCATATTTGTACACCAATTTTTCTAATTGACCTCCCAAAGACCAGTGGCAACTTTGCCATTTCCAAACTAAATTAAACATAATACACCAATATTAAGAACGCAGTAAAGAACGTTTCCTTATTGCTATTCTAGCTCAGAAACTAATTCTTGAGGAATAGGACAAACATCATCTTCACACTCAACACAGAGCGTTTCGAGGACTTGCTTAGTCCTACTTTGGTTACGGAACACCGTAAGCCCTTTGAGGTTCATGTCGTATGCTAATTTTATAACACGTTCAACATCTTCAACTGTAGCATCATACGACAGATTTACTGTTTTTGATATTGCATTATTGACATGACGTTGGAAAGCGGCTTGCATTCTAACATGCCATTCAGGGGGAATCTCCAACGCAGTTCTGAAAACTTTTTGCCATTTTTCTGGTACTTCGGGAAGTCCTGATACCTTGCCACCATTTTTGATAATCTTGTTAACCAATGCTTGAGAATACCACCCCTCTTGTCTCGCAATACCCTCAAAAATCGGATTAACCTCGAAGAACGTGTTATTTTCCAAGATATTAGTTTTCTTGTATACCACAGCAAAAATAGGTTCAATACCACTAGATGTCTCAGCTATAATACTTATACTCCCTGTGGGAGCTATAGTAGTTAAAGATGAGTTTCTTTGCGGTGGTGTTATAACAGAATCACCAATATTTTGAAAGTCACCACGATCATCAACCAATCGAGCAGAAGCTTTTCTAGCCTCTACGTTTATAAAGTCCATCACCTCTTCAGCTATTTTCTCAGCTTCTTCTGAGTCATATGGAATACCAAGCACCAATAATAAGTTAGCAAACCCCATGACACCTAATCCTATTTTTCTGTTTGCCATAACCTTCTCACGGATAGCTTCTAGAGGATAATTCGAAGCGTTAATAACATCGTCAAGAAATCTAACAGCATGGTGAACGACTTTTCTTAAAGAGTTATAAACAATCTGCCCATTCTCAACGAACTTTGCTAAGTTTATAGAACCTAGAACACACGCTTCATAGGGTACTAAATCTTGTTCTCCACATAGGTTCTTTATCAGGTGTCCTTGTTTCGGTGTGGGATTGTCCATTTCAATCTTATCCCAAAAAACAAAGCCAGGTTCTCCATTCCTCCACGCTGATTCAGCAATGAAACGGAACAGATGTCTGGCATTAACTTTAGTTACCTCTGACCCATCTTTAGGGTTAATCAAAGAAAAATCGCTATCATTCTTTACACAACGCATAAACTCGTCAGTGATAGCGACTGAAATATTAAAATTATTTAATCTTGTCTCATCATTCTTACATTTTATGAACTCAATTATGTCTGGATGATTTATTAGTAGCAATCCTAGATTACCACCACGTCTAATACCACCCTGCTTGATGACATCACTTACCGTATCATAAATTCTCATGAAATCAATAGGTCCACTAGCGATACCCTCAGTAGTCTTCACCTTATCACCACGAGGTCTCAATTTAGATAAATGTAAGCCAACACCACCGCCAGAGTTGTGAGTAACCAAATTACCAACTTGAAAAATATGACCATCAACCTCAAAATCTACTGTATCTGCTTCCCCCACCAGTTCAATCTCCTCTGGTGTAGTATACTCATACTCCTCACAATCTCTAGTAACTCCTTTACAATGTTTTACACTAATCTTGCCCAACTTATCTTTTTTATCTGTAAAATAGTGCATATATTTTCTAAAATACTCAACACCAGAAGAGTATAGATAGAGCGATGCTCCATCTTGTTCATAACTAACATAAGAGCTATAACCCAAATCAGATAGTAATTTTTTTACGGATAGTACAGGTTCAACACGCTTATTGGAAATAACACACACATGTTTTTGTTTTTTTACACTACCATCTGTATCTAACAACCCCTCTATAAAAGCAAACTTTAACTCATCAGCACAAGTATACACAAATTTGGGTATATCTTTTTTATTCAAAAAACCAACAAAATCAAAAAACGAGCTTAATTTTTTACTATTATAACACAGTTCATAAGTATTTCTTGTTTTACTTATATTACCATCAAGACCAAAAACAGTTTTTATAATAGTAGAAAAATAATCTAGCAACACCCTGTCACTATTAGTAAACCTAACCCTCAAAACATCCTTACTACCATCACCAAACCACAAACCAAACATATACATTAGGTCTGATGTTAATACCACTGGAACATCTATATTATTGTACCAATTCCTTCTCCCGTTAATTTTGTCGGGGAAATAGAAATTACCCACTATGCTATAATTATTAGTATTTGGTACTTTATTACTAAAGGCAACCTTATAATCACTCTTTATATTTTTAACAGCACGAAAAGAAGTAGTAACTTTGTGGTTATTGGCATAAGACAAAACTAAGTGATTTTCACCTAGACAAGAGATGACACCATCAACCCTTACAGAATAAATTGGTTTCATTCCAGACTCGTACTTCTTCAAAACTTCTCTATAACCACTAGGAGTTATAATGAAATCACCAACCACCACATCATCCGCCAATTTAACCCCACATTCAGTATTTATTAACTGAGTTTTGGGTATACACTTCTGAACCATACCACAATCTTTAGCCGTCTGTAATATTTCTTCCATCGAGTCACCAACTTCAAACGCATAACAAGCGAACAGATAGTTTAAATCTGGATTACCAGAATTAGCTAAACATGGTGTGTTGGGCAAGAACATCTGATTAGCCATCAAATTGTAGAAGACTTTGCTCCAATAATCAGGACTACCACCGAAGGATTTCTCCACTGACGCTACATGGTTAGCAACCCTGCGGAACATTTGTGACGGAGTTTCCTTTTTACCATCAAAACTTTTAAGGTATCTCTTATCCAACAAAGCTAGAGCATTAACCCCTAATTTAAGTGTATCTTCGACACCAATAGCTTCTCTGAAACCACGAACCTCGGCTCGCTTTGCTCTATATAAAATATAAGTTTTCGCTAGTTGGGCATCGCCTAATTTAATAAGAGCATCTTCAACCTTATCTTGAATATCTTCTACAGATAGTTCTTTATTGCCATTTAAGCTATCAGTAACGGTATTTGCTACACTTTGAGCAATTTCGTCATCTATCTTACTGATAGACTTCATCGCTTTGGATACGGCAAGTACTATCTTATCAGGATTATATTTGACAATCCGACCATCACGCTTCACGACACATCTAGGAAAATTTGTGTTGATAACATCCAATTGGGCAACCTCCAACATAAGACATAAATACATCATACCCATCAGCATTTATTCTTATTCTATTGTTTTCTTGTCTGTGCGAAGGAATACCAACTAATGAAAGTTTGTATATGAGATTATTAACCTCTTCCTTCCTAAACGACTCTGTAGCGATAATTAAATTGCTACATCTTCTATCTTTGTGTCCATCACTAAGATACCACATCATTAGAACCACTGGTGTTATTGCCAAGTCTAATGGGATAACCTTAACATCTTTTTTATACCATCTATTACGTTGCTCTTGTAACTCTACTGTAAAGACAGAATTTAATGAATAAGAATGATACGTCCTCTTTGTACGCTTATCAAACCTACCATAATTATATTTAGTAGCTAGGTAATTATTACTATTTAAAATATCAGCAACATAATCTATAAATTCTCTTTCACTACTATCTTGATGATAGACAGCTTGATTACCACTAGGAGACGACAGGTTACCATCACCCAATAACAACCCATCAAATACCTCCAATAAACCA
>Ga0315543_1003473_pt1 | contig 14112 bp, 32 predicted proteins | sample SalMarSW160210MG_2_FD_203098 | JGI IMG/M metagenome (GOLD analysis project Ga0315543, IMG submission 203098) | Salt marsh sediment microbial communities from the Plum Island Ecosystem LTER, Massachusetts, United States - Salt Marsh Sediment SW1601-210 ...
GGTATGGGGGTGATGGGGGTAATTTGGGTTATTGTTGGCTGGGTAAGGAGAAGTTGAAATGTTAGGTGCCTATCAGATTGCTTGGGATTTACTTAAAGCTAAAGTTCAGACTAAGCCTTCTTGGGGTAGAAATGAGCTTGATTCTATTATGAAAGATTGTCTTATTGAAGGGTATGAACAGAAGGAGGCTCTTTCTAGTGAAGAAGAAATCACTCAAGTCGTTGAGGAATGATGAAGGTCATTTAATTGAGGCTGTAGTTTTGGCGGAGGCTCACTGGAAATGGCTTGAAAAGACGCTTCATATGGTTTATGTTGACGCTATGGCTCACGGCTTCGGGCATGGGGTTGAATGGGAGCGGTTTAGGCCGAAAACACCAGTTGAATTGATTGATTTTGAGGAAATGGTGCAGGGGTGGAAGGAAAGGAGTAAGAAAAAATAATGGAAGCACCAAAAGTGTATGTTAAAGAGGGGAATAAAATAATTGAAAAAGAAGCACCAGTAGTAGAAAAAGAGTGTTGGTGGTGTGGGAATCCTTTTATGTGGGATGTCCACCAAGTTGGGGTATATGTTGACGAAGTTGTGTGGTTTCAATGCTGTTCTTGTGGGGCTAAGGTTGACCAGTGGGAAAAGGTTTTTCAAGTTGGTGTTGGGGAAAGGAGAAATAAGTGATAACTATCGTAATGGGAGGTCAGTATGGCTCTGAAGGAAAAGGCTCAGTCGTTTCTTATTTGGCTAAAAATTACCAGTTTGACCTTGTGATTCGTACTGGTGGGGTCAATGCAGGCCACACTTTTAAAGGTAAAAAAGATGAACTTTTTAAAATGAGGCAGCTTCCTTGCACTTGGTTTAGTCAGCCAGAAGTTCCAATTTACTTACCACCTTCGGCTATTATAGATGAATTAGTGCTTGAGTCGGAGATTTTACTTGTAAATAAGAATGGCTATAAGGGTCAAGTGTTTGTTTCTCCACAAGCTGCTGTAGTTACTTCATTTGCTGAAAAAATACAGAGAACACTTCAAGATACTGAAAGGGGTGGGAGGCCAGCTAGAACTGGAAAGAATGTTGGCTCAACTAGAGCGGCCAAGTGTATAAGGAGGGCTATGATTTATGGTGACTCAAGGAAGCCTGATATTAAAATGGAGCAGATTCTTCAAGATTTTTCTAAGCAGATTTTGATTGAGTCAACTCAGGGATTTGGTCTTTCTCTTGATTACAGGACTTATCCTTTCTGTACTTCGTCAAATCTGACTCCTTTTGCTATTTTGAATGAAGCTGGTATTCCTTGGGGAGTTCATCAAGTAAAGGTACTGATGGTCTTTAGGACTTTTCCAATTCGGATAGCTGGAAATTCAGGGTTTTTGTTTAATGAGACTTCTTGGGAGCAGCTTCGGGTTAGGTTTGGTGATCACATTCCAGATGAACAGACTACTGTCACTCAAAAGACTCGCAGAGTTGGGGAATTTGATGAAAGGTTGGCTAGGGATGCGATTCAGGTATGCAACCCTAACACTATAATTCTAACTTTCTTTGACTACCTTTATCCCGATATTAAGAAAACTGGCTTTACTCCAGATGCAGTTCATGACTTAGAGCATTATGAATCTTGGATAGGCCGTCAAATTGATATGGTTGGAGTTGGGATTGGGGAGTTTATGGAAGTGGATAGAAGGTTGGTATGAAATTGGTTTATGTGGCAGCTTCAAGTTCTGGTAACAGGCCGTTGTTAAAGGATTTTTGTTTGAAGTTGTCTACTGAAGTTTTTGTTTATGCCCCAACTTTAGCGTTTACAGGGCTTGAGGATAGAAAGATTCTTTATCGGGTTGCCAGGGTTAATGAATTGGCTCTTTCTTTTTCAAATGTTTTTATTTTCTTTTATGAAGGAGTTAAAACAGAGTGGTCGTGGGAAGAGTTACACGATTGCTTAAATAGGGGGAAGCCAGTAGGTGTTTTTGATTCTACTAGTGGAAGTAAACATCTTTTTAATGGGGTAGTATTTAATAAGTTCGTGGAGGTAGAACAATGGCTGAGGGAATTAGAATAGACCCACATCATAAGACACCTTTTCTTTTATCGGAAAGAGAGAAAATACGGAGGCAATTAAAAGGAGAACCAACTGGTTTTGACATTCTTGTTGACCAAAAAATTCAAAATCTTAATAAACTGAAAAAATTTCTTGATAGTAACCCGAATTTTACATTGAAACAAACTGTTGAGTTATTAGGCTGTTCATTTAGAACGGCTGCTCGATATCGTACTATTATAAGAGAAGAACTTGGGATGGTTGATAAAGTAACAGAGCTTATTGAAGGTAAAAAAGAACGTAAACGCAAACTTAGGATTATGATTAAAAATAACCCCGAAGTTTCTTTTACGGAGCAATTTAAAAAACTTGGAATTTCTGATAGGACAGGAAGGAAATATCTTAAGGAAATGCAATGAGTGTTTTTGTTGGAATTTTAGTGTTTATTACTAAGTTAATGTTTAAAATCCCAAAGTTTGAGGAATTTTCAAATAGAGTTCTTCAAGAATTAAATAAAAGAATTGTTGAAGAACAACTTAAAGAGAGTCATAAAAACTAAATGAGTTACAAAAAGATACCAGAAATTCCAAGGTCTGATAGAACTTACTGGTCTCCAGAGAAGGGTGGTAGAATTCGGCAAATGATTGGGGGGCAGTGGGTTAAAAAATTTGCGTATTCTCCTTTTACCGCAAAAGCACGAAAGCAATATACTTTTTATGCTGATGTTGAGCTTCTTAAAGAAATTGAGTCTCCACCTGGGAGTGGTAAAGTTAAGAAAAGTTTGTCACTTCATATTAATGTTGGGACTTATCTTGAGTTTAGAGATATGGTTCTTAGTGGGGAGGCTCGTTCTCGAATACAAGAAATTATAGACTTTGGTGGAGTTGAAGGACAGGAGATTGTTGGAGTGTCTTTTTGGAGAGGCAGGGAAGTGAATATTGAAAGATGAACTTATTGAGAAGTTCGGAAAGAAAGCTTTTGTGCAGTCAATAAAACCTTATCACGGAAAAATAAGTGACGAAGTGGCTGTGTTTGGTCTTGATACGGAGTATGTTCCTGTTGATAATCAGCCTTCAAAACTTATATGTTGGCAGTTGGCAAGTGATTTTGGGGTTAAGCTTATTTCAGGTAAAAAGTTGTCTTTAAAAGAAATGTATATTGAGGCGAAGAAGATGGTAAAGCAGAAACGATATAAAACTTATGTTTTTGTTGTTTATTTTGCTATCGCTGAGCTTCAGTTTCTTGATGTTAATGATTGGGTGGTTTCTGAATTTAAAGGAAAGTATCGTTTTTCTCAACGATACGGCGATGGAAGAGTTCTTATAGTTGACCTTTTTGATTGGTATCAACATCAGTCGTTGGCAAAGGTAGCAAAGCTTTGGGGTCTTGAAAAGATGGATTACCCTATCGGAGAAACAGTTCAAAAAATAGAAAAAGAAGAAATGACAATTTCTGAACTTTTAAGAGATAAAAAGTTTATTGAATATGCTAAAGTTGATGCTGTTCTTTGTCAAAAAATTTATAGTCGATTAAGAGAATACTTTATTAAGGAATTTGGAGTTGATATTGTAAGCACTATGACACCAGCAAATACTGCAGCCTCAATTTTTAGAAGAAATTTAAAGGAGTCTATTGAGCAACACGATACCAAACTTCGTAAATTGGCTCTTCAATGTTGTTGGGGTGGTCGGATGGAATGTTTATTTAGGGGTGAAAAAGAATTAGTTTATGAATACGATGCCACTGGTCACCACCCTAATTCAGCTATCGCTTTGAAAAAACTTCCTTTAGAGTCTGATTGGGAAGTTACTACTAATCTTAATGTGTGGTTAAGTGGGATTTCTGGTTTAGGTCGAGTTTATTTTAAGTTTCCAGATGATGAACGTTATCCTTGTCTTCCAGTTTACCACGAGGATGCTTTGTTGTTTCCTTTAGAAGGAGTAAGTAGATGTTCTGTTTCGGAAGTAAGACTAGCTAAAGAGAAAAAAGCCAAATTAATTCTTTTAGTTGGATATTATTATAAAGATGGAACGACTATTTTAACTGAAAGTCTTAGGAGATTTCAAGATATTCGAAATAAAAGTTCTGATAGTGCTGAACGGCAAATTTTGAAGTTATTTTCTAATTCTATAATTGGAAAGCTTTTTCAGAAAAATTCTGGAGTTGACTTAAAAAAAGTGCAAGCTTATGCTAAGGAACACGAAATACCTTTTGATGTTGCTGTTCGTTTAAAAGGAGTTGATTTCGAGGGAGAAGTTACAGTCGGGTCTTGTTTTTATCCTGAGTGGTATGCTCTTATTCTTGGGTATGCTAGAGCAAATATTTCAAGACAATCTTCAATTTATAAAGCTTTAGTTATAAGTTCAGATTCCTTTGTTATAGAACAGTTTCTTGGAGAAACATTATTGGCTGAAGGTCTTACTTATAATTTGAAACACCAAGGAAAACTCGTTTCATATCGAACTAGATTTTATCGGGTAGGAGAAAAACTAGCGCACCACGCTGTTCATAGTAAAGAAGCCGCTGAAGATGTTTTAAATGAGTTTAAAGAAGGGGTGTTTTCTTATCGGTATTCACGATTTACTCACTTAAGGGAAGCTTTACGAGATAGAAAAGCTTTTGGAAGTAGAAAATGGATGCCAATGACTACTAACCTTGGATTTGACTTTAAAAGACGATTAAATGAAGATGGGACTACTGTTCCTTTGGTTAATGTTGAGGAACGGACTAAATTAATAGGAGGTGTAAAAAATGGAAATGACGAAAGCTCAAGCAGCTAAAACTCTTGGTATTTCACCAAAAGAAGTAGTACGTAGAATAGAGAAAGGAGAACTTAAAGGTCGAAAGAAAACAGCTTCTAAATACTCGGATTGGGTAGTAGAAATGCCCGACCAGAAACAAGTAAAAGCTAAGGAGAAAGATGTGGTTGAAAAAGTTAAGGAAGAACTAGAATTAAAAACTGTTGTTAAACTAGAACCAGAGCCTGAACCTGAACCAGAGCCTGAATCTGAACCAGAGCCTGAATCTAAACCAGAGCCTGAAGAAACTGTAAAAGTCAAAGATGAATATAAAAAGGAGGAAAAAAATGCCCCCAGAGGAAAAGAAAACAAAAAACCCGAAACTAAAGGAGACAAAGGAGACAAAGGAAGAAAAACCGACGAAAAAAAGTGGTGGTTTTAAGATAAAAGAAGAACATAAAGAGCCTCAGAATGAGCAAGAAGGTCTTGAGCCAAGTGCCGAGGAGTTAGATGGTGAAGACTTAGGTGCTGCCCCTTCGTCAGAAGCACAACTTCAAGTAGCTAAAGCAATGGTTGAGACTGCCTGTATGGTTACTGGAAATATTGCTAAGTTAGTAACTAAAATTGACGAAATGGCTTTTGACGAAGAAGAAACCAATCAACTTGTTGAACTCTGGAGTCCTCTTATGCCACAACTAACTCCAGTAGTGGCAGCTATAATTGGAACTTCTATAATTATCGGTGGAAAAGTTGGGGTATACTATTCTAAGAAGAAGGAGTCAAAAGGTGGAGAAGAAGCAGCTACAAAATAAAAATCAGAAGGATTTAAAATCTAAGGAAGCAATATTCATATTAGAGTTGTTTAATTCGATTCCTAGACCAAAACACCCGATTTTTAACATTTTGGTTGGACAAATTTCTAAACTTGTTTTTTTAATAGATGAAAGTACTGAGTACCAGAAATGGACAGCCGAAATTTTAGACCGTATAAAACAGAATTGGGGAAAATAAATGTCGATTGAAATAAGAAGTTGGAATTGTATATCTGTAGCTGGAGCTAAAGGAACTGGAAAAACTTTTCTAGAGAAAAACGGTCTTTTACCAAGTTATAAAGAGGTTTTTGTTTTTGATACTTTAGACGAATTTGAAGAATATCCACATTATATACCTAAAACTGATTCACCAAAAGAACTTGACCAGATAGCTAAAATTATTTGGGAAAGGTGGAATTGTTTTTTAGTTGTTTCTGAAGCAGAACTTTATCTTCCTGTAAATCAACCGCTCCCACCAAGTGTTTTTAAAATTATAACTAGAGGTCGACATCGAAACGTTGGAATTTTAGCTGACACTAGAAGGATTGCTAATCTTAATAAAACTGTTTTTAGTTTATCCGACCATTGTTTTATATTTAGACATTGGTCGCCAACTGATTTAGATTATTTAAAAGGGTTTATACCAAAAGATGTAAAAGAATTGGCTTCTTTACCAGACTATCATTTTTGGCATTTTGCCAGAGGTAAAGTAGAAGTTCATATCCCTATTTGACATCTATTTTCACGAACAAGTAAAAGTTAACACCCCATTTGACACTTAGGAATTGACGCTTGTTTTCACAAGTAGTAAAATTTTTATAGAAGGTCGATTGGTATTATTTTACTTAAAGGAGGTTTAGAATGCCACAATGGCAAGGAATCGCAGTAACTGTTGGAATCATACTCTTAGCCCTCATTGTTTATGACAAGTGGGTCAAGGGTAAAGTATGAGGAGGTGAGAAATGGATTTCTGGAAACTTCTCACTTCCGCATTAGCGATTGCAGTCGGTCTACTTATTTATGAACGGTATTTTAAAACTAGTGTTTCTTCAAACTCGGAGAACACTGGAAGTAAAACTGTTCAGCAAGAAGTAGAAGCAATAATTGCAAAGGAGGCTTTATAAGATGCCAGTAAAAGGAATGGAACATACTGTTGACCAGAATGATGATAACATTACCGCAGCCAATGGAACTGTTTCGGTTATGTCGGACATTTTTACCTATAAAGTTCCTCGTCACACTGCCATCCTATTTCGGCCAGAGGACGTAATTTCGGCCTATTTCAAGGATGCTGGTGCTGAAGCTGAAGGCGCAGACCCTTGGGAACTTATAATCCGAGACCCGAACAGTTTGAGCACCGAGGTTTTGGCTAAAGGTCAATACACCGTAATTAAAGAGTTTCAGGATAGCACCAAACTTAAAAAGCTGAAACTCAGCAAATTAGTTAAATCCGACTACTATGTCGTGCTTCGGATGAAAGCAACCACTGTTTTGGTTGTGGCTAGTTGCTTGTTCCAGTTAACCTGTCTACGGTATGCTGAAACCCTCTAGTAAAAGGGGGTCATATGGCTGATACAACTTTATCTGAGCACGCCATTGAAGTTTTAGCTCCGATAGCTATTTGGGCTGGAAAAGATATTTATGAGCTTACTTCTAAAGACATTGATGCTTATAAAGCTGCTCAAGTTTCAGGGGCAGTAGTTATTCCTTTTCAGCCTAAAACCATACCAGTTGATACTTCTGAGTATATTAATACTGGTTCTACTTCAGGTGCGAATTGGCAAAAAATAGCTTCTATTTCAAATCCAACTGTTAAAGCTATATCCACCTATCAACAAGTAGATGCCAATTTCAAAGCTGGAGAATGCGGAGTTTTTTCATTTAACTTCAGAGTTTTTCCAAGTTTTGCTAAAGATTGGATATGCACTTATGTTGATGCTCAACTCCGTTCAAAAGATGTAAAACTTTGGAGAGGCAGCTATTTTGATGGGAGCACTCTTAATGTCTGTTTTATAACTGGGATAGCCCCATTAATCATAGCCGCTATAGCTATCGGAGCTTTAATAGCTCTCGCAGCCATTCTTTCCGTTGTGGTTATTTATAAGTTAAAAAAGGCTTCAGTGGATGCTTATAATAATCAACAGCAGGAACTTCAAGATGCTTTTGTTGACTCAGTTAATCAGATTACAGACCCCGCAGAACGGGCAAAATGGTTTGCTGACCAATCTACTTCTCTAGCTGAATCAACTCAAGAATCAGGTCTTTTTGACTTCAACATTGATTTTGAAAAACCAGTAATTGTTTTTTCTGTAGTAATCGGGCTAGCTTTACTTTTATTTGTTTTTTTAAGATTTAAGTAATAGGAGGTTAGGTATGGTAGTTGTAGTAGTAGTTATAGTAACTTTAGGGTTACTTTTTTATATGTTAAAAAGCAAACCTTCTTCAGCTACAACCACTGACATTGTAAAAGGAATGCCAGACACTACTGATAAAGCGAGCGACATAGCTGCTCAGCAAGAAATTGAAATGGCTGTCCAAGCTGGGTATGAAGAACAAGCACAAGTTTCACATTTAGACGCTGCAGCCAGAAATCTCTCTCCAATGGCTGAAGCTAAAGAAGAAGCTATGGATTCTTTAACTATGGCTCTGGAAGCTAAAGCATCTGGTGATTACTCTAAACTCCTTGGTTCTTATTGGGCAGCTGGTTATAATAAGGACTTGCCTCCAGAGAAAATAGCTGAAGACATTGAACGAGCAGCTAAAAGTGCTATTAAATATTCAGTTGCTTCTGATGTTACTAATCGAGCTATAACGAATAAAAGCACCACTGGAACAGTTTCCAAGGCTGAAATTGAGGCAACTAAAGGAGTTTTGATTACCGACAGCAAAGGAAACGTTTATCAGCAGGTGGCTGGTGGATACGGATACATTCAAGTGGGAGTTATGGAGAAATAATGACACTTGAAGAAACCCTTGTTGACGAAAAATCTGGAGAACTTGCAACTAAAACTTTCTCATTTATTGGAGTTCTCCTTTTAGTCTTTGTTTTATTCCTTGTTTTTGTTAAAAATTAACATAAAAAAGAAGGTGTTAAAATGGTTCAACCAGCATTGATTGGAGCAGGGGCAGCCATTATCGGGTTTATACTTGGGAAAAATGGAAAACAGATTCCAGTTTACGCTAAAGAACCGCTTGTTCCACGATTCTGGTCACACGGTCAAGTGCCAATACCTTTATCTGGAACTCCAGTTAGCTTTCCATCTATGAGGATACCAGAAGGAATGGAGCTGTTAATAGTCGCTTGGCCTGAAAACACTGGAACGATAACTCTTGGAACAAACAAAGACGAAACCGCTGACGCTCTCCGATGCTTCTGGGGTCTGGCTGCTGGACAGGGATTGTCTCTTGACATAGCCGACACCGACACTCTTTGGGTCAATTCAACTGAAAATGAAGAGGGCGTCTCCTTTATAGTTAGAAGAAAATCTGGTGGGTATTCCTTTGGAACTACTGGAGGAATGGTGCTTTAATGGGAGGACTCGGAAAAGCCTATCTATGGTTTTGTTTTCACACCCAATTCTGGCTTAAACCAGAAGATAGAAGACCTTATACTTACATTATGAGGGACTTTTATCATCACAATCCTTTAATAGTTCTTCTAGCCTTTTCTTTTGGATTTTACTCTCTTGGAAATTGGGGCTTTCACCTTAATATGAGTGACTTCTTGTTTATTTTAATTTCAACCTCTATTGGAGTTCTACTAGGTCACCTGTTTTGGGCTAAATGGATTGAAGGTCAACAGGAAAAACCTCCTTACACAGGAGAAGAAAAATGACTCCACGATGGAAAATGAGAATCGCCGTCTGGATTGGTGAATTTTCTCTTACTTTCCTTTGTTATGAAGCTATGGTACTTGGGTACACAGAAGTAGCTACTGGTGCTGTGGTTGGGGTAGTTGCTTTACTACCAAAACTTCTTGAAACGGAGAAAAAATGACTGGAATATTATTAGTTACAATACCAACCGCCTTAACGATATTCGGTTCTTTAATTGTCTTTCTTATTAGAACTGAACATCGTTTAACTAAAATAGAAACAAAAGTCGATTTACTACTTAACCACAACGGCATAAAGCCAAAAAAGGAGGACTAAAATGACTAGAGGAATCAATCAGAGTCTGGCCAAGGAGGGGTATTTCTTGGTTGAAGGAGGTGCAGAGGGAACAGTTACCTATTCCCCAGCCGAAGCTTTATCAACCCTGATGGATGCCGTTCTACAGGGAGTAGTTTACTACGTTTCTAAAGACGGAGCAGACTCCAATGACGGAAAAAGTTGGGAAACCGCTTTTCTTACCATCACCGCTGCTTTAGCCGTCGCTGGCGACCACGACACCATCTTAATTGGAACAGGAATTTACACTGAAGGAGCAACTTTAACCATTACTCAGACAGGGCTGAAGCTGCTTGGAGTTCAAACTTCTGGCCATCAGTGGGGGCAACCTTCAATCAAGAGCACCGCAACAGAAACACTGATAATGGTCGAAGCCAATCAAGTTGAAATTGCTTACTTGAGCATCCATCACGTCGGAGCTGGTTGTGGAATTGAAGTAGCCGTTACTGAAAACTACTGGAGGACACACATCCACGACTGCTTTTTTGGTGGAAACAACATCGCTACTTACGGCATTGTAATGGGAAACACAAGGCTATCAGGAGTTGGGGCTGGTAACACTGTTGACGCACCCTGCACAATCGTAGAAAGGTGCTACTTCCAAGATTGGGTAACCGCTTCAATCTTTATGAACTGCGGCTATGGAAGCGTTGTAAGAAACTGCGTCATAGTCGTTAGAACAGCTGCAATCGGAATCCAGTATTACACCGACACCACAAGCAGACCTCACGGCCTCATACTAGACAACAAGTTTATCACCATTGACTCAACCAACGCAATTGGAATTTCCGTTACCAACACCCCAACAGCTGGTTACCTTCTCGTTGATGGAAACCACTTCACGAACTTCGCCAGCGCTGCTAAATGCTTGGATAAGCAAAGTTCAGGATACCAAGGACTTAATTACTTCGGGATTACAGCACTAGCCTTAAGTTAAGGAATTGACATAAATAAGAAGGTGTTGAGAAATGACTAAGAAAAAGAAACAACAGCCATTCTTAATTACTGGCGAGTTGAATGCTGGTTTTGGGTGGCTATTTAGAGAAAAAACATTTAAAGCCAAAACTAAAACTGAGGCTAAGAAAAAAGCTAAAGAGCATTGGAGAAAAGCTCCCATGTTTCATAAAGCCAAAATAAAAATAGGCTCAATACAGGTGCTTTAATGCCTTTGCAAAGTTTTGGCTGCTCAATCTGCGGAGAACAAGCTCCTATTGAACTCCGTCAACACGGTAAGTTCAAAGAGCGGATGAAGTGGCTGCGTGAACACTATAAAAAGCACCACCCTCAAGCCTTCCATAAATCACAGCGTAAAAGCGTTAAGACCAAACACCAGTTTCCAAACCCCAACGCCATCCTCGACCTAGCAAGGAGATTATAATGAAGTTTTACGTATATGCCTTTCCAAAAACAAAATATACAAGAAACTTTATTTCAGAAGTCAGAATTTCTGTTGAGGCTAAAAACAAAAAAGAGGCTGTTGAAATTGCAAAAAGCGTCGTTCTTGATTTCCACACAACAGACTTCACTTGGAAACCTCAAATAAGGTGGTTTTAAATGGCTAAGAAAAAACGATACACTGTTCATTTTTATACTGCTTTTACTGAAGAAGCTGAATCCAAAGATGAAGCAATAGAAATGGCATCTGCTGAACTTAGTGAAGACCCAACTAACGGAGATTGGACAATATTGGATGAAGAAACTGAAGAATCTGGCGACTTCCCTAACCCCAACGCAATCCTCGACATCGCCATAGGAAAATGGTGGTTCTAAGTGAACCTTAAAGGTCTTATAGACTCCTGCGTTTTAACCATAGGAACAGAATGGCTTGAGCTTGGCTGGAATTGGGCAAAAATTGACGTTTACAATGACGGAGATTCCGACCTATATTTACGAAACGACGACTTAACTGGCTTTCCTTGGGAAGAAGGAAAAGCCCCACTCAAAAAGGGAGACCATTTGGTTATGGATGGAACTAAAAGAAACGAATACTCCAATAAACCAAGATTCATTTGTAAAACAGGAACTGCTGAAATTCGAGTCTTTAGACTTTTATGAGGTATTAAAATGAAAAAAGCTGATATCGCTAAATGGAAAGTCAAATACCAACTTGAAAAAAGACACGAAGATATTGGTAAGTGCAAAACTCCTGAAGAACGACTTGAATTTTTAGCAAACACTATACCTTATGAAGTCCTTAAAGGAGAAGATAACTGCCTCTTAAACTCTGGCATTGACGAAATGTGGGACTTGATAATCGGAGACTCAGCCAACCACTTTGCTAACGCCAATGCCACTATTGGAGTAGGTGATAGCGACACCGCCGCCGCCGCTGCTCAAACCGACCTCCAAGCCGCCTCAAACAAAACCTATAATGGAATGGAAGCAACATTTCCATCCGTCGCCAGCCAAGTTATTTCTTTCAAGGCCAGTTTTGCCACTGGAGAAGCTAACTATGTTTGGAACGAATGGGTAATTAGGCAATCAACAAGCGAAATTTGCTTAAACAGAAAAGTTGACTCACTCGGAACAAAAGTTAGCGGAACTTGGACTCTTGAAATAACCATAACTTTGAGCTAAAATGGCCGTCACTGGATGGAAAACCGCAGGGACTGCTGCAAACGCTAAACGTACTGGATATATTTGGAACAACCCAAATAATGCTAAAGTAAGCAACAATCAGTATGCAGACACTTGGAACGCTTACCAAAACTCCGACTGGCTGAGATTAACTGCCTTTGGCTTCTCTTCTGCTGATATCCCCTCTGGTTCAACCATAGATGGTATTGAAGTCAAGATAGAACGAAAAAGCTCAAGTGCTACATACTACGCTAAAGACAATGCTCTATATCTTAGAAAAACCTCTGGCCAAGTTGGAGACAACAAAGCCGACACTTCCACTCACTGGCCAACCAGCGACACTGAAGCATCTTATGGGGGGGCAGCTGATACTTGGAACGCTAGTCTTGCTGACACTGATATTATAAGTTCAGACTTTGGAATTGACCTTTCCGCCCTCGTCATATATTATGGGGTGGGGTATGTTGACTACGTCTCTATTAGAGTTTACTACACTCTTGGGGCTACTGAAAAAACAAGTTCGGACTCAGGTTCTGGGGCTGATGCTTCCTCTGTCTTGACAGCTACCTTAGCCTCATTAGACTTAGGCTCTGGTGTAGAAGCTTCTACCCCCGAAGCTGCTATGGCCTCCCCCGATTCAGGTGTTGGAGTTGATGCTTCCTCCCCACCGAAAGCAACTTTATCTTCATCTGAAACAGGAAGCGGTATTGACTCCGTTTTAGCCTTAATAGTAGCCTTACTATCTTCAGACCTAGGTTCTGGAATTGACGTTAAAGTTTCATATCCAACGGCTATCCTTGAAGCTTCTGAAACTGGAACTGGAATAGACGCTGCCTCATACCCGACAGTTACCATCACCGCCTCCGACCTCGGTTCTGGTTTAGACTCGGCCAACTTAATAGCTGAACACCTTGCCTCCGACTTCGGTATTGGAGTAGAGTACGAAGTCATAGTAACCAAAACTGGTGGAGTAACCATAACTGGAACTACCTTTAAACTATAGGTTGACATATAGAGGTTGACAACCGCTTAACCTTATGGTAAAATAAAGTAAATAAAGGAGGTATGTAAAATGGGGATGCACAAGGCTTACAGCTATACTAACAAGAAGGGTAAGACAGTCCACGTTGCTGCTCATATGGAGCACCCTAAAGGTGGAAAAAAGGCAGCCAAAAAAACCACTAAAAAAAAAAGCACAAAGAAACTTATTGGAATAAACCTTTAATAACTAGAAGTCTTTCTCCTTTCCTTCTTTTGTATAGAGAGAGGGTAGTTTAGTCAGCTACCCCCTCTCACTTTTTATTCAGGTCAACTATTACTTTTTATTTTTCTTGGTAGCCGCCTTAGGCTTTTCTTCTACTTTAGGTTTTATTGGGATAAGAATAAACTCATCGTGAGCTTTGACATCAACCCTCTTTCCCTTAGCATTTGTGTAGAAAAAAGCCTTGTGCTTGGTCTGTTTTAGCTGGTAACCCTCAGGAACTTTCTCCTTTCCAGCTATCATATCTGCCGTGACCTTTGGTTTATCCGCCATCTTGGTATTTCCTCCTTCCTTTTTAATTTATTCACTAATAACGATTTGAACGTGGTGCTCCAAACCATCTGGGAGCACAACCCTATCTCGGAAATAGTACCCAGCCTTACCTGATTTAAATACTTTCGGCTCAATAGCTAACTCTACTTCCTTCTCACCCTTGGCCACTTTAACTATCATTGGTTCTGGCATTAGAAACCTCCTTTCCTGAACTTAGTCCGTCAACATACCTTTGCCTTATAGCTGGCAACGCTTTAACGG
>Ga0315543_1003475_pt1 | contig 14108 bp, 10 predicted proteins | sample SalMarSW160210MG_2_FD_203098 | JGI IMG/M metagenome (GOLD analysis project Ga0315543, IMG submission 203098) | Salt marsh sediment microbial communities from the Plum Island Ecosystem LTER, Massachusetts, United States - Salt Marsh Sediment SW1601-210 ...
GTCGCAAGCCAGACGTCTGGAAACTATAGAATAGGAGGGCTCAACCCCTTTGCTAGCATCTTGCCTCTTGAAGAACTAAACAGCTATGAGCTCGTATACCCACCCGAGGCCACTACAAGCACAACAACTGTGAAAATTTTTAAGTATCTTGGCTCAGACGAGTCCTGAGTAAAAACACAGCCACCATTACCGGTCGGGCGAGATTTGTAGCTTTCATTTCATAAGCTTGGAATTCAGATGTTACAAACTGTTGGATTATGCTAAACTTGAAGCTGCGGAATATGAAGGAGGGGTGACTCTGTTACGACTGGAAGAAAAAATCCGAGACAAGTCTGCCATAATAGGTATCGTTGGGCTTGGCTATGTAGGGCTTCCATTGGCTGTCGCCTTTGCCATGGCAGGTTTCAAGGTGCTGGGATTTGACATCCGGCAAAAAAACGTGGACTCGGTCAACCGGGGCAAGTCCTATATCGCCGATGTTTCCGGTGACAGCCTCTCCTCGGTAGTGACAGGGAAACTCTTGGAAGCAACCACAGACCAGAGCCGCCTTGGAGAGGCAGATGCCATCTGCATCTGTGTTCCCACTCCGCTGACCACGACGAAGGATCCCGACCTTTCTTACGTGATTCACGAATCTGAGGCAATATCCAAATATCTCCGGCCCGGACAGCTTGTGGTCTTAGAAAGCACCACCTACCCCGGCACTACCAAACAGGTGGTACTGCCCAGCTTAGAGTCATCGGGGCTTCGTTGCGGCAGTGACTTCTACCTGGCTTATTCGCCAGAGCGCGTGGACCCGGGCAACAAAGACCATAACGTTAGAAACACTCCTAAAATCGTCGGCGGCATAGACCCCCAGTCCACTCAACTGGCTCAGCTTCTTTATTCCCAGATTGCCGGCACGGTACTTCCGGTCTCGTGTCCCGAGGCAGCTGAGATGACCAAGATTTTTGAGAATGTCTTCCGCAGTGTGAACATTGCCCTGGTCAATGAGCTTGCCCATCTTTGTGAGAGGATGGGTTTAAGTGTCTGGGAAGTTATTGACACCGCTTCTACCAAGCCTTTCGGCTACATGCCCTTTTATCCCGGCCCCGGCATCGGCGGACACTGCATCCCGCTCGACCCCTATTACCTGGCAAACAAAGCCCGGGAGCTTGATTTCCATACCAGGTTCATCGAGCTCGCCGCCGAAATCAACGAGCACATGCCTTATCACGTCGTTTCGCGCATTCTTGAAGCCTTAAACACCAGAGGCAAAAGCTTGAATGGAGCCAAAATACTTGTCCTCGGCGTAGCTTACAAGAAAGACGTTGAGGATACCAGAGAGTCTCCCTCGTTGAAAATAATTCAGCTTCTTCGTGAAAAGGGGGCTGAGGTAAGCTACAATGATCCTTACGTACCTCAGATTCATGTGCCCGCGGGTGACATGAAATCGGTGGCACTCAGCGGGGAATGCCTGGCCTCGATGGACTGTGTCGTCATAGTCGCTGACCACAGCTGTTATGATATAGGTGAAGTGGTTGCCCGTGCAAAACTGGTATTTGATACACGCGGAGTCACCAGGGGGCTAAAAGGCAATAATATAGTCAGGTTGGGAGAGTGATATGAGGGCAAAAAGACCGTAGGGACTGATAGACAGCTTGTGCTTATGAGATATGATATCGATATGGCCCCAATCCTGAGAGCATAACCATGAAAATAGTCCTCGTTTGCGGCGCCAGGCCAAATTTCATGAAGATTGCCCCCCTCATCAGGGCGATAGACAAGCATAACACGCAAAATCTCGGCCCCAAGCTCACTCCTATCCTTGTCCATACCGGTCAGCATTATGACTATGAAATGTCGCAGGTCTTCTTTCAGGACCTGGAGCTGCCCAAACCTGATGTTTATCTCGGAGTCGGTTCAGGTACGCATGCTAGGCAGACTGGCAAAGTCATGATTGAGTTTGAAAAGGTGCTGCTGAAGGAAAAACCTGACTTAGTCGTAGTAGTCGGTGATGTCAACTCCACCTTAGCTGCCGCCTTAGCTGCCGTTAAACTCCATATCTCCGTAGCTCATGTGGAAGCTGGTTTACGCTCTTATGACCGCACCATGCCCGAGGAAATAAACCGTCTTCTCACCGACCAAATCTCGGATTACCTCTTCACCCCTTCACGTGATGCTGATGAGAATCTTAAGAGAGAAGGCATTCCTCGAGAAAAGATATTCTTTGTTGGCAACGTGATGGTGGATAGCCTGCTTTTTAATAAAGCCAGAGCCGACCAATCCCAAATTTTCGCTCAGTTGAAATTAGCTGAAGAAGGTTATGCCCTGCTAACCCTACATCGCCCCAGCAACGTTGATGAAAAACATAGTCTGACGAACATTATGAGTGCAATAACCAAAATATCCGAGTCGATTCCTGTAGTCTTTCCTGCTCACCCCCGCACCCAGAAAAAGCTTCGTGAATTCAACCTTGACAATCATGCCACCCTCATTGCGAGCCCCAGCGAACTCAATGAGCTCAACAAACCCAACAAACCCAGTAACCAATTACTCATCATTCCTCCCCTTAGCTACCTTGATTTCCTCAAGCTCGAGATGTATGCTAAATTTGTTATGACCGATTCCGGTGGAATTCAGGAGGAGACAACTGTGCTGAATGTCCCATGCTTAACCCTGAGAGACACGACTGAAAGGCCGATAACCATAACCCGGGGGACTAATGTGCTCGTAGGGAATAGACCCCAGAAGATTATCGAAGAAGCGTTTAAAATCCTGACCTCTCAGTCTCAATCCCATATCGAGTTCTGGGACGGCAAGGCGGCGGAGAGGATTGTAGATGTGTTAGCCGGTAGGAGACTATTAGAGCGAACCTAAATTCAAAAGCAAATGAAGAAGATAGATAAACAAACTCTGGACAAGGTTCTAACCGGCTTTCTGATAACAATATAAGATTCAGTGACTTAAGAAAGCTTATTTTGAGTTTCGAGTTTTATGAACGAATTAAAGGAGACCATCATATTTTGACCAAGTCTGGCGTTGTAGAAATCATAAACTTACAGCCTTTAAAAGATGGCAGAGCTAAGGCATATCAGGTTAAACAAGTAAGGAGTATAATTTTAAGGTATAAGCTTCATAAGGAGGTTAATGATGTATAAGTATGAGGTGATTGTTTACTGGAGTGAAGAAGATGCGGCGTATGTAGCGCAGGTTCCTGAACTGCCAGGATGTATGGCGGATGGAGCGACCTATGAGGAAGCCTTAAAGAATGCTCAGGTAGTTATCGCCGAGTGGATAGAGACTGCAAGGTCATTTGGACGAGAAATTCCAACCCCTAGGGGGAGGCTTACGTATGCGTAATAAATGTGCCCCGTCACACATTAGAGCATTCCGATAGCAACCGCAAGAAGGGTCATTGCCCTGAGCTATGGGACGGCATGACTGCGGATAGAATCGTAGCTGCATTGTCCGAGACGTGAAGGGATTGAGCTGTAAGAATGGTAATATAACTCATGAAAGCTGATAGCAAAAACAGTGGTGAGTATAGTGTCCGAAAATACGACATTCACTTGCTCGAGCAACTGAATGAGGAGTATAGGTCAAAGCCTGTACAGAGCACCTTCATACAATACGACCCTGAATCTCAGCTTGAACTAGCATCTAAGAGACTCCATGAACTCAGTGAAATAGTCGATTTGAAAGAAAGAAACGTGCTGGAGATTGGCTGTGGTAAAGGTTACCTATCGAAAGTACTTGCAGATGAGTATGGCTGCTCTGTCGTGGGTATTGATATATATGAGGATGTCGAATGGCAAAAACTTAGGAATCGCCCGAACTTGGATTATCTGGTACTTGATTTGTCTCAAAGCAATCCCTTTACAGTAGAAAGTTTCGATTTGATTGTGTCTTTTGTGGCATGGGAACACATGATGCATCCTTTCACCATGTTGAAGGAATGCTGTAGAATACTCAAGTCGGACGGGAAGATGTATATCCATGCAAATCTGTACCGTGCTCCGAGAGCTTCACATCTATATAGGGACATATACTTTCCTTTTCCCCATCTGTTGTTTCCGGAGGAAGTAATTGCCGAATTCTGCCTTAAAAACGGGGTATCGAAGAAGTATTTTGATCAGTATTACTATCGAAACAAGCTGACATATGGCCAGTATAAGGAGTATTTCGAGCTCCTCAATCTCGGTATAGAATACGAGCAACTATGGAAAACACCGTTAGATATGGATTTTTACGAACGGTTCAAGGACAAGCTTGAAAAGTATCCTAGATTTGATTTGGAATTGGAAGTTTTCAACGTTCTCTTGGTTAAGGACTCCAAGGGCTCGTCTGGGCGTAATTATTTGAAAGCCGCACTGACCAGGGAGCGCACTGCTAGGAGGGAAGAGGCCAACAGATTCAAAATCGAGCGGAATGCCCTAGCTGCGACGTTAAAAAGTGCCAGAGCGGAAACAACTCGTCTGCAGGCCAAGTTGGTAAAGGAGAAAAGAACGGTACAGGCGCTTAGAAATTCTCTTTCATTTCAACTGGGGAGCATGCTGATTGAAGCCGTCCGCAAGCCCGGGCGCAATACCATCTTGCTGCCATATCGTGTTTTTAGATTGGGCATAAGGGCAGTCAGTAAGAAACGCTCTCCTCCAGTGTCGAAGATAGTTGGTAAAAAGGCATACGTACTGGAGACAGTTGAAGAAAGAATTAACGAGATTAAACAAGAAATGGAAGGTGCCAGAACATATATTACTGAACCGCAAAGGAATGATTTGAAAATCGCGGTTATCATGGACAAATTTACCTACGACTGCTTTAAATATGAAGCTGAGTTAATCACATTCACGCCGGAGAACTGGAAGCAGGTTTTAATTAAGCACCGGCCTGACTTATTGTTCGTAGAATCCGCTTGGCATGGAAACGATGACTCCTGGAGCTATCAAATAATCAATTTAAAACAAAAGCCAGACAATAAACTGCCGGAGCTAGTGTCATGGTGCAAAACTCAGAACATCCCCACAGCTTTCTGGAGTAAAGAAGACCCCGGATATTATAACGATTTTCTTGATGCCGCCAGGCTAGTTGATTATGTTTTCACAACCGATGTTGATTGTGTAGAGAAATACAAGAAGGACCTCGGGCACAATAATGTTTTTTGCCTTCCCTTCGCAGTACAGCCAAGAATACATAACCCGATTGGCAGTGGGGAAAAAATAAGGGATATAGCCTTCGCCGGTTCATGGTATGAAGGAGAGACAGAGTACAGGAAAATCCGAAAGGAACAAATGACCAATATTCTTGCACCGGCGCTGCTGTATGACGTTGATATATACGACCGCTACTTTTCCTTAAATAATGACAGGTATAGATTCCCAGAACAATACCAGCCGTATATTGTTGGAGAGTTGCCCTATGAGAAAATGGTATACGCTTACAGGATTTACGAGATCTTTCTCAACGTTAATAGCGTTTCGCAAAGCCCGACTATGTTCCCGAGGAGAGTTCTCGAAATCTTAGCTTCCGGCACCTATGTTTTAAGCGGTTATTCCAAGGGTATTGAAAACCTCATAGGTTCTGATATCGTTAAGATGCCCTCTGCGCCGGAAGAGACCAGTCGGTGCCTGGAAGAATTACTGGGAAACAAGGAATTGAAGGACAGGCTTGCACATCTGGGCTTACGCAAGGTAATGAAGGAGCATACGTATAAACAGAGGCTTGACTATATTCTGGATACCATGGGCATTAGCAAAACTGCGAAAACGTCCGAAAAGAAGGGGGTCTCAATTATTACCTGCACCAACAAGCTCATATATATGGACAACATACTCGCTAACTATGACAGACAGCAATATCCGGACAAAGAGTTGATTATCGTAATAGGCAACGACCAATTGGATTTACGAGAATGGGAGAAGGAGGCAAAGAAACGCCGAAATGTAAGGGTATGTAGGGTAGACGAAAAGCTACCATTGGGCGCATGCCTCAACTTGGGGGTTGATGAAGCCAGGTTTGAATATATTGCTAAATGCGATGACGATGACTACTTTGCCCCTGCCTATCTAGAAGACATGATGATGGCTTTTGATTACTCTGGTGCCGATATCGTTGGCAAGTGTGCTCGTTACGTTCATTTTGAAAATGGCAACGTACTGGCAATCAAATATCCTGACAAGGAACACAAGTTCACAACTACTGTATCAGGTTCAGCCATGATAATTAAGCGTGAGGTATTCAACAAAGTGAGATTTGACCCTCATAGGCGTGTGGGTGAGGACACCGAATTTTTAGAAAAATGCGTGAAGAATGGAGTTAGGATATATTCAGCGGACAGATTCAACTTTGCTTATATTCGAAAGTCGTCTCCTGACCTTCATACGTGGCGGGTGAGCGATGAAAAGCTACTGGGTGAGACCGGCCAAATTGTCTCTTGCACCAAAGACTATGTCACACATGTTACATGCTGACGTTGAGGTTATGAAGTTCATTACTTAACTTTCAAGGTCAATAATAGGGGTCACTGGGGTTGATATCGCTAAACGGGGTAAAGTATGTTAATTTATGATGACTGGCAAGGGAAAAATGAAGGATTCGTGGGTTTGCAGGGACTACCAGAGTGGCGATGAGCACCAAATACTGAGCCTGTACGAGAAAGTGAACAACAGGAAGATGGCTCTGGACTACTGGAGATGGCGGTATGCTAGAAGCCCCTTCGGCAAAGGCATAATAAAGCTGCTGCTTGCCGATGGGCAACTCATCGGTCATTACGCTGTTACTCCTATGGATATACTGTTTAACAACAAACCCCTGCGAGCCGTTTTCTCGCTACATACCATGACTCATCCCGATTTTCAAAAGCAGGGGATATTCACATTCCTGGCAGAAGAGGTCTATAAGAAGTGTCAATCGGAGGGTTTCAGTTTTGTCTACGGTTTTCCTAACGAGAACTCCTATCATGGATTCAAAAACAAACTTGGGTGGACAGGCTTTGGTAAAATGAACAGCCTGGAGAAGCATCTGGATGCTGAAACTAATTCAAGCTCAAAAGCTGAAAATATTCATGAAATCGACGGGTTTGATTACAGGGTGAACGTATTATGGGATAAAGTAAAAGCTGGCTACCGTGTCATCGTTCCGCGGACCAAAGACTACCTCAACTGGCGGTTTGCCGAGCACCCTACTATAGAGTACCCCAAGTATATAATAACATCTGCAGACTCTGAATTGTCAGGGTACATGGTATTGAAGGTGTATAGAGACGGTAACCGTGTAAAAGGCCATATTGTAGATATGCTCAGCGTGGATGACGAACACACGGTCAAAAGCCTTCTTAACACTGCCTATGATTATTTTACAGAAAGAAAGATAGGAAACCTATCCTGCTGGATGCCAGAAAATTGCTTCTGCGCACGGATCCTCAAGGAAGAAGGCTTTATCAGTAAAGAATTCGATGTTAGCTTTGGTGTCAGAACCTTTAAAAAAGTGGAGAAATCGTTGAATAGTGTTGAGCAGCTGGACAACTGGCACCTAACCATGAGCGACGTAGATGTTTTCTGAGGAGGAAGAGAATGAATATCATAGTATTCAGTCCACATCCTGATGATGCCGAGGTACTAATGGGCGGTACCATTGTGCAGTATACCAGAAACGGGCACGATGTAAAGATTGTGCTGGTCACGGTACCGAGCCAGAGAGAGCGAAGAATTGAGGAATCAAAGAGGGCTGCCGCAATCCTGGGGGCGCAACTTGTCGTGCTAGATGTAGATCCATACCAGCTTCTATTTAGCCGCAAACTGATTGAATCTTTCGACCAAATTGTAGAGGGTTTTCCACCGGACGCTATTTACACAAGTTGGCTCGGTGATTCACACCAGGACCATGTTGTTGTCTCTCAGGCAGCTATAGCGACAGCTAGAAAAAATAACTGCTCAGTATATATGTATGAACAAGCTCTTCCCGGCGGGCTATCGCCTTCGGCTTTCAGGGCACAGGCTTTCGCCGATATCTCGGAAACAATCGACCTGAAGATTCAGAGCGTTCTGGCTCATGAGTCCCAGGTTCAAAATTTCACCGAGCAGTGGATTGAGGGAATAAAAGGCAGGGCAGCATACATGGGGTTCCGAATCAACGTAAAATACGCCGAGGCATTTGAAGTGGTCAAACACATTATGAGTTTTTGAACGTCAATACTGAGTGCTTATGAATTATGAACAACTCGCTCAGACATTGAATAAAAATTTATAGAATATCTTACCGAGCAAGCTGCATTTATTGGCAGAAATTGAAGAAGAAAAAGGGTATATCTACGCATAAAAATGTGCAGCCCTCTACAGCTAGATTAACAGCGACTGAATTAAATGATAAGGCTAATTTAGCTAATCTGGACTGGGTCGCTAAGAACATCGTTAAACGACCTGCCTTCATCGTAGCAAAGAATGTATTGGAGTTTGGCGGAGGTGATTTTTCGCGCATATTCGCACTTGCTTTGGCATTCCCAGATAAAGTATTTTACTCAATGGATTTTGAGTATTCGAAGAACGCAATCAATAATGTTATTAAATATGCTGACCTAAGGAATGTTAATATAATTAAGACGGATGCCAGAAATAATATCTTTAGAGACAATTTTTTTGATTTTGCATTTTCAGTGGCGGTCGGAGAACATATAGCAGAACTTGATCTTTTCTTGAAAGAAACTTATAGAGTATTAAAGCCTGGAGGTGAATATTATTTTGGGCAGGCTCCCTTTTGGACTTCAGTTAAAGGGCATCATTTTTTACATTGGCGTCCTGAAGTATTAGATGTACTCGGTGGATACGAGCACTTGATTCTCAGTGCCGAGGAAATGCGAGGTTATTTGAAATCTTGCCAAAACCTTCCCTTTGATATTGAAAACTGTGTGAGTAGAATCTACTTTAGAGAAGATTTGTCACGGCTATCGGAGCGTGAGACAAAACTTATCATTGAGAGGTCAAAATTTATTGTTGATACCTGGTCTACTCAATATGATGAGTTGTACGACGAACAAAAAGCGCAAGCTGTTGTGAAAAAATGCAGTAAATATATATTAGATGATTTGAAAATTAAGGGTGTTGTTGCTGTGCTGCGGAAACCTCTGGGGGCCGAAAGAAAACTGGAAGCATTTAGAAAGCCTTTCTCATACCGGCTGGGGCAGGCATTGATCCGTCCCATCCGCAGTCCTGGCCGTATAGCGATTCTGCTCTTGTATCGCCTGTTGAAGATGAGCCCGGATGGTCTGAAAAGAGTCATACTAAAGATTACCAGCAAGAGTAAGATATTGACTTTTCTAAAATCTTTTGCCGAAACAGCGACGCTATCTTCAGCCCAACAAAAGCAACTTCGCCCAGTCTCACTAAAGGGCAAAACAACCGGGTACAAAAATAATATCCGAGTAGCTGTTTACGCTGACGCTAATATGAATCTAATTGACGGCTCGTCGGTCTGGACCGCATCCCTGGTGGAAGCACTCGCCGGCTTAGAATATGCCGAGGTCTTCTTTTTTCTGAAATCCAAAGAAAAAAGAGGGTTGCTCACAGAACCGCTGAAAAAATTCAGAAATGTTGAAATCATTACCCCCCCTAAAAATCTTATTAAGGATAGTCTAACACCTGGGACAGCTTTAGATAATATCGAAGACATGGACCGCCGATTGAACTTCGCTGCTATTGTCCTTCGCGGGTTTTCTCTATGTGAAAAGGCTTCGCTTCGCACCAGCTTACATGGTCGCCTGTGGACCTATCTAACAGATATTCCCCAGAAAAACGAAGACCTCACAGAAAGTACGCTGCAGACGCTGGGCAGAATCGCGAGCGCATCGAAATACATACTTTGCCAGACAGAAGAGTTACGCTCATACTGGCAAAGACATGTTCCCTCAGCGCAGGGGAAAATTAGACTTCTGCCACCGATGATTCCCGCCTCCAACTCCAGAAGCGAAGCACCTACCGTAGTCAGACGCATATGCTATGCAGGGAAATTCGCGCCGCTGTGGGGTATATTTGAGATGTTTAAGGCCTTTGATTCGCTACGTGCGGTGGATCCTGAAGTTGAGCTACATATTTACGGCGACAAAATTCACAATCCTACCGAATTGCCTGATTTTCAAAACACTGTTCTATCCTACTTGGAGAAAACCGCCGGGGTAGTCTGGCATCGCGGCCTCGGAAGAGAAGATGTACTCAGCCACATGGCGACAATGGACCTCGGCTGGGCATGGCGTAGCCCCGAGTTAGAAGATAACACGCTCGAACTATCCACAAAGATTCTAGAGTATGGAAGGTGCGGACTTCCTGTCATCTTGTACAGGAATTCGATTAACGAAAAACTGTTGGGTTCAGATTATACTTTGTTCGCCAATACATATGAAGAGCTTGTGGCTCTTCTTCACCAACTGGTCAGCTCCCCTGATGCACTGGCGATAGCTTCAGCGAAAACTCATTCCGCCAGTGAACGATTCACTGTGGGGAAGGTAAGAGATAAATATGTTCGCCCGTTGTTTGGTGACTTGTTGGCGCCCGGAGTCTTGAGCAGACCAAGCAGGCGTGTCTCTATATTAGTGGCGGGACACGACCTTAAGTTTATCGATCGCCTCTGCAGAAAGTTCTTAGAACACGGGTACGATGTCGCCATCGATAATTGGCAGGGACACAATAGACATAATGTCGGTAAAAGTCGAGAGTTGATCAAGGAGGCAGACATCATCATCAGTGAATGGTGTCTGGGAAATGCGGTCTGGTATTCTAAAAACAAACAGCCGGAGCAGAAACATATCATTCGTTTCCACCTGCAGGAAAGAAGTTTAGAATACCCTGAAAAAGTTAATATGCAGAATGTGGACGCCATGATCTTCGTTGGTCCTCATATAAGACGTGAGGCAATAGCTCGGTTTGGATGGGAAAGGTGGGCGGATAAGAAACTAACAGTTATTCCTAATTATGTTGATACCAAAGCACTGGATCTACCGAAAGTTGCTGGCGCACAATTCAGCATCGGTATTGCCGGCATTGTTCCCCAGAGAAAACGGCTCGACCTCGCAGCGGACATCATTGAAAAACTGAGGCAGGAAGACGAACGTTTCCATCTTTACGTCAAAGGTAAAATGCCACAAGAGTATCCTTGGATGTGGGGGCTACGCGAAGAGTTACACTACTATGAAAGTGTGATGGATAGAATCAGGACCTCCGATTTGCTCAAAGATGCGGTGCACTTCGACGGCTGGGGCGATGATATGCCCCAGTGGTACCAGAAAATAGGCTTCATTCTATCCGTCAGCGACTTTGAGTCTTTCCACCTCTCAGTAGCCGAAGGCGCAGCTTCCAGGGGAATACCTCTTATGCTTAAATGGGAGGGTGCTGAAGAAATATACCCTGAAGGTTGGAGCTACTATACAGTTGATGAAATCGTGAATACTATATTGGATATAGTTAAATCCGGCCATTTTGCGGAAATCGCTGCGGCACGATATGCTTATGTGAAACAGAACTTCGATATTGAACGCATAGCACAGGCGTGGTTGGAAATAATTGATCAAGACCAGAAATAATATGTCACTTAACAAGCACTTGGAATCAGCACTGAAAGAGCAAAACAAGCTCAAAAGCCAGCTAAGTGCAGTCAAAAACTCTTTCTCGTACCGGCTTGGAACTATGCTGGTCCAGGCTGTGTACAGGCCCGGCCGCAATACCATCTTACTGCCGTACCGACTGATACGTCTTTGTGTTACAGAATTGAAGAAACGGAAAGCGAGGGCAGATAAGAGCGTCAAATATACTGAAATCAGACTGACAAATGTGACGCTAAACGCTGGTACGGCCATGATAAAGAAAAAATATATCGAACGTTTTGGGATGGACGAAAGTCATTCTGGAAGTTATCACGAAACTGACTGGAGACGTATTGAGTATATAAGCTCTTTGCTTCCAGAGGCTAAATCTGTTCTCGACATAGGCATAGGTAACGGTGCTTTTTTAAATCTTCTGATGTCGTTAAACAGATTCCAAACAATTCTAGGACTAGACATAAGACGACACTCAAAATTCATCACGGTATTCGAGAGCCGGTTATATCAAATCATTTATGCGTCCGTTACCAATCTCCCTTTGGCAAATAAGTGCATCGACGTCGTGACATGTATGGAGCTTCTGGAACATCTTGACAAGGAATCATTTCTGGCAGCATTGACTGAACTCCGTCGCGTAGGTCGCTTCCTGGTAGTCACCGTCCCGTATAATGAGCCCGAGCCACGGCCTTCATACCACAAGCTGAGATTCACAGATGGTGACCTGTTGACTTATTTCCCACATGGCGAGTTCATTCTTCTAAAGAGGTCAACAGGCAATCCATGGATGACAATCGTGGAACGCTCATGAGCTTATGTGGGAAATGAAAGTATGGATGTTCGTTTATAATAACTGCCGGCATGATGCACGGGTGCTGAAGGAAGCGAAGACATTGGCTGAAGCCGGGCACGATGTGGGAATCATCGCCGTCATGGACAAGGACACAGAGCCTTGCGAAGAAAGAGACGGGTTCAGAATTCTGCGGGTGGATACGTCACCCGCGGGGGAGCGTCCGGTTGGCGTGGAAGGCAGACCACCGTCCCCCGGGCTGTTGTGGAGGTTACCGGTGAAAGCTTACCGTGCCTTTGCCCTTCTTCGGTACTACCGGCGCGCCCGGGGAATTGTGAAAAACAAGCCAGCCGATATTTATCACTGCCACGACCTGGATACCCTGCCCCTGGGCTATATGGCAAAACGGCGGCACGGCGGCAGACTGATATATGATGCCCACGAGCTTACCACCGAACTGGCTTATATTTCAAGTCTGGAAAGGGCGGGGTGGCGGCTGCTGGAGCGGTTCCTGATACGCCGCACCGACGAGGTTATCGCGACCGGCACCTACCGTGCTGAGTACCTTGCAAAGAAATACCGGGTTGCCGCCCCCACCGTCATATTGAACTGCCCGCCTCTACCAGCGGCAGAGGCGTATAACCGGGCTTTGCGGGAAAAGCTGGGCCTGGTGGATGACACAGTGCCCATTATACTGTACCAGGGAGGCTTCACCGGGGGAAGAGGGCTTGATAAGCTGGTGCTGGCGGCTGCGTACCTGGACAGGGGCGTGCTGGTGCTGATGGGTTGGGGAGATCTGGAGGCGGAGCTCAGGAGCCTGGTAGAGAAGATGGGGTTGGAGCAGCGTGTCTATTTCACCGAGCCTGTAGCTCCCGACCGGGTAGTATATTACTCCGTGTCGGCCAGCGTGGGCGTGGTGATATATCTACGCACCAGCCTGAACAATTACTACGCTACTCCCAATAAGCTGTACGAGTATATCAGCGCCGGGCTGCCGGTGGTCAGCAGCGATTTCCCCGCCCTGAAGGAAGTTGTGGAGGGGTACAGGCTGGGTTGTACATTCGACCCGGAGGAACCGGAGAGCATTGCCGCGGCAATCAACCGGGTACTTGCCGACGAGCAGCGGTATGATACAATGAAGAAGAATGCCCTGGAGGCAGCCAGGATATTCAACTGGGAGACGGAGTCCAAGAAGCTACTGGAGATTTACCGGAGGTTGAGCCAGCATCCCGATGATAGAACAGCTTAAAAACATCTGGCAGAGACGGGAACTGCTATACTATATAGTCAGGTTTCAGATGAAGGCCGAGAAAAAGAACAAGGTTCTCGGCTTTGTGTGGAGCTTCCTGGACCCGCTCCTGTTGTTCTTCACCTATTTAATCTTGGTGCACTATATCTTCGGACGGGGTGGTCCCGATTTCCCACTTCTGCTTTTTATCGCCCTGCTGTCCTGGAAGTGGTTCGCCTCCTCCCTGAGCCGTTCGGTTGTCTCCATAACTTCAAAAGTAGGGCTGATACAGAGCGTGCGCTTTCCACTGGTTATACTGCCGCTGTCCGGTATTATTATCGGCTTTTTTGAGTGGCTTTTCGGCTTCGTTATTCTGGTGCCCATGCTCTTTATATTCGAGGCATCGTTTACGGTAAACATACTCTGGCTGCCGGTGCTCTTGCTCATCGAGTTTGTAGGCATCGTCGGGATCTGCCTGATAATGGCTGTGGTGGGGACCTACCTCTCGGACCTGGGCAATATCATCCAGT
>Ga0315543_1003479_pt1 | contig 14095 bp, 13 predicted proteins | sample SalMarSW160210MG_2_FD_203098 | JGI IMG/M metagenome (GOLD analysis project Ga0315543, IMG submission 203098) | Salt marsh sediment microbial communities from the Plum Island Ecosystem LTER, Massachusetts, United States - Salt Marsh Sediment SW1601-210 ...
TGACGAGCAATTCCAGCAGGCCGATCAACGCTGTCTCGACCCCTCCTAGCCGCTGCAGCCCGCTGAACATTGCCAGTCGCGAGAGCGCGGTCGTCAGCCCAAGTGCCAGGATAGCACGCCAACCGGTGGTCGCGATAGGCTCCACCGGCTGTGCCTGTAATACCCGTGCCAGGCCAACCACGCAGGCCATAGTCGTCAGGATGTAGAGCGTCGCCGTGCGCGAGGGGACATCGGCGAGCACCCACTGCCCCAGTACCAGATGCCAGCCGTAGGTGGCTGCCGAGGCGATCATCAGCGTCACCCCCAGCCAGTCCAATTCCCCCGGCCCCGCGCGTGTCAAGAGGTAGATCCCTAGCATAGAGAGCGATAATCGCGCCAGCGTCAGGCGTGTCAGTGGTTGTCCGGCCGCGAAGAGGAACAGCACCACCCACAGTGGGTAGAGCGTATTGAGCAACGAGGCGCGGGAAGCATCGAGGCGCGAAAGGCTTGTGAAGTAGAGCAGCGAGCCAAAACCGTTAACTGCGCCAACGCCGATGCATCCGATCAGGTCACGCCAGGTGATGGCGACCTCGCGACGCCAGAAGAGCATAAATGCCAGCCAGAGGAGCAGCGCCGCCACCAGCGTGCGAAAGGCAACCAGGGTGAACGGCGTGACGCCGCCCGCGTAGGCCAGTTTGCCCAGAATGGGCGCCCAGCCCAGGAAAAAACTGGCCACAATCGTGCTCACGACCCCCCGGCGCTGCTCACGACTCAGACGTGTCATTGTGTCTCCATTGTAAGTCCTAAGTCCCAGGTCCTGAGTCCCCTCCCTCTTCTCTCTCTGTTGTCCAATCCGCTGTCTTTGTTCATTGTTCATTGGTTCATTGTTCATTGTTCATTTGTCATTGGTCATTGGTTGTGCTACACTCTTACCGATGACCCAGAAACAGAGACGCATCATCGCCGCTCTGGCGGTCGCCAACACCATCGTCATCCTGGCCCTGGTGGTGCTCGTGATGCGCCCTTCCGGCACCTCTCCCTCCCTCCCCCCACACTTCCACACTCCCACACTCCCCCAAGGGACCTGCCAGTGGAAGGCCACGCAACTGCTGGCCCAGGCTGGCCTGGGCGGGACGGTGGCACTGACCCCTGGCGGCCCACTTCGCTTCGAGATCGCCTACTCCCTCGCGCCGGGCCAGACGGCCGACGAGGCCGCCCAATTGGTGTGGGCGGCCCTCGACGTCGCGCTGGCCTTGGATGAAGGTGAATGTGGTTCCTTCACCCAGGTCGAAGTCACGATCCTGGCTCGGGGTGTCCAGGCCGACACACAGGTTAACGCGAGCGTGAGCGCGGCGGACCTGGTGGCCTTCGGCGCCGGCGAACTGAGTGAGGACGAGTTCGTTGAGCGCGTGGTCTATACGACCACCGCGTTGCCTTGATAACGTGCGGTGTGCGGCCTGAAGTGTAGATTGCGCCATGCGACTTCGAAGAATTGTAGCCCGCAGAGGTGCAAAAGTCAATCTCAAAGTCGCTTGACAAGCCCGTGCCTTTGTGTTATACTTGAGCAAGTATTCAAATGTAACCGGTGATGAGGAAGATGGGAAGACAGGATAACGAGTGCTGCGAGGAGGTGCGGCACGGCGAACTGCAGGTGCAAGAGGCACAACAGGCCCTGGTAGATGCGTTGACCGCAGAGCGGATGGCGCAGACCTTCCGTGCCCTGGCCGACCCCACCCGCGTGCGCATCCTCTCGGCGCTGACCAGGACAGAGTTGTGCGTGAGCGACCTGGCAGTGGTGCTGGGGATGAGCATATCGGCCATCTCGCACCAACTGCGACTGCTGCGCGGGTTACGCCTGGTGCGCAGGCGCCGCGCCGGCAAGCATATCTATTATGCCCTCGACGACGAGCACGTCCGTGACCTGTTCGAGCGTGGGCTGGAGCACGTGCAACACGAGTGACATAGCGAAGGAAATGCAAAGCATCAGGATAGGTATCAGAGGGATAGATTGCGCCGAGTGCGCGCTTACGCTTGAGCGTGGCGTAGGGGCCTTGGATGGCGTCCGTCAGGCCCAGGTCAACTTCGCCCTGGCCCAGATGACGCTGGGCTACGACTCGAAGGCGGTCAGCCGAGAGGAGATCGTGAGGCGCGTGCGCGAACTGGGCTATGACGTGGACTTGGATGTGGACGTGCACACGCCGGAGGCCGGCGAAGCGTGGGGCCGGCGCGGCCTGTGGGCGGCTCTCCGCCAGCGTCAACACGAGGTGTTGACCGTTGCCTCCGGTGTGCTGATCGGGCTGGCCTTCGGGCTGCACCTGGGAGGGGTGCCCGAGGCGGTCAGCCGTATCCTCTACACTGCTGCGACGGTCGTCGCTGGCTACCCCATCGCACGAGCCGGGTGGGCTGCTCTGCACACCGCCCGCAGCCTGGACATGAACGTGCTGATGACATTGGCAGCGGTGGGCGCGCTGGCTATCGGTGAAGTTGAGGAAGGTGCGATGGTGACCTTCCTCTTCGGGCTGGGCAACTTTCTGGAGAGTTACACGCTCGACCGGGCACGCAATGCCATCCGTGCGCTGATGGACCTCACGCCCCCGCAGGCGGTCCGGTTGACCGCTGGCGGCGAGGAGCATGTGCCGGTCGAAACGCTGACCGTCGGAGACCGCATACTGGTGCGGCCAGGCGAACGGATTCCGATGGACGGGCGGGTGCTGGAGGGCCACTCCGCTGTTAACCAGGCCCCTATCACCGGGGAGAGCGTCCCGGTGGAGAAAGCGCCCGGCGACGGGGTCTTCGCTGGTGCGGTCAACGGCAGCGGGGTGCTTACAATTGAGGTTACACGCCTGGCTGCCGACAACACGCTCGCCCGCATCATCCAGATGGTCGAGCAGGCCCAGGCGCAGAAGGCTCCCTCACAGCGTTTCGTGGACCGCTTTGCGCGAGTCTACACACCGGCAGTCGTCATCGGCGCACTCTTGATTGCCTCTGTGCCGCCGCTGGCAGGGCTGGGACCGTTCGTTGAATGGCTCTACCGGGCGTTGGTGCTTTTGATCATTGCCTGCCCCTGCGCATTGGTCATCTCCACGCCGGTAACCGTCGTCAGCGGGATCGCCCGCGCCGCTCGCGCTGGGGTGCTGATCAAAGGCGGGGCGCACCTGGAGCAGGCTGGCTCGCTGCGGGTCGTCGCCTTCGACAAGACGGGCACGCTGACGCACGGTCAGCCGGTGGTGGTGGCCGGCCGCTGCGCAGACCACGATGCGGCGTTGAGCCCGGAGGAGTGCGCGAAATGTCGCGATTTGCTGGCCAAGGCGGCGGCCGTCGAGATGCGCTCGAAGCACCCGCTGGCACAGGCCATCGTCGAGCAGGCGCAGCTCTTCGGCGTCGAGAAGATCTATGCGCCAGCCGAGGCGGTGGAAGCACTGCCCGGCAGGGGGGTGCGCGGGCGGGTCGGTGGCCACAGCGTTACCATCGGCAGCCACGCCTACGTTCACGGCGATAGGCCCAGCGAGCCGTTTTGCGACGAGGTCGAGGCGGTGGCGGCCAACGGGCAGACGACGGTGGTGGTTGAGGACGAGTGCTGTGACCAGCGGGGCTATGTGGCCGTGGCCGACACACTGCGCGAAACCGTTCCGGCTGGTATAGCCGATCTCCGGCGCGCTGGTATCCAGCGTATGGTGATGCTCACCGGCGACCACGAGGGCACTGCTCGCGCCATCGCCTCCGCCGCAGGCGTGGACGAGTTCCGCGCCGGGCTCCTCCCCGAGCAGAAGGTGGAGGCGGTGGAGCAATTACTGGCGCGGTATGGGAAAGTAGCCATGGTGGGCGATGGCATCAACGACGCGCCGGCCCTGGCGCGCGCCACCGTTGGCATTGTGATGGGTGCCGCCGGCAGCGACGCCGCACTGGAGACGGCCGACATCGCGCTGATGGCTGACGATCTGACGAAATTGCCCTTCACCATCCGGCTGAGTCGCCGGGCGCTCTCCATCATCCGTCAGAACGTTGCCTTCGCCCTCCTGGTCAAGGCGGTCTTCCTGGCGCTGGCGGTGGCCGGTGTGGCCACGTTGTGGATGGCCGTTTTTGCCGACGTAGGCGCTTCATTGCTGGTCATCCTCAACGGGATGCGCATGCTGGGGTATCGGGAACGGGACCGGACCCTCTGATATCCGGGCGGCGCTCACCGGTAGTTCAGCCCGGGCAGAAACGAGGGCAGGGGAAACAATGCCGGGACGACCTCGCCCAACGCGCCTGGCGCAACAGGGACATTGGAGGCTACCTCCGCTGGCACTCCCATCACCAGCCGCGTCAGCGTCGCCCCGTCCAATTCGAGCCGCTCCTGTCCCCGCACGATGGCGTACCGATCCCCTTCGGCTTCACTCAAGGCAGGCCCCTCTTGCTCGAACCGCAGCCCGCGCCGCTGCCCTTCCGTCAGCCGCGCCCTCACGTAGGGCCGCAGGTCCGACGTCAGGCCGGGGAAGTTGACGATGCGCATCGTATGCCCAATCAGGGGAATGTGCTCCCCGGCGACGTCCTGCTCCCGAAGGAGTTGCAGGAAGTCCATGTCCTGCCACGGCACGGAAAGCCGCAGTTCCCGCAACTCCAGACGCGCCATCACCTCGGCCAGCGCGCCGACCAGCGCCACCCGGCCTCCGGCGTACTCGACCACCTCTCGCACACCCGCGTCTTTCTCGCGCCGATACTCTCGCGGAATGCCGGTGAAGAGATAAGCCACCGGTTGCCCCGCCAGCACGACGATCCAGTCCTCCGCCCTACGGGCCCTCTCGCGCTGGCGGAGGAGTTCCGCGAACTCCTCCACACGCTGCACAAAGTGGATCGGTTCCGTCTGGTAGAGGCGGGTGCAGAGAGAAACGTCCGCTTCTGTCGCCGGACGAACTCTTAATCTGTTAATCCTGCTTGTTGATCCGTTAATCCTGCTGATCCGTGTTCTAAGGTTAATGTACTCGAACTCCTGGGCAGTAACGCAGCCGGCTCGCGTATACAGCCCCCGCATGCCGGAGATGAGCACCAGGTGCGCACCCTCAGCAGTCAGTTTGCGTACGCAGTAGTCGAGCAGGCGGGTGGCTAATCCCTGGCCCCGGTAGTCGGGGTGGGTGCACACGCCGCCGATGCTGGCGACCTGCAGGTGGCTCCCGTACACGCTGACCTGGCTGTGGGTTATGCCGATCTGGGAGACGGGCACGCCCCGGTGGCATAAGACCTGGATACCTCCGCGCCGGGGCGGGGTGTACGCGCGAATCTCTTCCGTCACCCCCGCTGCACCGGGAAAGCACAGTGCCGCCAGTCGCCGCGAGGCCGCCAGTTCCTCCCGCCGGATGAGGCGCGGGCCGTCCAATTCACGCAGATCAATCAAACACTCTGTCATTCCTAATCGTCCAGCCGTTCCAGACGCGCCAGACTTGCCATCAGCCTCTTCAGCCCCGTCTCCTCGAAGATCACAGTCACCATCTCTTCGTCCCCGTCGGCGCGGCTCTCCACCACCAGCCCCTCGCCGAAAGTCGTGTGACGCACCCGCTGCCCGGCAGAGAATTGCGAATGGCGAATTGCGAATGGCGAATTGCGCCCCTCGTCCCTCGCCCCTAGCCCCTTGCCCCGCGCTCCTTGCTCCTCGTCCCTCGCCCCTAGTCCCTGTTCTCGTCTCCACGAGCCGCCGACCAACTCGGGGGGGATGTCGTCCAGGAAGCGGCTGGGAACCGAGGGTTCGCTATCGCCGTAGCGGGTGCGAATGAAGGCGTAGGTCAGGAAGAGCCGGTCTTTCGCCCGCGTCAGGCCGACGTACATCAGCCGGCGCTCTTCGGCCATCTGCTCCTGGTCGTCGAAAGAGCGGCTGTGGGGCAGCATCCCCTCCTCCAGCCCGGTGATGAAGACGACGGGGAACTCCAGCCCCTTGGCGCTGTGAAGCGTGAGCAACGTTGGTGCGTCCACCTCGTCGCTCAGATTGTCCACGTCGGAGACGAGCGCGACATCGGCCAGGAAGTCGGTCAACGTCAGGACCTCATACTCGGCGGCCACGTTGCGCAACTCCAGCACGTTGGCCCAGCGATCTTCTCCTTCCTCAGTGCCGTCGCGGAGGTAGTCGGCGTAGCGGGTGTCCTCCAGGACGCGGTCTATCAACTGCGCCACCGTCAGGTGCTCACGCGCCGCCATCCAGCCCTCCAACAGTTCCAGGAACGCTGTCAGCACCCGCTGTGCCCGCGAAGATAGGTCTGGGGGCTGCTTGAGCACTTCGTACACCGAGACGCCTCGCTCCCGTGCTGCGTCCTCCAGCACCGCCACTGTCTTGCGGCCGATGCCCCGGGGAGGGATATTGATCACGCGGGCCATGCTCACGCCGTCGGCGGGATTGTGGATCAGCCGCAGGAAAGCGATCAGGTCCTTGACCTCGCGGCGGGCGTAGAAGCGGGTGGCGCCAACCAATCTGTAAGGCAGCCCGGCACGGATGAAGGCGTCCTCGAAGGCGCGGGATTGGGCGTTGGTGCGGTACATCACGGCGCAATCGCCGGGGTGTACTCCCACCCCCCCCTGCCCTCCCTGGGAGGGGGGGAGTGCCAGTTGGGCGATGGTATCCACGACAAACTGGGCCTCGTCGTCCTGGTCGTAGGCTTCGTGGACGGTGATCTTCGGCCCGCGTCCCCGTCGTGTAAAGAGTGATTTGTCGGTGCGGTCAGGGTTGTGGCGGATGACGGCGTGCGCGGCGTCCAGGACGGTCTGGGTGGAGCGGTAGTTCTGCTCCAGGAGTATAGTCACGAGGTCGGGGTGGTCGTCCCGCAACCGGCGGATGTTGCGGTAGTCCGCGCCTCTCCACGCGTAGATTGACTGGTCCTCGTCGGCGACACAGAAGAGATTGTGACGCCGCCCCGAAAGTTGCCGCAATAGCACGTACTGGGCCTGATTGGTGTCCTGGAACTCGTCCACCAGGATGTACCGGTAGCGTTCCTGGTACTTGGCCAGCACGTCCGGAGTCCGGTCGAACGTACGCGCTGTCACCATCAGCAGGTCGTCGAAGTCGAGCCCATTGTTGGCTGCCAGCATGGTCTGGTAGCGCTCGTAGATCCGTTTGACGACCTCGCCGTAGTAGGAGCCGGTGGAGTATGCCTCCGGCGGAATCAATTCGTTCTTGGCACGGGAGATGGCTCCGTGCACTGCCTGGGGACGGTAACGCTTGTCGTCCAGGTTCAGGTCGCGGATGGCCTGTTTGACCAGGCGAAGTTGGTCATCGGCGTCGAAGATAGCGTAGTCGCGGGGGATGCCAGCGGCCTCGGCCTCGCGGCGCAGGATGCGGGCACAGGTGGCGTGGAATGTGCCCAGCGTGAGGCTGCGAGCGCGGGAGGGGCCAAGCAGGTGCCCCAGCCGCTCCCGCATCTCGCGAGCGGCCTTGTTGGTGAAAGTGACCGCCATGATGCGCCACGGTGCGACGTCCAGTTCCAGCACCAGCCAGGCGACGCGGTGGGTGAGCACGCGAGTCTTACCCGATCCGGGGCCCGCCAGCACGAGCACCGGGCCGTCGGAGGCAGTGACGGCCTTTTGCTGTTGGGGATTGAGTCCTTGGAGTAGTTCCACGGTGACGCATTGTAACACAGTCAGACAGGGTACGCCAGTTTTGGAATCTGGGGGGACTGTGCTATGATACTGGAAACTGGAAACTGGATGCTGGTTACCGGTGACGAGTATCAGGCGTCCAGCATTGAGCATCCAGCACGAGGAGGCAAGCAGATGGTCATCACACATGAACTAAGCCTGCGCACCCGGGGCCAATGCGACATTCAGGACATCACACCGCAGGTCGCGAGTGCAGTGCAAGAGTCGGGGCTGCAGGCAGGCGTCGTCACTGTCTTCTGCCCCGGTTCGACCGGGGGACTGACCACCATTGAGTACGAGAGCGGCGCACTGGCCGACCTCCAGCAAGTGCTTGATGAGATCGTGCCGCCCGATCGGGACTACCGCCATCACCTGCGCTGGGGGGACGACAACGGCCACTCCCACGTCCGCTCCGCTCTCATCGGCCCCTCACTGACGGTGCCTTTCGTCGAGGGTCGTCTTACGCTAGGTACCTGGCAGCAGATCGTGTTTCTTGATTTCGACACCCGGCCCAGGTCGCGCCGGCTGGTGGTGCAGGTGATGGGGGAGTAGAGACGATGGGGAGGGTCGTAGCCGTCGGCACTCACCGGCACACGATGAAAATCGCCTACGCCGGCTTCGCCCGGCTGGCGCAGCCCACGGCGGGCGAGTTCGCGGTGCATGTCTGAGTGAAGCCCCCCTGTCGCAGGCTAGGGAGGCATCACTTGTGCCCGCCACGCCTTCGGCTATAATCACCATGGTCAAGGCGCATGAATATACCGACCTCCCTACCCCCCAACAAGCCTCGCGGGCCGGCCTTCCCGCTGCCGTGGCTCATCGTCACGCTTGCGGCAGCGTCGCTTCTGACCTTTCTCATCGCCACGCCGGGCAGGTTGCTGGCCAAGGCGGATATGGTCGGCTACGCTGTGTGCGGCCGCCTGGAAGAGCACTCGTTCGTCATCGCTGGGCGCCAACTGCCGCTCTGCGCCCGCTGCACGGGCACCTTCCTCGGTGCGCTGACCGGGTTCTTCGGGCAGGCCGTGGTGCTGCGCCGTCGCCGCACCGCTGAGTTCCCTCCCCCGCTCATCATCGTCATCCTCGTTGGCTTCACACTGCTGTGGGCAACCGATGGCTTGAATTCCTACCTGCCTCTCTTTTCCAACGGCCTGCGTTTCTATGAACCCCAAAACTGGCTGAGGCTGGTCACCGGCGCGCTATACGGGCTGGCGATGAGTACGCTCATCTATCCGATCTTCAACTTCACGTTATGGCGATACCCCATCCATGAGCGCGCTATACGGAACCTGCGCGACCTGGGCATGCTGCTCCTGCTCGAAGCCGGCATAGTTGGCTTGGTGCTCACCCGCTGGCCTCTGCTACTCTACCCCCTGGCTCTGCTGAGCGCGTTGGGTGTGCTGGCCCTCCTTACCAGCGTCAATAGTATGTTGGTGGTGATGATCGTGCGGCGGGAGAACGTGGTGGACACCTGGCGCGAAGCCAGTGTCCCGCTGCTGGCCGGCTTCACTGTGAGCCTCATCCAGGTCGGCGTGATTGACGTCGTAAGGTTCGTGCTCACCAGTACGTTGGGGGGCATCCCGCCGCTGCAGTAGGCAGGAAATCTGGCCTGCCAGGAGCCGTGGCCGTCGCCATCGTGCCAGTCAACGCCTTTGACAACTTACTTGCCGACCAATACCAGAGGCAAAAAAAAGGATCGCGTTCGCTGCGGCACGAGGAGGGAGTCGCTGGCGGGGGACGTTTCGGTGTTGCCTTCGCCGTCCACCGAGTAGGCTTGTACGTGGTGGGCACCGGGGCTCAGGGCTGTCATATCTATCGTGAGAGTGAAATCCTCCTGGGGCTTGTCAAAAGTGCCATCATCGGCGGCGACGGGTTGCCAGGGGCCGTTGTCAATTCGATAGTAGACGCCCGCGATGTGGTTGATAGCCGAGGTCGCTTGGCCGCTGTAGGCAATCTGGATCGGTTCTTCGCCTGCGGTCTGCTGTGTCAGCCGTGCCAGCGTCGTGTCGAGGATCGCGTCCACCGGGTCCACTACCGAAACGGTCACAGGGGTCTGAGTCAGCTCGTTGCCGAACGAGTCGAGCACGCGCAGGTCAACAGCCAGATCGCCAGTGGGCAAGGGGGGCGTGGTGAAGGTGAAATCCTCCGCGTGCGTGTCGAAGGCGCCATCCAGGGGCTGGGCCTCCGTCCACTCGCCACCTGCCACCCGATACTGCACCCGGTCTAGCGTGTTGATGATGACGCTGCGGCGAAGAGGCGAAGGATAGGGATCATCCCGCACGCTGCCAGTGAAGGTCAAAACATTGGGCCGTTCGGTATCGGCCACGTAAGCGGTGTTGACCACACTCAGAGTGGTGTCAACTGGGTCGAGGATGCCGTCGCTATCGGAGTCGCGCCAGCCAATTTGTCCGCGCGCGTATTCGTCAATGGCCTCGTCGCGGTAGGGCCAGGTCTGGCCGCGCATGATGCTGGGTTTGTCTGACACGCAGCCACCGTACTGGCTATTCTGGTTCTCCACGCCCAGGTAGCCCGACTGGCGCGTGCAAGATTGATGGGCAGAGTAATACTGGTCGAGGGCCAGGAAGATGTGGCCGATTTCGTGAGCGGCGACGGCGTCCATATTGTAGGGGCCATAGCCGTTGTTGCCATAGGTCATCACGGTGAAAGGTCCGCCCAGGTAGGCATAGGCAAAGTAACCATCGGAGAAGCGGTTGTCCCTGTCGTTGGAACTATCTACTACAAAGATGGTGAAAGCCCAATCGGTGTCGTAGGCCTCGCGCAGGGCATTGTTATACTGACGCACCTGGTCGAAGTAGGAGAAACTTGCGTAGCCCTTTTTCGCCATCACTTCGGCGATCCACAAGGCCTGATCGCTGTAGCGGCGGGTGATAGGCTCGTAGCCGGTAGTGATAGGAGTGGCGGTGCCGTTGTCGTAGACGAAGGTGAGATGGGCGTTGGGCTCGCGGGCAGCCCACCAGTCGAGGGCGGCGGTGATTTCGCTCAGCACCAACGCCCGCTCGTCTTCGGTCCAATCCTCGGTGGAGGCGTCTATGCTGCCATCGCTTTCAGGTAAAATGATGCCCACGGCTACGTGCCCGATGAAATACTCACTGGTCTCGGTGTAGCCGGGGGTAGGATCGCCGCTGAGAGATTGTAAGCCTTCGGGAGGTGGAGGAACCAGGGCGTCGCCCACCAGTTCAGCCTTGATGGTGTCCAGGCTTTGCGCTGGGTCGAGAGGGACTTTGGGGGCCAGGAGAGCATTCCACACCTGAGCAGCGCGGCGGGCCTCGCCGGGCAACGTGGCCAGTGTTGCCTCGTCTACTATCTGGCGGTGGACGGCGAGAGTGCCGGTTAGGGCCGGTGCTCCGACCGGCACCTCGCCGATGAGCGCGGCTGGCGGGAAGACGTGGGTCACGTGGCCACCGGCCAGATGGACAGCCTCGATGACCAGGTTGACGTTGGCTCCTGGTGCTAGTAGGATCAGCGCCTGGTTCGACGAGGGCTCGTGGGCTTGCGCGGGTAGGGCTGATGCCGAAACGATGATCAACGCAAACGAGAGGTATACCAGACCCTTGAGATATTTGTGAACTACGCTCTGCGGGTACTCTGCGAGATGTCCCTTCTGCTCATTCTCAGCAATCAATTCCTGCTTGGTCATACCTAACAGGATACATCAGAGAACGGGCGGTATAAATAGCATGTTTGGCCTTTCCACAGTAGTATGTTTTGCCCAATAGCGAAGTGAGGAAGGGAAGAAGCGGGCCTCGAAGTTAAGTGAGACTTGGGGTATCAGGTGTGCACGCCGTCAAGACGGGTGGGCGGCCGGTGGTGACGGCCACGACCGCGGGGATAGGCAACCCAATCGTCAGCACGGTTGAGGATGTTATTTCGTTCGTGACGTCGGTGCTGGCAATCGTGGCACCGTACCTGGTGGCCGCGCTGATCGTGGTTGCGCTGGTGTTGCTTACTTGGTGGTACGTGCGCCGCCGCCGACAGCGGGCGAATTAGCCCAGTCTACGCCACAGACAGAGGTATTTAAGTTTTTATTCACGCCCAAATGTTGAAATTGGCACCTTTATGTTGTATAATAGAGTTGACGTTTGTTCCTTGCGCCAGCCAGTTCGATAAAGGAGGTGCCCCATGCGCAGAGTATTCTCCATTCTCGCGGTCGTTTTGACCTTTCTCCTGTTCGCTGCCCCGATTGCCTACGCCAGGCCGAATGGGTGGACGACTATCTGCAATCACGTCGCCCGGCCGGGCGAGACGATCTACTGCATCGCGCGGGCCTACGGCGTGGACCCCTGGGCCATTGCGGCCCACAACGGGATCGTGAATCCCAACCTGATTTACCCCGGGCAGGTGCTAGCGATTCCCGACGCGTACGCCTGGGTGCCACCCGGCCCAACGTGTGTGCGTCAGTGCCCTCCCTGGCCTGGCTATCCCTGCACTTGTGCCACCTACCACACCATCGTCAGTGGCGAGAACCTGTATCGCATCTCCCTGCACTACGGCGTGAGCATGTGGCGCATCGCCGAGTGCAACGGCATCTACAACCTGAACTACATCCGCGCCGGCGACGCCCTGTGCATCCCGGCCGACCCCTAGCCAGAAACCAGCGCACCTGCCCCAGTGCCCGGCCACGGCCTGGATCGTGGCCGGGTCCTTAACAGGTTGCGGCTTCCGGCAATCTGGGACTGTGTAATTCTGTCAGGCTGGCGCGTTATTCCCTTTCTGCTACCAGGAAGCGGCACGCCTCCGCGCCCATCGCCCGGCACTCGATTTCGCGCACCCCGTAATTATGCCCCGTAGCCCACTTCACCGCCTCGCTGATGGACCCGACGTAGAGGTGACAGATAGGATGCTCGGCTTTACGGCAGCAGCACACGCCACAAGTGAAGTCGGCGAAGACGAGCCCATCCGGCGTCTCCTGTATTTCGATGTACGTCTCCTCGTTCACGTCCATCAGAGATTTGGCCGTCTGGGTGAGGATGAACTTGATGCGCGTCTTCTGCGGCATCAATTTCAGGGCTGCGCCGGCCACGCCCATTAGCGCCGCCTGCTCCTCGACACCGTAGTGGAACGAGGCCCGGCCGATCCGCTTCAGCATGCCCTTGCTGGCGCGACCGTAGAACTCCTCCACCGCCTGATTGAGCGCAGCATATTCAGTCGTACTTACGCCCTGTTCCAGGTTATTAGGCGGCAGTTCATCAACGTAGCGCTCCAGCCCGGCTTGGCGCAGTACCACCTTGAGTCCGTGTTCGCCCATCACCTCGCCAATCGCCAGGATCGCCTGGCGCATCAGTGCGTTGGTGAAGAGCCACTTCTCAGGATCCCGACGTTCCCTGGGCATACGATCCTCCTTTTACAACTGCAACTCCCACATTGTCATAAAATCTCCTGTCGGCCCAAACCCAAAGCGACGATATAGCCGCTGGGAGCAGCGGTTATCACTCTGAGTGTTAAGTGTGATCTGCTCCGCTCCCTGTCGCCAGAAGTCGCGTATTGCGTCGCGCAGCAACAGCGCGCCGATGCCGTGGCCCTGGTGAGCCGGATGCACGGCAATGCGGTTGAGATGGGCTGCTGGCAGGCGCAATTCTCCCTCAGCGTACCCCACCACTTTGCCTGCCGCTTCTGCTATGGCGAAGTGGGACGACATAGCAGCCTTCCGACGCATAGTAGCCTCGCTGTGCCACCAGTAGGGGGTAAACGCTGCCCGATCCACGGCCGCGATTGCCGGGATGTCCGCATCCGACGCCGGGCGCACGCGAATGTTCGTGGCATTTACACTGGGCATGGCACGGTCGAATTTGACCAGCGTCGTCACCTCTGTCAGTGGTGTGAAGCCATGTGCCCTCAGGTGTGGTCCAGCCCAGCCTCCATAGTCCATCCAGGCCAATTTCTGCGCTCCGTGGCGACGCAGTCCGCCAAGAACGGGGGGAAGCACCAGGTTGAGCCATTCATCAACGTTCACTGCGGCATCCAGGGCAGCCAGCCGTACCCACGCCACGGGCGATTCGTCAGGCCATGCGAAGAACGTCCCCACCACGACCCCCTTCTGCTCGACTACAATAAACAGGTCGTCCGTGAGGTGCTCCTCCCACCACCATGGTTGGGGCAATGCACGACGAGTCCTCTGGTTGAGTGCTGTGACGGCTGACCAGTCACCTGGGCGAACTCTTCTCACTTTCATGCTCATCGGGTTCTACTTTAGCACAGCGCGGGCTAGAGGTCAAGTCCATTTGCCTTTTTACCGCATTTGGTGTACACTTTACAGCCAGGGTAGTTGAGAAGGTTTGAAGACCAGTCATGGTGACGTAAGCGCAAAACGTTAGAGCGTCATTACATCATTATCAGCGGCACAGGTGTGGAGTACACAGAATGGCTGATGAGGGACGACGGAAGGCATTAGAGATGGCGCTGGCGAACCTGACCAAGCGCTTTGGCGAGGGCACCGTGATGCGTTTGGGGGAAGCGACCCACCTGCAGGTCGAGGTTATTCCCACCGGTTCCCTGGCGCTCGACCACG